>Ga0307372_10000994_pt1 | contig 49666 bp, 45 predicted proteins | sample OX1MG_FD_202533 | JGI IMG/M metagenome (GOLD analysis project Ga0307372, IMG submission 202533) | Soil microbial communities from Risofladan, Vaasa, Finland - OX-1 | ecosystem: Environmental > Terrestrial > Soil > Coastal area > Acid sulfate soil | place: Finland: Risofladan, Vaasa | collected...
TTGCCAAAATGCGTCGTTGACCTCTTCGTCCGATGGCGGAGGCGTCCCGGTCAAGAACTCCGCGATCCGGCTCAAGAAGCACAGCGCAAGACTGTTACTCCCACTGAGTTGGAGGTTGCCCATGGTCGACGACATCGACGATCCACGCCGGCGAGAGCCGTCCTTCGTGCTCGGTGAGCGTGACATGTTGGAGGCGTGGCTCGAGTACCACCGCACCACGTTGCTCCTCAAGTGCGAGGGACTCACGGATGCAGAACGCAAGAGCCGACCGGTGTCCACCTCCAAATTGTCATTACACGGGCTCGTGCGGCACATGGCCGAGGTCGAGCGAGGATGGTTCCGCTGCACACTTCTCAGCGAGTCAGACGCGCCACCGATTTGGTACGACCCTGCGGTCGAGGACAGCGAACTCGTGCCGCTCGGAGGCGCCGAATGGCAGGCTGACCTGGAAGCGTGGAAGGCGGAATGCGAAGCCAGTCGCTCCGCTGCGGCCATGCACCCTCTCGACGCCACCGGTCCCCGCCACGGGGAACCCTGCTCGCTGCGCTGGATCTACGTCCACATGATCGAGGAGTACGCCCGCCACAACGGGCACGCCGACCTGATCCGCGAACTCATCGACGGGAACGTGGGTTGTTGAAGGAACGCGGAACGGCACGTTCCCGAGCGTCAGATCGCGACGGGACGACACTCGTGTGCCGGGGAAGAGTCTCTCAATCGGCGGCGTTCTCGGCGATGGATCTGGCGAACCGCTCATCGATCAGCGGTTCATCGGTCGCCGTCGCATTGGTGGTGATCATGTCGAGCATGTGACCGGGTTGCACCTGGATGAAGAGCCCGTTGGCCACCGCCGTGAGCGCGCCCTCGTGGTAGATGGCGGCCCAGGTGTGGACCTTGCGACCTTCGCTCCGCACGAACCGCGCCACCAGATCGAGTGGGGCCAACAAGGGTGTGGGCCTGCGATAGCGCACCGTGAGGGTTCCGGTCATGGCCGGCTTGTCGGCAATGACGTTGGCCGCCCCCATCAGCTCGTCGAAAAGCTCGGCGATGACTCCACCATGGACGCAGGTCGGTGGCCCCTCGTACGGGTAGTCGAACGTCACGCGCCCGCGAATCTCCGGTTGGCCGTCGTCGCTTTCCCCCAACCACACTTCGACCGGAGGCGCGATCGGATTGGCAAATCCGATGATGGGACTGCTGGGGAAGAAGTCTTGTGGATGACCGGCCAGGTTGGGCTGCGTGCGGGCACGCCTCGAGGTGGTCGCGCTGCCCTGCAAAGACTCGGCGATCTCGACCAGTTGCTCGGCCGCACGGGCGATCTCCAAGTCAGGCACCGGGTGGCCCACTACGACGGCGCTGATGCGCCGGATGGCCGCCGCCAGGCGGTTGAGTGGTTCGTCCCCGGTCGACGTCGGATCGTCATCTCGACTGGGGACCTCACCGCGGTTCGGCTGCAGCGGGTGGCTCACTGGCGGGTGAAGTTGGGCGGTCGCTTCTCGGCAAATGCCTTCTGCCCTTCGGCTGCGTCGAGTGATGCGAAGATCGGCCATCCGATTTCGAGCTCACGGGCCAGGCCGTCGACCTCGGACATCCCCTCCGTCTCGCGCACCGAGCGCTTGATCGCCTCCACGGCCAATGGTCCGTTCTGCCCGATGACATGCGCGATCTCCAGCGCCTTTTCGAGCGCGGTCCCGTCCGGCACCACGTGGCCGATGAGTCCGATGCGCAATGCCTCCTCTGCCCGCACCTCTCGAGCCGTCAGCAGGAGTTCCATGGCCACGGTGAAGGGAATCTGACGGCGCAGCCGCACGGTGGATCCCCCAAGAGGGAAGAGGCCTCGTTTGGCCTCGAAGATGCCGAAGATGGCGCTGGCGCCGGCCACCCGGATGTCGGTGGCCTGGAGAATTTCGGTACCCCCGGCGACGGCCCAGCCCTCGACAGCTGCGATGAGGGGCTTCTTCACGTCGTAGTGGCGCAGCAACGCCTTCCAGTGCAGATCGGGATCGGCCTCCTGGCGGTGCCTGTACTTCTCGGCGCCCGCCCCGCCCATGGCTTTGAGATCCATCCCGGCGCAGAACGTGCCTCCGGCACCCGTGAGGATGGCGCACCTGATCTCGTCGTTGCCGTCGATTTCTTCCCAGGCATCCGCCATGCCCACCAGCATGGGCAAGCTGAGGGCATTCCTGGCCTCAGGCCGGTTCATGGTCACGATGGCCGTCGCACCCTCGCGCGCGAACGTCAGATGCTCAGTCGATTCCACGGTCAACGCCCGGTGCCGACGATGAGCTGATGATCAGAGCCGCTCGATGATGGTGCCGGTGGCCAAGGCGCCACCGCAGCACATGGAAACCAGGCCGAACGTGGCGTCGCGGCGTTCCAGCTCGTGCAGGATCGTCGTGATCAGGCGGCTGCCCGTGGCTCCGACCGGGTGGCCCAGAGCGATGGCACCTCCGTTGACGTTCACCCTGTCCATGTCCGCGCCGTGGACCTTGGCCCAGCTCATGACGACCGAGGCGAAAGCCTCGTTGACCTCGAACAGATCGATGTCGCCCATCGTCATCCCGGCCTTCTCGAGAACCTTGGTCGTCGCGGCAATCGGCCCGTCGAGGTGGTAGAAGGGATCCGAGCCGACCAGCGCCTGGGCCACGACCCGGGCACGGGGGCGTAGCCCTTCCGCTTTGGCCCGCTCCTCTGACATCCACAACACGGCTGCGGCGCCGTCGGAGATCTGCGATGAGTTCCCGGCGTGGTGCATGCCGTCGGGAAGGACCGGCTTGAGCTTGGCCAGCCCATCGGCCGTGGTCTCCCGGGGCCCCTGGTCCTTGCCGACCACGAGACGTTCGCCTGCATGCTCACCCCGCGGTCCCTCTTCACCGACGATCGGCGCTTCTATGGACACGATTTCCCGTGCGAATCGATCCTCCGCCATCGCCACCGCCGCCTTCTGCTGCGAGGCCAGGCCCAGCCAATCGACATCCTCGCGGGATATCCCGTACTTTTCCGAGATCCTCTCCGCTGCCGTGAACTGGTCCGGCATGTCATAGGGCAGGTCGGCCGGGATCGAACGACCGACGCCGGAACCGGAATTGGCCCCGAGCGGAACCCGGCTCATGGCCTCGACGCCGCAGGCGATTCCCACGTCGATCGCACCGGCCGCGACCAGATTGTTGACGAAGTGGTTGGACTGCTGCGAGGAGCCGCACTGGCAGTCGATGGTGGTCGCCGCCACCTCGTAGGGCAGGCCGCTGAGCAACCACGCGGTGCGGGTCACGTTGAACGCCTGCTCACCCACCTGGGTGACGACGCCGCCGACGACCTGCTCGACGAGAGAGGGGTCGATCCCCGATCGCTTGACGACTTCCACCTGCACGGCGCCCAGAAGGTCGGCGGATCGCAGCCCCGAGAGCCAGCCATTGCGCTTGCCGATTGGCGTCCGGACCGCTTCGACGATGACCGGCTTCCCCATGATGGATGTCCCTTCTCCTCCGCGTACCGGCCCCGGCCGGTTGCCCCCACCGGGCCAGATATAGAACCTGTTCTACTTTATCATCCTGCTCAATCCCACTCCCTCAGCAGCGGAGCGGGCCACAAGCATGCCTCATCTGTGGGGAGGGTCAGTTGGCGAACCGCCCTCCTCAGGCCTTCTTCAGGAGCTCCCGCGCAATCACGACGCGCTGAACCTGGTTGGTTCCCTCGTAGATCTGGGTCACCTTGGCGTCGCGGAGGAACCGCTCCACCGGGAAGTCCTTGGTGTAGCCATAGCCGCCCAGGAGCTGAACGGCGTCGATCGTGACCGACATGGAGGTATCCGAGGCGAAGGCCTTGGCCATGGCCCCGAACAGGGTGAGCTCACTACTCGGATCGTCATCGACCATGGCGCAGGCCCGGTAGACCAGCGCCCGGGCCGCCTCGTTGCGCATCGCCATGTCCGCCAACATGAAACGCAGTCCCTGGAGGTCGGCGATGGGAGCGCCGAAGGCATGACGTTGCTTCATATATGAGGCCGAGTAGTCGATCGCGCCTTGGGCGATACCGACCGCTTGGGCCCCGATGGTGGGACGGCTGCGGTCCAACGTGTGCATGGCGATGGCGAACCCCTGGCCTTCTTCCCCGATACGGTGCGAGGCCGGGACACGGACCTCGTCGAGGACGACCTCGCCCGTCGGGCTGCCCCGCATGCCTAGCTTGTCTTCGTGCTTGGCGATGGTGATACCCCAGTCCCGCTCCACGAGAAAGCACGAGATACCGCGGCCCCCCGCGTGCGGATCCGTCTTGGCAAACACGATGTAGACGTCGGAGATCCCGGCGTTGGTGATCCAGTACTTCGAGCCCGTAAGGACGTAGTCGTCGCCATCGCGCACGGCACGCGACCGCATGGAGGCGACGTCGCTTCCCGCGTCGGCCTCTGACAGGCAGTAACTGGCCTGAATGTCGCCGGACGCCACCCGGGGCAGATAGTGGCGCTTCAGGTCCTCCGAGGCCCAATTCATCACCGGCAGCATGCCGAGCTTGGAGATGAGGATGGTGAGCGACGTGGAGGCGCAGACCCGTGCAAGTTCCTCGGTGACGATGGCCTGCGTCACCATGTCCGCACCCGCACCGCCGTACGCCTCGGGGATCCCGAGCGACGGGAGCTCCATCTCCACGCAGGCGGCAAACGACTTCCAGGGGAACACCGCGTCGCGGTCGACTTCGACCGCGTGGGGCGCGATCCGCTCCTCCGCGAACTGGCGCATGGTGTCACGGAACTGTCGTTGCTCATCGGTCAGGGCAAAGGTCGAGTTCTTCACTCCGCCATTCTCGCAGAGCTGATCGGGTACTCCCGGCGCCCTTCCAACCGTTCGTCCTCCACGGCGCAGAATCAGCCCGAGAGCCCCAAGAGAGAAGTCTTCAGCCGGTGGCCGCCGGCTGGGTGGCCACCGGCTGAGGGGCGGCCACCACCAGGAAGCCGGCCTGCGCCTGGGCGGGGGAGAGCCGTAGGCTCCCATCCGGAACGGCGTCGACCAGGCTGCGCTGGGCCACGTAGTCGTGTGACACCGACGAGAATGCGTGGCGGCGGGCGACGACCAGCTCCTCGGGAACGTCGTCGCGCAGGAATCCCCACAGCGCCAGGGCAACCTGCACGTCGTAGATGCTGGGTCCCCGGCCGTAGAGGGCGGCGCGTCGAGCTGCGATGAGCCCACACCCCAGGAGGGCATCGTGCTCGTTCTCCCCCTCCCGTAGCTTCAGGTCGTCGGCAAAGCGTCGAGCCAGCCGCAGCGCGAAACCGGCGTCGGTGCCCGGTGTGCCGACGCTACGCCCCTTGAGCGCGGTGGGCGTCCTCAGCTCAGCCGGACGGCTGGTCGTCCAGGCCTCCGGCACCTGCAGATGGAGGGCCGGCCGCACCTGGTCCGCCTCGGTAATGGGGACGAAGGTCGGCTGGGTCATAGGCGGGCAGGCTAGTCCGGGTCAGGCCCCGTGAACGAGCCCGAAGACAACCGAGTCGTAGAGCGCCTGCCAACTGGCCTCGATGATGTTCTCGGACACACCGATCGTGGTCCAGACACTCTCTCCGTCAGTGGTGTCCACGAGCACGCGGGTGACCGCGCCGGTGCCCTTGCCCGTATCGATCACCCGCACGCGGTAGTCAGTCAGATGGATCGTGGAGAGCGCCGGGAATTTTGGCCCGATGGCACCCCGCAGCGCTGCGTCGAGCGCGTTGACCGGCCCGTTCCCCTCGGCCGTGGCCACGATGCGCTCGCCACCCACATGCACCTTCACCGTGGCCTCGGTCGTCACACCCAATGGGGCGCTGGTCGTCCCTTCGGCGCTCTCGCCATGGTCGGTGATGACCCGGAAGGACTCCACGGTGAAGTAGTCCGAGGTCCAACCGGTGGCCCGTCGCAGCAACAACTCGAGCGAGCCATCGGCCACCTCGAAGTGATAGCCCTCGTGCTCCAGCCGCTTGAGCTCGTCGAGCACACGACCGAGTACCTCGCCGTCGAGTTCGAGGCCGAGCTCGGCCGCTTTCATGGCCAAGGTCGAGCGACCGGCCATCTCCGAGACCACGACGCGGGTGCCGTTCCCGACCGAACCCGGCACGACGTGCTCGTAGAGGTCAGCGCTGCGCGCCACTGCACTGGCGTGGAGACCACCCTTGTGGGCGAACACTGAGTTGCCCACATAGGGCTGTTGGGCATTCGGCGCGATGTTCACGAGCTCGGCAATGTGATGGGACACCGGGGTGAGCCGCTCGAGCCGGTCGGTGGGGATAGTCCGTATGTGCAGCTTGAGCGAGAGATTGGGGATCGCCGCAGACAGGTCGGTGTTGCCGGCCCGTTCCCCGTAGCCATTGATGCACCCTTGCACCTGGGTTACCCCGGCCTGGACGGCCACCAGGGAATTGGCGACCGCACACCCGGCATCGTTGTGGCAGTGGATGCCCAGTTGGGCGCTGGTGCGTGCCCGCACTTCAGCCACGGCCCGCCCCACCACGTCGGGCAACGTCCCGCCGTTGGTGTCGCACAGCACGAGGGCCTCGGCCCCCTCCTCCTCGGCCGCCGCCAGCACGGAGAGCGCGAAATCCGGGTTGTTCCGATAGCCGTCGAAGAAGTGCTCGGCGTCGAGGAACACGCGCAGGTCGTGGGCGACGAGATAGCGCACCGAGTCGCGCACCATGTCCACGGCCTCGTCGAGGGAGGTACGTAAGGCCTCGACCACGTGGCGGTCCCAGGTCTTGGCCACAATGCAGGCCACAGGTGCTCCCGCGTCGATCAGGTTGGCCAGGACGGCGTCATCCTCCGGCCGCACCCCGGCCCGCCGGGTCGATCCGAATGCCACCAGGGTGGCCGTGGAGAGTTTCAGCTCCTGGCGCGCCCGGGCGAAGAACTCGATGTCCTTCGGGTTGGCGCCGGGCCACCCACCCTCGATGAACGTGACTCCCAGATGGTCCAGCTGCTCGGCCACCCGGAGCTTGTCGGCCACGGTGAGGGAGAGCCCCTCCTGCTGGCTCCCGTCGCGCAGGATCGTGTCGAAGATGTCGACCGACTCGGGCAAGGCCGGTATCTCGTAATCGTGCGCCAGGTGCGAGTGTCCGTGGGACTCGCCGGGGCCGTGGGTATGAGCCCCGCCGGGGCCGTGGCTATGGCCGTCAGTCGACATGATCCAGCCAGTTCTTGTAGCGATCGACCTCGCCCCGCACGGCGGCAAAGTAGGTCTGCTGCACTTCGAGCGTGATCGGTCCGGGCTTCCCCGTGCCGACCAGGCGGTCGTCCACGGCGCGGATCGGCACGACCTCGGCCGCCGTCCCGGTGAGGAACGCCTCGTCCGCCAGGTAGAGGTCGGTGCGGATGATCTGCTCGTGACGCACCTCGAAACCGAGGTCGGCCGCGATCGTCTCCACCGAGCTCTGCGTGATGCCGTCAAGCGCGCCGGCGTCCGACGTCGGCGGAGTCAAGAGGACGCCGTCGCGCACGATGAAGATGTTCTCGCCCGTGCACTCGCTGACCGTGCCGTTAGGGGCGAGGAGAATGGCCTCGTCGTATCCGGCTTTGATCGCTTCGACCTTGGCCAGCGAGGAGTTCACGTACATCCCCGTCCCCTTGGCCGCCGTGGGGACAGCGTTGGGATCGTGGCGCCGCCAGGAGCTTATTTTGCACGTCACGCCGTTGGCCACGCCGTCGTCGCCCAGGTAGGTACCCCAGGGCCACGCCGCTATCGACACATTCGTCGGGCATGGCAACGGGTTCAGCCCCATCTCCCCGTAGCCGAGGTAGACCAGCGGGCGTAGGTAGCAGCCGTCGGTGAGCCCGTTGACCCTGACCACCTCTCGGGTCGCCTCGATGATGTCGTCGACCGAGTACGGGATGTCGATCATGAAGACCTTGGCCGAGGCAAAGAGCCTTCGAATGTGGTCGCCCAGACGGAACACGGCGACCCCGCTCGACGTCGGGTAGGCCCGGATCCCTTCGAACACCCCCGAGCCGTAGTGCATGGTGTGCGTGAGGACGTGCACCTTGGCCTCGGCCCAGTCGACGAGCTCGCCGTCCATCCAGATCTTCTCGGTCGGGGTAATGGGCATTCTCAAAGCCTTTCTGCAATGGCGTCGCCCACGGCCGTCGTGGACAGTTGTGCGGTTGATGTGGTGGACATGATGTTGGATTGCTCGGACAGTGCTTCGAGAATGCGGTGAGCCGCATCGCGGTCGCCGAGATGCTCGAGCATGAGCGCCGCGGAGTGGATGGCCGCCAACGGGTTGGCAATCCCCTTGCCGGCGATGTCGTGCGCCGCGCCGTGCACCGGTTCGAAGAGCGACGGCCCGGTGCGCGCCGGGTTGAGATTGGCGGACGCGGCAAAGCCGATCCCTCCGCTGACCGCACCGGCCAGGTCCGTCAGAATGTCCCCGAAGAGGTTGTCCGTGACGATGACGTCGTAACGACCGGGTTGCTCCACCAGGTAGATGCAGGCGGCGTCGACGTGGTTGTAGTCCCACGTGATCTCAGGAAACTCACGCGCCACCTCGGTCACGGTACGATTCCACAGATCGCCGGCGAACGTCAACACGTTCGTCTTGTGCACGAGCGTCAGATGCCTCTTCGGGCGCTGGGCGGCCAGCTCGAAGGCGAAGCGCACACAACGCTCGACGCCCATGCGGGTGTTCACCGAGCCCTGGGTCGCCACCTCGGCCGCAGTCCCCTTGCGGAGGAACCCGCCCTCGCCCGCATACGTGCCCTCCGTGTTCTCGCGGATGACGACGAAGTCGGCCCCTTCGGCGATCGAACCTGGGACGCCCGTGAACGGACGGAGGTTGACGTAGAGGTCGAGTGCGAACCGCAACCTGAGAAGGAGCCCCCGCTCGAGTGTCCCGGGCGGGACCGAGGTATCGCCGACCGGGGGCCCGACGGCTCCGAGGAGGATGGCGTCGTAGCCCCGGAGCTCCTCGAGCACCGCGTCGGGGAGGACGCTGCCGTCTCGCAGGTAGCGGGCCGCGCCCAGGTCAAAATCTGTGGTGTCGAGCTCGACGCCGGCCGCCGCCACCACCTTGAGCGCCTCCGCGCACACCTCAGGCCCGATGCCATCGCCTCCGATGACTGCAATCCGCCTCTTGATCGTGCCTGTGCTCACTGATCCTGCCTTTGTCGTGTTTCTTCGCTTGTCGTGTTTCTTCGCTTGTCGTGTTTCTTCGCTCTGTGCGACATCGTGCGCCCGGAATTGAAAAACCGCCCACGCAGTGGACGGTTGAGCGGCGCGCGGGGATGTGGCGCGCCTAGTGAATAATGCCTACAGACTGCTCGGAGGGGTACATAGTTGACAGTCTCCCGCGGCCGGGGTAGTCCCGTCAACAACACGGGCGCAGGGGCGTCGCCCCGCCACCCCGGGGGCGATTAGCGTTATGGCTGCCGCCGAGCAGCAATTCGCCGCCGGCACACTCCATCCGAAGGACACGCAGTGACGAATCCATCAATCAACGACGAGACCGTATCGGCCAACCTCACCCGGGGCACCTATGACCGCCTCGTGGCTGAGCTGGAGGATCTCACGACCCGGGGACGGGTCGAGATCGCCGAGCAGATCGAGTCGGCCCGGGCCCTGGGCGACCTGAGCGAGAACGGCGACTACCACGCCGCCAAGGACTTCCAGGGAAAGATGGAATCTCGCATCCGTCAGCTCCAGGCCCTGCTCAAGAACGTCGAGGTGCTGGACGAATCCGAGCCGCGGGACGGGAGCGTGGGGACGGGCAGCACGGTGACGTTGCGCTACGAGGGCGACGACGAGGACGACACGCAGCAGTTCTTCGTGGGCTCCATCGAGGAGCGACAGGGCGACCTTCCGGTGCTGTCACCCAGCGCGCCGCTGGGCCAGGTCCTCCTGGGCAAGAGCGCGGGCGACACGGTCGAGTACAAGGCTCCGGGTGGGATCCTCCGCGTGGCCATCGTGGCGGTCGACCAATGACGGCGGCCCCCCGCACCCTGGCCGAGAAGATCTGGGACGCCCATGTCGTCTACGCCCACGAGGGCGAGCCAGACCTGCTCTTCATCGATCTCCACCTGATTCACGAGGTCACTTCCCCTCAGGCGTTCGACGGGCTGCGCCTGGCCGGACGGACCGTCCGCCGACCTGATCTCACCGTGGCCACGGCGGACCACAACGTCCCCACGACCGACATCGACAAGCCGGTGGCCGACCCGATCTCGGCCAAGCAGCTCGAAGTTCTCAACGTGAATTGCGAGGAATTCGGGATCACCTGCTATCCGATGGGTAACCCCAATCAAGGGATCGTGCATGTCATCGGTCCCGAGCAAGGCTGGACGCAACCCGGCATGACGATCGTGTGCGGCGACAGCCACACGTCCACCCACGGCGCGTTCGGCGCCCTGGCCTTCGGCATCGGGACGAGCGAAGTCGAGCACGTCCTGGCCACCCAGTCGCTCCCCCAGGCCAGGCCGGCCACCATGGCCGTCACCGTGGACGGGGGGCTGGCTCCGGGCGTGACGGCCAAGGACGTGGCCCTCACCATCATCGGCGCCATCGGGACCGGCGGCGGTATCGGCCACATCATCGAGTACCGGGGTTCGGCGATCCGCGCGCTGTCGATGGAAGGCCGCATGACGTTGTGCAACATGAGCATCGAGGGTGGAGCTCGTGCCGGTCTCGTCGCACCCGACGAGACCACCTTCGCCTACCTCAAGGGCCTGGACCATGCCCCCTCCGGCGAGAACTGGGATGCCGCGCTCGCGTACTGGCGCACCTTGACCACCGACGCCGGCGCCACCTTCAACAAGGAAGCGGTCCTCGACGCCGCCAGCATCACGCCCCACGTGACCTGGGGCACCAACCCGGCCCAGGTGACGTCCATCAGTGGCCGGGTCCCGGATCCCGAGGCCATGGAAGATCCCGGTGAGCGGGAAGCCGCGGAACGAGCACTGGCGTACATGGGCCTGCAGGCGGGCACCCCCCTGCGCGAGATACGCGTGGACACCGTGTTCCTGGGCTCGTGCACGAACTCCCGTATCGAAGACCTGCGGGCGGCCGCAGCCGTCCTGGACGGTCGCCACGTCCACGCCGGCATGCGGGCTCTCGTCGTCCCCGGCTCGCACCGGATCAAGAGCCAGGCCGAAGCGGAAGGGCTCGACACCATCTTCACGGCAGCGGGATTCGAATGGCGCGAGCCAGGATGCTCCATGTGCCTGGCCATGAATCCCGACAAGCTGGCGGTGGGCGAGCGTTGCGCCTCGACCTCGAACCGGAATTTCGAGGGCCGTCAAGGGCGGGGTGGGCGCACCCACCTCGTCTCACCCGTGGTCGCTGCCGCGACAGCGGTGGCCGGCACCTTCGCCACGCCAGAGGACCTCGACTGATGAAGCCGGTCGTCGTTGTCACCGGTCGCGCCGTCCCACTCGATCGCACCGATGTCGACACGGACCAGATCATCCCGTCGGACTGGCTCAAGCGCGTCGAGCGCACCGGGTTCGGAGCCGGCCTGTTCTCGGAATGGCGCGACGACCGCGACTTCGTGCTGAACCTCCCCGAATATGCCGGAGCCAACATCTTGGTGGCGGGCCACAACTTCGGCACCGGCTCGTCCCGTGAGCATGCCGTGTGGGCGCTCATGGACTACGGCTTCGAGGCGGTGGTCTCCTCCCGTTTCGCCGACATCTTCCGCAACAACTGCACCAAGGGAGGGCTCCTCCCGGTACAGGTCACACCGGAGTTCGACCATGCCCTGCTGGTCGCGGTGGCCGAGGACCCCACCCTCGAGATCACCATCGATGTCGCCCGCGGCACCATCGAGGCACCGGCGGTCGGGCTCTCCGCCACCTTCCCGCTGGACGAATTCACACGGGAACGCCTTCTTCACGGCTGGGACGACATCGGTCTCTCCCTCCGCCATGCCGACGCCATCGCCGCGTACGAACATCGGCGGCCGGCGTTCATGCCGTCGGCCTAGTCGACCGCGACCGGCACCAGTTCGAACGCTTCCACATCAACCAGGCCCTTGTCGGTCAGCCGCAGTTCGGGGAGGACCGACAAGCCGAGGAAGCTCATGTGCATGAAGGGGGCGTGGATCGATGTCCCCAAGGACCGGGCCGCCCCGACCAGACGGTGGAGACCGTCGGCCACGACACGAGCCGGCTGATCGCTCATGAGACCTCCGATGGGAAGCGGCAACTCCGCCAAGACCCGGCCCGTGTCATCGACCGCCACTTGCCCTCCGCCGATCTCGGCCAGACGGGCCACGGCCGCCGCCATGGCAACCGGGCCATGGGCAGATGGGGAGCCGACGGCCATGCAGTTGTGGGCGTCGTGGCCCACGGTCGAGGCCAGTGCCCCCCTGGTCAGGCCGAACCCCTGCACCCATCCCAGCCCGATCCGGCCTGTCTCGCGATGACGTTCGACGACGGCCAAACGGGCCACGACGGCACCGGGGTCCGACGGGTCGGTGATGAGGGAGGACGTGGTGAGGGATCCGTCCCGGATGCCGATGGTGCGCACGCGGCCCCCGGGGTGGCCGAGGTAGTCGAAGGCCGCCGCCGGGGGTGGTGTGTGCAGATGCACCGATCGGCGCATGAACTGCGGCGCCGGGTGGCTCGCCACCGCGCCGGGGAGCACTGCACCGTCCCGGGCCACCAACCGGCCGCGCTGGAACACGCGTGAAGGGTGAAAGCCCGACAACGTGTCGAAACAGAGGATGTCGGCCTGATACCCCGGGCCGAGCGCACCCAACTCGGTGAACCCGTGGTACTCGGCCGGATTCAGTGTGGCCATGATCAGCGCATCTATCTCGCTGACCCCGGCCTCGACGGCCAAGCGGAGGCAGTCGTCGAGGTGTCCCTCCTCGAGCAGGGTGTCGGGCTCACGGTCGTCGCTGCACAGGGCGACATGGTCGGTGCCGTGGGCCAGGACCATCGGGATGAGATCACGCAGGTTCTGGCTGGCCGATCCCTGGCGAATGAAGACCCACATCCCCTTGCGCCGTTTCTCCTCGGCCTCTTCCAGCTCCGTGCACTCGTGGTCGGACTCGACCCCTGCTGCGAGGTACGCGTCGAGCAGGGCACCCCGCAACCCGGGTGCATGACCATCGACGCGACGGCGGCCGGCGGTGGCGATACGGGCCAACATCTCGGGGTCCGCCGCGATGACCCCGGGGAAGTTCATGACCTCGGCCACCCCGATGGCCGAGTACTCGTCGAGGAGGGTCGCGACATCAGCCGCGAAGAGCTCCGCCCCGGGGCTCTCGAAGGGGGACGCCGGCACGCAGCTGCTGGCACAGACCCCGAACGTGAACGGGAGATGGCGCGCCGCGGCGATGAGGGCCGCCACACCGGGGATCCCCAGAACGTTTGCCACCTCATGGGGATCAGCGGCGACCGCGGTTGTGCCCAACGGGAGCACGGTGCGCACGAACTCGTCGATCCACAGCTTCGTCGACTCGAGGTGCATGTGCGCGTCCACCAGGCCGGCCGTCACCGCCGCCCCGTCGAGGGCGATCTCTTCCATGGCGTCTCGAGGGCCCCAACCCGCCACGACACCGTCGGCGATCGCCAGGTCGGTCGTCACCCACTCCCGGCTGGACGGCGACAGGACCCGTCCGCCGCGCAGCAGGACGTCGGCCGGGGCATCGCCCCGGGCGACCGCCAGGACGTGCGGAGACGACGGGGCACGAGCCATGGAGCATGGTGGCTCCGGTGAGCCGCCCCGTCAAACCCACCGCGGGTGCTGTTACGGCTGAGCCGAGGTCCAGCGATACCGGGTCCATCCGGCCATGGGTCGGGCACCGAGGCGCTGGTAGAAGTCGATCGCCTCTTCGTTCCATTCGAGCACTTCCCACTCCACCCGGCCGTCCGTACTGGCCCTCAGGTCGGCCATCAACGTGCCGGCGTGACCCTGCCGGCGATGGGCTGGCCGGACATAGAGGTCCTCCAACCAGATGCCCGTCCGCCCCATGAAGGTGGAGAAGGTGCGGAACCACATGGCATGGCCGACCACGGAGCCGTCGTCGGCCAGGGCCAATGTGTCATGCACGACGGCGCCCGGTTCGAACAGGGCACGCCGCAAGTCGTCTTCGGTGCACACGCACTGGTGGGCCAGGTTTTCAAATTCGGCCAGTTCACGGATCATGGCCAGCAGCTCCGGCACGTCCTCTTCGGTCGCTGGTCGGATCACCCGGTACGGGCCCGGTTCGCGGCCGACACCACGGCGGCCAGGGAGGCATCGAGGATGGACGAGTCCCGTCCCACACCCCACCAGGTAGATCCGTCAGGACCGGCGCACTCGACATACGCCACCGCCGATGCTCCGGAACCCTCGGTCAGGGCGTGCTCCGAGTAATCCTTCACCTCGAGAACAATACCGAGCTCGTTCCGTATGGCATAGACGAGTGCATCGATCGGTCCGTTCCCTTCGCCGATGACCGTCCGGTGCTGGCCGTCGACGAGGAGCTGGGCCGTGACCGATGTATGGCCCCCGCCGGTGGTCACTTCACTCGCCACCAGCCGCAGGCCCGCGTCCTCGGCGAGGTACGCCTCGGAGAACACATTCCACATCTCGCCGGTGCCGATGACGGTCCCACTGGCCTCGGTGATCGCCTGCACCTTCTTGGAGAACTCGATCTGCAGCCGCCGCGGGAGATCAAGCCCGTGCTCGGTGTCCATCAGGTAGGCCACCCCACCCTTGCCGGACTGGCTGTTGACCTGAATGATGGCCTCGTAGGTGCGACCGGTGTGCTTGGGGTCGATGGGGAGGTACGGGACCTCCCACTCGTCATAGTCGTCGCCGATGGCGCCGATGCCCTTCTTGATGGCGTCCTGGTGGGAGCCCGAGAACGCCGTGTACACGAGGTCGCCGGCATAGGGGTGACGGGGGTGCACCGGCAAGCGGGTGGCGTACTCGGCGACCCGACGCACCTTCTCGATGTCGCCGAAGTCGAGGGCCGGATCAATCCCCTGGGAGAAGAGGTTCATGGCCAGGGTCACGATGTCGACGTTGCCCGTCCGCTCCCCGTTGCCGAACAACGTGCCCTCGACCCGATCGGCACCGGCGAGCACAGCCAGTTCGGCTGCGGCCACGGCGGTTCCGCGGTCGTTGTGGGGGTGCAGGCTCAGCACGACCGCATCCCGGTTCTTTATGGTGCGCCCGAACCATTCGATGACGTCGGCGTACACGTTGGGGCTGTACATCTCGACGGTGGCGGGCAGGTTGAGGATCATCGGCCTGTCGATCGTCGGCTCGAGGACCTCCATCACCGCCTCGCAGATCTCCACGGCGAATTCTGGCTCTGTTCCCGTGAAGCTCTCCGGTGAGTACTCGTAGCGGATCTCCGTCCCTGGAACGCCCTGCTCGAATTTCTTGCAGAGAACGGCCGCATTCACCGCGATGTCGATGATGCCGGCCTTGTCCAGACCGAACACGACTCGACGTTGCAACTCCGAAACCGAGTTGTAGAAGTGCACCACGGCGCGCCGGGCGCCGATGAGCGACTCGAAGGTTCGCTCGATCAACTCCTCCCGGCATTGCACGAGAACCTGTATCTCGACATCGCCGGGGATCATCTCCTCGTCGATGATGAGACGCTGGAAGTCGTAGTCGGTCTGCGAGGCCGACGGGAAGCCCACCTCGATCTCCTTGAACCCGACGTCGAGCAGCGTCTTGAACAACGCCAACTTGCGTTCGGGGTCCATCGGGTCGATCAGGGCTTGATTGCCGTCGCGTAGGTCGACACTGGCCCATCGGGGGGCGCGTGTGAACTGGTGGTCGGGCCATGTGCGGTCGGTCAGTACCAGCGGAACATGGGACCTGTACTTGTCGAATTGCATCGGCGACGGCTCACAGGGCAGGGCCAGGCGACCCCGCTCCATGTCGTCACCACTCCCTCTCTGTGCCGTTCCCATCTTCGATCTCCTTCTCATTCCTTGTGTGCACCCTGCCCCAGGCCCAACAAAAAACCCCCTGGCCGATGTGGCACAGGAGGTTGCGAACGAACGCGATGTGGCGTTCGTTGTCAGGTAAGCAGCAGGCGAATCGTCGTGGCAGTCACCATGATGCCGTTGATTCTCCCATCGGAGGCGCCCACCGTCAAGGGCGGGCATCCACGCGAACCGGGGAACCGAACCTGATGATGTTCCCGTCGGGATCGGTGTGGGCCGACTCCCACACACCGAAACCAGGGTCCCAGAGGTCGTGGAGCGCGCCGACGCCCGCCGCCTGCCACTCGGCGTGCAACGCGTCGGCGTCATCAACCGAGATGTACACCGCGCCCCCATGCGCAGGATCGTGGCCGGCGGTGAGATGGAAGTGGAGTTTGATGTCGTCTCTGGTCGCGGTCGCGTACCCGCCCTGATGGACGTGCACGACGAAACCGAGTAGCTCGTAGTGCGACCGCATCTGCTCCGTGTCGGCGGTAGGGAGGATGGGAGCGATTGCGAGGAACGTGGCCACGGGCGAAGATTACTGACTAGCCTGGTGCGATGCTCCGTCCCGTCTCCCTGATCGTACGGCTGGCCCTCCTGGCTGCCGTGGTGGGCGTGGTGCGTGCGGTTCTGGCCGACCGCTCACCCCGGCGTGCGCTCCATGGAACCACACCGGTGGTGGGCAGCCTCGACACATGGCCCGAAGTGCCGCGCCGTCCTACAGAATGACGCGGTGGATGTCGAGAATTCCCTCGTCACCCCGTAGCTGATCGACCACGGCATCGGGTGTCGACTCGATGGTGGAGATGACCATCATCGCCGTCGCGGCGCGTGGACTCGGTCCGACCGCCATCGATGAGATCGAGATGTCAGCCAGGCCGAGTGCAGTGCCGACGATCCCGATCATGCCGGGGCGGTCGTCGTTGCGCACCACCAGCATGTGCGGTGACGGCGCCACCTCGACCACGTGATCGTCGACCATGACGATGCGGGGCTCACTGCGGTGACCGGCCGAGCTCAACGTCCCCGCGACCGAGTGCGACTTCGAGCGCAGCGTGATGAGCGACTTGTAGTCGCGTGAGGTGGCCGTCGAGATCTCACGCACCTCGAGACCGCGCTGCTCGGCCAGCTGCGGCGCATTCACGTACGAGACGGGCTCCTCGGTCGAGCCACTGAACACACCCTTGAGCGCGGAGAGGGTGAGAATGCCGGTGTTGACGGCGGCCAACTCTCCCTGGCACTCGATCTCCAAGCCGTCGGGCAGACCGTCGTGGAGACAACCGAAGAACCGACCCAGCTGCTCGGCCAGGGCCATGAAGGGACGCACGACGTCTGACACATCGGTGGCGGCCACGTTGACCGCATAGGGAACGAAGTCGCCGGCGAGGGCGAGCAGCACCTGTTCGGCGATGGTCACTCCCGCTTTGTCCTGGGCCTCCTCCGTTGACGCCCCGAGGTGCGGGGACACGACGACCTGCGGCAGCGCGAACAACGGGGAGTCGGTACACGGCTCCTTGGCGAACACGTCGAGCCCGGCCCCGGCCACGATGCCGTCGCGAATGGCCTCGGCCAGGGCCTCTTCGTCGACAATGCCGCCGCGCGCCGTGTTGATGATCCGTATCCCCCGCTTGGCCTTGGCCAACAGGTCACGACCGAACAGGCCGATCGTCTCCGGTGTCTTGGGGGTGTGGATGGACACGAAGTCCGCCTCGGCCACCAGCTCTTCGATGCCGACCAGCCGCACGCCCATGGCCTTGGCCCGCTCCGGCGAGACGAACGGGTCGAAGCCGATCAGCTCCATGCCGAACGCGTGGGCGCGCTGGGCCACCAGGGAACCGGCCCGCCCCAGCCCGACCACCCCCAACACCTTGCCGTGAAGCTCGACCCCCTCCCACTTCGACCGTTCCCATCGGCCGGCCACCAACGAGGCGTGGGCCTGGGGAATGTTGCGGGCCTGCGCCAGGAGGAGCGCCATCGCCTGCTCGGCCACCGAGAGGATGTTCGAGGTCGGGGCGTTGACCACCATGACCCCTCGCTCGGTCGCGGCAGCGACATCGACGTTGTCGAGCCCAACGCCGGCCCGTCCGACCACCTCGAGCGAAGTGCCGGCGTCAAGGACCTCCGCGGTCACCTGGGTGGAGGAACGAATGATGAGGGCCTGCGCGCCGACGACGGCACCCAGCAGCTCTTCGGGGCTCAACCCTTCCTGGACACTCACCTCATGTCCGGCCTTGGCCAGCAGGTCGAGGCCGCTCTGGGCGATCTTTTCGGTTACGAGTACACGTGCCACCGCAGTGGTCTCCTCACTACCCCCCTTGACATTGATGCCGCATCAATCTTTCGCCTCGGCGAAGAAACGGGCCAAACGAGTCACGCCTTCAACCAGGTCATCGTCACCCAGCGCATAGGACATGCGGAAGTAACCCGGCGCGCCGAACGCCTCTCCGGGCACGACCGCGACCTTGGCTTCGTTGATGCAGAGCTCGGCCAGCTCGCCGCTGCTTGCCGGCCGGTGGCCCCGAAACGACTTGCCCAGGAGCCCTTTGACCGACGGAAACGCATAGAACGCCCCTTCGGGCTCCACACACACCACGCCATCGATCTCGTTGAGCATCCGGTGGATGGTCTGGCGGCGACGGTCGAAGGCGGCACGCATCATCGCCACGTCCTCCAAGCCGCCGGACACGGCGGCCAGCGCCGCGCGCTGGGAGACATTGGAGACGTTGGAGGTTTCGTGGCTCTGGATGTTGGTCGCCGCCGTGATCGCATCGACCGGTCCTATCAGCCACCCCACACGCCAGCCCGTCATGGCATAGGTCTTGGCCACCCCGTTGACGACGAGACAACGGTCGGCCAGCTCGGGCACCAGGACCGGCATCGAATGGTGCTCGGCACCGCCATAGACCAGGTGCTCGTAGATCTCGTCGGTCAGCACCCACAAGCCCCGCTCGAGCGCCCAGCGCCCGATCGCCTCGATCTCTTCCTTCGGGTAGACGGCTCCTGTCGGGTTGGAGGGTGACACGAAGAGCAACGCTTTGGTCCGTGGCGTGAGTGCCGCCTCGAGCTCCTCGACAGAGGAGCGGAACCCGCTGCGTTCGTCGGATGCCACCATGACCGGCGTACCGCCGGCCAACGCGATCGACTCGGGGTACGTCGTCCAGAAGGGAGCAAGGACGATGACCTCGTCCCCCGGGTCGCACAGCACGGCGAAGGCATTGGCGATCGCCTGCTTGCCGCCGTTGGTCACCAGGACTTGTTGCGGCGTCACGGAGAAGTTCGAGTCGCGCAACGTCTTGGCGGCCAACGCTTCGCGCAGGGCCGGGATGCCGCCCGTCGGGGTGTAACGGTGGTTGGCCGGGTCGCGGCAGGCCTGCACCGCCGCCTCGACGATGTGCGCAGGAGTGGGGAAGTCGGGTTCGCCGGCCCCGAAGCCGATGACGTGCTCACCGGCCGCCTGCAGCGCCTTGGCCTTGGCGTCGACCGCCAGCGTGGCCGACGGTGCCACCGCGGCGGCACGTCGTGATATTCGGCGATGCTGGGTCGGCGCGTCGGGAGTCGTCGTCACGGCTGTAATGATTCCATACGTGCCCGATACCCCTGACATCACCATTCCCGCCGAACTACGGCCGAGCGACGGCCGCTTCGGTGCGGGCCCGTCGAAAGTGCGACCCGAGCAGATCACCGCGTTGTCCGAGGTCACGACCACGTATCTCGGCACCAGCCACCGGCAGAAGCCCGTCAAGACGCAGGTCGGGCGGGTGCGTGCCGGATTTCGCCAGCTCTTCTCGCTCCCCGACGGCTACGAGGTCGTTTTGGGCAACGGCGGAACGACCTGCTTCTGGGACGCGGCCACCTTCGGGCTCATCGAAGACCAGAGCCAGCATCTCAGCTTCGGCGAGTTCTCGTCCAAGTTCGCCTCGTGTGCCGCGGCCGCCCCCCACCTCAAGGACCCGCAAATAATTGCGTCGGAGCCGGGCACCCACCCGCTGCCCGTGGCGGACAGCGCGATCGATCTCTATGCGCTCACGCACAATGAGACGTCGACCGGGGTTGCCATGCCCATTCGCCGGCCGGCGGGTGCCGACCTTCCCGCCGACGGAGGTGGGCTGGTGGCGGTGGACGCCACATCGGGGGCCGGGGGGCTGCGCGTCGACGCCAGCGAGTTCGATGCCTATTACCTGGCCCCCCAGAAGTGTTTCGCCAGCGATGGCGGCCTGTGGATTGCGCTCCTGTCACCCGCGGCGCTCGAACGGGTTGAGCGGATCGCCGCCTCCGGGCGTTGGATACCCGCTTTCCTCGACCTCAAGACAGCCGTCGACAACTCGTTGCTCGACCAGACCTACAACACGCCCGCTCTGGCCACCATCTTCATGCTGGCGGAGCAACTCGACTGGATGAACGCGCACGGGGGCCTCGAGTGGACCGCCTCACGGTGTGATCGCTCGGCCGAGATTCTCTACACGTGGGCTGAGCAGTCCGACTTCGCACGCCCGTTTGTCGAGAACCCGCAGCAACGCAGCCACGTGGTCGGCACCATCGACTTCGTCGACGCGGTAGACGCCGCCGCCGTGGCAGCCGTCCTGCGGGCCAACGGCATTGTGGACACCGAGCCCTACCGCAAGCTCGGCCGCAATCAGCTGCGCATCGCCATGTTCCCCGCCATCGAGCCCGATGACGTCGCCTCGCTCTGTGCCAGCATCAACTACGTGGTCGGCGCGCTCGCCGACTAGGGCGGCAGCAGGGGTCGATCAGCCGGCGCGGGCGGCGATTCGCCGCAGCGGCGGGAGCGTGGGCGGTGGCTGCTGACGGGGCGGGAGCTCCTCCAGCAGCTCGACCGTCGCCGCCGTCACGAGACGCACCGCCCGCTCGAACGCATCCTCGGTGCGCGGTGAGATCGTCTGCACCCCGCTGACCTTGCGGACGTACTGGCGCGCTGCCGCCTCAATCTCCTGGGGCGTGGCGCTGGGCTCAAGGCCCCTGAGCGTCGTGATGTTTCGGCACATGGCAAGAGGCTACGACGCTCGAGGCCGGCGCGCCGTGCGGCGGGCCAGGGTCAGTAGCTGAGCGCGGCTACCAGTCCCCTCTCCCCTGTGGCGTGAGGTCGAGAAGATGCCACAGGGGATTGAGGAGGTCGATTCCCCGCTGGTCCACGTCCTCGGCCATCCTCGGGTGGGCCGAAGAGAAGTGACGGGGAGTTCCATCAGGATCCAGCGTGAAGACCGAGACGGTGGAGTCCTGCGTCCCCTCCTCGTCTTCGGCGCCCAAACGTGTTGTCGGCGCAACTGAGCAGCCGCAGCCTGTCCCAGCCCCGGGCGCGGGCGACGCCCGACTGTAACGAGCCCGCTGCACCATCGCGCCGCGTCCCTGGTCCCGCCTCAGCGAGCGAACGCCTCGACCCCACGCGTGATGAGGACGTCTCCCGACACGCTCCGTAGGGTGAGGGTGATGCGGGGGTCCCCGTGCGCGGCTCTCGGGCCGTCGTCGAGGGGAATGTCCGACTGCACGCGGCCCGACATGGACTCGGCATCGACGCTGAGCGTCGCTCCCCGCGCCACACCCACGTCGATCCTCCCGGACACCGACCGGATGTGCATGCTCCCCTCGGTGATCGAGAGCACCTGGACATCCCCGGAGACGGCAACGACCTTGAGGGTGCCCGAGACATCGCCCAGCCGGACCTCACCCGACGTCGCCCTCACGTCGACCGCACCAGCGGCTGCACCGATTTCGACATCGCCCGACACCGTCGTCACCGTCACCGGGCCCTCCACCCGCACACACCGGAGGTCACCCGCGGCTGACTGCAGGCGCAGTGCCCCACGGACCGTGCCCACCTCGACGTCACCACTGGCCGTCTTGGCGCGCAGGTCCGCCAGATCGTCGGCGGTGAGCGCTCCACTCCCCGTCTTGGCATTGGCCCGACCAAGGGACCCGTTGAGCTCGACGTCGGCCGACGCCGACACCACACGCACGTCGCTTCCTTCGGGCACGTCCACCCGCACCGTGACCCCGTTGCGCCTCATGAACTTCAGGCCGTGCACACGGGGAACCTTCACGACGACGATGTCACGCCCGCCGTTCGGGCGGCATTCGACGGTCGCACGCTCGGCCAGCTCCCTCGCCCCTGGCGTCTCCTCGGTCAGCGACACGCGCGAGACATCTCCCGCCTGGGCGGTGATGACGGTCAAGCCGACGTCGTTGTGGACAACGACAAGCACCCGGCGCGGCGTGGCAAATGAGTGTTCCATGGGATCCCTTTCCTCAACTCGTCCCGTAGCCGCGCAGGCGCGAACCGCCACGGCCACTGCGGACCTGCGATAGCGACGTCCCCCGCTCGAGGGTGCGCAAGATCCAGCTGTTGACCGAAAGGCCCTCACGCACCGCGCTGTCTTCGACCCTGGCCTTCAACTGGTCGGAGAGACGCAGCGTGATGCGCGAGGACAGCTCGGCCTCGGGCTCGGGCGCACGGGCGCGCTCGTCGACATAGGCGAATTCGACCTCGTCGCCGACCAGGTGGATCTCGACGCGGCCCTCCGGGAGCTCGGCCGACACCTCGGCAGCCACGGCGGACAGCAGGTCGAGGATCCGGCTCGGGGCCGACCGGGCCAGGATCGCCACGATGCGATCAGCCACTTCGGCCACCGTCTCGTCGCCCAGCTCGCCCACCGCCGCCACGTCGGACCGTAGGCCCTCGATCGCCAGTGACATCTTCATACTGTCAGTATGACATCATAGTGATGTCATACTCAGGAGTTGCGGTAAGTCGCCCACCACCAGGGAAGATGCGACCCGGGACGGGGGCTACCCCCCGGACGCGTCCTGCACGCGGGTCTTTCCGGCAGAGATGAAGGGCATCATGGCGCGCAGCTCCTGTCCGATCTTCTCGATGGGATGGGCTTGGCCTTCCTGGCGGAGCGCTTCGAATTTGGGGCGACCCGCCTTGTTCTCGGCAATCCACTCCTGCGCGAATGCCCCACTCTTGATCTCGTCGAGGATCGTCTGCATCTCGGCCCGTACGGCCGCATTGATGACACGGGGGCCGCGGGTGACGTCCCCGTACTCCGCCGTGTCGGAGATGGAGTAGCGCATGCCCGCAATACCCTGCTCGTACATGAGGTCGACAATGAGCTTCAGCTCGTGCAGGCATTCGAAGTAGGCCGACTCGGGCTGGTAACCCGCATCGACCAGCGTCTCGAACCCGGCCGTGACCAGAGCGGTCAACCCACCGCAGAGCACCACCTGCTCACCGAAGAGATCGGTCTCGGTTTCCTCGTCGAACGTCGTGTCGAGCACGCCGGCGCGCGTGGCTCCGATGGCGTGCGCGTACGACAGGGCAAGCTGACGTGCCTTGCCCGTTGCGTCCTGGTGCACCGCGATGAGCGATGGCACCCCTCCCCCTTCGGTGTACGTCCGGCGCACGAGGTGCCCCGGACCCTTTGGCGCCACCATGGCCACGTCGACGCCGGCCGGCGGGACGATCTGCCCGAAGCGGATGTTGAACCCGTGGGCGAACATCAGGCAGTCGCCCTCGTTGAGATGAGGCGCGACGTGCTCGTCGTAGGCCGCCTTCTGCTCGGTGTCGGGGAGCAGAATCATGATCACGTCCGCCTCGGCCGCCGCATCGGCCAACGACGTCACTCGCAGTCCCGCTTCTTCCGCCTTGCGCCGGCTGCTCGATCCCTCCCGCAGGGCGACGCGGACGTCGACGCCCGACTCGAGCAGGTTGAGCGCATGGGCATGCCCTTGGGATCCGTAGCCCAAGATGGCCACCTTGCGGCCGGCGATCAGGCTGGGGTCGGCATCGGATTCGTAATACAGCGTGGCCATGTCGTGTGCTCTTTCTCTCGTTCGATTGCGGTGACGTGCGACTGTTACGGCAAGATCAGTGGCGGTCCAGCTTAGGCAGGGCAACCCGCCCCGTTCGCTGGAGCTCGACCACCGTGTACTGCTCCAAGAGGCCCTCGAAGTCATCGATCTTTTCGGGACGGCCCGCCAACATGACAGTGAGCTGGTCAGCGCCCACGCTCACCACCTCCCCACCGAATACCCCTACGAGCTGGATGACCTGCGAACGCTCGGTCGGGCCGACCGCCACGGTGACGAGGAGCAACTCTCGTTCGACCGCTTCGGAGGGCGAGAGCTCTCCGATGGAGACCACGTTGATGAGCTTGTCCAACTGCATGATCACCTGCTCCAAGGGGGCCGACTCGACATCGACCACGATGGTGATCCGACTGAAATGCTCGTGCTCATCGGTCGGGGCCACCGCCAACGAGTAGATGTTGAAACCGCGGCGGCTGAACAGCCCCGCCACGCGGGAGAGGACGCCGGCCTTGTTCTCGACCAACACCGAGAGGATGTGGTGCCGCGGCGTCCCCATCCCCCCATGGAGCGGACTCACAGTGGCGGCACTCATCGTGGCGGCGCCGCCTGATCGGGATGGACGACGATGTCATCGTTCGAACGCCCGGCCGCCACCATGGGAAACACCTTCTCGAAGGCATCCGTCCGGAAGTCCACCACCACCGGCCTGTCGTCGATGGAGTTGGCCTTCTCGATGGCCGGTCCGACATCTTCGGGGGACTCGGCCCGGATGCCGACGCATCCCATGGCCTCAGCCCACTTCACGTAGTCGGGCAGGTCGGGTGAGAGGTACACCTCGGAGTAGCGCTCCTCGTAGAACATCTCCTGCCATTGCCGCACCATGCCCAAATAGGCATTGTTCAAGATCGCGACCTTGACCGGGATCTGCTCCGCCGTGGCAGTCACGAGCTCCTGTGCCGTCATTTGGAAACAACCGTCGCCGTCGATGGCCCACACCATGCGGTCCGGACGCCCCACCTTGGCCCCGATGGATGCGGGCACGGCAAAGCCCATCGTCCCCGCACCACCCGAATTCACCCACGTGTAGGGGTAATCGAATTGCCAGTACTGCGACGCCCACATCTGGTGCTGGCCCACCCCGGCCACCACGATGGCATCCGCAGGCGCGGCGTCGCGCAGTTGCTCGACCACCATCTGCGGCTTGATGGCGCCGCCTTCGGTGTGGTCGTAATAGAGGGGGAACTGCTCCTGCCATGTGTGGATCTGCTCCCACCACGGCGTCAGGTCCTGGACCACCGGTGTCTCACTGTCGGCGTTCATGGCCGACAGGAGCTCCTCGGCCACCATCGCGCAGTCGCCGGCAATGCCCACGTCTGCCGTACGCACCTTGCCCAACTCGGCCGGGTCGATGTCGACATGGATGATCTTTGCCTCGGGCGCAAAGGCGCTGATCTTTCCCGTCACCCGGTCGTCGAACCGCGCCCCGAGGCTGATGAGCAGGTCGCTTCGCTGCATGGCGGTCACCGCGGTGTAGTTGCCGTGCATGCCGGGCATGCCCAGACATTGGGGATGTGAGTCGGGGAAGGCGCCGCGCGCCATCAATGTGGTGACCACGGGGATTCCCGTGCGCTCCGCCAGAGCGCGGAGCACGTCGGCCGCCCGGGACTTGAGCACACCGCCGCCGACGTAGAGGACCGGACGGTGCGCCTGGCGGATCAGGCCGGCCGCTTGGCGGATGAGCTCGGGGTCACCCGCGGTGACCGGGTGATAGCCGGGGAGATCCAGATCCTCGACCGACGAGGGCCAGTACCACTCCATCGTCGCGTTGGCGATGTCCTTCGGAAAGTCGATGAGCACTGGCCCTGGACGCCCGGTGGTGGCGACATGAAAGGCGGCGGCCACCACGCTCGGGATGTCATCGACGTCCTTGATCAACCAGTTGTGCTTGGTGATGCCCATCGTGACGCCGGTGATGTCGCATTCCTGGAAGGCGTCGGTGCCGATGGAGCCCGTGGCCACCTGACCCGAGACCACGATGAGCGGCGTGGAATCCATGTACGCGTTGGCCAGAGGCGTCACGATGTTGGTGGCCCCCGGTCCGCTGGTCACCATGGCCACGCCCGGCTTACCAGTCACCATGGCGTAGCCCTCCGCCATATGCCCCGCGCCTTGCTCGTGCCGGACCAGGATGTGCCGGATGGAGGAGTCGATGATCGGGTCGTAGACGGGCAGGATGGCCCCGCCGGGCAGGCCGAACATGACGTCGACGCCCTGCATCTCGAGGCTCTTGATCAGTGCCTGTGCTCCGGTGAGCTGCATCGTTGCTTCCTCTGTCTCTCTCTTGGTGCCTGTGCAACGTGGTCGGGTGGGTGACGTGGTCCGGAAAATGAAACGACCCCCCGTCTGGGAGGTCGAGAAGCGCGCGTTGCAGGATGGCCGCGCGCTTACGTTACGAGTACCAGAATCTCGGGTCGGTCGCTGCGTGCCTGCATCAGGCGCCCATTGTGCCATGGCCGCCGCCGGGAGACAACCCCAGGCCTCTTCGGGCGGGCTTCCGTCGCAACGCCGAACCACGATGCGCCCAGGAGTCGGAGGGTCACGCCGAGGCTCTGTCGGGGCTCGAAGGTGTCGCCATCCCCCCGCCGAGGAGGGCGGGGAGCGCCGTCGCCCGCATCCGAGCCAGCACCCGGTCCGTGACGGGCGCCACGTCCGGGTGGACGCCACCGTTGCCCACGGCCGCCGCCTGCCACGCCGCGGCACGTCGCGTCAACACGTCGGCATCGTCGAATTGCACGCAGTCGAGGCGATCGGTCGTCAGGTCGACCACAACGGTGTCCCCGTCCTGGACGAGGGCGATCGGCCCCCCGAGGAACGCTTCGGGGGCGACGTGGCCGATGACCAGACCGACCGATCCCCCCGAGAAGCGGGCATCCGTCATCAGCGCGATGGTGATGTGCCGCTGACGGCACAGGGCCGTGATCCGCGAGGTGGGGTCGAGGAGCTCGGGCATGCCCGGCGCTCCACGGGGCCCCTCGTAGCGGATCACCACCATGTCGTTGTCCATGAAGCTGTCCGGGTGTCCGTCGAGGGCCTCGATGAGGGAGCGCTCGCCGTTGAACACGCGGGCGCGGCCGGTGAAGACGCCGTCCTTCACGCCGCCTTCGACACCGGCGACCTTGAGGATCGCTCCGCCCTCGGGCGCCAGGTTGCCGCGCAGCAGACGGAGTCCGCCGGTGTCCTTGAAGGGCTTCTCGACCGAGAAGATCACGTCCCGATCTGGCGGGGGCGGGTCGAGCCGCCGTAGCTGCTGGGCCAGGGTCTCGCCCGTGCAGGTGATCGCGTCGCCCTCGAGGAATCCGGCCTCGAGGAGCTCGTGGGCGATGACCTGCAGGCCGCCTTTGGCGTCCACGTCCACCATGGAGTAGTCGCCGAACGGCCGCATGTTGACCAGCACCGGTAGTCGCCGGGCCAGCCCGTTGAAGTCGTCCTGGCTCAGCACGTCGCCCCAGAGGTCGAGACCGGCAGCGCGAGCGATCTCGACGCTGTGCAGCAGCACGTTGGTGGACCCGCCCATGGCGATAGTGACCGTGAGGGCGTTGCGCAGGGATGCGGGCGTCACGATGTCGCGCGGCCGGATGCCCTCCTTCATCATGGCGAGCAGGCAGTCGACCGTCTGATCAGGGAACTCGGTCAGGCGGCGCGGGTCGTCCGACGGCGGGGACACCATGTGCAGCGGTTCGAGCCCGAGGACCGCAATGAAGGTCTGCATCGTGTTGTAGGTGAACATGCCCCCGCAGCTGCCCTGCCCGGGACAGGCGTGCAGCGCGTACCGGGCCCGGACATCGGCGTCCCGGTCGACCACTTGGAAGGCCGAGACGAGGTCGATTCGGGCACCCGTCTCCGGATCGATGCCCGGCCTGATGGGACCGTCGGAGACGATGACCGCGGGCGTGTTGTTCTCGAGCACGGCGGCGACGGTCCCGACCGGCGGCTTGTCGCAGGCCACGACGGCGACCAGCCCGGCGACGCTGTTCGCCGCCAGGTGGACATCTGCCACGTCGTGGACGAGCTCGCGGCCGACGAGGGAGAACCGCATCTGGGGGGTGCCGTTGAGCTGGCCGTCCGAGACACCCAGGGTGAACGCGGGCGGAATCAGCCTGACCGCGAGGTCGTCCTCGGCGATGCGACGCGACAGGGCGGCCTGAACGGCCTGCACCTTCTGGGGGACGCCGAGGTAGCACTGGCTGTCTCCGAGGTTGCCGATGACCGCCCACACCGGGTCGTGGATCTTCCCGACGTCCTCACCGAGGAACACGGCCGTGCCGACCCTCTGCACGTCGCGCCCGGGGTTGATGGACACGAACGTCTCCGATTCGTTGCGCACACAGCCAAACTAGCGGGTGGGTTCGCCCTCATCAGGCAGAGGTCGCACGGGCGGCGGCGTCACCTCGGACGGGGGGAAGCCGAGCCTCGAGACCCAGGCTGGGCAGCACGCGGGCGAGCCGGCGCGGCATCCACCAATTACGGGTGCCCAGAAGCTCCATCAGGGAAGGGACCAGCACCATGCGCACCAAGGTGACGTCGACCGCCACCGCAACGGCCAGTCCGAGACCGAACACCTTCAAAATGTGAAGCGGGTCCTTTATGACAAACGACGCAAAGACGCAGAACATGATCGCCGCCGCCGCGGTGATGATTCGTCCCGTCACCGCCAACCCGTCGGCCACGGCGAGTGAATTGTCGCCCGTGTGCAGCCACCCTTCCCGGATGCGAGACAGCAAGAAGACCTCGTAGTCCATGGACAGGCCGAAGAGAATGGTGAACATCGTGACCGGAATCCACGGATCGATGGGACCGGTGTGGCCTATCCCGACGACACTCCCCAACCATCCCCACTGGAAGACGGCCACGATGACGCCGTAGGCGGCTCCCACGCTGAGCAGGTTCATGATGACCGCCTTGAGTGGCAGGACCACCGATCGGAACACGGCCATGAGGAAGAGGAAGGAAAGGACCAACACGGCGCCGATGACGAGCAGCAGCCGGCTTCCGAGGAACGAGGCGGCGTCGATGCTCACCGCGGTCTCACCTCCGACCTGTGCGTCAACGCCGGTTCCGCTCACCACCCTCGGTATCACGTCGGTTCGCAACCTCCGCACGAGGGATTGCGTTGCCGCCGCTTGCGGGGACGTCGTCGGGTAGGCCACGAGCACCGCTCCGCTCTTCGAGGCGTTGTAGTGGGGCGCCACCACGTAGGCCACCCCTGGAGTAGCCGCGATGGCGGCGCGCAGGTGCCCCACCGTCGAGCTTGCGGTGGGTCCTGGCATCGCCACCGCCACCACCAGTGGCCCATTGAACCCTGGGCCGAATCCCTGGGCCAGCAGGTCATAGGCCTGACGGGTCGTGAGTGACGGGGGATCGTTGCCGGCATCGGTGAACGCAAGCCGAATGCTGAAGAGCGGGAGCGCCAGGAGGACCAGGACGAGGGCGGCCACCGTCCCGGTGATCCACGCCCGCTTTTGAATGAACCGGCTCCACCGGAACCAAAATCCGTCCGGCGCCGGGGGTCCGCCGCTCTGCAGCAGGCCTGGGAGGTGGAGCTTGTCGATGGCCTCGCCGGCAAAGCCCAGCAAAGCAGGCAGCAACGTGAGCGCAGCCAGGAGGACGAGGAGAACGGCAACGATGCAGGCGGTCGCGACGCCGATCATGTAGGCCTGGCCAATGAGGAAGAGCCCGAAGAGCGAGATGACCACCGTGGTCCCCGCGAAGAGCACGGAACGCCCCGACGTCATGAGCGACACGATCACCGCATGGCGCGGCCCTCGCCCCTCGAAGAGCCCTTGCCGGTAGCGGGTGGCGATGAACAGCGCATAGTCGATGCCCACGCCGATACCGATCATCGCCGCCATTTCGGGAGCGAAGGTAGGGACGACCAGGAGATGCGTCACCAGCTCCAAGAGCGCGATACCGATCCCCAGGCCGAAGAGCGCCGTGATGATCGGCAGACCCATGGCGACCACCGATCCGAACGCCAGCAGCATGATGAGTATGGCCGCTGTGATGCCGATGCCCTCACTGGGCCCGGGCGCCGCCGTGATCACCGATGCGATGGGATTTCCCCCCAACGCGACGTCGAAACCGTGGCGGTCGGCGGCCTCCGCCGTGGCGATCACCGCGTTGACCGACGTCGCGGGCAGGCGATCCGACGCAGTGTCGAACTGGACGATGGCGTAGGCGATATGACCACTCCCCGCCACCTGGTGCGCCGTATCCGGCGAGAACGGACTGGTCACCGAGACGACATGGGGCAACGGATCAAGGCGCCGCACGACCCGGGCGATGGTGGCGCGGTTCGCGGCGGAGGTGATGGGGGTGGCGGCATGAAAGACGACATCGGCGGTGTCACCCGATCGGGCCGGGAACCGGGAGGCCAGGATGTTGGCCGCTTGCTGCGAGGGCGTGTTCCCGGCCGTGAAGTCGTTCTGGAAACGCGTGCCGATCACCTGGGAGATCGCGGTCACGCCGATGATCAGGAGGATCCACACGACAAGCACCGTGCGCCGGTGGTCGTAACAACGGGCCGCCCACCGGCCCAGTACGGACAGTGGCGGCGATTGGTCCGGCACCCGATCGAGATGGTGCTCGAACGTGGCCCCCGCGGTCATCCCCACGGCCTAAGGTTCACCATTGATGAGTTCTAGCATGGTGAATAGTTGGTTGCCTCTCTCCGGAAGAATCTGACGCGATGAGCCCCGGTGGCCGGCGCCCCGGAAAGGGCAACGCCCGGGACGACATCGTCCGGGCCGCCAGGGAGACCTTCGCCACCCAGGGCTACGAGGGGGCCAGCCTGCGCGCCGTCGCCCGGGCAGCCGGAGTGGACGCCGCCCTGGTCCATCACTACTTCGACGGGAAGGCCGACCTGTTCATCGCCGCCATGGCGCTGCCCTTCGACCCGCGCCAGGTGCATCTCGTCGCCGAAGCGGGGGCGGTTTCGTCCGGGTTCATCGGTTCGGCCGCTGTCGAGGGGTTCTTGACCATGTGGGACCTGGCCGAGGGCACCGGGTCCTCCTTCGTCTCCTGCGTCGGGGCAATGGCCGCCTCGCGCGCGGTCGCTGACGCCTTTCGCCAATTCGTCAAGGAGCGGGTCTGGGAACAGATCAGGCCGATCGCCGGAGAGAGCCAATCCACCACTGAAACCCGTCGGGGGCTCATGGCATCGCAATTGCTGGGATTGGCTTTCACGAGATACGTCCTGCGCGTCCCGCCGATGTCCACGGCATCACCGGCCGACATCGGCCGGTGGGCCGGACCCACCTTGGACCGCTACAGCTCGGGCCCATTGGTCGAGCCGGTCGAGCCGGGCTAACCCCGCAGCCGCCTGAGCTCCGCCGCCACCTCTTTGCCGTTGGCCTTGCCGGAGGTCGCCTTCATGACCGCCCCGGTGAAGAAGCCGTCCAGTTTGTCGTCCCCTTCTACGTAGCGCGCCCACTCGTCGGGGTGCGCCGCCACCACCTCGGCGACGGCAGCCGTCAAGGTGTCGGCGCCCAGAGCCTCAAAGCCCATCTCCCGGGCCAGCTCCCGCGGGTCGCTCCCGACGGCAGCTACCGCTGCGCTCAGCACCGCCTTGGATTGCGTGGCCGACAACTCGCCCTTCGCCTCCATCTGGAGCACGGTGACGAATGAGGACTGCGGGAGAGCCAGGCCCGGCTCCCCCTCGGCCGCCAATTCATTGGCGGCCCGAGCCAACGCCAACTGGGCTGGCGCCCCGGCGAGCACCGCGTCGACGACCAGGCCGTCCAGACCGAGGTCCACCACGGCGCGGATTTGGTCGGACTCGGCTTCGCTGGCGGACCCACCGACGAGATCCGCCAGGATCGCACGGCGATCGGCCGGCATCGGGCCCATGGCTGCACGGACACGTCGTTGCCACTCCTCATCGGGCACCAGGGGGACCAGGTCCGGCTCGGGGAAGTAGCGGTAGTCGTTGGCTTCTTCCTTGGAGCGCATGGTCTGGGTTCGGCCTGCCGCCTCGTCCCAGTGCCGCGTCTCCTGGGTGACCGACTCGCCGCCCTCGATGAGCGCGATCTGCCGAGCCGCTTCGTACTCAATGGCCCGCCCGAGTGAACGGAGGGAGTTGAGGTTCTTGATCTCACAGCGCGTCCCGAACTGGTCCGTGCCGCCGGGGCGCACCGAGACATTGGCGTCGAACCGCATCGACCCTTCCTCGAGACGGCCGTCGGAGGCACCGGTGGCGACGAGGATCCCGCGCAGCTCGGCCGCGTACGCCCGGGCTTGCGCGGTCGAGCGAATATCAGGCTCGCTCACGATCTCGACGAGTGGGACACCCGAGCGGTTGTAGTCGACGAGGGCGTGGCGCGCCGAGTTGATGCGGCCGCCGGCACCCACATGGGTCAGCTTGCCCGTGTCCTCTTCGAGGTGGGCCCGGGTGACGCCGACCCGGAACCCTCCGGGTAGCTCGAGCCAGCCACCCACATTGATCGGTTCGTCGTACTGGCTGATCTGATAGTCCTTCGCCTGATCGGGATAGAAGTAGTTCTTCCGGGCGAAGCTCGAGGCATGAATCTCGCAATGCAGTGCCGTCCCGATACGCATGGCCAGCTCGACGGCTTGCGCATTGAGCACAGGCAACGACCCGGGAAGTCCGAGGCAGACCGGGCAGACATTGGTGTTCGGCTCCTCCCCGAACGCGTTGCGGCACCCGCAGAAAAGCTTCGTCGTCGTCGCCAGCTCACAATGCACCTCGAGGCCGATGACGGTCTCCCACACGGTGTCCGAGCTCATGCCGACCACTCAGTTCTGGGGGCGGCGGCCTCGACCGCACCGGCCACCTGAAAGAGCAGCCGCTCGGCGAGCGCAGGAGCCAGCACCTGCACACCGACCGGAAGGCCGTCGTCCCCCACCCCGAAGGGCACGGACACCGCGGGGTGGCCGGCCAGGTTGGAGGGGATGGTGCAGATGTCGTTCATGTACATGGCCATGGGGTCGTCCACCTTGTCACCCAGGGGAAACGCCGTCGTTGGAGCGGTGGCACCCAGCAGCACGTCGACCGACGTGTAGGCCCGTTCGAAGGCCTGCATGACCAGGGTGCGGACCCGTTGCGCCTGGGCGTAGTACGCGTCGTAGTACCCGGCGGACAGCGCATAGGTGCCCAACATGATGCGGCGCTTCACCTCGGCCCCGAAACCGGCCGTCCTCGTGGCCATGTTCATGGCCGCCGCGTCCTCGGCGTCGACCCGCAATCCGTACCGCACGCCGTCATAGCGGGCCAAGTTCGACGAAGCCTCGGCCGGAGCGATGATGTAGTACGCCGACAGGCCGTAGCGGAATTCGGGCACGCGGATCTCGTCGACCTTCGCCCCCGCCGCGGCCAACGCCTCCGCGGCCTCGTACACGCGCGCCGCCACATCGGGCGCGCAGCCCTCGATGAGGTCGGGGCACAGGCCGACCCGCACACCGTCCACACCCGCCTCGACCACCTCGAGGGTGGCCGGCGAATCGAGGCGCAGCGACGTGGTGTCGCAGGGGTCGTGCTGCGCCAGGACGTCGTAGAGGAGCGCGGCGTCCCCGACCGTGGCGGCAAAGGGCCCGATCTGGTCGAGTGAACTCGCGAACGCCACCAACCCGTAGCGCGAGACACGCCCATACGTGGGCTTCATGCCCACGACGCCGCACAGCGCCGCCGGTTGGCGGATCGATCCGCCGGTGTCGGAACCGAGACCCAACGGGGTGAATCCGGCCGCCACGGCGGCGGCGGAACCGCCGCTGCTGCCACCGGGCACCTTCTCGCGGTCGCGGGGATTGCGGGTCGGTCCGAAGGCGGAGTTCTCCGTCGAGCTCCCCATGGCGAATTCATCCATGTTCGTCTTGCCCAGCGCGACCGCTCCGGCGGCGTGCAGCAACTCCACGACGGTGGCGTCGTAGGGCGGGCGCCAGCCGTCGAGGATCCTCGATCCACACGTGGTCGGGATACCGCGCGTGCACAGATTGTCCTTGAGGGCCACCGGCACCCCGGCCAAGGGCCCAGGATCGCGGCCCCCGGCAACCGCCGCGTCGACCGCCGTGGCCCGGCTCCGGGCGACGTCAGCCAGCACTTCGAGAAAGGCATGCGTCTCCCCGTCGCGGGCCGCCACGGCTGCCAGGGCCTCTTCGGTGACTTCCCGTGCCGAACGCTGTCCGGTGCGGACGGCGGCGGCCACATCCCGGGCACCCATCACGGTGCTTCACCGCCGATGCGCGGCACGCGAAAGCGGTGGTCCTCGACCGAGGGGGCGGCCGCCAGCACCTCGGCGCGGTCGAGGCTCGGCCGGGGCTCGTCGGGCCGCAACACATTTTCGACCGGCAGCGGGTGTGCCGTCGGGGGCAGGTGCGACAGATCGAGTGCGGCCACATCGGCGGCGTGGTCGAGGACGGTGCGCAGCTGCGCGGTGAAGAGATCAACCTCTGCTTCGCTCAATGTCAGGCGCGCCAGGTTGGCCACATGGATGACGTCGTCACGGCTCAACTGTCCGGGGCCACTGCGTCGGAGGCCCGGCTCCTCCGGACCGGTCATGCCCCCGATGGCGCGAGAAGGTCGGTGACGAACGCGACGGTCCGTTTTTCGATCTCCTCCTGGTCGTAGTCGAGGGTGGCGACGTGGAAGCTTCGCTCCAGCATGATCCGCTCCACCGGCCCGCCGGCGCCTTCGACGAGGCGGTCGCCCGACACCGGGGCGACCACGTGGTCCTGGATGCTCGAAAAGAGCAGGACGGGGCATTTCAGGGAGCCGAGGCCGGCGGCAACCTCGGTCGCCGCACCGAAAAGCGATCGGGCGGCGCGGAGTGGAAGTTCGGCGTACGCCAATTCGACCGATCCCTCCTGGGCGATATCGGATCCGACGCCGGGAGCAAGCTCCTCGCCACCTTCGATCAATGAGTCGATAAAGGCCATCGTCTCCGCATCGAGCGGCTCGATGAGCGGGTTGACCACCACGATCCCCGCAATCTCGGGGTGCCGCTCAGCCAGCCAGACGCTCAGGGTCCCCCCCATGGAGAGCCCGACCGCGACGACCGCGTCGCAGCGAGCCGCCAGCTCGGCGTAGGCCGCTTCCGCCGCGGCCGACCAATCCTCCCAACGGGTGGGGACCATGTCCGCCACCGAGGTCCCGTGCCCCGGCAAGAGCGGGAGCTCGACGGTGAGACCGGCATCGGCGAGGGCGGTGGCCAGCCCGCGCATCGACTGGGGATTGCCGGTGAACCCGTGCAGGACGAGCGCCCCTCGGGCGTCGCCAGCAGCGGAATATGGCTCAGCGCCAGGGAGAACGGGGTCAGTCACGCGTGACCATCCTACCGGCGAGCCGACTAACGTTCCGCCGGACAAAGAGTCCCCGTGTGCTGATCGGGCCGTCCCGCACTCCATCAGGTCACCCGGACGCCGACGAAGGAGCATCCCAATGCCGTACCCGTTCTTGAGTGACGAGTGGTTGGAGGAAGCCCGTCGCATCCGGGCCGAGTACGAGGGGAAGTCGGTGCCCTTCCCCCATCCGGTCCGCATGAACCTGGTCGTGACGGCCGTACCCTTCGGTGACAAGGACATCGATGCGCACATGGACACGTCGACCGGCGAGCTGGTCCTCGATCTGGGCCACCTCGAGACCCAGGACCTCAAGGTCACGGTCGACTACGACACCGCCAAGGCCATTTTGATCGAAGGCAACCCCCAGGCAGGCATGCAGGCGTTCATGGCGGGCAGGATCAGGGTGGAGGGGGACATGGCCAAGCTGATGGCTCTCCAGACCGCTCCGGTCGGCGGCGACTCGAGCGCGGCGGAAATGGCCAATCGGCTCAAGGAGATCACCGCCTAGGTGGCATCGTCAGCGGAAGCGGCGAGACCACCAGTTCGGATCGCGTCCGTGGGCGTGGAAATGACCGGGGATCTGGCGCATGACCCGATCGATCGACCATCCACCGCTCCCGAACCGGGCGTCGGCCACCCGGCTCAATTGGCCCAGCATGTGCTCCACGTCGGCGTCCGGGGGCACCGGTCCATGGTGCTTCCACACCACCATCGGCACATCGCACACCTCGCAGTCGGCCACCCAGCAGACGTCGTCCTCGTGGTGCCACGGCGAGATGTGCGCCGCCTCACACAGATCACAGGACGCGTCGAAGGGCAGGGCCACCCCGGTCTCCTCAGTGGGTCAGGATCGTCACCGACGACCCCGTCGGCACCGTGGCGTTGGTGGGGGGATCGGTGCCCATCGCCGTGCCGTTCGGGTTTCCTTGCACCCCGGCGACGTTCAACCCGGCATTCTCCAGCGTCGTCGTCGCCTGCGACACGGTCTCGCCGATGACGTTTGGCACCTGGACGGTCGGCGGCCCGGTCGACACGGTGACGGTGACCGTCGATCCGTAGGGCACCAGGGTGCTACTGGGAGGGCTGAGTGAGATGACGTCGCCCTGTGGAATGGTGTTGTTCGGGGCGTACGCCTCCTTGCCGGTGAGCCCTACCGCTTGCAGGAGCACGAGCGCGTCGTTGTAGGTGTCGGACTGCGATATCGACGTCGGGACGGGAACCGGACCATGACCAGTCGAGGGCACCATGTCGATGGTGGACCCGTACGGCGCCCGGGTTGGATTCTGCTGTCCGTTGTACGACCACGAGATGAGCAACCCGTTCTGCACGGTGTCGCTGAACTGGCCGGTGACGCAGTCGCCTTGTAGATGGGCGGTTTTCAATGTCACGACCGCCTGGCCACAGGTCATGCCGGCGATCGACGGCACAGCGACGGCCGGTGGGCCCAACGAGGGCACGACAGAGAGTGTGGCACCTTCCTTGAGGACCTTGCCCACCTTGGGCGTCTGGCCCACGATGACACCGACGCCGACGGTGATCGAGCGCACGCCCTTTTGCACCACAAGCGTGAAGTGGTCCTTGCCGGCAGCCGTCGTGGCTTGGTCCAGGGTGAGGCCAGTCAGGGTCGGGACCGGGTGGGAAGGAGTGAACAGCTTGTCGTGCACCGCCACCACCGCACCCGCCGCCAGGGCCAAAGCGAGGACCACCGCACCGATGATCCACCACATCTTCCGGCGGCTCCTCCGGCGAACCACGATGGGAGGGCCGTCGGGGGCACCGGTCCGTCGGCCCGATGCGGTTGGCTCGGCGTCGAAGATCTCGCCGGGCCCGGACTTGGTGCCGACAGGAGCCTTCACCTTTCCGGCCGGAGGAGAGACCTGCGTGAGCTCGGAGACGGCGGGGGCGCGAAAACCGTTCAGAGGTGCCGGCGCGACATGGTCGGGCGGGTGCAGCGCGAGCGGTTCCGGCGTGGGGAGGGCACTGGCCAGGGCGCCGAGCCGGGCCGCGAAGCCGGCCGCATCCAGCCGGGCCGAGGCCTCCGGAGCGGCGGCGCGGGCAAGCACATCGTCGAGGGGACCAAGTGCCTCGTGCGGCGGCAACGGGGATCCGATGCGGGCCATGATCGTGCCCTGGGTCGTGTCCGACACGAACGGCACGGTGCCCGAGAGAGCCTCGTACAACACCAGCGCCAGCGAGTAGACGTCGGCCCGGCCGTCCAGCGGCTTTCCCTCGGCCGACTCGGGCGAAATATAGCGGGCCGTTCCGACCATCGCGCCCGCCGGCTCGGTGTAGGCCGCCTCCGCCAGGGCACGGGCCACGCCGAAGTCGGCCACCCGTACCCGACCTTCCTCGTCAAAGAGCAAGTTGGCCGGCTTGATGTCGCGGTGGACGAGCCCTCGTGCGTGCGCATAGGCCAAGCCCTGAGCCACCTCGGTACCGAGATGCGCGGCCTGGGAATGGCTGAGACGGTCACCCCGGTCGAGCAAGTCGCGCAACGACCCTCCGCCCAGGTACTCCAGCACCAGGTATGGCCCATCGGTGTCCTCGCCCCAGTCGAACACCCGCAACACATGGGGATGGTTGAGCGAGGCGACGGAGCGCGCCTCGGCCCGGAACCGCTTCAGGAAGGCTTCGTCACTGGCCAATCCGGGTTGGAGGACCTTGACCGCGACGTGACGCTGTAGGGACACGTCTTCGGCCAGGAAGACGTGCGCCGAGGCGCCAGTCCCCAGAGCGGAGAGCAGCCGGTACCGCTTCCCAAGGACCCGGCCGATGGAATCAGAGATAAGGGGCATCGGGACACCCCGTAGGCTAGTGACCAAAGGGCCTCCTCCGGTGGACACTCGGCCGACGGCTCGTCCGGCCCCTACTCCGGCAACGACCCGGACTCGAGCAGGGTCGCGAACGCCTCGGCGGGGACCATGGGGATGCCCAGCTCCTCGGCCTTCTTGAGCTTGCTGGCGCCGGGCGCATCGCCGACGACCAGTGCGAAGGTCTTTTTGGACACGCTGCCTGGGGATTTCCCACCGCGAGCCAAAATGGCCTCTTCGGCCTCCTCCCGGGTGAAGCCCGGGACGCCGCCCGTCACCACGACCGTCAGGCCCTCCAGGGTCTGTGCCGGACCCCCGGTCACGCCTCCACCTCCAGCCCCCCCGCTGGCACCTGCGCCCCCCGGTGCACCGGGCTCCTCGGTGGTGACGCCGGCGGCGCGCAGGCGCTCGACCACGGCCTGGTTCGTCGCCAGGGCCAGGAACTCGGCGATGCTGGCCGCGATGACCGGGCCGATGCCCTCGACGGCGGCGAGTTCCTCCTCGGTCGCCGCCATGATGACGTCCAGGGTGCCGAGGCCCCGGGCCACCGCCCGGGCTCCTGTCGGCCCGAGATGGCGGATCCCGAGTCCGACCAGCAGCCGGCTGAGGGGTTGGGCGGTGGAAGCCGCGATGCCGGCGACGAGGTTGGCGGCCGAGATGGCGGCGAAACGCTCGAGCTCGGACAGTTGCGGCACGGTGAGCGCGTAGAGGTCTGCGGGGTCGACGATCAGTCCGGCCGCCACGAGCTGGAAGACGCGTTCTTCGCCCAGCCCTTCGATGTCCATGGCCGAGCGTGAGGCGTAGTGGACGATCCGCTGCACGCGCTGCATCGGGCAGTCGATGTTGGTGCAGTAGGTGTCGCTCTCACCCTCTAGGCGTAGGAGCGGCTGGCCGCACGATGGACACGTGGTGGGGAACTTCCACGGCGGTCTGCGCCGCTTCGGCACACCCGGTCCGCTGAGCACAGGGCCGACGATCTCTGGGATGACGTCGCCCGCCTTGCGAACGATGACGATGTCACCGGGCCGGACGTCCTTCAACCGCACCTGGTCCTCGTTGTGCAGGGTGGCCATCTCGACGGTGGAGCCTCCGACGAACACGGGTTCCATACGCCCGAACGGCGTGGCCCGGCCGGTCCTTCCGATCGACACCTCGATGTCGAGCAGCCTCGACGTCCGCTCCTCAGGGGGGAACTTGAAAGCGATGGCCCAGCGAGGCGCCCGCGACGTGGCGCCGAGCCGCCGGTGCAACGCCAGATCATCCACCTTCGTCACCACGCCATCGATCTCGTAGGCGAGCGCATGCCTTTCATGGGCCAGCTCGATGCAGCGGGCGATGACGGCCTCGATCCCGGTGACGGGCCGTGCATCCGCACTGACCGGGAATCCCGCCTTCTTGAGAAGGCCCAAGGTGCCCGATTGCGTGGCCGCCGGCCAATGGCTGCCCTTGGGTGCCCCCTCCACCTCGCCGACCTGGTAAGCCCAGAACGAGAGCGGTCGGGTGGCCGTGACGGCGGGGTCTTTTTGCCGCAGCGCTCCGGCCGCGGCATTGCGCGGGTTGACGAACAGCTTGAGACCGGCGGCTTCCTGTCGCTTGTTCATGGCATCGAAATCGGCCAGTGAGAAGTAGATCTCGCCGCGGATCTCGAGCAGTGCGGGGAAAGGGCCGGTCCTGGGGTCGAGGGCCTTGGGCACGCTCTTGATCGTGGCCACGTTGGCTGTGACGTCCTCGCCGGTCACACCGTCCCCGCGGGTGGCGGCCTGGGTGAACCGTCCGTGCTGGTACGTCAACGACATGGCCACCCCGTCGACCTTGGGCTCGCTCGAAAAATCGAGATGTCCCAGGTCCAGGTCGGGTAGCTGGCGACGCAGGCGTTCGGCCCAGGCCCGCAGCTCCACCTCTTCGAAGGCGTTGTCCAGGCTCATCATCGGGACGCGATGCCGGACGGGCTGGAACAGTCCGAGCGGAGGCGCACCGACCGTCTGGGTCGGCGAATCCGGGGTGACCAGGGATGGGTACTGCGCTTCGACCTCCTTGAGCTCGCGCACCAGGAGGTCGTAGTCAGCGTCGGGGATCTCAGGTGCGTCGAGCACGTGGTACCGCTCGTTGTGGTATTCGATCAGCTGGCGCAGCTCGGCCGCCCGGGCCGACGCTCCGTTGGGGACTTCGCCGGCCACGATCAGGCGGCGATGCCGGCGCCGACCACTGCGTCCGGATCGACGACGTCGTAGAGGGCCACCGTCTGGCCGGGCGCCACCGGTCGCTGTGGCACATCGAACAGCACGACCAACCCCGACTCGTTGCAGGCGACGGCGCACGGTGCCGGCCTGCCGTGCGCACTGACCTGGGCCACCGCGCGCTCGCCGTGGCCCAGCGGCCGGTCCACCCAGGTGAGTGAGGTGTCGGAGAGGGTGACGCTCGACGTCAGCGCCTCGGCCGCACTCCCCACCGTGACGCGTCGCGCCGGCACGTCGACGGCGATGACATAGCGCCGTGCCCCGTCGTTCCCATGGCCCATGCCCCGGCGCTGGCCGACGGTCACCAGCTCGACCGCATCGACCGAGCCCACCGTCTCGCCGCGGCTGTCGGTGACCGCGGCCGGATGGAACTGCAACTTGTCGGCCAAGAAGCCTTGTCGCCCTTCGACGCTGCCGATAAAGCAGACGTCCTGGCTGTCCGGCTTGGCCGCGGTGCGGAGCCCCAACCGAACGGCGTGCGCCCGCACGTCGGACTTGGTCATCTGCCCGACCGGGAACACCACCCGACCCAGTTCCTCCTGGCCCAGCATCGACAGGACGTACGACTGATCCTTCTCGGCGTCGGCGCCGCGGCGGAGGCGGAAGGCGCCGTCACCGGTGACGCGGGCGTGATGGCCGGTGGCCAGGCGCTCGAATCCCAGTCGGTCGGCGCGCTCGAGCAACCGTTCGAACTTGATGGACCGGTTGCATTCGATGCACGGGTTGGGCGTCCGTCCCTGCGCGTGCGCCTCGATGTACGGGGTCACCACGTGGCGGTCGAAGTCCTCGGTCAGGTTGAAGACGTGATGGTCGATGCCCAGCTGCTGCGCCACCCGGCGGGCGTCATCGACGTCGGCGACCGAACAGCAGCCCGAGTCGGACGGCCCACCCCAGAGCTTGAGCGTGGCCCCGACGACGTCGTGCCCCTGCTCGACCAGGAGGGCGGCAGCCACCGAGGAGTCCACCCCTCCGGACATGGCCACCAACACTCGCACCGGTCCAGTGTGCCACCCGTTCTCAGTGGGCATGTCGCAAGGCGGCGATCACGCCCGGGATGGTGGCCAGGGCACGCTCGACGTCCGCCTCGGTGGTGTCGTGGCCGAGGGTGAACCGGATGGCTCCACGCACCAGCGCGTCCGGTACCCCCATGGCCGCCAGGACATAGCTCGGCTCGAGGGCGCCGCTGGCACACGACGATCCCCCCGAGGCGCAGATACCCCGCTCGCTCAGCGCGAGAAGGAGCTCCTCGCGCTCGATCCCTTCGAAGCACACATGGAGATGGCCGGGCAGGATGGCCACCCCCGCGGCAACGGTCCGGTGGGTCCCGGCCACGGAGGCGAGGAGCCCCGCCGCCAACCGGTCGCGCAACGCGGCGACGCGGCGTGCCGCCTGGCGTCGTTCGCTCACGCTCAGACGCAGTGCGGCGGCCAACCCCACGGCCCCGGCAACGTCCTGCGTACCGCTGCGCCGCTCGCGTTCCTGACCACCCCCATGGTGCTGCGGGGCGAGGGGGGTGGTCGGGCCCACCGCCAACACACCCATCCCGACGGGTCCTCCCACCTTGTGCGCGCTGAGCGCGACGAGGTCGGCCTCCGCGGTCCACGACGCCAGGTCCATGAATGTCGCGGCCTGCACGGCGTCGGTGAAGATGCGCGCCGTGGCGCTGCGCGCGCGCACCGTCTCGATGACCGCCTCCAGCGGCTGCACCACTCCAGTCTCGTTGTTGGCGAGCATGACGGCGATCAGCGTCGTGGAGTCGTCGATCAGGTCGGCCAACGCATCGAGGTCGACCACTCCGTCGTGGTCGACCGCGAGTTCGCACCAGTTCACGCCGTGCAACTGCACGGCGGCCCGACAGGACTCACGGACGGCGGGGTGCTCGACGGAAGAGCTCACCACCGAGACGGCGGCGGCGCCACCCGCCACGGCGGCACCCAGCGTCCCGAGTACGGCCAGGTTGGCCGACTCCGTGCCACCCGACGTGAAGATGATGTCGCCCGGGGCCCGCCCTAGTGCGGCAGCCACCTCGTCACGGGATTCTTCGAGCAGTCGGCGTGCCCGCTGGGCGGGACGGTGGCTCCCCGTCGGATTGCCCAAGGGGATCGACCGTGCCTCGGCCATGGCGTCGGCCACTTCGGACCGGAGCGGAGTGGTGGCCGCGTGGTCGAGATACGTCGTGGCGCATGCACTCATGTGATCCAAACGGTCTTGGCGTTGGTGAACTCCTTCAACCCGAGCTCGGACAGCTCGCGACCGAAGCCGGAGCGCTTGATCCCGCCAAAGGGCAACTCCGGCGTCGAGACGACCATGGCATTGACGAACACGGCGCCGGCCTCCAGCTCGTCGATGCACCGCCGCTGCTCCTCCTCGTCGTTCGTCCAGACACTCGAACCCAGCCCGAAGGACGTCGAGTTGGCCACCTTGAGGGCAGCGTCGAGATCGGGCACCCGCTCGACGATGGCGACCGGACCGAACAGCTCCTCCTGCGCGACCGGCATGTCGGGCGTGACGCCGGAGAGCACGGTGGGCTTGAGGTACCACCCGGGTCCCTCCAACGGCTCTCCCCCGCCGTGCACCACGGCACCCTGGCTCCGGGCCTCCTCGATCTGCCCCAGCAACTCGGCCCGCTGCGCTTCCGAGACGATCGGCCCCACCTGTGTCGCGGGATCGAAGGGATCACCCACCACCAGTGCGTCCATGGCCCCGGTGAAGCGTCGCAGGAATTCGTCCGCCACCGGCTCGACCACGATGAAGCGCTTGGCGGCGATGCACGACTGCCCGTTGTTCTGGACCCGGGCCGTCACCGCCGTCCGCACCGCGTCGTCCAGATCGGCCGAGGCCAACACGATGAACGGATCGGATCCGCCAAGCTCGAGGACGCTCTTCTTCAAGGCATGTCCCGCGCTGGCCGCTACGGACATGCCGGCCTTCTCGCTCCCGGTCAGCGTCACCGCAGCAATCCGGGGGTCCTCTATGAGCGCTGCGATGTCCTTGCTCTCGATGAAGAGGTTGGTGAATGCGCCCGCGGGCAGGCCGGCCCGGCGAAAGATGTCCTCGAGGAGGAGCGCCGTCTGCGGCACGTTGGATGCGTGCTTGAGCAATCCGACGTTGCCCACCATGAGCGCCGGCGCGGCAAAGCGCACGACCTGCCACAGAGGAAAGTTCCACGGCATGATGGCCAGGACCGGTCCGATCGGCTGGTAGCGCACGTAGGAGCGGGAGGCGCCCGTGCTGATCGGCTGATCGGCCAGCAAGGCCTCGGAGTGCTCGGCGAACCAGCGCAGACCCAGGGCGCACTTCGATGCCTCGGCCCGGGCCGCGGCAAACGTCTTGCCCATTTCGGTGGTCACGATGCGAGCGATGTCGGGTGCCTCGCCCTCGAACAGGTCCGCCGCATTGATCAGATGGCGGGCCCGTTCGGCGTAGCTGGTGGTGCGATACTCGAGAAACGTGTCAAAGGCCTGCGCCAACAGCTCCTCCACCTCTGCCGGGGTGTGGGCGGGGAACGTCTTCTCGGTCTGACCGGTGGCGGGGTTGATGGTGGCATAGGACATGAACTGATTCTTACCGCAGCGTGGCCCCCTCCCCCCACGTCAGGCCCAAATGCTCGGGAAGAGAGCGGCGCATCAGCTTTCCCGTGGCCGTATGCGGGAGCTCCGCGGTGGCGAAGTAGTCCTTGGGCCGCTTGTAGGGCGCCAAATTGGCCACCGCAGCCGCGCGCATCGCGTCCTCCATCCCTGCGCTGTCGGCGACGTACGCCACGCACACCCGCTGGCCCCACTGCTCGTCGGGCAGCCCGAACACCCCCACTCCGATGATGCCGGGCAGCGCCGCCAGTACGGCTTCCACCTCGGCTGGGTACACGTTGACGCCCCCGCTGATGATGAGGTCGTGCCGGCGCCCCGACAGATAGAGGTAGCCGTCGGCATCCAGCTCTCCCATGTCGCCCACGGTGCAGGCCGAGCCGCGCCAGGCCTCGCGGGTTGCCGCCTCGTTCCTCCAGTAACTGAACCGCGCGAACGGGGGCATGTCGCACCAGATGGCGCCCGCCCCGCCTGCCGCGCCGGCCCCGCCCTTGCCGGGGGGCACGATGAACAGGCGCCGGCCCCGCCGGGCCCGCCCCACCGTCCCGGGGTGCTCGAGCCATTCGTCGGGTCCGCACACGGTGAACTGTGCCTCGGTCGAGCCGTAGAACTCCCAAACGCCCCCGGGCTGGACCCGCTCCATCGTCGCCCGCTTGACCGAGGAGGGACACGGGGCACCGGCATGAGCCAACAGGCGCAGCGAATCGAACCTCTCGTCCGGCCCGAGCTCGGGCGACTGCAGGATCCGCTGGAGATGGGTGGGGACCAAAAAGGCCGTGGTCGGGCGGAGACGACGCAACACGTCGAGCGCGGTCGAGGCGTCGAAACGGCTGAGGATGGCCAACGAGCCGCCCGAGAGCAACGTCCCGGTGGCAAAGCGCACCGAGACCGTGTGGTACATCGGCGAGCAGACCAAGTGGAGGTCGTCAGGGTCGAAGTGCCAGACCGCGGCCTCGTCGTCGAAGACCGCCTGCGCCGTGCGCTCGTCCCAGATGCCCGTGGTCACGCCCTTGGGCTGCCCGGTGGTGCCCGAGGTGTAGTGCATTGGCCTCGTCAGCGGGTAGGGCGCCAAGTCCGCGGGCGGCCCCTCGGCGAGGCGCGACAGCTCCGACTCGTCCATGAAGGTGAGGGACGGTTGGGCGTCGGCAATCAGCCGATCGCGTTCGGGTACGGTCAGCGTGGCATTGAGCAGGACCGGGATCATCCCGCGCCGTGCCGCGCCGAGCACGGCGCAGATCAGGTCGGCCGACGACGGGAGGCAGAAGACCACGCGATCACCCACCCCGCAGCCACGCGCCCCCAGTGCGCCCGCCATCCGGCGTTGACGGGCTTCGGCATCGCTCGCCTCGAGTACCTCCACGGAGACCGCGCCCTTCCTCACGCGTCCAGCGTACCGATCACCGCGGCGGCGGCCCGTGAGACGATGGCGCTCATGGCCCGTTCGGACGCTGAGACGGCGAGCGCGCTGGTCGCGCGCGCCCGCCGGATCGTGGTCCTCACCGGCGCCGGTATCTCCACCGATTCGGGCATCCCCGACTTCCGCGGACCCGACGGGGTGTGGACGAAGAACCCCGGCGCGGAGAAGGCCGCGACCCTCGAGACCTACCTGCACGATCCCGAGGCACGACGGCGCGCCTGGCAGAACCGCCTGACCTCCCCTCTGTGGGCGGCCGAGCCCAACGGCGGCCACGCCGCGCTCGTCGCGCTCGAGCGAACGGGTCGGCTGGACACGCTCGTCACCCAGAACATCGATGGCCTCCACCAAAAGGCCGGTTCTGACCCGGCCCGCATCATCGAGATTCACGGCAATTCCTTGGAGATCGTGTGCCTGCTCTGCGACCATCGCCAACCGGCGGAGCCCGTCCACGACCGCGTGCGGGGGGGCGAAGCCGACCCTAGCTGTCAAGAGGTACGCGAGGACGGGTCGCCGTGCGGTGGCATCCTGAAGCCGGCCATGATCAGCTTTGGCCAGAACCTCGTCGCACGTGACCTGCGAAGGGCTGAAGCGGCCGCCGCGGCGTGCGACCTGTTGCTGGCTGTGGGATCGACGCTCGCCGTCTTCCCCGCCGCCGGCCTCGTGCCGATCGCCGCCCGGGCCGGCGCAGTGGTGGTGATCCTCAACGGGGCCCCGACCGACATGGACCCGCTGGCCGACGTGGTGGTCAACGGTCCTATCGGCGAGCTGTTGCCGACCCTGGTCGCGCCATGTCAATGAGCGATTGGGGCCCTTCGACCTACGGCCAGCCGTGCGGCGCCTGCGCCTTCGACTGGGCCCTCCCCCTCGATGACGCTGCGCCGACCATGTCGGCGATCGCAGCCTCCTACGGCGATGTCCTCCGCGGCGCCACCGGTCGCGAGCAACATCCGGACCTCTCCTGGACAAGCGCCGCCTATGTCAGCCACGTCGGCGACAACTTGCGCATCTGGACCGAACGCCTGCGGGGCGTGGCCTTGGGGGCATCGCGCCGGGTTGGCAGCTACGACGAGAACGAGCTCGCACGCGCCAGGAACTACGACGCCATTCCGCTGCCGGCGGCACTCTGGTCGTTGCGGCTCTCGGTTGCCGAGTGGCTGAAAGCCGTCGACGACACGCCGAGGAGCGGGACCGTGCTCCTCCATCCCGAGCGGGGGGCAATGGATTTGCGAGAGGTCGTCGTGTCGAACATCCACGACGTGCGGCATCATCTGTGGGACATCGAACGCACGCTGCGCTGGGAGCCGTAGGGCCACCCGTCGGCCGACGCCGGGCAGACGTCCGGGCAGCTACGTGCCCTCTGACTTGGCCTTCCGTCTGGGTTTGAGGGCAAACCACCAGATGCTGGCCATCGTCCCCAGGATGCCGACGGTGGCAGCCACCGGCTTCACGACTTTTCGGGCCCCGGTCTTTGCCATGGGTGCTGACACTACTGCGCCGCGTTCGCGCGGGAGGTGGTGCGCTCGTTGCGGTAGCTCGTGGCCGCCGCCACGAGGGCGGCAAAGGGTCGGGGGTCACCGGCCTCCTCGGGGTGCCACTGCACCCCGAGTACGAACGGGGAGCCGGAAAGCTCGACCGTTTCGACGACACCGTCATCCGCGTGCGCCGTCGGGATCAGCCCGGCGCCCAGGTCCTTGATCGCCTGGTGGTGCGAGCACAGCACGGTGGTGCTCGACCCGAAGACCGCCGACGCGTGGCTTCCAGGCGTGGTCGCCACCTTCACCTCACCGAACACCAACGGAGCACGGCGGTGCTCGTCATGCCCCACCACATGCGGCAGGTGCTGGTGCAGCGTGCCACCCAGCTCGACGTTGAGGATCTGGCAGCCCCGGCAGATGGCCAGCACAGGCAGATCCACCTTCAAGGCCTCCGCCAGCAGTGCACGCTCGCTCTCGTCGCGCGTCGGGTTGACGCCGGCCACTTCCGGCTCGGCCGTCTCGCCGTAGGCGGCCGGGTCGACGTCGCCTCCACCCGTCAGGACCAGGCCGTCGAGAAGGGCGATCACCTCCCCGGCGCCGAAGCCGGGCCCGGTCGGGGCGGTCCGGAGCGGGGGGAGCAGGAGCGGGCGGGCCCCGGCGGAAGCGACGAGCTCGTAGTAGGACTGCGGTAGCACCGCAGATGTGCGTTCCCAGCCGCCCCAGGCGACGTGGGCGACATAGGTCGAGATGCCGATGAGCGGGATCACCACCACCAGCGTACAAAACGGTTGGACGGATCCCTGCGGGCACGCCATCATGCGTCATGCCAGGACTTGAGTTCATCACCACCGGAATCGCCGACGGGTCCATCGACACCGTCATCGTGGCCTTTCCCGACATGCAGGGACGACCGGTGGGGAAGCGGGTGACCCCGGAGTTCTTCACCAACCACGTGGCCGTGCATGGGATCGAGGTCTGTGACTACCTGCTCGCGGTCGACGTCGACATGAACCCCCTTCCGGGCTACCGGTTCGCCAATTGGGACTTGGGCTACGGCGACATGCTCTGCCGACCGGACTACGCCACCGCCCGCGCCATCCCCTGGCTTTCGGGCACGGTCATGGTGATCGGTGACCTTTCGGACGACGAGGGCGTCCCGGTCGAGGTGTCGCCGCGCCAGATCCTGCGCCGGCAGATCGCCCGCGCCGCCGAGCGTGGCTACCACGTGCTGAGCGCCACCGAGCTCGAGTTCTTCCTCTTCCGCGACACCTACGAGGAGGCGCAGGAGAAGCAGTGGAAGGGCTTGACGCCGCATACGTCGACCATTGAGGACTACCAGTTGTTCCAGACGTCGCGCGAGGAGTACATCCTCCGGCGCGTCCGCCAGGAGATGTGCGCCGCCGACATACCGGTGGAGTTCTCCAAAGGGGAAGCCGGTCGTGGCCAGCACGAAGTCAACGTGACCTACGCGGGCGCCCTCGAGACCGCCGACCGCCACCTTGTCTTCAAGAACGGGATCAAGGAGATCGCGGCGCAAGAGGGCCGGGCCGCCACGTTCATGGCGAAGTGGACGATGGAGGACGTCGGATCGTCATGCCACGTGCACAACTCTTTGTGGGACAGTGCCACCGACACACCGCTGATGGGCGATGCGTCGCACCCGACGGGGCTCTCGACGCTGGGTCGGCAGTTCCTGGCCGGCCAGCTCCACGCGGCACGGCAGTTGGCCTGGTGCGCCGCCCCGACACTCAACTCTTACCGGCGCTACGTGCCGGGGAGCTGGGCCCCCACCGCGGTGGTCTGGGGCGAGGACAACCGCACGTGCGGCTTCCGGGTGGTCGGCCACGGCGCGGGGCGCCGGATCGAGTCTCGCGTCCCCGGTGCCGACGTCAACCCCTACCTGGTGATCGCCGCCTGCATCGCGGCCGGGCTCTATGGGATCGATCACGAGCTCGAGCTCCCCGACGGCTACCCGCGCAATGCCTATGACGCCACCGACGTGACGCGCATCCCCTCCACCCTGGTCGAAGCCATCGACGAGTTGAAGGACTCCGAAGTGGCGGCCGAGGCCTTCGGCGCCGATGTGCACCATCACCTCCTCAACACGGCCCAACAGGAGTGGGAGGCGGCCAACCGGCACGTGTCGGACTGGGAACTGGCCCGGAACTTCGAGAGGATCTAGCGGGGCGGCGGTTGCGCCGATGCCGGGGTCAGTCCCCGTTGCCGCTGATGCGCCGTCGATTCAGGCGCTTGTGGATGCCTCTGGTCTTCTCATAGAGGCTGACGAACTCTTTGAGCCGGGGGGCGTAGACCTTGGCGGCGTCCTTGTCGGGCTCATAGACGGCCTTCACCGCCACCATGGCCGGGATGTCGGCCACCGCGATGTGCGCAAGAGCCAGGTGGGTGAGCAGTCCCGCCCCCCGGACATTGGCCAGGACGGGCTCGTCGATCTGGCGGATGGTGCGCCCCATCACGTCGGCGTGGATCTGGGCCCACAGGTCGGAATTGGCACCCCCACCCACGAAAGCCAGGGAATCGAAGCGCCTCTTCGTGAACTTCTCGACCGCGCCGAGCAACCAGGCCGAGTTGAGCGCCACGCCTTCGAAGACCGCCCGCACCATGTCGGACCGGGTGGTGGAGAGCGAGATGTTGTGGAAGCCGCCCCGGATGGTGTGGTCGTCGACCGGCGAACGCTCACCGTTGAGCCAGGGGGTGAAGAGGACTCCGCGCGCCCCCGGCTCGACCCCGGCGGCCATGTCGTTCAACCTCGAGAAGACATCGCGTGGAGGCACGCCGCCGGGATCGAGCGCATCCCGGGGGTACAGGAGATTGTCCCGCAGCCAGGTGAGACAGGCGCCGCCCGTCTCGTGCTCGTCGGCCACCAGGTAACGACCGGGCAGGCCCGAGGGGATGGACGCGATGTTGGTCTGGACGTCGGTCTTCTTGAAGGGGACGTGACAGCTGATCCAACTGGACGTCCCGATGTAGAGGTGCCCCTCGAAATCCTCGACGGCGCCCGACCCCACGGCGGCCGAATGGAGATCGGCGGTACCGGCGACCACCGCGGTGCCGGGAAGCAGGCC
>Ga0307372_10000995_pt1 | contig 49578 bp, 40 predicted proteins | sample OX1MG_FD_202533 | JGI IMG/M metagenome (GOLD analysis project Ga0307372, IMG submission 202533) | Soil microbial communities from Risofladan, Vaasa, Finland - OX-1 | ecosystem: Environmental > Terrestrial > Soil > Coastal area > Acid sulfate soil | place: Finland: Risofladan, Vaasa | collected...
AGCACGTGTTGGCTGGTCGCCGCCGAAAAACGCGTGAAGAATTCGTCGCGCACGGAGTCCTCGACGATGAGGCGGGTACCGGCCAGGCAGACCTGCCCCGCGTCGTCGTACATGCCGGCGGCTCGCTTGGCAGCGAGGTCGAGATCGGCGTCGGCGAAGACGACGAAGGGACCCTTGCCACCCAATTCAGCGGTGAAGGGGACGAGATTTTGCGCGGCGGCAACGCCGATCAATCGTCCGGTTTCCGGCGACCCGGTAAAGGAGATCCGTCGAACGAGTGGGTGCGCGACGAGGGCGGCTCCGGCGACTTCACCGGCTCCCTGAACGAGATTGAAGACGCCGGGAGGAAAGTCAGCCTCTTGGACGAAGTCCATGAGTAGCGAACAACTCAGCGGTGACCACTCGGCCGGCTTGAGGACCACGGTATTTCCGGCCGCCAGTGCCGGCGCGCACTTCCACGTTGAGAGCATGAACGGGGCGTTCCAGGGTGTGATGACCACCGTCGGGCCAGCGGGCATCCGAAGAACCGTGTTGTGTGTGGTGTTGGAGTCCCATCGGCGAGGTTCATAGTCGACGGCGAGATCGGCGTACGCGCGAAAGTTGCGCGCCGCTCGAGCGACGACGCGAAGACGCAGACTCTCTTCGAGCATGGCCATGTCGAGACACTCAACGCGCGCGAGATCCTCCACGTGCGCGTCGATAAGGTCGGCGAGGCGATGCAGGTACGCGCCACGTTCCTTGGGAAGAAGTGCGGCCCACTCGGGAAAGGCGCGGGCGGCGGCTCGCAGGGCCTGATCAGCGACTTGCGCGCCGCCGGCACTGACGTCGGCGAGCTTGAGAGACCAGTCCAGGGGCGAGTGGTCCTCGAACGTGTCGAGGGAGTCCACCCGCTGATTGTCGATGAAGTGTCCCGTGGCGACGCTGACGCCCGCGACGTCGACGCGCTTCATGACTCGAACCGCGGACGAATTCGAGGATAGGGAAGTTCATCTCGCTTCGTCGAGTGGGGCGGCCGTTGGCCGCGGAACTCCCAGTCTCCGCCGAAGGTCGTTGACAGGACTTCTTCGGTGGCGGTGGGTTGAGCGCCGACCTCGTCGCTGACGGGAAGGGGGGAGCCCACGATGTGATTCGTGAGCGCCCCGAGGCCCTCGACCTCGACCGTCACGACGTCGCCGGGTAAAACGGGTCGTGAGAACGCTGGTGTGCCCGAGAGGATCACGTCGCCGGGCACGAGAGTGATGAGTCGAGCCAGGTCGGCGACGAGATAGTGCATGTCCCAGGCCATTTCGTCGGTGGAGCCATCCTGGCGGACCTCGCCGTTGACGAACGTTCGAATGGCTTTGTTTCGAAAGTCCCAATCGGTCACGACTCCCGGTCCGATCGGACAGAGCGTGTCGGCTCCTTTCACGCGAAGCATCGAACCAGCGTCGGTGTCGCGAAAGTCGTGGAGTCCGAAGTCATTGGCGATCGTGTATCCCGCGATGACCGACGCCGCGTCGGCCACGGTGATGTTGCGGGCGGTCCGGCCGATGACGATCGCGACCTCTCCCTCAAAGTTCAAGAAGTGACAGTTGGCGGGTCGTACGACGCTGGCGCCGTGTGCGTTGAGGGCGGAGACCGGCTTTTGAAACCACGTCGGAGCTGGCGGCAGCGCTATCTGGAACTCTCGGACACGCGACACGTGATTGAGGTGGCAGCAGAGGATTTTGGTGGGCGACACCGGCGCTAGGTGCGTCGCGGCCGATGCTTCGACACGTCGGCCGTCAGCACTTACCAGGCTCTCACCGTCAACGTGCACCTGCATCGCGTTGCCGTCGAGGAGAATTCGACGAAACTCCACCGCGCCTCCAAAGTCGTTTGCTAGCAAATGATTCTCTCACACTACAAACCACGAGCGCGTTCTCGTGCTACGTTCGCCAACGGTACGAGGGGGGACTATGAGCAGTTCATTCGACCGGGTGCGAGTGTTGTGGCCCGACCACCTGGGACTCGCACGAGGAAAGTATCTCCCGGCGAGTCTGGCTGACAAGGGCGCTCGGCACTGCACCGGGACGTGGGCCCTGGGTTACGACCGCGGGATGACGCCTGAGACGGTGGGCAGTTATTGGAATGAGGGCCTGCCCGACTTCGACGCCGTCTTTGACATGTCCGATCTTCGTCCTAGCTGGGAGTCCAATACTCGTGTCGTCGTCGCTGACCTGCGGCGAGAGGGAGTCGCTTTTTCCGTCTCTCCGCGCACCGCACTTCGAAAGGCTGTAGAAGACTGGCGGGCGCGAAATCTTGAGCCCTACGTCGGACTGGAACTTGAAGCGTTCATCTTCGAGCCCGACGGACAGGGGGGGTGGCGCCCGATAGATACTCCCGGCGCCTTCGTCTACGGCACGGGCCCCTCGGTTGACCCCCACGGTCTGGTCGACGCCATCTGGTTGGCCTGCGAGGAAGCAGAAATTCCCCTGGAGTCGGTCAATTCCGAATACGACTCGCCGCAGTTCGAGTTCACACTTCGCTACACCGACGCGTTGCGCGCCGCGGACGACGCGTTTCTCTTCAAAGTGCTCGCGCGCGAAGTCGCACACCGACTGGGCCTGCTGTTGACTTTCATGGGCAAACCGCTGAGCGACCGCGGCGGTTCCGGGTTGCACGTCAACTTCTCTTTTCGAACGAGAAGTGGCGAGAACGCGATTCACGACGACGCGGACGTCCGCGGACTCTCCTCGACCGCCTACCACGCCATTGGTGGGCTGCTGGCGCATCACCGCTCGCTCGCGGGACTGTGCGCGCCGACCGTCAACGCGTACAAACGGCTACGACCGGCTTCGCTGTCGGGTTACTGGGCGAACTGGGGCTTTGACCACCGAGGCGCGACGATTCGAGTCCCCGCCGAACGCGGGATGGGCGCTCGCCTCGAACACCGGCTCAGTGACGGTGCGGCGGTGATCCACACTTCAATCGCTGCGGTCTTGCAGGCGGCGCGACTCGGTGTTGACAACGAGCTCGACCCCGGCCCACCCGAGGGCGGCAACGGCCTCGACACCATCGAGGCGACGGTCGGCGTTCCGTCGTCGCTCGCCGAAGCCCTGAGTGAACTCGAAGCGGATATCGAGTTGGTCCAGGCCGTGGGAGCCGACCTCGTGGCCCAGCACGTCATGGTGAAGCGAACAGAGTGGGAACGCTTCAGCGCCGCGACGACGGACTGGGAGTTACGCGAGTATCTCCCGTTCCTTTAGGACCAGGTCACCTCGACCGGCAAGCGCTTCACACCGCTAATGAAGTTCGATCGAAGTCGCTCGATGTCGCCCGCGAGTTCAACGCGAGACCATCGATCGGCGATCTCTTCGAACAAGACGCGCATTTCGAGGCGCGCGAGGTGCGCCCCGAGGCACAGGTGCGGGCTACGCAGACCAAAGGACACGTGATCGTTCGGCGAACGCTCGGCGTTAAAGGCGAAGGGCATCGAGAACTGCTCCTCGTCAAAATTCGCAGAAGTGAACCAAATCACTGCCTTGTCGCCCGCGCGCAACTGCTTACCGCGAAGCGTGAAGTCTTGCGTAAGGGTACGACGAAAGTGCATCGTGGCCGTGGTGAAGCGCAGCATTTCGTCGACCAGCATTTTTCGTTGCTCGATAGTCATCGCCGGAATGGCGTTCAACAGGTGAGGTCGCTCAATGAGCGCTAAGAGTCCGCCGGTCATCGAGTAGCGCGTCGTGTCGTTTCCCGCCGCGACCATCAACGTGAAGAAGTTCTTCAGTGCTTTGTCGTCGAGCGACTCACCGTCTGAGGTGGGCTCGAGGAGCGCCGAGAGGATGTCGTTGGTGGGACGAAGGCGCCGTTCTTCGAGCGCTATGGCCGCGTATTCAAAGAGCTCAAGGGACACGGGGTTTCGAAACGGCAAGAGTCGATAGGCCGACGTGTCGACCTGGTCGACCACGAAGTCCGTGAAGTCGGGGTCCGAGTTGCCGATAAGGGCATCTCCACGCTCGACCAGCCATTCGAGGTCTTCGTGGGGCAGCCCCAGGAGTCGTCCGAGCATCTTCATGGGCAGTTCGCGCGCCACCGTGGTGACGAAGTCGAACTCTTTGGCACCCTCCAAGCCATCGAGAACTTCGATCGCCAGTGTTCGCACACTTTCCTCGTAACCCTGGACCGACTTCGGCGCGAAGGGTCTACTGACCAGTCTTCGCAGGCGTGTGTGTTCGGGTGCGTCCATCTCCATCAAGGTCCGGCGAGCTTCGGTCTCCTCGGCGTCCATGTCCTCCATACGAATCCCTTCGCGACTCGAAAAGACCTCGGTATTCCGTGAAGCCATCAAGACGTCGTCGTACTTCGTGAGACTCCAAAAGCCGCGTCCGCCGTCTCGTTCCTCAGTCCAGTGGACGGGATCGTGCTCGCGCAGGTACGCGAACGTTTCGTGCGGGACGCCCGTGACGTACGTGTCGTGGTCAGTGATGTCGGCCAACGGCTGGTTCATGGCACCCCCAGAAATGTTTGTTACCAAACGACTTTGCCATTACAGCACAAGATGCTCTCGGCTCGTACTATGGCTCAATGGAACGACCACTCATTGGCATCTCGGGTCGTCGCTGGCCCGCGGCGCTGCTCGGCGACCGGATTCCCCGCGCGATGAGCGACGTCAGTTTTGACTTGCACTTCAGCGACTATCCGCGCTCTATCGCGCTGGCGGGAGGGCTGCCAGTGGAGCTGGCGCGCGACGCGGACGTCGAGGCTCTGGTGGGCCGCCTCGACGGTCTGGTGCTGACCGGGGGAGCGGACGTTGATCCGGCGCAGTACGGAGCCCTACCCGACGAGCAGCTCGGCCCACTGGAACCCGAACGTGATGAGTGGGAGTTGGCACTGCTTCGCGCCGCGCGTGACGTGGACCTTCCGATACTCGCGATCTGTCGGGGTTTGCAACTCGTGAACGTGGCCTTTGGTGGCACGCTTTGCCAGCACGTCGAGCTCGACGACGGGGTCGGTCATCCCCAGTGGGACGTGAGCGGCCGCCAGGCCACCCACACGGTGCTCGTGACTCCCGAGTCCATGACCGCTGCTCTCTTCAGTGGAGAGATCGGGGTCAACTCGCTCCATCACCAGGTGGTCGACGTTGTCGCGTCGTCGCTGAACGTGAGCGCGGTGGCACCCGACGGGGTGGTCGAAGGACTCGAGAGTGAGGACGGCTCGATTCTGGCGGTGCAGTGGCATCCTGAACTCCTTGACGCCCCCGATCCCACCTTCTCGTGGATCGTTCGCGAAGCGACGAAACGTCGCGCTGCCGCGAAAGGTGCTTGACGTAACTCGTTTGACCCCTTACGGTTTAACGATTGGGCGACACCCGGTGGTCGTTCGAGGGGGGCAGTGATGACAGAACAGTCAGGCAAGTCGACGCTCGGCGGTAAGCGAAAGCTCACGCTGATCGACGCGGTCGCTCAATCAGTGGGACTCATGGGACCGGTCTTTTCGATCGCGTTCTTGGTGCCACTGTTGGTGGGCCTTAACGCCTCGGGTAATGGAGCGGGAACCGCGGCGTCGTTGTCCGTCGTCATCGCGGCGGTGGGAGTGGTCGGTCTGGGATGGATCGTGGCGGAGTACACGCGAAAGATCCAGGCGGCGGGCTCGCTCTACGACTACGTCACCGACGGGCTCGGCGGTCGCGTCGGGGCCGCGTCGGGCTGGCTCTACTACACGGGAATGCTCGCCCTGGGCGCGGGAATATTGCCGATGATCGGTGGCACGATCCACGACACGATCCTCGGCGAATTCGCCAAGCAGCCACTGCCGTACTTCGTGTGGGATCTCTTGCTCTTCGCGATCGTCGGAGGCGTCATCTACTTAGGCGTCGCGCTGTCGACGCGCATGCAGCTGACCCTCGCGTTGATCTCCATTTCGGTGGTTCTCGTTTTCTCGATCTACGTGATCATCAAGAGCGGGGGAGTGCACCACGTGGCCACGGGACTCTCCCCGTCCGGGTCGCCCCAACACTGGAAGGGGGTCTTCTTCGGCGTGCTCTATGGCGTCTTGCTCTTCACCGGTTTCGAGACCTCAGCGAACCTGGGGGAGGAGACGGAGAATCCGGGGCGCAACATTCCTCGAGCGGTGCTGATTTCGGTGCTCGCGATCGCCGGATTCTACGTAATTGGCACCTTCGCTCAGATCGCGGGATTTCACTTCTCCTTGAAGGCGCTCGGCAACGCGGCTAACGCGGGACCGCTCTTCACCCTGGCCGGTCCGGCCTCGGCGGGCGGCTTCGCGGGCGTGGGTATCCGGCGCCTGGTGGAACTGGTCGTGGTCCTGGACATGATCGCGGTCTTGATCGGCTGCGCGGTTTCGGCGTCGCGGGGAATCTTCGCACTGGCTCGCGACGAGCGAATGCCTTCACCCTTTACCAAGATCTCCTCACGCGGCACTCCCTCGGGGGCCCTGGGATTGGTGCTCTTCGTCTACGCGGTGATCATCGTGCTGGTTCAGTGGACCCACGCCTTTGCCCTGCCGCAATACCCGGAGTACTTCTCGATGTTTTCGTGGATGTCGACCTACGGCGGTTTCGCGATCGCGGTGATCTACCTCTTGATCTCCGTGGGAGCTCTTCGGGGCCTTCGAAACGACGACAAGCGCTGGCAGCTCTACCTGGCGGCCGGTGTGGGCATTTTGGTGACCGTCGGAGCGATTTACGGCGCCGTGTACAAGGTGACCTCGCCGACGGTCTACGCGCCGTACGCGGCGGTCGTCGTCTTGATCGTGGGCCTCGTGGTCTCAGCTGGGATTTACCGCGCACCAAGTGGTCACGCGGACTTCGAGGGCCTCACGGCGGCCGACCAAGGTCCACAGAAGGTGTAGGCACGAAGGTCCGCCGGGGGAGTCTCCCCCGGCGGACCTTCGTGCCTAGTGGGCGATTCCCATCCCCAGGAGGAATCCCCCAACGCAGAGCACCGGGGTCAACGTGACCAGGGCGATGGCGTAGCGGGGGTGGTGTTCACGAGCGATGATCGCGGGAATGGCGAAGGCCGACGAGAACGTCGTGACGCCTCCGCAAAACCCCGTCAGCACGATGGAGCGAAGGTGGGCGTCGCCGATTCCGACCAGACGGTAGGCCCCGTAGCCGGCGATTGCTGAACCCAGTGTGTTGGCGGCCACGGTCGCCCAGGGGCGCTCGGTGGGATGGCGTCGTCGCACGGCGTACTCGAGCGCGAACCGCACCAGGCCCCCGAGGCCGCCCGCGAGTGCCACCAATAAGGCCGTCACGTAACGCTCCGTCGGCGTCCGAGCCCGACCCAAGCGGCCAAGACGCCCGAAAAAATGGCCGTGAGGGCCACGAGAATGGCACCCACCTTCGAAAGGCTCCAAAGAGGCGCCAGGTCGCCTATCAGGGACGAGTACGAGGTGAAGCCCCCAAAGAAGCCCGTGACCACGAAGAGTCGCGTCAGGTCGTTCGGGTCGTGCCCGCGCAGGATGGTGCGCAAGAGTCGAGTGACCACAAAGACGCCCATCGCGTTGATCACGAGCAGCGTCCAGGGAACGTCGCGGAACCACCACACCGGCGCGTAGCCCTCGGGGCAGTTCGCGCCGCTGTTAGAAAAGATCGCGATTCGCAGGCAAACGTTCGAGGTTTTGGGCACTGGGTCGATCTTCAGTGCGACGTCGCGCAAAAAAGTCCCCAGCGCGCCGCCAATGAAGACCGCGATCAGCGCCTTCACGAACTGGCGTGGGGCGAGGGTGAGATTCGCCATGAGTACAACGAAACTACCGGACTTCGCTGAAAAGGCGAGTGACCAGCGAAAGAGCCCGGGTGTCCGCACTGGGACGTTTCTTTCTTACTTTACATAACATACATTATCGGCGCCAATGATGAAGAGAGTTGCTATGATTGCACCATGCGTCGGGTGCTTTTGGTTTTGCTTTTGGGTGCGACTTCAATTGGAGTCTTTGCTCTTCCTGCCGTCGCTGACAACCCCACCGACAGCAAGATCGCGCTCTCGTTTGACTTTAGCGACAACGACGCGCCGGCCACCGTGAGTAATGGCAACTTCAACATCATCGCGGACGTGTTGCCCGAGCACACCTCAGGTCTGGTCAGAATGATCGCCATCGCGCCCGACAACACCAACGACGCCAACATCGTGTGCGGATTTCAGACGGTGCAACAGAGTCAAGTGGAGTGCGCCTTTAACTTCCCTGACCCCGGTGTCTGGATCGTCAAGGCCCAGTACCAGGTTGCTCCCAAGACGGACGTCACTTCCAGTGCCGTCATCCGTCTACGCGTCACGAACTAGTTGAGCGTCGCGCGGCACCAGTTCCGCGTCATTTGGGGCGACCCGTTTCGGGGCCTTGAGCAGATTGTCGTTGAGGCGAGTGACCCTGACGAAGCTCTCAACGAAGCACACGAGCTACGCCGTGATTTGCCAATGCCGCGCACGGCGTTTCTCATAAACGGCACCTGACCTACACTTCGCCCATGAGCTCACTCTTTGACGTCAGCGGCAAGGTCGTACTTATCACCGGCGGTACCAGGGGTATTGGCGAGATGATCGCGAGGGGTTTCGTCGAAGCCGGCGCCACTGTCTACATAACGTCACGCAAGGCGGAGGTCGGCGCGGCCCTGGCGAGCGAATTGAGCAAAGTCGGGTCGTGCACCTCGCTACCGGCGGACCTCTCCAAAGAGTCCGAGTGCGCCCGGCTCATCGACGAATTGAAAGCTCGCGAGAGCCATCTCGACGTACTGGTGAACAACGCGGGCGCCACGTGGGGTGCGCCGATGAGCGAGTACGACGAAGCCGCCTTCGAACGGGTGTTGGCCCTCAACGTGAAGGGCGTCTTTCACGTCACGAAGTTCGCCCGGGCACTGCTCGAAGTGAGTGGCACGCCCGAGAGCCCTTCGCGGGTGATCAACATTGGGTCGATCGACGGGATCAAGGTGCCGTTGATGGAGACGTTCGCCTACTCCGCTTCCAAGGCGGCGGTACACCAACTCACCCGACACCTCGCCAAGGTGCTCGCGCCCAACGTGACGGTCAACGCCATCGCGCCCGGTCCCTTTGAGTCCAAGATGATGCACGCTACGTTGGTGGCGCACGGCGAGGCCATTGCCGACGCTGCGCCCATGAGGCGGATCGGAAAGCCTGCGGACATGGCAGGCGCTGCCATCTTCTTAGCGTCGCCGGCGGCGAGTTACATCACGGGAGCTATTTTGCCCGTCGACGGAGGTATCGCCACGCTTGCTTAGTGAGCGGGCTCACGACCCAATGTCACCTTCAACGTGAGGTGCTTGGTGCCGCGCACGACGTGAAGTTGTATGACGTCGCCGGGGTGCAGTGCCGACATCACGCTCGACACGTCTTGGGCACTCTGGACGGTTGTTGAGTTGATGCCAACGATGACGTCGCCTTGCTTCACGCCGGCCGCCGCGGCGCCGGTTCCGGAAATCACCGACATCACGACCGCGCCGTAGGGCACGCTAAAGCCGTACTGTGCCTGTAGTGAGGGGGTCATTGATTCGATCTCGACGCCGATAAAGGCACCGTGATTGACGACACTCTCGCCCGCGCGAAGTTGCTTGAGCAGGGATTGAACGGTCGCGATGGGGATCGCGAAACCGATGTTTTGCGCACTCTCGCCGTCGGGCAGGGTTCCTGCGACGGCCGTGTTCATCCCCACGACGTCCCCGTTCGAATCAAGCAACGGACCTCCGGAGTTGCCCGGGTTGATCGCGGCGTCAGTTTGAATCATGTTGTTGAGTGTCTCGGAGGACGATGTCGTTCCCGCCGTCACCGTGCGGCCGAGAGCCGAAACAATGCCCGAGGTCACCGTCGGTGTTCCGGCGGCCAATCCCAGCGCGTTGCCGATCGCCACGACGGCGTCGCCGGCGACGAGCGTGTTGGAGTTTCCAAACGTCACGGCCGGCAGGTTCGAGGCGTTGTTGATCTTGATGAGCGCAACGTCATCGATCGGATTGGTGCCAATGAGGGTGGCGGGAATTGCCTTCGTCGAGCCCGAACGTGTCACCTTGATCGTGCCGCCATTGACCGCGGCGGCGATGACGTGGTTGTTCGTGATCACGAGACCGTTTTTGGAGATAATCATTCCAGTGCCCTGGTCCTCTTGACCCTGACCGACGACGTCGATGCTGACCACTGAAGGCAACACCGACTCGACCAGCGCTGGGATGGTTTTGCCGTTGGGCAAAATCGCGCCACCAGCTTTGGTCGTCACCTCGTTGATGGTGACGCCACCGGGTCCGTTCGAGGAGCCTGACGTGAAGTGTCCCGCTAAACCGCCGACCAGCGCGGCGACGAGCAAGAGCGAGACTCGCGTTGACCACAGTCCTTTACTGGCCCGACTCTGAGAGGCCAGTGGTGCCACGCCCTGGGCGTTCGAAACCGGCGCGTCGTGGGAACCGTTGGGATCCGCGTGGCCTTCAGTGGCGCGTGACTCTGCGCCGCTTTGCCCGTGGCCTTCTGGCTGATCCGACGAGGTACTGGCGTTGAAGACCCCTGGTGAGGAAGGTGTGGGTGCGACGCTGTGGGTGCTTTCGGGTCCCGCACTTCCCGGTGTCGGCTCGGACGGCATCTCGTCAAAGGGAGTCTCGTTCACGGACACATGCTAGGCATCGGAAACTAAATTCTGCCTAAATGGCAGTGAAATGTTTGCTTAGTTCGCGCCGACTAGATTGGGAACCCTATGTCTCGGCGCATCGACATCGAAATTACGAGTTTGAATGGTGAACTCGCTACGTGGCGAGCCGCGGGGGCGAAACTTCCCAAGGGCGTGCTCCAGTCGGCGCTGGTACCAGGGGGCCCCGTCGTGGGCAACGTCTACCGTGCCGACGTCGAACAGTTCATGGAGGGTATCGAAATACTTTCGGTCACTCCGCCGAAGGCTGCCTCTCCTCTCGATCCACGCAACGAACGCCTGGAGCTAAAGCCCGTCGAGGTCAAGGGGCCCGACGTGGTCGTCACCTACGCCCCCAAGGGACGCGGCCCGCGCCGTGACGGCGAACGCCGCGACGGTGAGCGCCGCGAGGGTTCGAAGCGCCCAGGAGAACGACGAGATTCACGTACGCCGCGCCCGCCAAGAGAGCGTTCCGAAGGATCGACCAGCGAAGGGCCCCACACGCGGGGTCCGCGTCGCGAGGGCGAGCCCGGTGCGCGTCCTGCCCGTGACGGCGAGCGCAGTGTAAGGCCTCCGCGTGACGGCGAACGTAGTGCTCGACCGGCCCGTGACAGCGAACGTAGCACCCGGCCATCGCGCGAGGGCACTCGGACCGCTCGGCCCGCTCGAGGCGCTTACAACGGCGCGCCGCCTCTGGCCACCACGCACCGCAATGCCCTTCTCGCGACGCTCTCGCCCGAGCAATTGCCCGTCGCTGAGCAGCTACTGCGCGGCGGCATGCCCGCCGTTCGAGCGGCCGTCGAACTTCAGAACAAGAACGCGGCGGACCAGGGTCGTCCGACCATTGATCCGCTGACGATCGACCGTATCGCCGAAGATCTTCTCGGACGGACGACCTTGGCGATGTGGAAGGATCGTGCGGCGGGCGCGGTGAGCGCCGGACGCGAACTGCGACTACGCGACCTCCGAGCCGTCGTGACCTCAGCCAAGACCGTGACGCTCGACGACGAAGGTCGCACGCAACTGAAAGAACTCCAAACCGCTCTCACGTCACGGCTAGAACACCTGCGCACCCAGTGGGCGGAGCGACTAGAGGCCGCGATCGGCGCCCACAAGGTGCGTGAGGCCCTCGAACTCGTGGCCCGGCCCCCCGACATGTCAACACGGGTGAGCGCCGACGTGGCGACGCGCATGGTCGCGCTGGTCTCGGAAACGCTCAGTGCGGATCAAGACCCCGCGACGTGGAACGCCTTGGTGGAACTCGCCGCCGACACATCCATCCGCCGCAACATCAAGCCGGCTGGCATTCCCGCCCACGAGTCGAGCCGAGCCGTGGCCGTTCACAACGCCGGTGCTATTCCTGAATTGGCCAAGTTGCTCGGGATGAAGGTTCCCCCTCCCCCGCCGCCGACTCGACTGCGTCGCCCGCCTACTCGGCGCGCATCGTAAGCAGTCGAGCTTTCCAGCCGAAAGACTCATAGAGCGACTTCATTGCTCGATCGCCCGGCAAGGCGTACGCGTCAACGGGTGAACACGCTCGCATTATCTCGTTCGCTATCGCACGCGCAATCCCCTGTCGGCGATGCGTCGAGTCAACGTAGAGCCCCATGATGACGCTTCGCGAACAGACTCCAAAGCCTTTGAGTCCGTCGCTCGAAGCCACCCAGAGGCTCTTTTCGTGCAGCAGCATGTCCAGGGTGGATTCGTCAACTCCGAGCGACTCGAGAAAGGCGTCGCCACCGCGCTGGCGCTGGGCGCCCGCCAACGCGTCGTTATACAGCCTGAGGAGTTCATCGCTCCGGCCAAGGGCTCGTTCGACGATCACGTCGCGATCGCACTCGACGTGGTCTTCATGTCCGTCGCTACACGCAGTCTCGGCAAAGCATCTTCTGTCGGTTGGCGAGCTGGCTCGTCTTCTTCAACAGTCGACACGAGAGACAGCGAAATTCGTCATCTTGCTTTGGCAATATCGTCTCGGAATTCTCGAGGTTGGGATCGACTTCGACCGGTCCATCCTCGTCGTCATCAGTGATTGAAGTGCGAAGAATGGTCTCGGCCAGCACTTCGTCCAGCGCGAGTTCGACGTCCGCGTCATCGATGACGTCATCGTCGTCATCAGCGACGATGACCTCAGGCTTCAATTCTTCGATTTCATCATCGGCCTCTTCGACGATCACGTCGGTTACGAGGGTGTCGACGTCCGCCTCTTCGTCGGAATCGATGACGTCATCAACGAGTTCGTCATCGATTTCATCACCGACGATCTCTTCGTCAAAGCCCTCGGCCAACTCCTCTTCGTCGAATACTTCGTCATTTTCAGCATCTGCAGCCATGTGTTCCTCTTCTGTAGCGCTGGCAGTGTAGAGCCTTTTTGCGCGGGCGGACGGTATTTCCGCCAAAAGTCAAGTGTCTGACTCTACTGGCGAATTGCTCGGGCCCGTTCAGCGGCCCGTTCAGCCGCCAGACGCTCGAGGTCCGTGTCCGAGAAGTCCACGTAGGTCATGGCGCCCGCCAGGGCTCGGTGCCCCGCCTGGGCGTCGATCAGACGCGCCATTTCGTGGGCTACTCGTCGGTAGTTGGGATGCCCCTGGGGCCCCGAGCGAAGTTCGATGAGGTGCATGGCTTCGCGGGCATTCATCTGCATGACGTAGCGGATTCGAAAGGCCAGCGCGACGGCGTACTGGGACTGCTCGGGGAACTCCGCGTAGAGGTTGTGGTAGAGCTCGGCCGAGCGATCGAGCGAGTTCTCGAAGCGTTCCGCCAAGCCGGCTTCGTGCATGATCTCGGGAACGTCGAAGCCAAGTTCGACCGTGAGGGGCTGCCACTCGATCGTCAAGAGACGGTGGCGTTGCAGGTCGCGAAAGGCGCCATAGTCGGTGACGAGTTCAAACCGGTAATCGGTTCGCTCGAGGGCGCGTCCCGGACGGTGACGCCGATTTCCCCGATCGCCGACGTACGCCTTCATCAGCCTGACTCGTCCCTCGGCGTTGAGACTCGCGACTCGCCGCTGCGCCTCGTCTTGGGACACGTTGTCGTTGGCAAAGATGATCGCTTCGAGAACGCGGGTTTCGCCCTCGGGATCGTAACCAATCAAGCGCACGGACTCCCCCGGCGTTTGCTCTTCGTCGCTCCAAAGTTCCTTGATGAGCGTGCGAGTCGCGAGTTTGGTGTCCGCGAGGTATTTCGTCCACGCTCCGCCGCGTTCGGGCACGTTCACGCGTTTCAAGAACGACGGAATGACCTTGACGAGCTCGTCGTACATCAATTCGGCGTAGGTGCGAACCTCGGGAAGTGGGTGGGCGCGCATGCGAAGCAAGAGCGCCTCGTACGCCTGTCCCGAGGCGTAGATGCCCAAATTGGACAGGGCGCTGGCCGGCAAGAGGCCCCGCACCGCGTCGAGCGCCTTCGCTCGTGTGGCCTGGCGATAGACGAAGTCGGTGTCGTCGGAAGTCTTTGGGTATTTCGTCGTGATGAATTCCGTCATTTTGGGCAACAGTTCGCTGTAGGTGTCGAACATGCGATCCATCTCGCCCACGTAGCGAGCGCCAAATCGTGACTCGAGCAGGTCGTGATCTCGATAGAAGCGATAGTGGCCACTGGCCAGGCGCCGGTCGTAGCCGAGGTAGCGCGTTGACTGTTCGAGATAGCTCATCAGTCGACCCCGCTCGAGCACCTTGGTCAAGAGGTTGCTCGCCTGCTCACACGCCAGGTGCACGCCGCCGAGTTGGGCGACGGAGTCGTCGCCGTATTCATAAAAGATTCGCTGGTAGAGCTCGTCAGCGCGTCCCAGTCCGATCGTGGCGTCGAGGCCTGCGTCGCCCGTGAGGTCAAGGTCACCGACGAACTCGTCGAGGAAGAGTCGGCGCAAACTCTTAGAGGACCGCGAATAGCGCGCGAAGAGCGCCCCCTTCACGACTTCAGGCAGATTGACCAGGGCAAATACCGGTCCGTCGAGATTCGTGAAATAACGGCGAAGAATCGAAGCTTCATCGCTGGTGAACTCTTCGGTGGCGTAGGGATGCATGGAGTTACGAGACTAGAGGCGAAGTCAGGGGCGAGGGTGGACGCTGGAGGCGCCCGCGACGACGCTGCGTAATACCAGGTCACGGGCTTCGGCGGCCGTCTGGGCGACGCCGAAGCGATCGTCGAGACGCGAAAACTGCTCGCACAGATCGACGACTTGCTTGGCTTGGCGAACGAAGTCTCCGGGTGAGGTCAGACCGATCTCGAGTTCCGCGAGGTCCAACACGGTCGAGAGTGGTGCCCCCCTCGCCCACGCGGCAATCGTCGTCGCGAAACGTCCGTCGGGTTCTTTGGCGTGCGTCACCTGGTAACGGTCCTCGACGGCGACGATCGAAATATTGAGCGACGTGATCTCGTTCTGACGCTCGCTCATCGTGCCGCGACGCTGCTGTCCCAGTCGGTCATTGAGAGCACGTCGCTTCTTCGTGGAGACCTGTTTCGCGGCGTTGGCTCGAGCACCGCGCTTGGCCTCGAAGACGAATGTCGACAACAGGCCGGCGAACTGCGCGGGCTCCAGGTCGTCAAACACCCCGAGATTGAGCGATTCGGCGATCAAGAGATCGCACTCGTGGTAGATGGAACGCAGTAGTTGTCCCTGCTCCGTGAGTTTCCATCCGTCGGCGTAACCCAGTTCTTCGAGGACGTGAAATCGTGCGAGCAACTGGTCGCTCAGTGGTCGCCGGCTGCCGCGCGGACGCCGGTCGGCCTCGAACTGCGCGAACGACTGGCGCACGATCTCGATGGCCGTGTCGAACTCGACGTGGTTCATGAGGTTCGCCGTCAAGTTATACGTGGGTCGAAAGGATGAGTGCAGTTCGCTCGGTGGCGCGAGGGCGACTCGTGCGACGTCGTGCAGCGCCAAGTCGGTGGTAAAGCAGATCAGAGCGTGCCCTTCGACGTCAAGACCGCGTCGTCCCGCCCGGCCCGTCATCTGAGCGAACTCGCCACTTGAGAGAAACTGTTTCCCCGAGTCGGAATACTTCGTGAAACGCTCGAGCGCTACGGAGCGAGCCGGCATGTTGACACCCAACGCCAAGGTCTCGGTGGCGAACACCACGGCGAGAAGATTCTCTTCGAAGCACTTCTCGACGATCTCTCGAAAGGCTGGCACCATCCCGGCGTGATGAGCCGCCAAACCTCGGCGTAGCGCGTCCAAGAACTGATCGAATTCGAGCGCGGTCAGGTCGTCGGCGGAGAAGTCCTTGACGCGCTCTTCGGCGAGTTGTTCGATGAGGCGGCGCTCATCGGGGGTGGTGAAGAGAAGTCCATCGCGTCGGCACTGCTGGACGGCATCGTCACAGGCCGATCGTGAGAAAATGAAGACGATGATGGGCAGAAGATCTTCCTCGGCGGCGGCGCGAAGCAGGTCGCTGCGTCGTGGTGCTCGAAAGGGCGGCGGTGGACCCGACGAACGAGGTCCGTGCCACTTGGGACCCGGTCGAAGGTGCCGGGTCGACTTCATCAGATTGTCAATTCGTCGCGCGGGGTCGGAGAGTCTGACTCCGTCAAGAAGGTCAAGTATCTCGGCGTGGCCCGACGCGCGCGGAACGACGGCGACGTGGAGATGGAGTTTGATGGGGCGCGTCGATTCGACGATGACGCGGGTGTCGCCACGTACGGCCCTGAACCACTCCCCGAGGAACTCCGCGTTGCCGATAGTCGCTGACAGTGCGACAAAACGAACGGCCTTCGGCGTGAGAATCAGTACTTCTTCCCATACGCCACCGCGAAAAGGGTCTTGCAGGTAGTGCACCTCGTCGAGCACCACGAGTCCGAGTTCCTTCAGATGCTCGGACTCGGTCAAGAGCATGTTGCGCAGCACCTCGGTCGTCATGACGACCACGAGGGCGGCTCGATTAATCGAAGTGTCGCCCGTTAAGAGGCCCACCTGAGCGGTGCCGTAAAGCTCGCAGAGTTCGTGGTACTTCTGGTTGGAAAGGGCCTTCAGCGGCGTGGTGTAGAAGGCCCGCTGCCCCCGCTCGAAGGCCTGGCCAATCGCGTAGTTGGCGACGATCGTCTTGCCAGATCCGGTGGGTGCCGAAACCAACACGTTGACCCCCGCGTCGAGCGCGTCGAGGGCTTCGAGTTGGAATTCGTCAAGTCCAAAACCCAGTGCGTCGATGAAGTGACTTCGATAGTCCAGCTTCGTCACCGTTTAAGCAGTTTTCCCACGCCAATGGCGAGAAAATAGAAGACGACCAACGGTATCGCGAGCGCCATCATAGAGAGCGGGTCGCCGCTTGGGGTGAAGACCGCCGAGGCGACCGTGATCGTGATCACGGCGTAACGCCAACCGTGAAGAAGTTGACGCGGTGTGACGATGTTCGCGAGTTCGAGTGCTACCAGAACGATGGGAAAGAGGAAGGTGAGACCGAAGATGAACATCATGAGTAGGAACAACGTCAGGTACTGGTTGGGGTTGTACTCAGTGACCAGTGATGAACCGCCGATCGACTTCAAGAATTGGATGGCGTGACCAAAGCTGAAGTACGCGAGCATCACACCGCCGGAGAAGAAGAACAGGGAGGCGAGGACGAAGGGCAACGCGTACTGGCGTTCGCGAGCCTTTAAGCCTGGCGTCACGAAGCGCCAAATTTGCCAGAGAATCACCGGTGAGGCGAGCAAGAAGCCGCCAAAGAGACCAATCTTCACGCGCAGCGTCAGTCCGTCAAGTGGATTGGTCACGAGGAAGCGACAGTGACCGGGCACGGCTGAGCAGTAAGGGTGCTGGAGTACCTTCAAGACCTCGGGGTAAAAGATGAAGGCGGCCACGCTGAACACGCTGACCGTGATGGCCATGACGAGAAAGCGGTGGCGCAATTCGGCCAAGTGTTCGGCCAGGGTCATCCCCGACGCCGCCTTGCGAAAACGGCCCATGGTGTTTAATTCATCGAGGGGTCAGGCGGCGCCGACGCGTCAAATTCACGCGGGGTCGGCGGCGCGGGGGCGGGTCGAGCGATGAGGGGGACTTCGTCTTCGATTTCGGACGTGTCGGCCTCAGCGGCGATGGCCATCTCCTTGGCGTCCACGCGGTCCGCGAGCTGGTTCAAAAGGTTCACGGGGCTTCGAGCAATACGCGCGATGTCGCCGCTACTGGGTAAGTCGGGGATAGCCTGGCGCACTTCGGATTCGACGCGAGCCTGGAGATTCTTCAGTGTGCGCCACCAGGAGCCGAGCTTGTGAGCGACCTCTGGCAACTTGTCCGGTCCCAACAGGAGCAATACCACGGCCACGATCACCATGATCTTGATAGGGCTCAAACTAAACACGAAGCCATACTAGGGGTCGGCGTTGCGGTATTTAGAGAGCCCCGATGCGGCTTATGGGCCAAATGCGAATGAAGGCCTTACCAATGATTTCCGAGCGCGTGATGGGGCCCCAACTTCTCGAGTCGCACGAATCAGAGTGGTTGTCACCCATCATGAAGTAGTGATTGGCGGGAACGGTGACGTTGCCGATCGCCGGACCCAAAGGCTCAGTGTGGGTCCACTTCTCGTCAAAAGGGTGTCCGTTGACGTAGATGGTGTTGCCCTTTGACGTCAGTTGATCGCCCGGCAGACCGATCACGCGTTTGACCAGATCGGCCACTGGTGGTCCGCCGCAGTTCTCCGCCGGGGGCGACTTAAAGACCAGGATGTCGCCTCGGTGAATGGCTCCGAAGTCAACACTCAGCTTGTCCACGACGATCCGATCACCCACCATCAACGTTGGCTCCATCGAACCTGAGGGAATGAAGAAGGTTTGAAAGGCGTAGGTGCGAACCAGGAATGAGACGAGCACGGCCACGACCAAGATGAGTATCCACTCCACGACGGCGCGCGCGCCTCGTCTGGATCGCCGAGACGTGAGGGAAGGCTCCGGTGCGCCGTCGGTCGAGATTGGGGATTCGTCAGGCACTATTCAAGGTTAGTCGGCTCAGTTGTGACGTTCGAGAGAGAGCAGGAGCTTCTGAAAACGCTCGTCATTACTCTTAAAGGGATCTTTGAGCAGAACCGTGCGCTGCATTTCATCGTTCAATTTTAAATGCACCCAGTCCACCGTGTAGTCGCGGCGCCACTTCTTGGCGGCTTGAATGAAAGTGCCGCGCATGTGCGCACGCGTGGTCGAGGGCGGCGTGTGCGTCGCGGTCGCGATTTCGTCGTCGGTGACAACGCGTCGTACGTGACCCTTGGCCTGGCGTCGGTAGAAGAGGCCCCGTTCATAATTCGTGTCGTGATAGAGCAGGTCGATGAGAGCAATCTTTGGATCGCTCAACTCCGTGCCGCTGCGCTCGCGTTCACGCTCGATGATTTGCAATTTGGTAATCCAGTCGACGCGATCGGCCAGTCCCATGGGGTCGCTTCGGTACTGTTCGATGACTTCTCGCCATAATTTGACGGCGTGGACTTGATCACCGGGCAACTGATGGCTCTGGAGAAAACTCTCGGCCCGTTCACAGAGATCCTCTTGGATCTCCAGCGCCGTGAGGTCGCGGCCGTTCATCAGTTTGACGGGCTCCTTGCTCCACAAGTCATAGGAGATGTCACGAAGCGCATTAATCGGTGAGGACATCGAGTAGTCGCGCAGCACCGTCGTCTTGTCCTCAATCATTGCCAGCACCACCGCGGCAGTGCCAATCTTGAGATACGTCGCGAATTCGCTCATATTGGAATCACCCACGATGACGTGCAGGCGCCGATACTTTTCGGGGTCAGCGTGGGGCTCATCGCGGGTGTTGATAATGGGCCGAGAGCGCGTCGTCGCTGACGAGATCGACTCCCAGATGTGCTCGGCCCGTTGACTCATCGAGTACGCAGTTCCCCGAGCGTTGGTCACGACCTTGCCGGCGCCGGTGAAGATCTGACGGCTGATCAAGTACGGAATGAAGACCTGCTCAAGGCGCGTGAGGTCCTCGATACGTTCAATGCAGTAGTTTTCGTGGCACCCGTAGGAATTGCCTGACGAATCAGTGTTGTTCTTGAAGAGGAAGATGTCGCCACGAATCCCCTCCTCGCTCAACTGCTGCTGCGCGTAGCCGACGAGTTCGCGCAGAATTGATTCACCGGCCTTGTCTTGAGCGACGACGTCGCTCAACGAGTCGCACTCGGCCGTGGCGTACTCGGGGTGAGAGCCCACGTCTAAGTAGAGTCGACAGCCATTCTCGAGAAAAACGTTCGACGATCGTCCCCAGGCGACGACCTTGCGGAAGAGGAAGCGCGAGACCTCGTCAGGACTGAGCCGACGTTGACCCCGAAGCGAGAACGTAACCCCGTACTCGGTTTCGATTCCGAAAATTCGCCGCAGCATCTCAGTCCTAGCCCAGCAGTGCGTTCACTTCATCGACACTCAGGCGACGAAAGGTGCGCCTCTGGCCCCGGTCCTCAAGCACTCCAACTTCGAGCTCATTGTGGGGAATGGTGCGCTCGGGACCTCCCAGCGCGGCGGTGGCGTGACGTAGAGTGGCCGAGAGAGACTCCAGCGTGGGCGCCGACAGGGCAAAGCGGTCCCTAATTGTCTCGGCGTCCCCGCCGAGAACGACGAAGTGCGGTTCATCAGTGATCGTGCCTTCGTAGGCAATTCGATAGAGCTTGGTCGGACGTAGTTTGTTACCGAGTTGAGCGATCAACACCTCCACTTCGAGGGGCTTTTGGCCCTCGGTGAACATGTCCCCTAAGTATTGGGCGTAGTAGTTGGCGAGCGCTCGCGCGTCGACGTCGCTGCGCGAGTAGGTGTAACCCGTGCCGTCGGCCCAGCGAATCCCCGCTTCGCGTAGGCGATCAAACTCGTTGTACTTGCCTACGCCGGCGAAGGCGATGCGGTCGTACACTTCAGAGATCTTGTGCAGGGAAGCGCTTGGGTTCTCGGCCACGAGCACGACGCCCTTGTCGAAAATGGCGCCGACGATCGAGCGACCTCGCGCGATGCCCTTTTGGGCGAACTCGGCACGGTCCTTGATGAGTTGCTCGGGCGAGACGTAGAAGTAGTTGCTCATCGAAGCGCTCCCCCGGCCACGCCCCCGGACTCGGCTCGCCGCTCACTAATGAGCTGGAAACGTCGTTCCACCTCGTCAATCTCAATTTCGCGGAATCCTCCGGCGTCGATGACCACCATCATGGGAAAGATGCGACGCACAAAGTCTGGTCCGCCCGTCGAGGGATCGTTGTCGCCGGCTTCGTAAAGAGCGAGCGCGCCGAGTTCGAGCGCCTCTTCGAGATCGAGGTCAGCGCGAAAGCCGAGGCGAAGTGTCCCCTCGGCGAAGGGTGATCCCGATCCAATCGCGGCGAAGTCGTTGCGCTCGTAGCAACCTCCCGCGCCGTCGTACTCGAAGACCCGCCCCTGCTCAGCGCTCAGGTCCCAACCCGCGAGCAGTGGCAGAACGGGTAGTGGCGTTGAGAGGTTGTTGCGTTGAATTATTGGCGAGAGATAGTTTGCCTTGCCAGACAAACTGAGGGAACTGTCGGTCATCTTTTCGTAGTGCTCGAAGGAGAGCTGGGTAAGTCGCAGCAGTTCGATGCCGCGCGCGGCGCTGCCAGACACCGCCAAACCGGTGAATCGGTCGGCCGCTTCGATTTTTCGAACGTCTCGACTCGCGATGTAATTGCCCGTGGCTTGGCGGTCGCCGATCATCACGACGCCACTGCTATATCGAAGCGCGATGACCGTCGTGGCGTGCACGCCCACGTCGGCGCTCGTACTCGCGTGAACCAGGCCGTGACGTTCGGCGAACTCTACGAAGGAGGGACCCGGATCATTATGAGCGCTGAAGAGCGGCAGACCCATCTACTGGCCGCCCTTTTGGACGTAGTTGCGAACGAACTCTTCGGCGTTCTCTTCGAGCACCTCGTCTATTTCATCGAGCAAGTCATCAAGGTCGGCCTTGAGTTGATCGCCCTTGGTGGCGTCAACGGTCACTTCCGAGGTCTCGGCCGCAGCGCGCTCGCTGCTTCGTTTTTGGATTCGCTCTTGTTCACTCATGCAACTGTTCTACCTGTCTAGGGCGGCCAAAAGGTCACCGGCCGTTGCACTTGTTTCTAGCAACTCTTCAGTGAGAGTTTTGGTACCCCGCAGTGGATCGAGCATCGGCACTCTCTGCAGGGGCCCCTCGCCCACGTCAAAGACGACGGAATCCCAATTGGCGGACACGATTTGCTCGGGGTAGCGCGCGACGCACTGACCTCGAAAATAGGCCCGCGTCGTGGTTGGAGGATTGTGAACCGCTTCACGAACCTCGGGCATGTCGTGCAGAATCCGAAGGCCCACCCGTTGCGCCAATGATCGATCCGGACGCAGATCGTGGTACTGAAGGTCGATCGCGCGCAATTTGGCGTCGGTGGCGCTGAGGTCGTGTCGCTGGCGGAATCCCTGTACGACGCGCCACTTCGCGACCCAGTCGACGCGGTCGGCCACGGCGTCGTGATCGTCGCGCACCCCGTCGAGCATCTCGCGCCACTGATTCATGATTAGTGCGACTTCGAGTTCGTCACCCACGGCGACTCCCCCGGTCTCAGCCACGAACCGCTCGGCCAGGTGCCAGAGCTGGTCTTGGAGGTCCCAGGCTGACACCTCGCGCTCATCGAGGTCATCGGCCACTGCCTTCAAGGTCGGATCTTGCGTGAATCGACGTAGTGCGTGAAGGGGGCGTCGCGGCGACGGTGGAAAGACGCCCGCTCCGAACTCTTCGAGTGCTCCCAGGAGCAGTGCCGTCGAACCCAGTTTGACCAGGGTCGCGTACTGGCTCATGTTGGCGTCGCCGATAATGAGGTGCAGTCGGCGAAATCGTTCCGCGTCGCTGTGGGGTTCGTCTCGGGTGTTGACGATGGGACGCTTCAGGGTGGTTTCGAGTCCCACGACCTCTTCGAAGAATTCGGCGCGAGCGGAGAGTTGAAAGTCAGGGGCGTCATCGCCAGACCACTCGGTCTCAGAGCCCACCTTGCCGGCGCCGATGACGATTTGGCGCGAAATGAGGTGGGGCACCATCGCGCGCACCAGGAGCGCGAAATCTACGTCGCGGCGAACGAGGTAGTTCTCGTGGGTGCCGTAGGAATTGCCCTTGCCATCGGAATTGTTCTTATAGAGCGTGATCGCTTGGAAACCGTCGAGAGACTGATTCGCGATGTCCAGGGCGCGACGCATGACCTCTTCACCCGCCACGTCATAAAGCGTCGCTTCAAGAGGGCTGCGACACTCCGGCGAGGAGTACTCGGGGTGAGCGTGGTCGACGTAAAGCCGCGCGCCGTTGGTGAGGACGGTATTGGCGAGGTGCGTTTCGACCACCGGAGCGAAGGAGGTCAGGTCGACGCGTCCGCGCGCGTCCATGTCCGGGGTTTCACCTTCGAAGTCCCAATTGATGCGGGTGCGGCCCTGCTGGGCGTAGGCGTTGACGATGATGCTCGACGCGTTAATTGGATCGCGATCGGGACCGCCGGCAATCCCGTACTCGGTTTCGATCCCGAGGACCTTCGCGATCGCCATGTACTAGAGGTACTGTCCAGTACCCACGTGCTGAATCGAGCGCCCCCCCTTGACGTCCGTCTCGTCGCGGTTGACCAGGGTACGAATGAAGACGATGCGTTCACCCTTCTTGCCCGAAATCCGCGCCCAGTCATCGGGGTTCGTCGTGTTGGGAAGATCCTCATTTTCACGGAACTCCTGGCGAATCGAGACGAACAGGTCGTCGAGGCGAAGCCCGCGACCCGACTTCGCGATTTCGCGCTTCACGGCCATCTTCTTGGCGCGCCGAACAATATTTTCAATCATGGCGCCCGACGAGAAATCCTTGAAGTACAGGATCTCCTTGTCGCCTCCCTGGTAGGTCACCTCGAGGAAGCGGTTTTCGTCGTCAATGCGGTACATGTGCGACACGGCCTCTTCGATAATTACCTGTAGCGCTTTTTGCAGGTCTCCCCCACCGAGATCTCTGACCGTGTCGACGTCGACGGGGAGACCAGTGTGCAGGTAGCGTTGGAAAATCTGTCCGGCCGCCTCGGCGTCAGGACGCTCGATCTTGATCTTCACGTCGAGTCGCCCCGGGCGCAAGATTGCGGGGTCGATGAGGTCTTCGCGGTTCGTGGCGCCAATCACGATGACGTCGCGCAGTGACTCGACGCCATCGATCTCGGCCAAGAGCTGGGGAACGATGGTTGACTCCATGTCCGAACTGATGCCAGTGCCGCGAGTGCGAAACAGCGAGTCCATCTCGTCAAAGAAGACGATGACCGGCACGCCTTCTTCGGCCTTCTCGCGCGCTCGCTGAAAGACGACGCGGATTTGGCGTTCGGTTTCCCCGACGTACTTGTTGAGCAACTCGGGACCCTTGATATTGAGGAAGTACGAACGTACGTTTCGATTCCCCGTCAGCTCAGCGACCTTCTGAGAAAGGGAGTTCGCGACGGCCTTGGCGATCAGGGTCTTGCCACAACCAGGGGGACCGTAGAGCAAGATCCCTTTCGGCGCGGGCAGGTCGTAGTCGTTAAACAGCGCTCGATGCAGGTACGGCAACTCCACGGCGTCGGTGATGGCCTCAATCTGCGCGTCAAGGCCGCCCACGTCCGCGTAGCTGATGTCGGGCACCTCTTCGAGGATCAACTCCTCGGCCTCTTGGCGGCTCAACTTCTCCGTTAACAGATTTGAGCGTAGATCGAACAGCAGTGCGTCGCCGCCGCGCAATTTGACGTCTTGGAGAGCCTCGGCAAGTTCGACGACACGCTCTTCGTCGGCACGTCCGTAGACCAAGACGCGGCGTTCGTCGAGCACCTCTTTGACGGTGACGACCTCGCCTTGACCGTCAGACTCACGCACGCCAATGACGGTGAATGACTCATTCAAAACGACTTCGTCGCCGCGCGCGATCTGGCCCGGGTCGAGTCCGGGGTGAAGAGCAACGCGCATCTTGCGGCCCGACGCGAAGATGTCAACCGTGCCGTCGTCGTTAAAGCCCGTGAAGGTGCCATAGACCGCGGGCGGCTGAGTGAGCTTTTCGACTTCATCGCGCAAGGCGGAGATCTGGTCACGGGTTTGTTGGATGGTGACGGCCAGCTTTTCATTGTTTGAGCGAGTTTGGGCGAGTTGACCACGAGTCTCGAGCAGTTTCTCCTCGAGTGCTTCAATTCGATGGTTTGCCTGGTCGAGATCGTTCAGGGTGAAATCCCGTGGCGCGCTGACGGGGACGGCCGCGTTACGGTCATCGCCCTGGCTTTCAAAAGACTCCATAGGGCCACCCTAGGTGAGACATTGTCTCCCGCCAAGGTCAGGTCCACTCGCCTTCCCCGCTAGAGTGACAGGACGCAAGTGGCGACGGAGGATGAGCAAATGAAGGTGTGGATCGACCAGGATCTCTGTACAGGTGACGGTCTCTGTGAAGAGATTTGTCCCTCAGTATTCACGCTGCTCGACGATGGTCTGGCGTACGTCAAGAACGGCGACAAGGTGCTGAGCGATCCAGGCGGAGCAGCCGGATTGGCCGACGTGGCTCCTGAATTCGAAGACGCTGTGCGCGAGGCCTCCGAAGAGTGCCCCGGCGAGTGCATCTTCATCGAACGCGACTAGGCACTCCCCGGTCGCACGACGCGCCGTGCCGAGGTCAAAAATCCCGTGTGGGCCACCATGCGATGATCGGGGCGTACGGAACGACCATCGACGTGCCAAGTCCGTCGAAGGATTTCCACGGTTTCTTCCAGGCCAAAGGCGTGCAGACGAAGTTTTTCTCTAAGTAGTTGCGTCTGATTTATCGTCGGTAGGTACGAAAGGAAGATGCCTCCGGGGCGAAGCGCCTTCTCCGCGTGCGCGACGACGTCCCAAGGCTCGGGCATGTCAAGGATCACTCGATCAAGTTCGGTCTCGTCGATCCCTTTCGTCACGTCTCGAATCTTCACGTCGTAGGCGACGTCGGACCCCAGAAAGGCGGTGACGTTCTTCTTCGCCTGCTCAGCGAAGTCCTCTCGAATTTCGTACGCCGTTATCAGCGCGCCCGCACGCAGCAGGGTCATCGAAAGGGCGCCCGAGCCTACGCCGGCCTCCAGGACGCGCATTCCGGGTCCGACGTCGGCTTGAAGCAGAATCGCTCCTAAGTCTTTGGGATAGATCACCTGGGCGCCCCGAGGCATTTTGACCACGACGTCAGAAAGCGTCGGGCGAAGCACGAGAAACTGGCGGTCCGTACTGCCAATCAAAAATGAACCCTCGTCGAGGCCGATGACGTCGTCGTGCGCGACGATGCCGGCGTGGGTATGAAACTCGCCGCCCTCCTTCAACGTGATGAGATACTGGCGGTCTTTGGCGTCGATGAGCATGACGCGCTCGCCAGCGCGCAGGGTGGAAGCGCTCACGAGTGTTTTTTGTTCCGGCGCGCGCTCGACGAAATGATCAGGCGAAAGACGGTGAACAGCGCGGCGATCTTCAACCACTTGGAGGACTTCTGGGCCCAGGCTCGACCCAACAATCCAGCGGTGATCACACGTGAGACCCTCTTCATTCACCGCCTCTTTCGACGGCGTGACCGGTACGCTTGCCACCGACCGAGGAGATAGCCCGTGAAGAGTCCACCAACGCCCGCCGCGGCGGCGGACGTTTTGGCGTCGGTCATTGAATTCGGCAGGTCTTTGGTGTCGGGCAGTATGGAACGCAACGAGGCTTCGAGCTCGCGGCGCGACGCAGGTCGTTGCGTCACTTGGTTGCCTTCAGGCGCCGCTTGGCTGTTCCGCTGACGACCCGCCAACCCGTGAAGGCGAGCACGACGACACAGAGGACCGCGACGATGAGATAGGGCAGCCAAGACAGAGTGCCGTCAAAAACCGGGAATTGGTCTTGGAGAAAGCGAAGGACACCCAGCAGCATCAAAACCGCGCCGAAACCCACGAAGAGACTGCCAACGACGCCCCACACCACGAAACGGCCCAAATCCTTTAAAGGCTGGACGGTTTCATCTCTGACGTAACGCAGGAAGATCGTACGCAGCTCCTCGAGGTCACGTCGCATCGAAGCACCCCGGAGAAATCGCCGCCACGAGGAGTTTTTCACGATCCCAGCCTACTCAGCGCTCCTTGATGAGATACGTAGAGCTCGCCGTCGCGACCAGTGCCCCTGACTCGTCATGAACCTTGGCCTCCACGAAACAGATGACCCTGCCGGCCTTGAGGACCGTGGCGACCACTTGAAGCAAGGTTCCCGGGAGAACGGGGCGGATGAAGGACACTTTCATCTCGGTGTTGGCGACGAAGACTTTGCGGCCTCGCTGGGCGCTCACCGCCGACGCGCCCATCGCCGAGTCGAGAGCAGCCGAAAGGAGGCCCCCTTGCATGAAGCCGGCCGGGTTGGCGAAACGCTCGTCGGCGCGCATCTGCCACGTCGTGGTGCCCGGTGTCGACTTCTCGACGCAGACCAGTCCGAGGGTGAGGTCGCAGTTGGGCGGAATCTGGAGCGCCACGGCGAAAGGCTAGCCGTCGCCTCCCAAGTCGAGCGAGGTCAATTCACTACGCTTTGAGCCGTGACTGACCTCCTTTATCCTGGCGCGAGTGAGTTAGAGGGCCACGCGATCCGAGAAATCGCGGCCCTGGCGATGGACGCGCCCGCGGCGGCCAAGTCCGGACACAGCGGTACCGCAATGGCGCTCGCGCCGCTGGGCGTAATGCTGTTCGCGCGCCTGTTTCGTCACGACCCCACGCGGCCACGTTGGCCCGATCGTGATCGACTCATTCTGAGTTGCGGTCACGCGTCGATACTGCAATATGGCCTCGCCCAGGCTTTCGGCTACGACCTCGGCCCCGATGATTTGCGCGACTTTCGCCAAGCGCACTCTCGCACCCCCGGGCATCCCGAAAACGGTGTCGCTCCCACGGTGGAGGTTACGACGGGACCCTTGGGCCAGGGCATCGCCAATGGTGTGGGTATGGCAATCGCCGAGCGGCTTTTGCGCAGTGACTTCGGGGCCGACCTGGTGGATCATCGCACGTGGGTGATCGCGGGAGACGGCTGTCTCGAAGAAGGAATCAGCCACGAGGCCGCGTCCTTGGCAGGCTCACTCGGACTCGACCGCCTGACCGTATTCTACGACGACAATCACATCACGATCGACGGACCAACGGAGTTGGCGCTGGGCGATGACACGCCGTCGCGTTTTCGCTCCTACGGCTGGCACGTCGTGGAAGTGGGCGAGAGGGCCAACGACCTCGACGCGCTCGAGGCCGCTACCCGCGAAGCTCTTAACGAGACCAGTCGGCCCACGCTGGTGATCGTACGTTCTCACATTGGCTTTCCTTCCGTTGAAATGATGGATCGCCGCGAGGCGCACGGCTCTCCGTTCTCCGCCTCGGCGATAAGTGCCACCAAGGCCGTGCTCGGGGTGCCAGACGAGCCGTTCTTTTTTGATCCCGAACTGCCCGCTCGTCTCGTTGAGGGGTTTCATGTGGTGCGCGAAGAGAGAAACGCGTGGGAGGCCCGATTGGCCTCGGCTGGCGAGCGTGGCGTGGCCCTCGTTCGTCAACTCGAGACGTCAGGCGCGGCGAGTGAACTGGGCGAAGTGGAGCTCTTTGCGGCCGGAGCTTCCGTGGCGACGCGCAAAGCTCTTCAGCGCGCGCTCGACTCCTTCGCGTCCCAGACGCCGGGACTCACCGCGGGATCGGCCGACCTGACCGACAATACTGGCGTGCTTTTAAAGGGTGCCGAGACGAACGGCCCACGGTCCCCTGGTGGACGCCAGATCTACTTTGGAGTGCGCGAGTTCGCGATGAGCGCGATCCTCGTCGGTCAGGCACTGCACGGCGGCGTGCGTCCCATTGGATCGACCTTCTTCGTCTTTAGCGACTACGCCAAACCCGCGTTGCGTCTCGCGGCGCTCAGTCACGCCCCGGCACTTTTCGTCTACACGCACGACTCGGTGGGCGTTGGCGAGGACGGTCCGACCCACCAGCCAATCGAACACCTAATGGCACTGCGCGCAGTGCCGCGACTGCACGTGGTTCGCCCTTCGGACGCGAACGAAACCGTTGCCCTCGTTCGGGGCCTCTTAAGTGACCCTGAAATGCCTCCCACTGCTCTCGTCCTGTCTCGACAGGACCTCGACGTCTTCGCCGACGCGGAGCGGCTCGCCTCGCTCGTCGGAGCGCCCCGTGGCGGCTACGTGGTGCGCGATGATCACGACGCCCGCGTCACGCTGGTCGCCACGGGTTCCGAGGTCTCCCTCTGCCTTCGCGCGAGCGATGAACTGACGCAGCGAGGAGTGCCGAGCCGGGTCGTCGCCCTGCCGTGCTGGCGATGCTTCGACGAGCAGCCGAGTGATTACCGTCAAGAGGTTTTGCGTCGTGACGTTCCTTCGATCAGCGTCGAAGCGGGCGCCACGCTGGGCTGGTCGAAGTACGTCAACTACTCGGTCGGGATCGACTCTTTTGGCATGAGCGCCCCGGGTGAATACGTTTTTGACTACTTCGGCTTCACGCCCGATGCCGTGGCCTCTCTGGTGCTCGATCGATTGGGGAGTCAGTGACGAAACTTCAAGATCTCTTCAACGACTTTGGCCAGAGCCCGTGGATCGACAACATTCGACGCGACTGGCTCAACGACGGAACATTGGCCGATCTCGTTGCCCAAGGGGTGCGCGGCGTCACGTCGAATCCTTCGATCTTCGCCAAGGCCCTGGCGACCTCGACGGCCTATGACGCGGTCGTGGCGAACTCCACGACGAGTGACGCCGAAGCCCTCTTTGAGGAGCTCGCGGTGGCCGACGTGCGAGACGCGTGTGACGTGCTCAGCCACGTGTATCAAGCGTCCGTGGCCGACATGGCGAGTGGACGGCGGCGCTATCGCGACGGCTTCGTCTCCTTAGAAGTCTCTCCGCGCCTCGCCCACGACACGAACGGCACCGTGGAGGCCGCGGCGCGACTGCATGAAGCCGTGTCACGCGAAAACGTCATGATAAAGATTCCCGCGACGGACGAGGGATTGGCGGCGATCAGCGAAACGCTTTCGCGGGGCATCAACGTCAACGTGACGTTGATCTTTTCCATTGAGCGCTACGCCCAAGTCCTCGACGCATGGTTGGCGGGCCTGGAGCGAGCGCGTCACGACGGACTGGACCTGTCATCGATTGCCAGCGTCGCGTCATTTTTCGTCTCTCGCGTCGACAGCGCGGTGGACGCACAGCTGAGCGAAGGAGATCCTCGCCGCGGCCGCAGCGCGAACGCCCAGGTCGCCGCCGCCTACGAGCTCTACCAGCGACGCGTCAATGACGAACGAACAGCGGAACTGTTGAGAGAGGGCGCGCAGGTGCAGCGACCTCTTTGGGCCTCGACTTCGGTCAAGAATCTCGAGTATGACGAGCTGCTCTACGTGAATACCCTCGTGGCCGACGAGTCCGTCAATACGATGCCCGACGCGACGTTGCGCGCGGTTCTCGATCACGGTGATTTCTCGGCGTCGATGCTCACTCGAGCGGCGTCGCTTCATTCGCTCGCACGAGAGTTGGGCCAATTGGCACCCGACGTCTCACTGGCGGGCGTGACTTCGAAACTCGAACATGATGGTGTCCAAGCCTTCGTCGATGCTTACGAGGAACTCCTGGCGACCGTGGCGCAAAAGATGCGGTCCTGAACGCGCGGCGGAGCCGTCTGCGCTGTCCCGTTGGCTCTTTGGCGCCGAGCAGCGCCTCGTCGAAGATGAGACCGCGGGGCACTCGTTCAGCTCGCCGCGAGTGGGGTCTCCTGAGGCAGTCGGCGGGATTTTGTGTCTCGCGTCCTAGGATGCTCCTATGACGGTGTCGCCAGCGAAGTACTTCAACGATGAGCTTGTAAACGCCACCGCCGACGAGCTCGCTTCGAGCGCCTTCGACGCAGCAAGACGAATTCACGGAAACCAGATCACTTACTCCCCTAAGGTCTTCATTCCCCTGACCAAACTCTGTCGCGATCGATGCGGCTACTGCACTTTTGCGCAGGCGCCCGCTCGCCTCACGTCCCCCTACCTCGGACTCGAGGAGGTCATGGCGATCGCGGAAGCGGGCGTCGCGGCTGGATGCTCCGAGGCACTTTTCACCCTCGGTGAACGCCCCGAGCTTCGCTATGACGAGGCGGCACGCTGGTTGGCGGCACGGGGCTATCGAAGCACCATTGACTACGTAGCGAACGCGGCGCAGATGGTTCTCGAAAGCACCGGTCTGTTGCCTCACGTGAACGCGGGCGCGCTCTATCGCCATGAGCTCCAGCAGCTTCGCGCGGTCAGCGCGTCGCAGGGCATGATGCTCGAGGCATTGGCCGACTTAGACGCCCACCGATTGGCGCCGGATAAGACGCCCCTTCGCCGACTTGAGACGATGCGCTTGGCTGGCGAGTTGAAGATTCCATTCACGACAGGGCTTCTGGTCGGGATCGGCGAGACTCGCGCCGAACGACTAGCGACGTTGGCGGCGATCACCGAATCACATGAGCGCTACGGCCACGTGCAAGAGGTCATCGTCCAGAACTTCCTGCCGAAACCCAAGACGGCGATGGCCGATGCCCCCGCCGCGAGCGACGAAGAGTTCCACTGGACGATCGCGGTCGCGCGTCTGATACTGCCCGACGGCGTGCATCTTCAAGCACCCCCCAATCTCAGCGATCGACCCGTCGAGTTAGTGCGCTATGGCATTGACGACTTGGGAGGCATTTCACCGGTCACGATCGATCACGTGAACCCTGAACGCGATTGGCCCGCCGTCGACACCCTGGCCAGCGCCCTCGATGAAGTCGGACTATCGCTGGTCGCACGCATGACGGTCTACCCCGAGTACGCGCGACCGGGGAGCGAGTTTCTCGACAGCGCGGTTCGTCCTTACGTCCTCGCCCAGGCTGACGCGTCGTGGCTGGCTCGCCGTGACACGTGGGTTTCGGGCGGTGAGGTAGTGCCTCCGTCGCCCCCTCGCTCGCGTCGCCGATCAAGTGAGGTGGCCGCGCTCCTTCGCCGTTATTCGCCGGGCTACGACTTTGACTCGCGCGAACTCGTCACGCTCTTTGAGGCGCGCGGCGGGGACTTTAACGCCGTGGTAGAGACCGCGGACCAGACTCGTCGAGATCTCGTCGGTGACGAAGTGAGCTTCGTCGTCAATCGAAACATCAACTACACGAACGTGTGCACCTTCAAGTGCCGCTTTTGCGCCTTTTCGAAGGGCCCACTCTCGCTCAATCTTCGTGGCGACCCCTACCTCTTGACCTTGGATGAAGTGAGCGAACGCGTTCGAGAAGCCGAAGAGCGCGGCGCGACCGAGGTCTGTCTCCAGGGCGGGATTCACCCTAATTTTGACGGCGAGTATTACGTCGACGTGATCGCGGCCGTACGCGCGGGTTCACCCACGATGCACATTCACGCGTTCAGCGCGCTCGAGGTCTTCGAGGGCGCGCGACGCTCGAACCAGGATTTGGCGACGTATCTGACGCGCCTGAAGGACGCGGGTCTTAAAACCCTGCCGGGTACCGCGGCGGAGATACTCGACGACGAGATTCGCGAAGTCCTTTGTCCGGACAAAATCAACTCCGACCAGTGGCTCGAGGTTCACCGCGTCGCGCACGAAGTGGGACTTCGCTCCAACATCACGATCATGTTCGGGGCCATCGAGTCGCCGCAGAGTTGGGCTACCCATCTGCTTCGAACCAAGCAGCTTCAGCGTGAAACGGGCGGCTTCACGGAATTTGTCCCACTCCCCTTCGTCCACATGGCCACGCCGCTCTTTCTTCGCGGCCGCGCTCGCAAAGGACCGACGTTTCGAGAGGCCGTCTTGATGCACGCCGTCGCACGCCTGCACTACGCGACCGATATCAACAATATTCAGGTGAGTTGGGTGAAGATGGGCGTCGAGGGATCACGTCGGATTCTCGCGGCGGGCGCGAACGACCTCGGAGGCACGTTGATGGACGAGAACATCTCTCGCGCCGCGGGTGCGACCCACGGGCAGGCGATGGACGTGGAGTCGCTACGGGCCATCGTGGCGCCCCTCGGGCGGCCACTGGTTCAGCGCGGCACGCTGTACCAGCGCGTCTAGCGAGGGCGCCGTGAGCGATTCGCGCGATGAAGCGCTCGAACGTCTCCTCGAGCCCATTGACGACCTGCGCCGTCGTGCAGTCGTGCGCACCATGCTCGAGCGCATTGAAGAGTTGGGTCCTTCGATTGCCGACACGAACGACCTCGCAGTCGCCGCCACGGCACTCCGGGAGCTTCTAGAGGCCGCCGAGCTCTTTGGCCGCTTCGGCGACCGGCCCAAGCTGGCCGTCTTTGGATCCGCGCGTACGCCCGAGAGCGCGCCGCTCTACGCGATGGGCCGACAGTTCTCTCAGATAATGGCGGAACGAGGATGGATCACGGTTTCAGGCGCTGGACCTGGGATTATGGAAGCTGCAGCGCGAGGCGCCGGACTCGAGAATACGTTGGGCGTGAACATAGAACTTCCCTTCGAACAGGGATCGAACCCGTACATCGACGTTGACACGCGCCTCGTCGCGATGAAGTACTTCTTCACGCGCAAGGTCGCCATGACGCGTCCTTCGAACGCCTTCGTGATCTTTCCCGGAGGGCTCGGAACAATGGACGAAGTCTTCGAAGTGTTGACCCTTTTGCACACTGGAAAAACCACGCCGGCGCCGGTCGTGTTGATGGACGTCCCCGACGGGACCTTTTGGCAACGTTGGCGCTCGTTCCTGGACGACGAGGTTGTTTCGGCGGGTTATGTGGAAGCCGAAGGCGTCGAATTGGCCAGGAGTTTCTCGAGCGTGCACGACGGCGTCGCCGAGATTGAACGGTTCTACTCGAACTATCGAGGATTCGCCCTCGACGACGAGCGGGGAACCTTAGAGTTGCGTCAGGTGCCCGACGCCAGACAGCTCGCCACTATCAGCCGTCGATTCCCGGAGTTCGCGCTCCCCAAGGGCATGGCGGTGAGAGAAAGCGGACTCGAATTTGACTTTGACGGCCGTCACTACGCACTCCTTCGCCAGCTCATTGACGTCGTGAACGATCTCTAGCCTTCACTTTGGCGAAGCAGATGCTCGGCCTTTTGCAGACTGCGTCGGACTTTTGAGAGTCGGCGTTCGAGTTCCTTGGCCTCTTCGGGGTCTTCACCACGCATCTGTGAACGTACCGCATCGAAAACGGCGTCCGTGACACGCGCTTCGAGCGCGGCGATGTCGTTGGCGAGCCCTTCGAAATCGCTCACGACGTCGCGACGACGTCGAGTTCACCGTTGGCGTATCGCTTTCGTAGCAGCTTCTTGTCGAATTTGCCAACGCTGGTCTTGGGAATCGCTTCGATGAAAGTCCAGTGTTCGGGCAGCCACCATTTAGCCACGCGCGTCGCGAGGAAGTCGCGCAGCTCTTGTGCCGTGGCCGTCGCGTCGGGGCGCAGCACGACGCAGCAAAGTGGCCGCTCCTGCCACTTCTCGTCGGGGATGGCGATCACCGCGGCTTCGAAGACCGCGGGATGCGCCATGACGGTGGATTCGAGTTCCACCGAGGAGATCCACTCGCCACCGGACTTGATGACGTCTTTCGTACGATCGCTGACGACCATGAATCCTTCGGCGTCGAGCGTGCCAATGTCGCCCGTACGCAGCCAACCGTCGTGAAACTTGTCGGGGTCGTCGACACCGTAGTACGAACCGGTGATCCACGGTCCACGAATCTCAAATTCGCCCACGGTCTTCCCGTCGTTGGCGACGATGTCGCCGTTCTCGTCGGCAACGCGCACCTCCACACCGGCCACGATCCGGCCGGCCTTGACCCGGTAATCAATCTGCTGCTCGCGCGCGGTGCCCGCGGGAGGAATTGAGACAGCCGCTAAGGGCGAGGTCTCGGTCATGCCCCAACCTTGAATCAGGTCGATGCCAAAGCGGTCGCGGAAGACCTCAATCATATGACGAGGCAGCGCTGAACCGCCTACGAGGATCCCGCGCAGACTCGAGAGATCGGCGCTCGCGGGGTCCGCGTCGATTGCTCGAAGGACGTCGTTCCAGATGGTGGGTACGCCCAAGGAAATGGTGGGTCGCAGTTCGCGCATCATCTTCACGATTGGTTCCCCCTGGAGAAACATTTGGGGCATGATGAGTTCCATGCCGGCGAACATGGCCGTGAAGGCCGCGCCCCAGGCGTTGACGTGAAACATGGGCACGATCAGAAGACAACGGTCGCCCTCGCAAAGCCCAATGGAATTTGCCGTCATTGAAGCCATCGAGTGCAGCCAGGTCGAACGGTGCGAATAGACAACGCCTTTGGGATTGCCGGTGGTGCCCGACGTGTAACACATGATCGCGGCGTCGCGTTCGTCCAACTCGGGCCACGCGTAGCCGGGCCGCTCCGCGTCAATGAGCGTCTCGTAGTCAAGCGTCTCTCCGAGAGCGGAGGCGTCACCGGAGCCCGCCACGATGATGCGCTCGACCGAGGTCAATTGATCGCGCACCTTAGAAAGAAGGGGCACCAACGAGGCGTCCACGATAATGACCTTGTCCTTCGCGTCGTTGATGACGAACGCCAGTTGCTCGGGAAACAGGCGAATGTTGAGCGTGTGAAGAACGGCGCCCATCGACGGAACGGCGTAATAGGCCTCCATGTGGCGTTGGTTGTTCCACATGAAGGTGGCAACACGCTCGCCGCGGCGCACGCCGACACGCTCGAGGGCGGCCGCGAGACGTTCGGCCCGTTTGGACACCTCAAAGAAGGTCGCCTCTTCGACGCCCTCGGGGGTCACCGTAAAGATCTTCTTGTCGGCGTAGATGAACTCTCCGTGTCGAAGAATGCCACTTATGAGTAACGGAGCGTCCTGCATCGTGCTCTTCACGTGTCCCCCTTGGTCGAAAGCCTGCCTCGCTCGATGCTACCGGCGTCTCACCACGAGACCTCGTAGGGAGCAACGGATGCGGGCAGCGTTGACTCTCCCCCGCGCAAGTGCGCGTCGACCGCGGCGGCGGCACTTCGCCCTTCGGCAATGGCCCAAACGATAAGACTCTGTCCTCGCACAGCGTCGCCGCAGGCGAAGATCGGTGTGGCGCCCGGGTAGTCATGGAGGCGCCACTGACTACTCACCGCGAGCGACGCACGCGCGTTCACGTAGGGCGCCGCGTCCAACTCGAGACCACTAAGTTCTGGGCCCAGAAAACCAGCTGCGATCAGGACCAAATCAATCTCCATTTCAACCATTTCGTCCTTCACGTGGTCACGGAGTTTTACTCGCTTGAGGCGTTCGTTCCCCTCGAAGGACAGCGTCTCAGTGGAGAATCGCCGCTCGCCGCCCTCATCGTGGGCCGACGTGGTTTTGTAGAGGCGCGCCATCGTCGGCCAGGGTTGATCCGAGGGCCGCTCGTCGGGTGGTCGGTCCATGATTTCGATTTGGAAGACCGACGCCGCGCCCTGTCGGTGTGCGGTACCCAGGCAGTCGGCCCCCGTGTCACCCCCGCCGAGGATAACGACCCTCTTTCCCGCCGCGCTGATGGGAGAGTCGACGTTGGCCGTGACGGCACGATTCGAGGCTTCGAGATAGGTCATGGCCGGGTAGACGCCAACGAGGTCGGCGCCCGGTACGGGGATCAGACGCGGACGCGTCGCGCCAATGGCTAAGACCACGGCGTCATGGTTTCGCTGCAGATCGCGCAGAAGAATCCCCCCCGCTCCGATCGTGACCCCAGCGTAGAACTTGACCCCGGAGTTTCGCATGACGTCTAAACGGCGATCGAGCACCGACTTCTCCATCTTGAATTCGGGGATGCCGTAGCGAAGGAGGCCGCCGATCTGATCGCTGCGTTCATACACCGAGACCGCGTGTCCGACGCTTCGAAGTTGGGCGGCGGCGGCGAGACCGGCGGGACCTGAGCCAACGACCGCGACGCGTTTGCCGGTTTCGGGCGCACTCGAAGAACTGACCGGAAGGCCCAGTCGAAAGGCGTGCTCAACGATTTCGTATTCCAAGCGTTCGATGGTGACGGGCTGAGAGCCGATGCCCAGAACGCACGCCGATTCACACGGGGCGGGACAGAGGCGACCAGTGAACTCGGGAAAGTTATTGGTCGCGAATAACTGACTCGCCGCTCGTTCCCACTGCCCTCTATAGACCCCGTCGTTGAACACGGGAATCCGATTTCCCAACGGACAACCTTGCATGCAAAAGGGGATGCCGCAGTCCATGCAGCGCGATCCCTGTTCGCGGATCTCGTCGTCGTCCTGGGGCTCGTAGACCTCGTGCCAGTCACGGATACGAACGGGCACGGGTCGGTAGCGCGGTCCGCGGCGCTCGAACTCTAAGAAGCCAGTGGGCTTACCCATTACGCGTCTCGTCTCGCGCGCGTTGGTACTCTGAGGTCTCGATTCGAATGAAGTTCATCCGCTCTTCACGCCAATTTTGAGTGATGCGTCGGGCCACCACCGAGCCGGTTTCCTCTTCGAAACGCTCCAGCAAGGAGTGCAAGAAGTCATCGTCGCCCAACTCGAGCGGGTCGATCTCGTAGACCCCGGCGCTCAAGTGGTCGTGGACGCGGCTCAGAGGGTCGTAAAGATAGATCGTCCCGCCACTCATGCCCGCAGCGAGATTGCGCCCCACGTCGCCCAGCACGACCAGCACCCCACCGGTCATGTACTCAGCGGCGTGGTCCCCTGTCCCCTCAACGATGATGGTCGCGCCCGAATTACGCACGCCGCATCGCTCGCCCACGACACCGCGGATGAATATCTCCCCGCTCGTGGCGCCGTAGCCGATGACGTTGCCAGCGATGATGTTCTCTTCGCTCGAAAACGAGGAGGTGAACGGTGGGCGAACGATGACGCGCCCACCGGAAAGGCCCTTGCCCGCGTAGTCGTTGGTGTCGCCCACGAGGCGAAGGGTGATCCCCTTGGGCATAAATGCTCCGAGGCTCTGTCCCGAAGAGCCGTCGAGCTCGATGACGACGTGGTCATCGTCAAGCGTACGTCCCGCCAGCGAGCGCGTGATCGCCGAGCCCGTCAACGTCCCCACGGCCCGATCCACGTTGTGGACCGCCAACTGAAAACGAACGGGCGTCCCCTGGTTCGCGGCGGTCACGGCTTCGGAGAGAAAACGCCAGTCGAGCGCTTGGTCCAGTCCGTGGTCCTGCTTAATGCTTTGACGGCGTTGATCAGGTTCGACGCTCATCAGTAGCGCCGACAGATCAAGGTCACTGCGACTTTGCTCGCACTCGCGGACCCGTAGTCGCGAAGTGTCGCCAATGAGTTCGTCGATGGTTCGCACGCCCAACGCCGCCAGATACTCACGGACCTCATCGGCGATGAACTCAAAAAAGTTCTCCACGAACTCAGGCTTGCCCGTGAAACGTTCGCGCAAGCGAGGGTTTTGGGTGGCGATGCCGACGGGACAGGTGTCGAGATGACACACTCGCATCATGATGCAACCCTCGACCACCAGGGGTGCCGAGGCGAAGCCAAATTCCTCCGCTCCGAGTAGTGCCGCGATGATGACGTCGCGACCGGTCTTCAGTTGGCCGTCGACTTGCAGGACCACGCGACTGCGCAGGCCGTTTGTCGCGAGAGTTTGATGCGCCTCGGCCAGGCCAAGCTCCCAGGGCGTGCCCGCGTGCTTGAGCGAAGTCAGCGGGGCGGCTCCCGTCCCACCATCGTGGCCGGAGATCAAGATCACGTCAGCGTGAGCCTTGGCCACGCCAGCGGCGATAGTACCCACACCTTGCTCACTGACGAGTTTCACGTGCACTCGAGCTTGGTCATTGGCGTTCTTTAGGTCGTAGATGAGTTGGGCGAGGTCTTCGATGGAGTAGATGTCGTGATGAGGCGGAGGTGAGATCAGGCCTACGCCCGGCGTGGAATGGCGCGTCTTCGCGATCCAGGGCCACACCTTCGAGCCCGGCAGTTGGCCGCCCTCGCCGGGCTTGGCACCTTGAGCCATCTTGATTTGAATATCGTCGGCGTTGACCAGGTACTCGCTCGTGACGCCAAAGCGGCCAGAAGCGACCTGCTTAATGGCCGAGCGTCGATTGTGGCGCGAATCCGACGTATCGAATCGTTCGGCGTCCTCACCACCCTCTCCGGTGTTGGATTTTCCGCCGAGACGATTCATCGCTATAGCGAGAGTGGTGTGGGCCTCTTCGGAGATTGAACCGTAGGACATGGCGCCGGTAGAAAAGCGCTTCAGAATCGATGACACGCTCTCAACATCGTCTAAGGGTAGCGGCGCATGAGACGAATTCAGTTCCAGCAGACCTCGAAACGTCAGTGACGCCTCAGTCTGTTCGTCGACCATTCGCGTGTACTCCTTGAAAATGTCGTATCGCTTCTCTCGCGTCGCGTGCTGGAGCTTTTGCACGGTACGTGGGTTAAACAGATGCAGTTCGCCGTCGCGGCGCCACTGATATTCCCCCCGATTCGTCAGCTGAACACGATCGACCGACGGCGGTCCGTAGGCTTCGTCGTGCCAGTGCACGACGTCTTCGGCGATGCGATCGAGCGTGGCTCCGCCCACGCGAGAGTGAAAGCCCGGGAAATAGCGGCTCAGCACCTCCTGAGAAAGCCCGACGGCCTCAAAAAGCTGTGAGCCGACGTAACTGGCCACCGTGCTGACGCCCATCTTGGACATGACCTTGACGAGGCCCTTGTTGAGCGACTTTCCGTATTGGTACCGGGCTTCGAAGGCGTCAAGCTCGTTGAGTTCCCCCGCTTCGACCAGGGCGTCGATGGACTCGTAGGCCAAGTAGGGACACACCGCCGAGGCGCCAAATCCCAGCAGCAACGCCGCATGGTGCACTTCACGTACGTCACCCGTTTCGACGATCAACGCGGCACTCGTGCGCAAATGTTCGTTCACCAGACGGTGATGCACCGCTGAAGTGATGAGCAGACTCGGAACGGCGGCGTAGGCGGCTAGTGAACCCCGGTCCGAAAGGATGATGATGTTAGCCCCCGCGCGAACTTCCTCCACGACTTTGTCGGCGATCTCGTCAATGGCACTCGCCAATCTTTCGGCGGCGCTCGCGGCGCCGTGCGCCGCGAACAACGTGTCGACGGCGACGGCGCGAAAGCCCACCACACCAGTTTGCTCCTCGATCCAACGGAGCTTGGAAAGTTCCTCGACGCTCAGAATTGGTGAAGGAAGCACCACCTGGCGGCAGTGCCGCGGTGATTCGCTGAGCAGATTCCCCTCGCCCCCAATAGTGACGCGTGTGGACGTGACGAGCTCTTCTCTGATCGCGTCGAGCGGCGGATTGGTGACTTGCGCGAAGAGTTGCGAGAAGTAGTCAAAGATGGATCGTGGCAGACGCGAGAGAACAGCGAGTGCGGTGTCAGAGCCCATCGAACCTATGGGCTCTTCTCCCACTTGGGCCATGTGGCGAACAATGAGGCGCAAATCCTCTTCGCTGTAGCCAAAGCTCTTCTGACGACGAATGACGGTCGCGTGACTGGGCGTGAGCGTCGAGGGCGTTTCGATCGCGTCGAGCGAAATCTGCTGACGCTCGAGCCATTCGCCATAAGGAGCCCGCGACGCCAGATCGTCCTTAAGTTCGTCATCGTCGACGATGCGCCCGAGACTGAGGTCAACCAAGAACATCTTGCCGGGCTGGAGCCGGCCCTTGCGCTCAACATTGGCGGGGTCAATGGGCAATACACCCACCTCACTCGCGAAGATGACTCGCTGATCCTTGGTCACCCAGTAGCGCGCCGGGCGGAGTCCATTTCGGTCAAGTACCGCGCCCACGACATTGCCGTCGCAGAAAGTCACCGAGGCGGGACCATCCCAGGGTTCCATCAGCCCAGCGTGAAACCGGTAGAAGTCGCGACGCTTCGTGCTCATGAACGTGGATCGCTCCCAAGCCTCGGGAATCATCATCAAGATCGCGTGCGGGAGCGAGCGCCCGCTTTGGACAAGGAGCTCAACGACTTCATCGAAACTGGCGGAGTCGCTCATATTGGTGGTGATGATGGGAGCGAGATCGGTCGCGTTGACGGGAAGATTTTCGCTCGTCAGGGTCGTCTCTCGCGCGACCATCCAGTTGCGATTCCCGCGAACCGTGTTGATCTCTCCGTTGTGCGCGATGAAGCGGAAGGGTTGCGCGAGGTCCCAGCGTGGCAAGACGTTGGTCGAGAACCGGCTATGCACGACCGCGATCGCCGACGTCAAGCGCTCGTCTCGTAGGTCCTCGTAGTAAGAGCGTAATTGGGGCGACGAAAGCATTCCCTTGTAGATCAAAACCTTGGATGAACACGAAGAGGCGTACGCCAGGGACCGGTGTTCGACGAGCTTGCGAGCGCAGTAGAGCAAACCTTCCAGTTGGTCACTGCCCTTCGAGGCGACGACAATCTGTTGGAACATCGATGGCTCTGACGACCGCGACGATGGACCAAGGATGCTCGAGTCAACCGGAACGCGCCGCCAGGTCAAGGTCACCAGGCCCAAGTCCGCAAAAACTCGTTCAATCGCCCGTTGTTGGCCCTCAAGATCTTCGTCACGGGGAAGCATCCATTGGCCGACGCCGTAACTGCCTTCGGGCGGAAGCTCGACGTCCAGCACGAGGCGTAAGAAACTATCGGGCATTTGAATCAAGACGCCGGCCCCGTCGCCACTGTCAACGTCGGCGCCCACGGCCCCGCGGTGCTCGAGGTTCTCAAGAATGGTCAACGCGTCGCTGATCGTTCCGAACGTGGGCGTGCCCGTCAGATCGGCGATCATTCCAACGCCACAGGCGTCGTGTTCAAAAGAAGGGTCGTAGAGAGTTTTTGTCATGTCGTTGCCTTTGGGACAACGCTGACCCACTCGTCATTATACCTATAACCTCTCCACTCCAACGGGCCCTACGCTGGTCTCGTGCCAGAACCTCGTCATGCCATTGTCGTCGGGGGCGGAATCATCGGTCTGACGACCGCATTTCGGCTCGCGCGCGAGCAGTGGCGCGTGACACTTTTTGATCCGACGCCCGCGCGTGGAGCCACCTGGGCCGCCGCGGGAATGCTTGCTCCGAGCGCTGAACTCGTTCCCGGCGAAAGAGCGCTCTACGAGCACCAACTGGGCGCCATCGACGCGTGGCGTGAACTTGGCTCGCAACTTCAAGAAGTATGTGGTCACTCTCCGCAGGTAACGATGACGGGCACGCTCGTTATCGGATGGGACGCGAGCGACCGAGCTCAAGTCGAGCAGTTCGCCCAGGTGGCCAGGCAGTTCAACGCCCACTTTGAGAAGGTATTTCGAAGCGAACGACCGGAACTCTTTGAGTGGGTGACCCCGCGGGTCGTGGAAGGTTACCAATTCAGCGGTGACGGGTGGATCGACCCCGACGACGCCGTGTCGGCCTTGCTTCAAGCGAATCAGCTTCTGGGCGTTGAACTCGTAACGGAACGGGTGAACCGAGTCGAAACGACGAGCGAGGGCGTCGTCGCCCATAGCGACACGCGCCACGTCAAGGCGGAGTTGGGGATTCTGGCAACGGGCGCAGGCGCCTTACCTGGTGGCGTGCGCGCTAAGCATTCGATTCGCCCCATTCGAGGCATCACCGTTCGTTTGATGGGCACGGATCGCTCCGAACAGCCCACTTTGCGCGCGTTCGTGAGGGGGCGGTCCTTTTATCTCGTCAGTCGACCCGGTGGTTACTGTGTGGCCGGAGCAACCGCCGAGGAGCGACCCGATGCTCGTGTCGAAGTTGGCGAGCTGGCACGCCTTTTGCGAGACGCTCTCGAAATCGTGCCGAGTTTGGACGGAGCTCAGCTCATCGAGACGCGCTTCGGACTTCGACCCGTTTCGGACGACCTCGACTACTTCAATGAAGTCCTCGAAGGGGGTCGTTGGATCTGGTCCTCGGGTCATTTTCGCCACGGGGTGACGATGGCGCCCCTGGCCTCGCGTGAAACCCTCGAACTCGTACGGACCTGCTCGTGATCACGGTCAACGGCGTGGAACACGAATTCTCGGGTTTGACCGTCGTTTCGCTGCTTGAACAACTTTCAATCGAGACTCGCGGCGTCGCGGTCGCCGTCAACGGCGTCATCGTGACGCGTTCAAATTGGCCGTCAACCAGCATTCCCGATCAGTCAGCGGTGGAGATCCTCACCGCGGCGGCGGGTGGATAAACGGAGGAGAGGTCAGTGAATACTGAGAAGTTGATCGACGCACTCGACGAGCGAATTCATGATGCAATTCGAGCGAAGGCGACCGGCGAGACCATCGCCTATCTGTGTGAGGCACGCGCCTGGTTGACGCATCCAAACCAGGCTCACGGTTCACATCGTCCAGCCAGCTAAGGCGACCCGGCTAAGATTTTCCTTCCACGGGCTGTGGCTTAGTTTGGTCTAGAGCGCTCGGCTGGGGGCCGAGAGATCGGGAGTTCAAATCTCCCCAGCCCGACCAAGGCGTGTTCGCACGTATTTGAAGATTATTCGGCACGGGGACACCGCGCGGGATTTCGGATCCGCACGTTCAGGCTCCTCGTCGAACACCGAAACCTACGCTGTCTTGCCATACAAGAGCCCGCGACCAGAATGTGCTGGCCTGTTGGCCGCGGCGAGATCGAGCGGGCTACGTGGGCTCCGTGACGTTCTCGGCGCTGCTGTCGTGGAAGCGATATCCAATGCCGGGTTCGGTTCGAAAATATCGGGGCCTGGCCGGCTCCGGTTCCAACTTTCGTCGGATGTGGGTCATGTGCACTCGTAGGTAGCCCGTCTCATCCACGTACTGCGCGCCCCACACCTCGCTGAGTAGCGTTCGCTGGGTGACCAGGCGTCCTTCGGACTGCGTAAGCACCTTCACGATCTTCCACTCAATGGGCGTCAAGTGAACGAGCTGACCGGACCGGGTCACCTCCCCCTTGGCAAAGTCGATGCAAAAGTCCGATGTGGTCATGACGGGGCTGTGCTCCACCTGCACGATGCGACGAAGCGTCGCGCGCACTCGGGCCAGCAGTTCACCGATCGAAAAGGGTTTGGTCAAAAAGTCATCGGCGCCCTCATCGAGAGCCGCGATCTTGTCCGCATCACCGTTACGTGCCGAAACGATGATGACCGGAAGGTCACTCCAAGAGCGCAGTGATCTCAGCACCTCGAGTCCCGACTTCCTCGGCAGACCCAAGTCCAGGATCAAAAGGTCGGGGCTACGCTCGCTGATCGCCCGGAGGGCCTCATCGCCGTCGGCCGCCGTGCGGACGGCGTAGCCACGCGCCTCAAGGTTCGCACGGAGTGTGCGAAGTATCTGCATCTCATCATCAACGACGAGAATCTCAACCTGGTTCAACGCCGATCATCCAAGGGGATCGTGATCACGACCGTCAGCCCACCGCCCGGCGTGTTCTCCATGCGCATCGAGCCATTCAAGAGCTCCACGAAACCCGACGCCACCGTGAGCCCGAGCCCCGCGCCCGAACCGTCGTCCTCCAGGCGCTGAAATGGCGCGATCATCCTCTCCACCATGGACTGGTCGATGCCCGGTCCGCGATCGATCACCAAAAGATCCAACGAGCCTACGTTGACTCCCGCGCGAATCCCGACCGGTTCCTCGGCAGGACCGAAACGACAGGCATTGGCGATGATGTTCGCAATGACCCTCTCGTACAGATCGGGGTCGGTCATCACACTCGGCAACGTATCGGGAATATCGATTTGCAGAGTCCGACCCTGAGTGTCAATGGTCTCTAACGCGCTGGCTACCAGATCGTCGATTTCGACACTCACCCGACGTGACGTCACGACACCCGCCTCGAGGCGACCCGCGTCGAGCAAATTCGTCACAAGTCGCGTGAGGCGGTGGACCTCCTTCTCGATGACATTCAAAAAGGCCCGTTGATCCGCAGCCGACCACGTGACGTCCTGCGCCAAGAGGGTCGAGACGTTCGCTTCGATGGTCGCGAGTGGTGTTCGCAGATCGTGCGATACGGCGCGCAAAAGGCTGGTACGAAGGGCGTCGGCTTCGGCCAGTGCTCTCATCGCCGAGGCTTCGCGCTCCACTTGTTGGGATCGAAGTCCCACGGCCACCCTTCCGGCGAACACGTTCAGCATCGCGCGATCGTGCGGGTCCACTGACTCGCCGTGGACCCGCAGTGAGTGGCTCGCGTCGATGGGCAACTCCGATACGGCCGGTGACGCGTTGTCGAGCGATCCACTCGACAATTCAATCTCCCATCTCTCGTCCACCTTGCTCAGCAGTTCGACTGCTCCGAAGTTGAAAATGGCCCGAAGGGAGTCAAGGATGGGCTGTAGGTCGTCGTGACTGGTGGCGACCGTTGCGGCCGCTTTCGTGAGGATTTCGGCTTCGGAGCGCGCCCGTTCGGCCTCGTTGGAGCGCTTGGTGAACTCATTCACCACCACGCTGGCCACGAGCGAAAACGCGAGGAATGCCACGACGGCGGCGAGATCGGCGGCGCGGGCGATGACGAACGAGTGACGCGGTGCGATGAAGTAATAGTTTTCGAAGAACGACGCACCGATGGAGCTCAGCGCGCCCACGAGGAATCCCCCAGCGACCGTTAGGGCGATGACGAATGCCAGGTACACGGGGAACACGATGGAGAGCACCGCGCGCGAATGAAGATTCGAAAGCAGCCACGTGAGTCCAGGCAGTCCGAGCGCCATGACGGCCAATGCGCTCACCCGTCTACGCCAGGTGAAGGGCGACTTACGGCGTCGACGAAGATGGATGGGCTCGCCAGCATCCACCGCAACAACGTGTACATCCATGCCTCGCGAACGTCGAACGATGGCGCTGGCGACGCTGCGTGAACGTGATGGCGCTAGGCGTTGCGTTGATCCGACCACGATCTGAGACGCGCGCTCGGACTGGGCGAAGGCGACCACCGCGGTAGCCACGTCGTCGTCGACGATCTCTTGAACGGCCACGCCGTTATCGCGCGCCCACGCCTTCGTACGATCGAGGTCAACAAATCTTTGTCGCGTACGCGTCGAAGGTGTGACGTGCACGGCGATCACTTCTGCGTTCACGCGCGACGCGATGCCGGCCGACTTTTCTACGAGCACCTCGTCAGATTCTAAACCGCTCACCGCGACGACGACGCGCTCACGCGGCTCACCGTCGACGGGCACCGGTCCTTCGTCGCGGTATCGATGCAGCGACGCTTCGATGTACTCCGAAATCCAAAGCACAGCCACGTGGCGTAGAGCCGCGAGGGTACTGGCTCGAAAGTAGTTCGAGAGTGACGGATCGAGCGTGGCGAAGTCGTAGATATTGCCGTGCGCAAGTCGACGACGTAGCGCTTCGGGGGTGATGTCGACAAGTTCCACCTGGTCGGCGCTGCGCAGTATCTCGTCGGAGATCACGGCCGATGATCGGCGAGCCGTGATCTCGGCGATCGCCCCCTGCACTGACTCGACATCGGCGATGTCGACGGTCGTGATGACGTCGATGCCAGCGTCGAGCAGGACCCTTATCTCGTCCCAGCGCGTCGGGTAGTCAGGTGCACCCTCGTGCCGCCACGCAAGCTCGTCGACGAGTACTACGTCGGGACAATGTCGCACAATCCCCGCGACATCCATTTCGCGCTGTTGGCACCCGTGTCCGACCACCACCTCCAGGTCGCCGAGCTGCTCGTCAGTATGGACACGGGCGTGCGTGTCGACGAAGCCAACAACAACGTAGGCTCCACGGGCTCGTCGTCGATTTCCTTCCTCGAGCATTCGATACGTCGTACCGACTCCGGGCGCCGAGCCGAGGTAGACGCGGAGCTTTCCAGTGTGCACCCTCCTAGTCTCGCCTTTCGCGCCCGTCACGACCAGTGGGCAAGACCCAGATTTTGCGGTGACCTTCACGGAATCTTCACGCGGGCGAAGGTCGTCTCAACGAGTTCATAACAGCGTGATTTCTAGGTTGGGAACCGTGGCGGATAATGAGCGGCCCCCCTTCGTGAATCCCATTGTTCTCACGTCCCACGCCAACGTCGCCGACGTCTATCCCGAGTCTCTTATCTACCGGCTGAAGCGGATCTTGCTTGGACCTCCGCTGGTGACCGAGCAGTTGAGCGAAGAGCGCCTGAGTCAACCCATTGCCCTGGGCGTACTCGCCCCAGACTGCATCTCCTCCTCCGCGTACGGCACCGAAGAAATCCTCACCCAATTGACCCCGTACATCGGCCTGGCGGCCTTCTCTCTCGTCGTTCCAATCATGTTCGTGATTTTGGGTGTTCTCTTCCTGGTGACCGTCTCCTACCTCGACGTCATCAAGTACTACACGACCGCGGGAGGCTCCTACGTCGTGGCGCGCGACAACTTCGGGCCCCGCGTTGCCCAGATCGCGGCCGTAGCCCTCTTAATCGACTACGTGGTCACCGTGGCCGTGCAGTGCTCAGCTGGCACCGCGGCGCTGACTTCGGCCTTCCCGGCGCTGCAGCCACTCACTCTCGAAATCACGGTCGCCGTGGTACTGCTGCTCATACTTGGCAACCTGCGCGGGATCAAGGAGGCCGGTCGCTATTTTGCGTTGCCGACCTACTTTTACGTCACGATGATGAGCTCCACGATCGTCGTTGGCGTCGTGAAGGAGTTGAACGGAAGTCTGCACCACATTGCCATGCCCGCCAAACATCTTCTAGTCGACGGACGACTCGGACACCCTGGTAACGGACTTCTCATGGGACTCGCGTTTTTGACGCTTCTGCGCGCCTACGCCAACGGCGGCTCCTCGCTCACTGGGCTTGAAGCGATCTCGAATGGCGTAACCAGCTTCCGGCGACCCGAGTCCAGGCACGCCCGTTTCACTCTCGTGATGATGTCGAGCATCCTTTCATTCTTGCTTCTCGGAGTCACGCTGCTCGCCGCCTGGACGCACTCGATGCCCTACCAGGCGGGTTCGCCTACCGTCGTGAGCCAGGAAGTCATGGTCGTCTTCGGCAGCCATGGCGCCGGTCACGCCATCTTCTATCTGGTGCAGTTCGCCACACTCCTCATCCTTTACACCGGGGGCAATACGTCGTTCAATGGCTTCCCATTCCTCGCGAACTACATCGCCACCGATCGGTACCTACCGCGCCAGATGACTAAGCGAGGGCATCGACTGGTATTTTCCAATGGCATCATCGTGCTGGGCGTGATTTCGCTCTCGCTCATCATTGTTTTTGACGCCCGGCTCAACGCCCTGGTGGCTCTCTACGCGATCGGTGTCTTCACCGGCTTCGCCCTCGCAGGTTCGGGGATGGTGGCGCGTCACCTGCGCGAACGCTCGGGTCACTGGCGCTTTGGAGTAATGGTGAACGCACTTTCGGCCGTGGTAACCGCCACCGTCGTCGTGATCTTCCTGATCGCGAAGTTCGCGGAAGGCGCCTGGATCATTGCGGTCGTTGGCCCGGTGCTCTACGTGACGTTGCTTCGCCTCAACCGCCAATACCGCGACGAAGAACAATTGTTCTCCAACACGACCTCGCGAGCCGTGAATCAGACGCGGATGAATCGACTCGTGCTGTTCGTCGACACATATGACATCGTGACCGAACGGGCCCTGCACTACTGCAACTCGCTCAACATTCCGTCAATTCGCGCCGTTCACTTCGACGTCGACCCGATGGTGACCCGCGAGCTCGAGAAAAAGTGGGGTGCACCCGCAACGGCCTCGGTCGGGATCCCGCTTGAAATAGCGGCGTGCGACGACCGCCGAATCGATAGGGCGGCGCTCGAGATCGTCGCTGACACGGTGCGTGATCGCTACGTGTTTTGCATGGTCGTGCTCCCGCGGCGCGGCTTCAGTTCGCGGCTACAACGTCTTTTGCACGACCGGACGGCCGACGCCATCGCCGCGGCCATCACCCACGTGCCGCGCACGTCGGCCACCATCGTGCCCTTTCATCCGAGGCGTCGTCTCGCACGCTCGGCGAGCGAGGTGGGTGACGCCGATGAAATTCATCGCGGGGGCCAACGCGTGAACGTTCATTTGGGGGCTGACGTCATGCTGGCGGAGCGCTCGCCCACCGCTCGACCGATCGGGGGCCTCGTGGCGCGCGAACACGTTGAAATCGCTGGGCGCGTTCGGTCCCTTACGATCAATGACCGAGGAAACTCCAAGGAGATGCGCTGCGTGATCGCCGATGAAACCGGTTCGGTCACCTTAGTGTTTCAGGGACGCACGAACGTGCCGGGCATCGAGCGCGGAACGCGCTTGGTGGCCACCGGCACCATTCAGTCGCGCAACCAAGAGGCGGTCATCCTCAACCCGCGCTACGAGATCGTCGTCGCACCCCACGACGACGTCTAGCTGCTCTACCCATAGACCTATCTCTTGGCCTGAATCGAACCCCCTTGGCCTTGCGGATCTGTTGACGCACCCATGGCACCAGGAGCCATCATGCCCGCTAAGGCACCCCTCTCACTCGAGGGACGCCGTCGTCTCCGCGAATGAATTGAGGCGAGGACCCGCGCACGCTCTATCCACCAAGAGTGACGTCCTGGTCCTGGTACCACGCCAGTGCCGCGTGAAACTGGTCGAGCGAAAAGTCCGGCCACAGTTCATCGATCACGTAAAAGTCAGCGTAGATCGACTGGACGGGCAAGAAACCACTGAGTCTGCGACCACCGCCCCAGCGCACGATGAGATCAATTCTCGAAATATCGGCGGACGCGATGCCGTCGGCGACGTTTTCTCGCTGGCTCGCGTCGGGGTGCTTCAGTGAGTGGTTAAGGTCCCAGCTCCAGCCGTAATTCACCAGGAAGTTCACCTTGATACGGCCCTCGCCTATTCGAGTCCGTTGCGTATAGCGCATGAGTTCTTTCGGAAAGAGCGCCGACTGGGTGTTGCCCAGAACAAGTAGATCCGCGTCCCTCTTCTCGAGCTCAGCCACCGCCTGCACGCACGCGTCGCGAAATGCTTCAATCTGGGCAGAAGGACGTTTCGTATTGTCCACTGTGAATCCATAGAAGGTAATTTCCGGGATGCCTAGCGCCAGGCATTCGCTGTACAATTCCAGACCCGGCTGCAGCCCAAAGTGGTAACCTTCTTGCTTCTCGAATCCTTGACCCTGAGCCCAGCGCCGATTGCCGTCGGGGAGGATGCCGACGTGGCGAGGAAGTCGCTTGGCGCCGCCCTCGCGGA
>Ga0307372_10000996_pt1 | contig 49559 bp, 50 predicted proteins | sample OX1MG_FD_202533 | JGI IMG/M metagenome (GOLD analysis project Ga0307372, IMG submission 202533) | Soil microbial communities from Risofladan, Vaasa, Finland - OX-1 | ecosystem: Environmental > Terrestrial > Soil > Coastal area > Acid sulfate soil | place: Finland: Risofladan, Vaasa | collected...
CAATGCAATTCTCCGGCGAGGGTCTTGTGGGTGTGGGCTGCCTCCAGTGCGTAGAGACCGACGGTACAGACAGCGGCCACCAGCACCAGCCAGCCGAACCAGCGTGCCCGGCGCATGGGCATGAGCAGCCCGGCCGGCTGCCGTCGGTGAAGATCAGGTGTCATGCCCATCACAAGCAGCCGTCCTCGTGTGGTAATGCGGGTAAATGACCGCGGGGCGGAGGCTGAGTTCCGGACCGAGTATAGACGATAGCCTCCCGCGGTTCAGGGCCCGCCCACGCCTGCCGGGCGCAATAGCCGGCGGCCCGCAAAACCTGGGACCATCGGGCTGCGCTACTCCTGGGTGGCGCTGTCGTAAAACCTGTCCAGGTCACTGTGCAGCTTGGCCAGGGCCGACGTATGGATATACAGCATGTGACCATCAGGGTAGTAATCGAAGCTGATGTTCTTCTGCAGCGACGGGTCCAGACCCATGTGGTTCAGTTCATATTCGGTCTTGAAAAACGGCGTGGCCAGATCGAAATAGCCATTGCCTGAAAACACCTTCAGGTGCGGATTCCGGGTCATGGCCTCGCGCAAATCCGGCAGGGTGTCGGGGACCGGATATTTCCGGCCGTCCACCAGGTGGTGCCAGTCCCAGGCGTTGCCGACTTTATCGTTCAGAAATTCATAGTCGGCATCGCTGTGATATTTGAGATCATTGTTGAGATACCAGCGGAACGGGGCCACGAACGCCGGAAACAGGGCGGTGCTGGAAGGGTCATAGCCCGGGAATTCCCCGGCGGAGTCGAGATCGATGCCTTCGAAGCGCGCATCGAAACGGCCCACGGTGCGGCCTTCGCTGCGCAGCAGCTGCTTCATGAAGCGTGCCGGTTCGATACGCAGCTTGGTTTCCTTGAGGTAGGTTTCGCTCAAACCGGTATCGGCGTGCAGCTTATCCAGCACGGCGGCTTCCTGGGCCGGCGTAATGCGATCGCCGGCCTCCAAGGCGTGAGCGTAATCGCCCAAGGCGAACTGCCGAACTTGCGAAAGAAACGCGGGGAGATCCGCGGGTTTGTTGGGCAATTTGTCGTGATACCAGGCGACCGCGGCGTAACTCGGCAGATAAAGCTCATAGGACAGGTCATTGGAGCCCGGCGGCTGGAACCAGAATTCATCGTTGAAGTTCAGGATGCTGGAGAGCAGGATCACGCCGTTCAAGGCCACGCCCTTGTTCTGCAGCCATTCCGCCAGCATGGCGGAACGCGGCGTGCCGTAGGATTCGCCCAGTACGAACTTGGGGGAGTTCCAGCGGTTATTCTCGGTGAGGTAATTCTCGATGAATTCGCCGAAGGATTGCACGTCCGGGTCGGTGCCCCAGAAATCCTTGCCGCTGGCCTTGCCGAGGGTCTTGCTGAAACCCGTGCCCACCGCGTCGATGAACACCAGATCGGTCTTGTCCAGCAGGCTGTAGGGATTGCTCTGCAGGCTGTAGGGCGGCGGCGGTGTGGGTGCGGCATCGGTGGTCTGCACGCGCATCGGTCCGAAACCGCCCAGGTTCACCAGCACCGAGGAACCACCGGGACCGCCATTGTAGGCGAAGGTCAGGGGACGCTGGTCGGGTTTGGCGCCGTTTTTGGTATAAGCAATGTAGAACATGCTGGCAGTGGGGTCACCCTTGTCGTCGCGGAGAACGATGGTGCCGGCGGTCGCGGTGTAATCAATGCGCTCGCCGTTCACCGTCACGCTGCCGTGGCTGACGGATTTCTGTTGTTTCGCGGTTGCTTCAGTCGCCAGGGTATTGGCGGCGGCGGGTTTGACCATGTCCGCCGCAAAATCCGGGGCGGCGGCAACCAACATGCTGAAGGCAAACACACAGACGAGCAGGCGCTGCATAGGAATCTCCCGATGGCTGGTGATTATCAACCCATGACTCAATTGTTTTTAACGCTATCGTAGAACTTGGCCAGATCGGCTTTGTATTTCGCCAAGGCCGGCACATGCAGATAGATCATGTGGCCGGACTGGTAATAGCCGTAGCGGATGTTTTTCTTAAGCGATGGATCCAGACCCATGTGATCAAGGTCATATTCCGTCTCGAAGAACGGCGTGGCGAAATCGAAGTAGCCGTTGGCGGAAAACACTTTCAGGTGCGGGTTCTCGGTCATGGCCTGGCGCAGGTTTTCCTCCACGTCCATGAGCGGGAATTTCTGACCGTCGATGCGCTGACCGTTATCCCAATGCAGATTCACTTCGCGGAAGTTTTCCACCTTGTAATCGAGATCGGTCTTGTATTTGAGATCATTGATGAGGTACCAGTGGAATGCGGCCGTATAAGCGGGACCAATGGCGCTGCCGCTGGCGTCGTATTCAGGCGTTTCGCCGGCGGCGTCGTAGTCAATCCCCAGGAAGCGTGCATCCAGACGTCCGGTGGTGCGCTGCTCGCCGCGCAGCAATTCCTTCTCGAAACGGTCCGGCGTGATACGCAGCTTGGCATCGAGGATGTACTGCACCGGCAGGCCCGAATAATCGTGCAGTTTTTGCGCAATGGCTTGGGTATCGGCAGACGAGAGTTTATCTCCCTGATCCAGCGCGCGGGCATAATCGCCGAGGGCGAATTGCCGCACTTGCCGCAGGAAGGCGGGCAGATTCGATGGTTTCTGCGGTAGTTTGTCGTGATACCAGGCGGTGGCCGCCATCGTGGGCAGGTACAGTTCGTAGGGCAGATCCAAGCTGAAGGCCGGGCCGGGAAAATCCACGAAACCATTAAGCCAGGAGGATTGCAGGATTACGCCGTTGAAGGCCATGCCTTTTGACTGCAGCCAGTCCACCAGCCCCGCCGCACGGGTGGTGCCATAACTTTCGCCCAGCAGGAATTTCGGCGAATCCCAGCGGTTGTTGAGTGTCACATAACGCTCGATGAATTTCCCGAAGGATTCGATATCCGCATCAGTGCCGTAGAAATCCTTGGGCGTGCCTTGGCCGACGATGCGGGAGAAACCGGTGCCGATGGCGTCAATGAACACCAGGTCGCTTTTGTCCAGCAGCGAATATTGGTTCGGCACCAGATCATAAGGCGGCGGCGGCGTGGCCTGCGCGTCGCTGGTCACGACACGCATCGGTCCGAAGCTGCCCATGTGCAGCCAGATACTCGAAGAACCCGGGCCGCCGTTGAACAGGAAAGTGACCGGGCGATGGGACAGATCCTTCACGCCGTCTTCGGTATAGGCCACGTAGAAGAAACTGCCAATGGCCTCGTTCTTGTCGTTTTTGACGATCAAGTTGCCGGCGGTGGCCGTGTAACGGATGGTCTTGGCGTCGATGATGAGCCGGTGGCGGGTGACGGATGTCTCTTCCTTCGGTACCGGCAGCGCGGCGGCAACGGCTGCGGGTTTGGCAGCGGGAGCGTCCGTTGCCGCAACCGTGGGCAGAGCAACAGCGAGCAGCAGCAGTGCCGGCAGGAGTGTCAACGGGCGTTTCATGGCGCTCTCCAATGAACGTTACAGGCGTTTGGTCCGCTCGCCTGGCGGCGGGCGGAGTAAAAAAGCACCCACGGTCGTGCCGTGGGTGCTGGTGGTCGGGACGCTAGCACAGAAATCAATGTCGGGCGAGGGCCTCGGTGTAGAAGGCGCTCAGGTCGCGGTGCAGGTCCATGAGGGTGTGCTCATGCAGATACAGCATGTGACCCGAATGGTAGAAGTGGAAGCTCACGTTCTTAAGCAGATCGGGCGGCAGTTTCATGTGGGCGAAATCGTACTCGGTCTTGTAGAACGGCGTGCCGAGATCGAAATAGCCGTTGCCCGAAAATATCATGAGATTCGGATTTTTCCGCATGGCGTCCGCCAGGTTCGGTGCCACGTCCGGAAGCGGCACCGGAAAGAACGAGCCGGGCACCGGATGCTTCCAGTCCCAGTGACGGATGGTCTGGTCATTGAGGATGACGTAGGGACGCTGACTCAGGTACTTGAGTTGGTTTTGCGCATACCAGTTGAAGGCGGCGGTGTAAGCAGGCGTGATAGCCGCACTCATGTCGCTGTAATCGGGATATTCCTCGGCATTGTCCCGGTTATAGCCCTCGAAACGCGCGTCCAGCCGGCCGATGGTGCGGCCGCGGTCACGCAACAGCTGCGCCCGGAAGCGCATCATGTTGATGCGCAGGTTCACCTGGCGGATGTATTGCTCGCTCAAGCCCGTGTACTCATGGAGCTTCTGCACGACCTGGTCATACTCGGCCGCCGGCAGCCGCGTACCTTCGAACAGCGCATGCGCGTATTCGGTGCTGGCGAACTGCTCCACCTGCTGCACGAACGCTGCCAGGTGGGCCGGTTGCTGGGGCAGGGCATGGTGATACCAGGCCACCGCCGCGTAGGAGGGCAGGTAGGTGATCTCACTCAGATCCGTGCTCGGCCAGCCGTCGCCGTAGTTGAGCACCGAGGACAGCAGAATCACGCCGTTAAGCGCGACGCCGTTCTGCTGCAGCCAGTCCGCCAGATTCGCCGAACGGGTGGTGCCGTAGGACTCACCCAGCAGGAACTTGGGTGAATTCCAGCGGTTGTTGTCGCTCACGTAGCGCTGGATGAACTGTCCGAACGAATTCACATCCTGATCCACGCCCCAGAACATCTTGTCGGTGCCCTTGTCCACCGGCCGGCTGTAGCCGGTGCCGACGGCGTCGATGAACACCAGGTCGGTTGCGTTGAGCAGGGTATTGGGGTTGCTCACGATGTCGTAAGGCGGCGGCGGCGTCGAGGTATGGTCCTCCGTCACCACCCGCACCGGCCCGATGCCGCCCATGTGAAGCCACACGCTCGACGAACCGGGGCCGCCGTTATAGATGAAGGTCACCGGGCGCTTCGCGGGATCCCGGACTCCGTCCATGGTGTAGGCCACGTAAAACATGCTGGCGGTCGGCTCGTTTTTTGCGTTGCGCAGCAGGATGGTGCCGGCGGTGGCGGTGTAGCGGATGGTCTTGCCGTTCACGCTGACCCGGCCGTGGGTGACTGATTTTCTTTCCTTGGGGGCGGGGGTTGCGCTGGCGGCGGGTTTGGCGGCCGGGGTCTGGTCTGTTGCGAATACGGGAGCGGCCAACAGCAGTGCCAACAGAAGCAGGCAGGCAAGCGTTTTGTTCATGTTCGTTCTCCGGGAGGCGGGGGATGTGAGCTGGTGTGAGTCGGTATGACCGGGGATAAATGACGAGGTTCCGAATAACTCCACCATCCCACCTGCCTCCGCCGGGGCGGGCGAGGAGGCAGAATAAATTTAATCATAAGGCACTTTTTGAGGTGTCTGCCGGGGCTTCGATTAAATTCCCCGTGTTACTTTTTGTTACAGGGTTTTACTTGAACTCCGATCGCACAGGTGCTAGGCCAATCACCTAAATTGTTCCAGACGAACCTCCGGCAAACGCCAGGGATTCCTGCCAGTCCATGTTCAAAGCACCTGGATGATTGCATCACCGGACCCGAATGCTGCGATGGCCGGAGGTCTTCAAGTTCAATGGACGCTCGCTGCAAGATGGAACCTGCCCACGCAGGTGTGTGCCCATCAACCTGCGTTGGCTGAAGGTGTTGAAACCCTCAGGTTAGCCTGAACGCATCACGGGTGAGGTTTTCAGGATCACCGCTGGACTTGACCACCACGTTGTCTTCGATGCGGATGCCGCCGTATTTGCGGAAGGCATCCACTTTCGGCCAGTTCACCTGTCGGGAATGTTCGCCCTGGCGGAGTTTTTCCAATAGCGATGGAATGAAATACAAACCGGGTTCAATGGTGACCACGAAGTTCTCCTTCAGCACCCGCGTGATGCGCAGGTAGGGGTGGCCATCGGGTTTCGGGATGCTATCGCCCCGCGGGTTTGCCATGAATCCGCCCACGTCGTGGGTCTGGAGTCCCAGCAGATGACCGAGACCGTGGGGCAGAAACACGCTGCTGATGCGTTTCGCAACGATGTCCTCCGGCGTCAGCTTGACGAAATCGAAGTTGTGCAACAGCCGCGCGATGGCATAGTGCGCATCCATGTGCAGCGTCTTGAAATCCAATTCAGGTTTCACCTTCCGGACAAGGGTCTGTTGTTCCGTGTCGAGGGCATCGATAAGTGCCTGGAACTCATCGGGTTCCGCGGAATAGGTACGGGTCACGTCGGAGGCGTAGCCATTCACTTGCGCCGCGGCATCAATCAGGAATGCATGGCGGCGTGCGGGTTTGTCACGGTTCCAATACTGGTAGTGCAGCGTTGACGCGTGCTCATTGAGGGCGATGATGGCGCCGTAGGGCAGCTGGTTGTCGGTCTGGCCGCTGGCGGCGCAAAAGGCGGTATGGATCTCGAATTCGCTGGCGCCGGCCCGAAAGGCCTGTTCGGCGGCACGGTGGCCCTGAACGCTCAGGCTGCTGGCGCGACGCATGCACTCCAGCTCGTATTCGGTTTTGACGGCGCGGGTGTAATTCAGCGGATTGAGCAGCGCCTCGGGGTTTACATCGGCAAATCCCCAGTTCTTGAAACGTTCCTGCCATTCGCCCAGGAATACGCAGCGTCTTGCGATGGGCAGCGCCCCCGGGGCATCCTCCGGCCGCTTGATGATGCGGATGTCGAAGTGTTGGCTCCAATAACCGGATGGCGGTTCCGGTGGCAGGTACCAGTAATCCTCCGGCTGGTAGTACACCAACACCGGCTTGTGACCGGGAACATGGGCCACGAAGGAATCGTGTGCCTGGCTGAGGGGCAGCCAGTTCTTGAAGTGCGGATTCACCCGGAAGGGGTAATCCATGTCATCCAGGAACAAAGTGTGCAAAGCGCCCGCGAATACCGCCACCGTGTCGAAGCCGGCGGCCGCCAGCGCCATATCGAAGCGTTTTTTGACGGTCTCCAAATGGGATGGATAAAGCCGTGCGAGAGCGTCGCTCATGGTGTCTCCACTCGATGGTTTTCGCGGGACAGCCGATTATTTCAGATTCCCGGGGAGGTGGCGCGGGCGGGCCGCCGAATTGTTAAACTGAACTCTTCATTTGCTAGGTGAGCGGCAATGGAATACCGGCGATTGGGCAAATCGGGCCTCAAACTGAGCGCCTTGTCTTTCGGGTCTTGGGTCACGTTCAAGAACCAAATCGACACCCAGCTGGCGGAACAATGCATCGGCGCGGCCTACGACGCGGGCGTGAATTTCTTCGACAACGCCGAAACCTACGCCAACGGCGATTCCGAGCTCATCATGGGCAAGGCCCTGAGGAATCTCGGCTTTTCCCGTGATTCTTTTTGCGTTTCCAGCAAGGTGTTTTTTGGCAGCCATACCCATCCCAAACCCACGCAGCATGGGCTGTCACGCAAGCATATCCTGGAAGCCTGTCACCAGGCTCTGCAGCGGCTGCAGGTGGACTACCTGGATTTGTATTTCTGCCACCGCCCCGATCCGGAAACGCCTGTCGAGGAAACCGTGCGCGCCATGCACGCCCTGGTGCAGCAGGGCAAGGTGCTCTATTGGGGCACCTCCGAGTGGTCGGCTGAGGAGATCGGCGCGGCGCATCGCGTTGCGCGCGAGTTGTACCTGACGCCCCCGGCCATGGAACAGCCGCAGTACAACCTGTTTGTACGCGAACGGGTGGAGCAGGAGTATGCGCCCCTGTACCGCGATTACGGCATGGGCACCACCATCTGGTCGCCGCTGGCCTCGGGCGTGCTCACCGGCAAATACAGCCGGGGCATCCCCAAGGATTCGCGCCTGAACCTGCCGGGCTATGAGTGGCTCAAGGAACGCCTGCAGAGTGAGGACGGCCGGCGGCGAGTCGTTGCGGTAGAACAGCTCACGGTGATTGCCCGCGAATTGGGCATGAGCCTGACCCAGCTGGCCCTGGCCTGGTGCCTGAAGAACCCGCATGTCAGTAGCGTGATCCTGGGCGCTTCACGCGTGGAACAGCTCAGGGAGAATCTCGGTGCGCTGGCGCAAGTGCCGAAACTCACCTCCGAGGTGATGCTGCGACTAGCGACGGCAGCAAATTGATATGCGCCTGACGGCGACCGCGGCCAGGGAAATTCACCGGCTGATGCTGGAGGCAACGGAGCGTTATGGCCGCGAAGATTTCATCGCGGCCGCCGCCCTGTGCGAACAGGCGCTGAGCTTGTCGCCGGAATTTCCCGATGCGCTGCATCTGCTGGGTTTGTGCCGCTGGAAAAGCGGCAATTTGCTGGAGGATGCCCTGCGACTGCTCACCCGGGCCCAGGAATTGAAACCCGATGATGCTCAGTTGTGGCACAACCTGGGCATTGTGCGTGAGCAAAACGGCGACGTCCCCGGTGCCCATGACGCTTTCCAGCGCGCCCTGGAACTCAATCCCGGCAACGCCGAGTCCCATTACAATTTGGGCGTCACGCGTGCGGCGCTGCAGGATGCGGACGGTGCCGAAACCGCCTACCGGCAGACCCTGGCATTGGATAACCGGCATGCGGGCGCCGCCGCAGGACTCGCGGCTATCTCCGAAACCCGGAACCGGCTTGAGGAAGCCGAACGCTGGCTGGCAATCGCACTGCGGGAAGACCCGCGGGACGCGGTCGGCAACCTGACCCAGGCGCAATTGGACTTCCGCGGGGGACGCTTTGGGCAAGCGGCGGCGCGGCTGGAAGCCCAGCTTGAGCATCCGCTGTCCGCGGTCAACCGTTCCCTGACTCTCGGCCGGCTGGGGATGGCCTATGACCGCCTCGGGCAAGCTGAGCGTGCCTTCGATGCTTTCATGCAAGCCAAGGAGGTGCTGCACACGCTTTTGGGGGAAGCGCCGGATGACGACCTGTACGGTTTGGCCGTGGCTGCGCGCATGCAACGCCTGTTCGCGGTGCTGGCGAAGGATAGCGGTGCGCCGGCCGATGGCACGACCGGGATCGCGCCGGTATTTCTGGTGGGGTTTCCGCGTTCCGGCACCACGCTGCTGGATCAGATACTGGCCTCCCATCCACGTATCGTGGTGCTGGAAGAGCAGGAGACGCTGCGGGACGTCCTTAACGATCATGCGATTTCCGATTCACGCTTGACGGAATTCGCCCATTGCGATGACGGCGTATTGCAAAAGTATCGCAACGGTTATTGGGCGCGTGTTTCTGGATGCATGCCGGAGCGGCCCCGCGACAAGTTGTTCATCGACAAACTGCCGCTCAACACCATGATGCTGCCGCTGATTCACCGCTTGTTTCCTTCGGCACGCATCATTTTCGCGGTACGTGATCCGCGCGACGTGGTGCTTTCCTGTTTTATGCAGAGTTTCGAACCGAATGCCGCTATGCGGCATTTTTTCACTTTGCAGAGCACGGTGCGCTATTACACCGCGGTCATGGAGGTCGGCCGGCAGGCGCTGTCAGTATTTCCCGGATGCATGCATCGGCTGCGTTACGAGGATCTGGTGGAAGATACGGCAGCTGAAGCCGGGCGCTTGCTGGCTTTTCTCGGCGTAGAGTGGGAACCCGCGGTGCTGGAATTCCACAAGACTGCGCAACAGCGGCGCATCAATACACCCAGCTATCATCAGGTGACGCAGCCCATCTATAAATCGGCACGCCAGCGCTGGCGGAATTATGCGGGCCATCTGCAGCCGGTATTGCCGCAACTGCAGGCATTTGTGGGCTATTTCGGTTATTCGTGAGCAGCCGACATAAAAAATCCCGCGGCCCTTGTGGACCGCGGGATCAATGCCAGGATTTCAGGTCAACTCAGTATTTGAAACCCACGCGCGCGTAGAAGAAGCGCCCGGGCACGTCGTACAGCGTCGGGTCGAAGCTGTTCAACTGCTGCTGCGTGGATGACGGCGGTTCCTTGTTGAACAGGTTCCGGATGCCGAAGGTGAAGGTCATCTTGGCCGGATCGTAGGCGTAGTTCACCTGGACATCGTGATAGATGGTTTGCCCGAGATGATTGGTGGACAGGCTGTTGTTGGCGGTGTTGGGGTTGGAACATAACCCCAGGTTGGTGAGGCTGAGTGGCGAACCGTCGAAGGAATCCGAGCACGGTTCCGTCAGGGCGCTGATGTAGCGCATATCCCATTCCGCCCGCCAATTGCCCGCGGTCCATTGCAGCGAGGTCGTGGCCTTCCAGCGGGGTACGCCGAAGGGAAACACGGTGCCGCCGCGTTCCACACCCGCCAGCTGGGTGACGGTGGCAGGGCCGCCTGGATTGGGGAGAATCTCCTCATAGTTGCGGGTATAGGTGGCATCCAGGCCGAGCTTGAATTCACCCACCGAAGTGGTGGGCAAGGCGTAGGTTGCGCCCACGTCAAAGCCATCGGTGCGGGTACCGCCGATGTTGGTGACGCTGTCATTAAGTAAAGTGATGGCGCCCGCCGGTCCGCGCACAATACGTGAGCAGTCGGCCAAGTCGCCTGCGACGTAGCAGCCGGTCATGATGGCCTGACCGCTCAAGGGCTGGATGCTGTTCTCCAGTTGAATCTTGTAATAATCCATGTTGAGGTTCAGGCCCGGCGCCCAGTCGGGGCTGTAGACGAAGCCCAGGGTGCGGGAGATGGAGGTCTCGGGCTTGAGGTTGGGGTTGCCGCTTTCCAGGGTATTGATCTGGCCGTTGGACTGAGTGTAACTCGTGGGCACCGGGGTTACGCCGCCAAAGCCATTGGCACACCGCTGCTGCACGGTGGCCGAGACGCCGGTGGTGGTATAGCTGCTGCAGGGATCACTGACCGTGGAGGACAGCAGCGTGTTACCGGCGAACAGAGCGTTAATGTCCGGCGCCCGGAATCCCTGGGACCAGGTGCCGCGCACCAGGAAGTCGTCGTCAACCTGCCATTTGAGGCCGGCGCGGCTGGTGGTGTTGCTGCCGAAGGTGCTGTACTTGGTGTGGCGCGAGGCCACGTCCAGATCCAGCAGTTTGACGGCCGGCAGGTTGGCGAGCAGCGGAATATCAAACTCCGCATAGACCGCGTTCTCGCTGACGCGGCCGGACGTGGGCGGCACCGCCACCTTCGGATTGAAGCTGTCGTAACCGTTCTGGGCTACGGAATCCGGGATGAAGAAGCCGTCATGCTCCAGGTACTGATAACCGGCCGCGAACCCCAGCGGACCCGCCGGCAGATTGGCGAGCGTGCTGTTGCTGATATCGGCATTGTAGATGCGCTGGTTGTTCTCAAACTGGTTCTGTTGTGTGTAGGCGCTGTAGGCGAGCTGCGCCGGCGTGATGGGAGTGGTCTGGCCGCCAAAGAAGTTGATGGGCACGCACGCGGTGGTCGCCGCACAGGTGGCGGGATTGCCCATGGCGGTACGCAATTGCTGCACGTTGAAGGAACCATAATTGGTGTCCAGCTCAGTGTCCCTGGAAAAGATGTACCCCGCATCCCAGTCCCATTCCGAATTTCCGACATCGAAATATCCATCGAAACCGCCGCTGAAGCGGAAGGTATCCTCGCTCTCGGTGTAGATGCGCGGCCCATCTTCCACCATGCGCCGGCCCAGCAGGCCCAGCCAGCCGGGGCCGATGGGAACATTGGTATTCAAGTCAAAGCCGAAGGGGTTGTACTGTTGACCGGCGGGAACGTCCGTGACGATGCTGGTGGAGGCAAAGAACAGCGGCGTGGGCCCCGCCTGCTGGGTGGAGTTGCGGTGGCTATACACCATATCCGCGCTGAACGTCAGGTTATCCGCCAGATCCGTATGACCCGCCACGTAACCGCTGTAACGTTCCTCGGGGGTCAGCACGTAGTTGTAGGGCGCGTAATTGAAACGATCCGTCTGCACGAACGGCGCGAACTGGTTGGCTGCCGTGCCCGGCTGGCCGGGAATCAGTGTCAGATCGCACAGCGGCTCATAATTCGGGCTGCTGGCCGAGCCGAAATTGGTGGTCGGACATTGGGTTGAGGTGAGACCGGTGGATCCGGCCGGCGCATTGTTCGGGTCGGTGGGTGTGCTGCTGGTGGGTGGAATGAATACAAACCGCCCCTGAGGCGTGGCCGAGCTGCCGCGTGTCTGGCCGGCGCCAAAGGTCGGCTCCTTGGAAATCGTGCGGTTGCCGGCCTTAATGCCATCCTGCTTGGTATAGGAGATACTGAATACCAGGTTGCTGTGGTCATTGCCGGTGCCGGTGGTGAAATCGTAGCTCTGGGTCTTGCCGTCCCAGCCACCGCCGACCCCGTGACCGTCATACATGCCCACATAGGCATTGGCCTCGGTGCCGCTGAAGTTTTTAATGGTGATGATGTTCACCACGCCGGCGATGGCGTCGGAGCCGTAAATGGCCGAGGCGCCGTCCTGCAGTATTTCAATGTGATCGATGATGGCAGCCGGAATGGTATTGAGGTCCACCGTGCCGTCCAGGCCCGTGATCCAGCGCTTGCCGTTCACCAGCACCAGAGTGCGGTTGGAGCCCAGGTTGCGGAGGTCTACATTGGTCTGGCCGCCGCCGGTATAGGTGAAATTTCCGCCATCGTTGGCCATGGTGTTGAGGGCTCCACCGGTCGAGGTGAGCCGCTGCAGGATTTGGCCGATGGTGCTGAGGCCCGTGGCCTTGATCTGTTGCTGGGTGATGACCACGATGGGCTGGGCTTGTTCGACGCTGGTGCGTTTGATCTTGGTACCGGTGACCTCGATTTTGCCGAGTTGCGCGGTATTGTTGGCATTGACTCCGGCTGCCTGATCCTGGGCCAGTGCGGCCGGCCCGGCAATCAGGGATGTGGTCACGCTGCAGGCCAGGGCGGCCTGGATGGCGCGTTTCAGCAGGTTACGGTTAGACATTTTGATTCCTCCACCCAAAAAAATGTTATTGATAGCGTCGAGCGCGCCTCAGGGGCGGCCAAGACACCATGTTGTTTAAAAAACACAAAAACTTGGAAGGCAGTCAATTCCTTAAATTCCCTGGATTCTCCTTCCCCTAGGCGACAGTCTAACTATAGACTAAGTTTTTTAAAACTGCAGGTGTTGCTGTTGACCAACAAATGGAATCAAGCGTGGTATTACTTAAAATTTACTAGGTAACTTCATAATTATGAAGGAGTTTTTCTCGATTAATCGGACGAAACAAAAAAATTTGGAAAAATCGAGTGCGCAAGTCGGATTCAAACGCGACATCTAAAGATGTTCCACCGGGTATTTCGCCTGGTGGTGACCCATGGCCTGTGGGTTTTGACCAGGCTGTACAGCATTTTTCCGCCGGACGCTTGGATACTGCCGCCGGTATTTGCCGCGCTATTTTGGTAACGACACCGCGGCATGCTCCTGCCTTGCACCTGCTTGGAGTGATCCTCGCGGAGCGCGGACGGCCTGCGGAAGGTGTGCTGATGGTGGAGCGCGCGCTTGAGCTGGATCGCCGCAATCCTGTATTCCATCTCAGTCACGGCCGGATTTTGATGCGCTGTGGTAATCCGGCCGCCGCCGTCGAAGCCTTCCAGGAATCAGCGCATCTGGATCCGGGTGACCCACGCATACCCAAGCACCTGGTGCTTGCGTTAATCGAGTGCCGCCGGATTCCAGAGGCTGAAGCCGCGGCGCGTGGGGCCCTGGATAAATGGCCGGCGTCGGCGGAATTGCTGGATGCCTTAGGCATGGTCTTGATGGCGCAAGGCCGGTCCGACGAGGCCCGGATGATGCTGGAACGGGCACGCGAAGTCGCGCCGGATTACCCCGACGCCTATGGCAATCTGGCGATTCTTCACGAGCAGCGCAACCATCTGGATGCGGCACTGGCAGTCGTGAATGAGGGTTTGAAACGCTGGCCTGCGCACCGCACGCTGCGTTTCATCCGTGCCCGCTGTCTGCGTCGTCGCGGTCAATACACTGAGGCGAATCTCGCATTACAGGAACTGCTGCAGGGTGGGCTGACCGGCAAGTTGCACTTGGATATTGAATTTGAACTGGGCTGGTGTGCGGATGGCATGGATAATGCAGCGGAAGCCTTCCGGCATTTCACCCAAGCCAATCTCCTTGCCGAGCAACTGCCCTCCTCTAGCACAGCCCAGGGTGCAGATTATCTGCGCATGCTAGCTTCACTCCAGAAACAGTTTAATCACGGCTGGGTGACTTCATGGCGCCGCCTGCCGCCTGCAGGGAAAACGGACGATCCGGTTTTTATCATCGGCTTTCCGCGTTCCGGCACCACGCTGTTGGACACCATGCTGGGCGCGCATCCCGAATTTAAGGTGCTGGAAGAACAACCGACGGTACAGGCCATGTTGGAGCGCCTGGCGACATTTGCGGGTGGTTATCCCGCGGGGCTCGCAACCCTCACGGCGGAACAGCAATTGACATTGCGCACTGCTTATTTTCAGGCGGCTGCGGCGATTATGGACAGGCCCGGACAACAGCGATTGCTTGACAAGTCGCCATTCAATACCGTGCACACGGGCTTGATCCATCGGGTATTTCCCGAGGCGTTGCTGATATTTGTCGCCCGGCATCCAGGTGATGTGTGTCTCAGTTGTTTTATGAACAATTTCGAATTGAACCCGGGTACCCAGCATTTCACCCGTCTTGAAACCACGGTCAGGTTGTATTGTCAGGTGATGGCTCTTTGGTTGACCTACGTGGAGTGTTTGCCGCTGCGCTACCAGGTGGTGCGCTATGAGGATCTGGTAAACCAGCCTGAAAATGAATTGCGCCATTTGCTGGATAGCCTCGGGATCTCCTGGTCCGTTGGCGTCCTGCAACATACGACGCATGCGCTGAAGCGCGGGCACATCCCCACACCAAGTTATGCCCAGGTGTATCGCCCCATTTATCATGATGCCTGTTATCGTTGGCGCCGCTATGCGCACTATCTGCAGCCTTTCCTCGGGGATCTGCAGCCGTATATCGAGAGGTTTGGTTATGCCGTCTGAAAATCCTGCGGCATTTTCAAATCGCATCCAAGAACTGATGCAGCAAGCGGTGGCCTGCCATCAACAACATGATTACAGTAGGGCGGAAGCCGGCTATCGCGAAGTGCTGCGCCTGATACCGGCACACCCTGATGCCACCCATTTCCTGGGTTTACTGGCTCACCAGACCGGCCATGATGAAGCGGCATTGACCTTTCTCAAACAATCCGTGGTGCTGGGTCCGGGAAGTGCCCTCTACCGTCACAATCTCGGCGGTGTGTTCAGGGAACTCGGCCGGCACGTCGAGGCGGAGCGATATTACCTCGAAGCGCTCACACTCAAGCCCGATTATGCGGATGCACTCATCGGACTGGCGATGGCGCAGGTGGCGCGCGGCCATTTCGAGGACGCACATTCGAATTATGTGCAGGCATTGGCCATCGACCCACAGAACTTTGAAGCCTGCCTGGGCGGTGGTGGCGCACTGCTGGAACTCACGCGGCGCCGCGAAGCGCTGGATTGCTATCGCGATGCACAAAGGCTTGCTGCGGGAGACGCAGAAAGACTGCAGCGTGTGGGACTGGCCCTGCGCGAGGCCGGCGCCATGCAGGATGCCAAGCAGTGCTTTGAGCGGGCGCTCAAGCTGCGGCCGGACTACGTGGAGGCCCACAACAGTCTGGGTATTACCCTGGGGGATCTGGGGGATTTCACCGATGCCGAAACCCACTACCGCGAAGCCCTGCGTCTGCGTCCTGCCTATGCCAGCGGTTGGCACAATTTCACCAGCATCGTACGTCTTATGCCTGACGACCCCCTGTGGCCGTCGTTGCGGGTGTTCGCGGAGCAGGCGTCAGAGTTGCCGGCGGCAGAAGCCGGCATGCTGCAGTTCACTTTGGGCAAGGTGCGCGATGATCGTGGCGAATACTCGCAGGCTTTTGAGCATTATTTGCAAGCCAACCGGCTGAAGCGTGCCGCTGTCGAATACGATGAACCGCGCCAGAAAATATTTTTTCAGAATTTCATGCGTCACTTCAGTGCTACCTTCCTCTCCAAGCATGCCGGCGCAGGAACGGACAGCGAATTACCGGTATTCATCGTCGGCATGTCGCGTTCCGGCACCACCCTGGTGGAACAGGTTCTCGCCAGCCATCCGCAGGTGCACGGGGCCGGCGAGCTGCATTTGCTACGGCGCTGCCTGAGTGTGGAGCTGGGCCCCACGGACAACGATGATGAGTTGCCGGGGAAGCTTGTGACCATGGATGTCGCCGGGTTTCGACGCATTGGCGAGCGCTACTGTGCGGAGCTTGCGCAACTTGCACCCGATGCCGCGCGCATCACCGATAAATTGCCCGGCAACATGGCTTTGGTGGGGCTCATCCATATTGCCTTTCCACGCGCCAAAATCATTCATTGTGTGCGTGATCCGCTGGATACCTGCGTATCCTGTTTCTCGAAATTATTCACCACCGGACATGCCTTCAGTTACGAACTGGGTGAACTGGGTCGTTTCTACCGGCTCTACGAAGAATTGATGCAGCACTGGCGCGCAGCACTTCCAGCCGGCCGCATCCTGGAAGTGCGTTATGAAGAGGTGGTTACCGACCTGGAAACCCATGCACGGCGATTGCTGGAATTCTGCGGTCTGCCCTGGGATGAGGCCTGCCTGCGATTTCATGAACACCGCCGTACCGTCAAGACTGCGAGTCTTGCCCAGGTACGCCAGCCGATTTATGCGAGTTCAGTGGGACGCTGGCGGCGCTATGCGTTGTATCTGGAACCGCTCCGGCGGGCCCTGGGGAAGTAAATCCGGGCGCGCAATCTAACGCGGCGGCTGATAGGGAGTGGTTTTGATAGTGGTACCTGCCGATGGTGCTGAAGTGGCCGCGGTCGAGCGGCCTCCAAGGCATTTGTAGATACCGAAGGTCTGGGTGCCGTTCATGGCTGCCGTCAAGGGTGAAACCGTATCGCCGCCCTGTGTCCCCGCCTGGTTCATGGCAAGAGTCTGCAAGTCTTTTTCCACATCCGATTGCACGCGGTTGATGAAACCCACCCGGTCGGCAATGGATACCTGTGTCTTGCTAAGCAGTCGGCAGCCAGCCACCCGAGCCTGCGGCAATACCATGATGTCTGCCTGCTTAACCTGCGGGCTGGGCGATACCCAGGTGCAACCCGCGATTGCCGTCAGTGCGCCTGCCATAAACAATGTGCTTAAGCCTTTCATAACACCTCCGCTCGCTAAATTGCCTGGCTTGGATGCACATAGTTTACCGTATGCGCTACAGTGCTGCAGAATCCCTGTATAAACAGCGGGCTTACCCCCTGAATTCCCCTCACCGAATGGAGTCGGTATGAACATAAAATGGATTATCCGGCCAACCACCATCCTGTTGATGCTGGCCGTGACGCCAGCCTTCGCCTGGCGCTGCGATCACGGTTTCGTGAATACCGGTGATGCCGCCAGCCTGGTGCGCAGAAAATGCGGTCAGCCGGATTTCGTATACAACGACACCGGTATTTATCGGCGCGGGCATTTCATCTCGATAGACGAGCACTGGTATTATAATTATGGACCCAGCCACTTACTCCAGGAGCTGCGATTCCATAACGGCGTGCTGCAGGCTGTGGATACACTGGGCTATGGTTTCAGGCCGGTTTCGCGCCGCTGCACACCGCAGGATATTCGCGTGGGTATGAGTGCCTATGAATTGGCTATGCGTTGCGGTAAGCCCAAAAGCAAACGCAATCGCACTACCCGAATCAGCGGCGCCAAGCATTCCAGCGAAAAAGCGGTAATCCGCCGGGAAGAGTGGACCTATGATTTTGGATCCCAGTACCTGTTACAGGAAGTTACCATTTCCGGTGGACAGGTGCAGAGCCTGGGAACGGCAAGCCGGGTAAAACACCCTGTAAAGCGCCCGCGCTGATAAGCATCAATGGTTGGCGGCGGCGGCCGGCACTTCGCGCAAGAAACGCGCAGGCAAATCGTAGAAGCGCAGTTCCATGGGTTTACCAGTGGCATCCAGGTCGAAAGTCACGTACTGGTCAAAGGCCTCGTCGTAGAAGCGGTAACGCAGTTTCACGCGGAACGTATTATGGTTCCAGTGAATCAGGTCGCCGGTGAAATCCGGATTACCGAGCCGCAATACCAGATGGCCGTTTTCCAGTGAGAGCCGCGCGTCACCCTCCAGCGGGTTGCTGTAAACACCGACGTATTGCTTGAGCGCCAGCGGCGCCGCGCCCGGCACGTAGGCGGCAGCAAGCTTTGTTTGCTCGGCTTTGTCGGTTAGCTTCTGCTGGTGCGCCAGTCTCAGCAGTGCGCCGTTGGTGTCGCGTGGTGGCCTGCCCAGGTACGCGTCCAGGATGTGGAAAAGCAGTGCATTGCGGGCATCATCGTGGTCCATGTTGGTGAGTACCACCACGCCCAAGTGCAGGTCCGGCAGCATTCCCAGGGCCGAGGCCATGCCGTCGATATCACCATCGTGCATCACCAGCTTGTGGCCGGCATAGTCTTCGACCATGAAACCCAGTCCGTAGGTGTAAAAAAGGCTATCCGGACTCATGGTGTGCAGCCAGGCACCGATGCCGTTGTCCACGGGTATCACCACCTGCGGCGTTTCCATGTCAGCGATGATTTTCGGCGGCAGCACGGTTTTCCCCGCGTAGCTGCCGTTGTTGAGCAGCATCAGCAGCCAGTGGGACATGTCGTTGACGCTGGAATTGATACCGCCCACCGGCGCCATGCTGTCGATGTCGTAACGGCGGATCACCGTCACTTTGTGATCCACTTCGGCGTGCGGTGCAGCGGCATCCGCGTCGGCACTGATGGCTGCGACGCTGGTGTCGGTGCGATTCATATCCAGGGGTACAAAAAAATGGGCGTGAACGTAGTCTTCCCAGCTTTGTCCGGTAATGGCCGGGATCAGTTGGCTGGCCACCAGATACATGGTGTTGTTGTAACAGAAGCGCGCGCGAAAACCATAGCTGGGTTTGTCGAAGCGCAGGTGTTGGATGATCTGTTCGCGGTTGAAGTCCGTAGTGAACCACATGAAAATCGGATCGCAGTAGCCGCTGCGATGGGTGAGTAGATCGCGTACGGTCAATGCGCGCGTCACCCAAGGATCGCCGAGTTCGAAACCCTTGAGATACTGTGTTACCGGATCATCCCAGTGGAGTTTGTTCTGGGCTACCAGCGTGCCGAGCGCGGCGGCGGTGAATGCCTTGCTGTTGGAGGCGATGGTGAACAGCGTGTTGGCGTCCACCTTGCCGGGCTTGCCCAGTTCGCGCACCCCATAACCACGCGCCAGGACCAGTTTGCCGTCCTTGACCACCGCTACGGCGAGTCCCGGCACTTTCCAGTCCGCCATGATCTTTTGCACGTACGCATCAAGATCGCTGAGCGGCGCCACCGGTGGCGCCGCGAACGCAGTGCCGCATAGTGCGCTGATACAAATGATTGACAGCAGGCTGCGCAGTTTGCGCATGGCGCATACTCCGAGATTCAATCAGTTTGTGAAATTCAGCAGCTCTATGTCGAACACCAGCATCCCGTGCGGCGCTCCGGGGCGATTGCGGTTGTCGTAGGCAAGTTTGCCGGGAATCCACACACGGATTTTTTCACCCTTGATCATGAGCGGCAACACTTCTTGCCAGCCTTGGATCAGCTTGTTAAGCGGAGACGTCGACGGACTGGCGCTGTCATCGGGGTTGATAGTGCTGTCAAATTTTCTGCCATCCGTGGTCCAGCCGGTATAGTTGACGGTGATAGTGGAAGCCAGCGCCGGATGTTCGCTACCACTGCCGGGGCTTAGCACCTGGTACGCGAGGCCATCCTGCAGTACGGTCGCTGTGGGTGGCGGTGCCGCCACGTCCGGCGGCGCTTTGTAAGGATTGGTCGTGCATCCGTTGAGCAGCATGAACAGCGCGATGGGAACCAATGGCAGAACGCGGCGGGATGAGATCACAGCAGCACTCCAGCAAATTTCAACGTATTTACTTTAGCAGTTTGTTTCCCAAGATACCGCTGGTCCGGCATTAACAGTTACCGGCATTTTCCAAGCAGGCTAACTGAGCCTCGTTTGAGCCCCGACCCGGTGCTGCGGGCACTCTGACACCGCTTGAAGATGATAGAGGGGGGTGGACTGACTGCCATCAAATACGTGCGCCGGGCTAGTGACCCCGGCGAACTGTTCGATCTAAGGTGTGCTGCGGCGTGCAGAAACGCTGCCGGTGGGAGGCTGGATAGCATTGACCACCTGACATGAGCATCAAGATGCTGATCAAACCCCTGGACCTGGGTCCACGAGTGCAGCACGTGGCGCTGCCCATCCTCACAGGCTTGGCTCGACCGCTGGTGACCAGAGGCAGGCAATCCGCCGAAAAAAACCGGAGCTTGGCTCCGGTTTTTGCGGTGCAGTTCAGAAATCTATTTTTTCTTTTTCTTCGCAGCTGCCAGCGTGATTTTGGGTTTTCCCGTGCCCGGGTGATGGGGGCGCGATGTGCCATAACTCCCCCGCCAAATCTTGCCGCGCGCGGTCTTTTTGTCGCCCTTGCCCATGCCCGTCTCCTTGTACCCTGGTGAATTAAGATGCCGAATCAGTGGGAATTATAGCGTTTGCAGACTCTTCAAGTCAGGCGTCGCGGCCTGGCTGAGCATAGTTCCACGGGTATTTGCAGGCCAGCCGAACGGTTGTGGGCGTACGTCCCCGGCACAACCTGATACGTCCTTAATTATCCGCGGCCAGGAATCCAAGCGGTTCATGCGGGGTGACCTCTCGCGAAGCCGCGTAGGTGAATAACCGCGCTGTATACAGGCCCAGCAACTGGATATCGTTGGCCTCGATGCGCAAGGCGCTGCCTTCACGCAGACCCAGCACCGGAACTTTCGGATTGGCCTGCACGAATTCCCGCAGGCGCTCGGCGCGTGTCTCGCCCTGGAAACCGGGCAATCGCGCATCGGTATAGTGCGGATTTATCTGAAAAGGTATCAGGTTGAGCGCTTCACAGCGTTCCGGCCATGCCAAGGGCATGTCGTTGGTGGTACAAATGGTGGGGCAGGCCACATTGGAGCCTGCGCTCCAACCGATATAGGGCATGCCGGCCAACACCCGCTGGCGGATGATGGCTATGAGTTTGTTGGTATACAGCGCGTGTAACAATTGAAAGGTATTGCCGCCGCCAACGACCAGCGCTTCGGCTTCATTTATTGCCCGGGCCGGATCACCAACGCTATGCAAGCTCGTGACTTCATAGCCAATGGCGGCAAAGTTGGCGCGCACGCGTGCCAGGTAATCATCATAGCCGTTGGCCACGCGGGCATACGGCACAAACAGCAAAGTGCGCGCCCGTGCATTGAGAAAACTGCGCAGATAGTCGCGGGCGTGCTCCAGGTATTCGGTTCCAGCCGTACGCGAGCTGCTGAGCAACAACAGGCGGCGTTTATTGCGCGTCATGAGTCTCCATACCTTGGTGATGGTTTTATGACAGCGACGACCATGATCTGACCGCGCTTGTCAAAACTGACAAACTTTGTCAGTTGCGCTGCTTCCCGGCCAAGCTGCTTGACGAGCCCGCAGGCGATATCAGGCATTGCAATCGCAGATAGTTGGCCCCAAACAGGGCGCCGCCGGCCGCGGAGGGGCGGCCGGCGCGCACCTGATCCCCGTCTCCCACATAAGTACAAGCAATCTGGATGCCAATGTCGCAACCACGATACAGGCCGAACCCCGCCGGCTGTGGCCCAGTCAAGGGGGAATACGCGTGCACTTGGCGGCACACCTTTGCTGTTTGCCGTACGCGCGTGCCGTCGCGCACTGGTTTTGCAGCTTGCGCATGGCCCTACCGCTGTAAAATAGTCACATGACAAACCAGACCCGCGCCGATGGGGCTGAACACCCCATCGGTATCTTCGATTCGGGCGTAGGCGGCTTGACGGTGTTAAGGGTTGTGCGCGAACGTCTGCCGCACGAACATTGGCTTTATCTCGGGGACACCGCGCGGCTGCCTTACGGCACCAAGGACCCCGATACAGTTTCGCGCTACGCCGTGCAAGCGGCATCCCATCTGGTAGAACGCGGCATAAAAATGCTGGTGATTGCCTGCAATACCGCTTCCGCCGTGGCCATGCCGACGCTCACCAAGGAATTCGCGCCCTTACCGGTGATTGGCGTGGTGGAAGCGGGTGCCGAGGCGGCGGTGTCTGCATCGAAGAGCGGCCACATCGCGGTACTGGCCACCGAAAGCACCGTAAGCGGCGGTGCCTATGAGCGTGCCATCAAAGCACGCCGTGCCGATGCCAGGGTATTCTCGCAAGCCTGTTCACTGTTCGTGGCGCTGGCGGAGGAAGGCTGGACCAAAGGACCCTTGGTGGAGGCGGTGGTGCGTGAATATCTGCAGCCGATGCTGGCGGAAAAGAAACGCGACGGCCTCGATTGTCTGGTGCTGGGCTGCACTCATTTCCCGCTGCTGAAAGAAACCATCGCGCAGGTGGCCGGACCGGATGTAGCGTTGGTGGACTCCAGCGAAACAGTGGCGCTGGCCGTAGAAAAAATTCTGCGCAAATCCAAGCTTGCACGTACCGCCGGACGCGGCGATACACGCTTTCTCGCTACTGACGGCGCCGAGCGCTTCGCGCGAGTGGGCAGTCTATTTCTGGGTGAGCCCATCACCGTGCAGGATGTGGAACTCGTGGATTTATGAGCACTGTTATGACTAGCTTGGATGAGCAAACGGCTGCGCGGTTCGCACGCATGGCACTGGAGAACGTGGCGCGGGAATATCCGAATCACATCACGCATATGTTGAATGGCGATGCGGATGCCATGACGCCGCGTAAGCTGCATCCGGCTTTCTACGGCAGTTACGATTGGCACTCTTCGGTTCACAGCCACTGGCTGTTGGTACGGATATTGCGTTTGTTCCCGCACGCAGGGTTTGCTCTCGAGATCCGCAGGTTGCTGGATACGCATTTAACGCCGGAGAAGCTTGCGGTGGAACAGGCCTATTTTGAGCAACCGCACCGCGCCACCTTCGAGCGTCCCTACGGACTCGCCTGGCTGTTGCAACTCGCTGCGGAGCTGCACGAATGGCACGCGGCCGAGGCCATGCGTTGGCGTATGGTGTTGGCGCCACTGGAGAAATTGGCCAAAGCGCGGTTTGCCGAGTGGTTACCGAGGCTCACTCATCCGGTGCGTAGCGGTGAGCATTCCCAAACCGCGTTTGCATTCGGAATGACCCTTGACTGCGCTCGAATCACGGGTGATAGGCCGCTGGCGAGCCTGGTGGAATTCCGCAGCCGGGATTTTTACCTGCAGGATATGCACGCACCACTCGCCTATGAACCATCCGGACAAGATTTTCTATCGCCGGTGCTGGCGGAAGCCGACCTGATACGCCGGGTATTGCCGCGAAAAGATTTTGCAGTCTGGCTGACAAGCTTTATGCCGCAGATTCCGGTTGATGATGACACGGACTGGCTGCAGCCGGTGGTGTCAGGAGATCAATGCGACGGCAAGCTTGCCCATCTGGACGGCTTGAATCTCAGCCGCGCGTGGATGTGCGCGGGCATTGCGGGTGCCCTGCCGGAAAACGACGGACGGCGTGCAGCCATGTCAGCGATAGCGGCGGCACACGCCGAAGCGGGACTTGCCGGTATCCGCGAGGAACGTTACGAAGGCAGTCACTGGCTGCCGAGTTTTGCCGTGTATCTGCTCACCCGACGTGGTATGAAATATGAGTAGAAATCACAACCCCACGCCATGCCCAACCGGTTTCGTGCGTCGCTTGGGTTGGCGGTTGCTGGCGATTTTATGGTGGTCGTTCCTGGCGACCCTCGTGGGAGTCGGCTTTCGTGGCGTGGTGAATCCATCCACCACGGCGTTCATGCAGCAGCGTCTGCTGTACCTGCATGCCCACGGCGATGCGCATACACGCCTTGATTACCAATGGGTGGATTACGGGAGCATCGCGCCTTGCATGCGTCTTGCGGTGGTGGCGTCGGAAGACCAGACGTTTCCCTATAACGACGGTTTCGACTGGCTCGCCATCCAAGAGGCGCTGCAGCACAACCGCGTGAGCCGTTACATTCGTGGCGCCAGCACCATCACCCAGCAGACCGCCAAGAACCTGTATCTCTGGGCCGGGCGCAGTTATTTCCGCAAGGCGCTGGAAGCGTATTTCACCGTGCTGCTGGATACGGAATGGCCCAAGCAAAGGATTTTGGTGATGTACCTCAACACCGCCCAGTTCGACAGCAGCGTATTCGGCGTGGGCGCCGCGGCGCGCCACCTTTTTGATAAGTCTCCCGCGCAGCTGGCGCCGGATGAAGCGGCATTGCTGGCGGCGGCCCTGCCGGCGCCGGATCGCTCCGATGTCGTTGTCCCGTCCGACTATTTATTGCGACGCCAAGGCTGGATTCTGGATCAGATGCAGCAGCTCGGCAGCGGTTATCTGAACGGCATAGAAGCGGATACACGCCGTTAAATTCGCCGGCTATTCCCGTTCCCGTACGACGATGCCGCTCATTTTTCTTCCCGGTTCGCGCGCTCCAGGGATTAGCGCCCCCCATATTAAGAATTAATTCGACCAGCACTTGGGTGCGCACCTCGATTGGCCAGCCGCGCCTGCCGCTGCCGGCGAGTTCCCTGACAATCTTTGCGCCGCGCTCACCGCAAGCCGGCGGGCAAAGGGCTCGTAGAACAGTGCATCGGAGCGCTCGCTTTCCAGTGCACGGTACATGGCGACCCAGAGCGCCGTATCGAATACCGACGGATAAGGGGTGGATCGGACATGAAAATTTTTTCGGGGGGTGCGGAAACCTGTCATGCTGCGATGGGCCTGTAACGTGCGCTGACTTGCGGCGGCGCTTGGAACAGGAGATTATTTGATCTCCGTGGTGGAGACCCTATTCATCGGGAGAATCCCATGCGCCGTGCCGCCGTGCTCTTGCTGTTCCTGTTGCCACTGGCCGCCTGTTCATTGCAGGAGCAACCGGTCCGTACGCTGGCAGCCGTGGTGCCCGCTGCCGGAGTATCGGCATTGGCGCTGGGCGTGAATATTGGCGCGGTCACCATCATGCCCAGCAAGGATGCCGAGGTGCATGTGAGCGTAGGTTTACGGCCTTCCAACAGCTTTCTAGGCATATTCAGCATGGGCGGCGAGAATGCTATCAAGGCGGCGGTTATCAATCAGGCCATCGCTAACGGCGTGCTCAAACTGAGTATGGGTTATCCCGCCAATACCGATGCCAGCGGCGTCAATGAGTATTGGAAGGTGGCGGTACCGGCTGGCATGCATGTCAGCAGCGATATCAACGTGGGAAAGCTGCAGATTAGCGGCATCAGCGGTGGTATCGAGGCCAACCTGAACGTGGGTAAAGCCACATTGGATCTGCCCAGCGGCGCCATAAGGGTTTCCATTAACGTCGGCAAAATCAACGCCCGGGCCGATACGCTCAATTACGGAAACGTAACCTTGGGCGCTGACGTGGGGGATGCGGAACTGCGGGTCAATGGTATGTCCGCCGGCAATCTGGAGAAAACCGGTTCAGGAACCCACGTGAGTTTTCAGGGCCACGGCCAGGATGCCATCAGTCTCACGGTCAGCACCGGCAAAATAGCGCTGGCCCTCAACGGGAAATGATTTTCAGAATTTCCGTGCGCCGGCTCAAAGGCAAAAACGTCCCGCATGGCGGGATGGTTTGCCGGTGTTGCTCTTAGTGACCGAATTCCTGCAGCGGCAAGGTGTGCAGCGGTGTGGGCAGACCTGAAATATAAGCCGCCAGTGCCCGGACTTGGGCATCCGTGAGGGCTTTCGCCTGGGGCGCCATGATGATGTTCTGGCGCTGGCCGTCACGGTATTCCATTAACGCCTGGGCCAGATAATCCCGGTATTGGCCGGCGATGATCGGCGGCGGGTTGCCCGGCAGCGGGATGGGATGGGCGCCATCGGCGCCGTGACACGAGGAGCAGGTGTCCTTGAAGTGCTGGGCGGCCCAGGCAAGCGTGGCGGGCGGCGTGGGTGTCGCTGATGTATCGGCCAGCGCAGCCGTGGTGAACAGCGCCAGACCCAAGCCAAAAATCGCAAGTTGCGATATGCGGTTCATTGTTATCGATCCTCTATTTCGATTTGTCCGGAGTCCCCAGGCTCTGGAAATACGCGGCGATGTCTTCCATCTGTTGTTCCGTGAGCGAAGAGGCCTGGGCATGCATGCTCGGGTAACTGCGGGCGCCGGACTTATATTCCTGCAGCGCGTGCAAAATATAGGCCGCACTCTGGCCGGCGAGTTCCGGCACACGGTAGGTGGGATAGACACTGGTGTAATCGGGGATACCGTGGCAGCCGAGGCAGGTCTGTGACGCGACTTTGCCCTTGGCGATATCGCCGTCTGCGCGGGCGGCGATGGTGACCGTGAGTGCAGCGCAGGCAAGTATGATGGCAACAATGCGATTCCGCATCGGAGGTCTCCCTTGGGTCCGGTTGACACTTAAACTATCGAGATTATCTGGACGAAAGCGGCGCATAGGGTAGCAGATTGCGCGCCGGATTTCCGCCCGCCGTCCGGCAGCTGAGTGGAAGATCTGGAGCCATGACGGGGAGTGACGCCTGGTGCATACTCAGGGCGTGATATTTTCCATGACCGCGAAGTCTTGGCGGCATTCTGCGGCGTGAGGGGCGGCTGCAATCAACCGGGAGAACAGCATGGCCCAAAGTTTCTTCAATGAGCGTGTCAGCGGCTGGCCGCTGGCGTTATTGCGCATCGCCTTGGGCAGCCTCTGGCTGGTGGCGGTGAGCGGCAAGCTCGCGCACCTTTCCCAATGGCCGGCGGGATTGCACGGGTATCTGGAAGGTTCCAGCAAGGCCGCGTTCGGGTTCTACCGCGGCTTTCTCGGCTTTGCCGCAAACCATTACATGATTTTCGCGTGGTTGGTGCCCCTCGGCGAATTGTGCGTGGGCATTGCCTTGGTGTTGGGTGTGGTCTCGCGCTTGGCCGCAGCGGTGGGCCTCTTCATGGTGCTGAATTTCTGGTTCATGAAGGGCGCGACTTTCTGGGACCCCACCAATCATGACAGCCTGTTCATCATGATCCTGTTTGCGCTGATGTTCACGCAGTGCGGACGGGTGCTGGGGCTGGATTATTTCCTGGCCAAAAAGAAACCCAACGGATTGTTGTGGTGAGGCCGGTGGACAAGATCCGCAAACCCGATGAAGTCTGGCGTGCCGAACTCACCCCGGAGCAATACGCGGTGACACGCAAGCAGGCTACGGAGCGCTCCGGCACCGGCGCATATCTGCACAACCATGCCGCCGGCATTTACCGCTGCGTGTGCTGCGGCAATCCGGTGTTCACGTCCGCTGCCAAATTTGAATCCCACTGCGGTTGGCCGAGTTTTTCCGCACCTGCCGGCGAGGCGAATCTGGAGCGGCGCGCGGACAGCAGTCATGGGATGCAGCGGGTGGAAGTGGTGTGCGCCCGTTGTGACGCGCATCTGGGGCATGTGTTCGAGGACGGCCCCGCACCCAGCGGTCTGCGGTACTGCATCAATTCCGCCGCCCTCAAGTTTGAGCCGGCAGGCGACGGCAAGAAGTGACCGAGGAAGTTTTTTGCAGCGACGCCTATGCGCGCACCTGTGCGACCACGGTTTTGGCCGTGGATGAACACGGTATCCGCTTGAATCGCACCGTGTTCTATCCGGAAGGCGGCGGTCAGCCGGGCGACACTGGTTTGATGCGCCTGGCCGATGGCCGTGAACTGGGCATCGTTAATACCCGCAAAGGCGCACAACCGGGCGAGATTCTGCACATCCCGGCGGAAGCGAAGGATTGGCTCAAACCAGGTATCCAAGTCACGGTGGAGATTGACTGGGCGCGGCGCCACCGGCTCATGCGCATGCACACCTGTCTGCATCTGCTGTCCGCCATCATCATCGCGCCGGTCACCGGCGGCCAGGTGGGGGATGGTTACGGGCGGCTGGACTTCGATCTGCCGGACACGCCTGATAAGGATGAAGTGAATGAGAAACTGAATGCGCTGGTGCGCACCGACGCGCCGGTATCTTTCCGTTGGATTACCGATGCGGAACTCGATGCCCACCCGGAACTGGTGAAGACCATGTCGGTGCAACCGCCGCGGGGTGTGGGGCGCGTACGCCTGGTGAACATCGAAGGCGTGGACCTGCAACCCTGCGGAGGAACGCATGTGGCGCGTATCGGCGAAATCGGCGCCGTGACTATCAGCAAGATCGAAAAGAAGGGACGCCAGAACCGGCGCGTGCGCCTTGAATTTCCGGAAGGCGCGCCCCATGCAGGCTAAGGAAGGTCAAGCGCAGAATGTGATTGTGGGAGCGGCGATATTCGCCGCGATAATTTTGTATCGCGGTCGGGACGACCGCTCCCACAAGAATATTATGGCGTCATAAATAGCAGGATATTTTTCAGGAGCACAGCGAAATGACCACAGCGGAAAAGGGCCACGGCGCCACCATCGCCGCATATATCCTGCATCTCCTGGGCGCCATCACCGGCATCCTGAGCATCGTGGCGCTCATCATCAATTACGTGAAACGTGGCGACGACGGCGCGGTCATGGACAGCCACCATACCTGGATGATCCGTACGTTCTGGTGGGCCATCCTGTGGTGCATCCTGATCGGCGCGAGCTATTTCGTACTCGTCGGTTTCATTGTCGGTTGGATCGGATTCCCGATTGTGTGGATCTGGTATGTCTACCGTCACATCCGCGGCCTCATTTATCTGTCGGAAGATCGCCCCATGCCGGCGTCAAACGCATGAACAAGATTCGCCAATTTAGCTATTCAGTCGCGGTAGCTCCTGGGGGAGGCGTCATGACATATCGTGTGGTTGTGATCTTCGCCCTTCTTTCACTAGCAAGCTTGGTGTTCGCACCGGCCTATGCGCGTGGGCAGGGGCATGTGACAAAACCGCAGACGCTTCTTGAGCCATATTTTGAATCGGTTTTTCAACTCCAAGAGCAGTTGCGCGCGGGCAAAATCACTTCCGTAGAGATCACGCGGGACTTCATCCGGCGCATCGAGGCGCTCGATCAGAACGGGCCCAAAGTGAATTCGGTCATCGAGCTGAATCCAGACGCGCTGGAAATCGCTCGCGAGCGGGACCGCGAACGCAAAGCCGGCAAGGCGTACGGTTTGCTGTTCGGGATTCCAGTCATGGTCAAGGACAACATGGATACCGGTGACCGGATGCAAACCACCGCCGGATCGCTGGCACTGGTCGGTCCACCGGCGTCGCAGGATGCCACCGTGGTTGCCAAGCTGCGCGCGGCCGGCGCCATCCTGCTCGGCAAAACGAATCTCAGCGAGTGGGCCAATTTCCGTTCCAGCCACTCGACCAGCGGCTGGAGTGGGCGGGACGGATTGACACGCAATCCCTATGTACTGGACCGCAATGCCTGTGGTTCCAGTTCCGGCTCCGCCGCCGCTGTGTCCGCAGGCTTCGTGACCGTGGCCTTGGGCACTGAAACTGACGGTTCGCTGACCTGTCCGGCGTCGGTTAACGGCATTGTGGACATCAAACCGACGCTTGGCTTGGTGAGCCGTGCGGGCATCGTGCCCATTTCTCACAGTCAGGATGATCCCGGGCCCATGGCGCGCAGCGTCTCCGATGCCGCCGCCGTGCTTACGGTTATTGCCGGCAGCGACCCGCGCGATCCGGCGACGGCGGATGCCGACAAGCATGCGACCGACTACGCGAAGTTTCTGGAGCCCGGCAGCCTGGGTGGCAAGCGCATCGGCGTGGTCTGCGGGCTGGCGGGTTTCGACCCCAACGTGGACCGCATCCTCGACCAGAGTGTCGCAGCACTGCGCGCCGCCGGTGCCACCGTAACCCCGGTGAAGCTGCCGCATCTCCAGGACTATGAAAAAGCGGAAATGACCGTGCTCCTCTATGAGTTCAAGCATGACCTCAACGTCTATCTTGCTACGCGCAAAGGCCTCAAGGTGAAGACGCTGGCCGACATCATCGCGTTCGACCGCCGGCATGCGCAACAGGAGATGCCGTGGTTTGGCCAGGATCTGTTCATCAAAGCCGAAGCGGAAGGGCCGTTGACTGACAGGGGTTATATCGAGGCGCTCGCCAAAGAAAAGCGTTTGACCGGCCCGGAGGGCATTGATGCCGCCTTGAAGGCAGGCAAGCTCGATGCACTCATGGCACCTGCTTCAGGGCCGGCCTGGACCACCGATCTGGTCAATGGAGATCACAGCGGTGGCGGCGGTGACAGCCCGGCAGCGGTGGCGGGCTATCCCTCGATCACCGTGCCGGCCGGCAATGTGCACGGACTGCCGGTAGGCATGGTGTTCTTCGCCGGCAAATGGAGCGAACCGATTTTGATCAGCATCGCGTACGGTTTCGAACAAACCATGCGGGCGCGGATCCGGCCGCGGTTTCTGACGCTTGCACCCATTACCGACGAAGTTCCTACCCTGGCTGAGTTGAACGGAACGGTTTCAACTGGCGCTTCTTCGGTTACCAATGCCTCAACTGTGTCGGCGGTTTGTCCTGTCAGTAACTCGACCTGACGCGCAAATGCCGTAAACAAAAAAGGCCGCACATATGCGGCCTTTTTTCTGGAGTCCTGAAATAATACCGTCAGCCGGTCGCGCGGACTTTGCTCATTTCCTTGAGCACCAGATCAATGCGCGCTATTCCCAACCAATCGGTTCGTTTGTGGTGGCCGAAAAATGGGCGCCGCACTGTTATTTCTTTTTCAAAAACTCATCAGGCTCAATTCCGGCCTGGCGCAGAATTGCGCGCAAAGTGCCTTCGGGCATGTCGCCGGGATGATTAGGCAGGGTAGTGTAGCGATGGTTTTGCGGATTGAACCAGATTTCGTGACTGCCGGCCGCCTGATGGTCAAATTCAAAGCCGAACTGCTTGAGGCGTCGAACAATATCGCGGTACCGGAATCCGCCCAGCCGGCCCATCAGAAGCCAACGATTAGTGGGTAGTCCAGCGATTTGCCTATGGGTTTAAGCGGAGGCGGGTCGTTGCGTTCAATCCGGGCTTCGAGCAATTTTTTGGCAACATCGCGCGCTATTTCAACGGTTTCGTTTATGGTTCTTCCCTGTGCAACCAGACCCGGAACATCCTCCGACGTGGCGAGATAAATGCCCTCCGGGAGTTTTTCGATGTGCAGATTGATCAACTGTTCCATGATTCAAATACTCCGGAGAAAATTCAAGCTGGGCTTCATGGTAGCACCCGAGCCAGGGCCGTGCACTAACCGTTTGGGTAGCGGGTATTGAAACGGGGAGGCTACGCACAACTCAGCCTTCCTGCGTATCAGACAATGCGGCAAACGTCAGCCGGTCGCGCGCACCTTGCCCATTTCCTTGAGCACCCGCTCGATGCGTTCCACCGCCCAGTCAATCTGCTCGCGGGTAATCACCAGCGGCGGTGCGAGCCGCACCACGGTTTCGTGGGTTTCCTTGCTGAGGATGCCGTGGGCCATCAATCGTTCGCAGACTTCGCGCGCTTTGGCTTTGCGCGGATCAATCTCGATGCCGATGAAAAGCCCCTTGCCGCGCAGCGCCTTGATGAGCGGACTCTTGAGTAGGTGGAGTTTATCCAGCAGATAAGCGCCCATCTCGGCGGAGCGTTCGGCGAGTTTTTCTTCCATCAGCACATTGAGGGCTTCCAGTCCCACGGCCGCGGCCAGCGGATTGCCGCCAAAAGTGCTGCCGTGGTCGCCGGGGGTGAATACATCCATGACCTCGCGGCGCGCCAGGAACATGGAGACGGGCAGCAGTCCACCGCCCAGGGCCTTGCCGAGAATCAGACCATCCGGCTTCACGTTTTCGTGCTGGCAGGCCAGCAGCTTGCCGGTGCGGCCGAGGCCGGTCTGGATTTCATCGCAGATCAGCAGCACGTTGTGTTGTTTACAGATTTCGGCGCATTTTGCCAAGTAACCTGCTGGCGGCACGACGATGCCCGCTTCGCCTTGGATGGGTTCTACCAGAAATGCGGCGGTGTTCGGGGTGATAACTTTTTCAAGTGCCGCGGCATCGCCGTAGGGGATAAGTTTGAAGCCTGGTGGAAACGCTCCGAAGCCGTCCTGGTATTGCGGCTCGCTGGAAAATCCGACGATGGCAATGGTGCGGCCGTGGAAGTTGCCGGTGCAGGCAATGATCTCGGCTTTGTCCGCCGGGATGCCTTTGACTTTATAGCCCCATTTGCGCGCGGCTTTGAGCGCGGTCTCCACACCTTCGGCGCCGGTGTTCATGGGCAGCGCCGCTTCCATGCCCGTGAGTTCGCAGACGCGCTTCAGGAATGGCCCGAGTCTGTCGGTATAAAACGCGCGTGAGCAGATGGCGAGTTGCGCCGCTTGCTGTTGCAAGGCTTTCACCAGACGCGGATGGGCGTGGCCGTGACTCACCGCCGAATAAGCGCTCATCATGTCCAGGTATTTGTTACCGGCATCGTCCCACACGTACACGCCTTCGCCGCGGGTCAGCACCACTGGCAGCGGATGATAGTTATGGGCGCAATAGCGGTTTTCGAGTTCGATGATCTTGTTCATGGCAGTGTCTCTGCATGCAGCGTCGCGCCACCAGTGCGGTGGGGAGCGGCCGGGTAAACCGCTATCATACCAAAATGGAATTTCCCGCCCATAATTCGCCTCTTCAGCAATCGCATTTGATTGGCTTTTATCAATTCCAGCCGACAGTGGCAAGATGAATCATGGCTGCCAGTGAATCTGTGATTTTTCAGGGTCCCGCTGGGCAATTGCAAGGCTTGCTGGATGCTCCGCCCGATGTCCCGCACGCCATCGCGGTCGTATGCCATCCGCATCCGCTGCAACAGGGCGCCATGACCAACAAGGTGGCTTACATTCTGGCGCGCGCTTTCAACGATCTGGGCGCCGCGAGTCTGCGTTTTAATTTCCGCGGCGTCGGCAAAAGCGCCGGCAGTTTTGATAATGGTCTCGGCGAAACCGCCGATGCACTGGCGGCCGTGGATTGGCTGAGCGCCCGCTATCCCGGGGCGCCACTGTGGCTCGGCGGTTTTTCCTTCGGCGCTTATGTGGCGCTGCGCGCCCAGAGCGAACGCCCGGCCAAACGCCTGGTGACGGTGGCGCCGGCGGTGGAACGCTTCGATACCGCGCCCATAAAATTGCCCGTTTACCCCTGGCTGCTCATCCAGGGCGATGCGGATGAGGTGATCTCGCCGCAAGCGGTGTTTGATTGGGCCAGGAATCTGCCGCATCCGCCGTCACTCGCCGTGTTGAAAGGCGCGGGGCATTTTTTCCACGGCCGCCTGAATGAATTGCGACAGACGGTAATAGAGTATTTCTCCAGTGGTATGGGCGTTTCCTGAGGGTCTGCTAGACTTTGATACCGCCGCCAAGGCACAACCCAATGAGATTTTAGGGAGAGTCATTATGCGTCGCATTATCTTGGCCTTTATTCTTTTAGGTCTGACCGGCAGCGCCTTTGCTGGCAACAATATCAACAATCTGCCGGCTTTAACCCAGAGTGAGTTTCATGATTTATCCGCGGACCTGGGCGCCATTCTTTCATTCAAGCAGCTGGAGTCGGCTGCGCCGGAAGGTATCACCGGCTTTGATATAGGATTTGACCTAAGCGCCACCAACCTCGCGCATCCATCCGACTGGAACACCGCCACCAACGGCAGCGGCGTGACCACCATCCCCATGGCGCGGGTGCGCGTCAGCAAGGGACTGCCGTTCGGTTTCGATGTGGGTGGTTTCTACAGCGGCGCCACCAATTCCAACATCAAGGCTTACGGCGGCGACATCCGTTACGCGATTCTCGACGGCAGTGCGCTGAGTCCGGCGCTGGGAATTCGTGCGGCGTTCAGCCGCCTGGGCGGAGTGAATCAGCTTTCATTTAATACCAAGAGCCTCGATCTAACCCTTTCCAAGGGTTTCGGGCCGTTCACCCCCTACGCCGGCGTCGGCCGCGTATGGATCAACAGCAACCCGGATGTTTCCACGGGGCTGCAGAATGAAAGCTTCTCGGCGGACGAAGGATTCGTGGGTCTGGCCATGAGTTTTGTAGTGGTGCACGTGGCACTCGAGGCCAACCGCACCGCCGGCAACAATACCTACAGCTTCAAGCTCGGCTTCGGCTTCTGAAGCACGGCAGCTTCTCGAGCCGGATATCGCAAGTTGTTTTGACGACCGTTCCGCCATCGATTGGATGGCGGAACGGTTTGCCGTTTTTCGAGTCCAACCCGTCTGTCGGCATTACCCTGCCGGTTGCCGGGGAATCATGATGTTTGCCACATTTGTGGAGTTCATCGAAAAAAACCTGGGCGAGAATCACCCCGCATCCGGGAGGGATCCGCAGCAGGCGCTGCGGCTGGCCACCGCGGCGTTGTGCGTGGAAATGGCGCGCGCGGACCTGCAGGAAAAACCCGAGGAACTGGAGCGCGCCAAGGTGATGCTGGCGCAACGGTTTTCCCTGGACGAGCATCAGGCCCAGGCGCTGATCAGCGCTGGCCGCACGGAATCGGACCAGAGCGTGTCACTCTATCATTTCACCCATTTACTCAATGAGCATCTGGATGAACCGAAAAAGCGGACCTTGATGGAGATGCTGTGGCGGGTGGCTTATGAGGACGGCAGCCTCGACAAGTATGAAGATGCGCTGATGCACAAACTGGCCGAGCTGCTGTATGTGCCGCTGAGGGAGTTGATGCTGGCAAAACACAAAGCGCTGGCGGCGAAGTAAATCGCACTCCCGGCGGGATGCCGGAGACGCTGCGGTGTTCGAAGGATCGGATCGGAGCCGCGTTGCCGCGGCTCCGAATCGAAATGGCTTACTTCACCATGTCCTTCATGGCCTTGAGGGCCTGAATCTTTACCACGTTGCGGGCGGGCTTGGCCTTGAAGATGGTCGGTTGGCCCGTGAACGGGTTGATGCCCTCGCGCGCCTTGGTGGCGGGTTTGCGCACCACGCGCACTTTCATGAGTCCCGGCACCACATAGGCCCCCGGACCTTTCTTGCCAAGGCTCTTGCCGATGAGTCCGGCCAGTCCTTCGAATATCCCGGCCACCTGTTTGCGGCTCAAACCCGTGGCATGGGCCAGATAAGCGTAAGTTTCCGATTTGGTCAGCGGCTTGTCAGCCGAGATAACCGGGGCTTTGGTGGTCTTGGCAACGGTTTTCACCTTCGCCTTGGCCTTGGAAGCGGCATTTTTCGTTGCAGCCATTTAGGTCTCCTCTGGATGGCAGTGCAGAACACGCCGCGAAATCTAGCATATGCCGGGGAAAAGTGTGAGGGTTTTCCGCTAAAAACAGGGGATTTGCTTGGGACTGCTGCGGTTGTCCGTCAGCGCAGCGGCCATTGCAGAGGCAGTAGGATGTTAACCACCTGCAGCAGGATTAAAACCACCAAAGGCGATAAATCCAGCCCGCCCAGAGGCGGGATCAGCCTGCGGGCCGGTTGCAGCAGGGGTGCATTGATGCTCCAGAGCAGACCCGCGATGGGATTGCGATGGCTGGGGTTGGTCCAGCTCAGAATGGCTTCCACCAGGATGGTGACGAAGTACAGGTTCACCAGCAGGAAGATAATCTTGAGAAGCGTCCACCAGGCCAGCCCCAGCGGGTCTGGAAAGCCGTCCACGATGCCCAGCACCAAAGCCACGTTGATGATCTGCAGAATCGCCACCAGCACCACGGCTGCGAAATCCAGGCCGCGCCAGCCAGGGATGATGCGCCGTAAAGGCAGCAACGGTGGATTGGTGAGTTTCACGATGGCTTGACAGATGGGGTTATAAAAATCCGCCCGCATCCACTGCAAAAGAAAACGCAGCATGACCGCGGCGGTATATAAACCGAACACGGTGTTTATGAGAAACACGAGCGCATAGAGACCGCGGCTGCTCATGATCCCTGCTTGCCGAATTCATTGGACAGCTCCACGCCGCGGTCGCGCGCGGCCGTCAGCGCGTTCAAAAAAATCTCGCGTAATTTCCCAGCTTCCAGGATTTTGAGAGCCGCCGCGGTAGTGCCCCCCGGAGAAGTAACCTGTTTTCTGAGTGCCGCCGGGCCATCCTGGCTTTCAAGCGCCATGCGTGCGGCGCCATAGGCGGTTTGCTGCACCAGTTGGCGCGCGACATCCGCCGGCAATCCCAGTTCACGGGCGACGGCTTCCATGATTTCCATTATGAGGAAAAAATACGCGGGGCCGCTGCCGGATACGGCGGTTACCGCGTCCATGTGTACTTCATCATCGAACCAAAGCGCGAGGCCCACAGCCTCGAAAATGTCCTTGGCCAGTGCGCGCTGCGCGCTGCTGACGATAGGGTTGGCATATAGCGCCGCCGCGCCTGCGCCGATGAGTGCCGGTGTATTGGGCACAACGCGCACGATGGCGGCATCGTAGCCGAGCCAGCGGCGGATGTTTTTTTCGGGGATGCCGGCGGCGATGGAAATAATGAGGGGCCGGTTTTTGGCGAGGGTAACGGCCAAGGGACGGGCGGCATCACGAAATACCTGTGGCTTGACCGCGAACACCACCACTTGCACGTCCCGGACCGCGCTCAGATTGTCGGCATAGGTGTGCAGCGTAATAAATTGCTGACACAGGCGCTCCAGTTGGGAGGCATTCGGGTCCGCGACGTGGATATGGGTTGCGCTCAAGCCCTGATGCAGCAGACCGCCGATGAGGCTGCCCGCCATGTTGCCGCCGCCGATGAATGCGATGTGGGTGTCAGTGAACAAAAAATTTCTCCGGAGTTGCCATTAGCATAGCGGCTGCGCATGTTTTCAGGAATGTTTGGATGGGCGCGTCCCGAAAATTACACTGCCCAGCCGCACCAGTGTTGCACCTTCCAGGATGGCGGCCTCGAAATCACCCGACATGCCCATGGACAGGGTATCAAGTCCACGACCTTGGCGGTTGAGCAAGTCGAAGATCTCCCGCAGCCTATGGAACGCCCTGCATTGTGTCGCCACATCCTCCGTCGGGGGTGGAATGCACATAAGGCCGCGCAGTTGCAGACGTGGCAAAGCCGCTATGTATTCCGCCAGCGCCGGCACCTGTTCAGGCATGACGCCGCCTTTGGCCGGCTCATCACCAAACCGTACTTCGATACAGGTATTCAGCGGCGGAAGTGCCGCGGGTCGTTGGACGGAAAGACGTTGCGCGATCCGTTCCCGGTCCACGGTATGCACCCAGGCAAAGTGCTCCGCCACCGCTCGGGTCTTGTTGCTTTGCAAGGTTCCAATGAAGTGCCACACCAGCCCCGGGTAATGAGCTAAAACCTGCAGTTTAGGCAGCGCTTCTTGCAGGTAGCTTTCGCCGAATTCCAGCTGCCCGGCTGCGCAGGCCCTGGCAACGGCTGTGGCTGGACAGGCCTTGCTGACTGCCAGCAGCCGGACACTGGCGGGGTCGCGGCCCGCCCGTTCTGCGGCCGCCCGTATGCGCACATGCACGGCGGTCAGGTTTCGGGAGATGGGTTCCAGGGTTGCGCGGGTCATGCCGGTATGGGTATCGTGGACGGCAGGCGGAGCTGCAAACAGTAGCCCCGCAAGGCTCGCTATACTACTTTAAGCGCACTACGGCCGCCGCCAGCGTCTTTCCGCAAAGTGGACGGGCACCGCACCCAGGGGAGTGATATGGCTTTTGATATTTCCCAGCTATTGGCTTTCAGCGTCAAGAATAAGGCGTCCGACCTGCACCTGTCTTCGGGCGTGCCCCCCATGATCCGCGTGGACGGCGACATGCGCCGTATCAACATGCCGGCCATGGAGCACAAGGACGTGTACGACATGGTTTACGACATCATGAACGACAAGCAGCGTAAAGACTATGAGGAATTCCTGGAATGCGATTTCTCGTTTGAAATCCCGAGCCTGGCGCGTTTCCGCGTCAACGCCTTCAACCAGAACCGCGGTGCGGCCGCCGTGTTCCGCACCATTCCCGAAAAGATATTGACGCTGGATGATCTGAATGCGCCCAAGATATTCGTGGACATCGCCAACACACCTCGTGGCTTGGTGCTGGTCACCGGACCCACCGGCTCCGGCAAATCCACGACGCTCGCGGCCATGGTCAACTACATCAATGAAAACGAATTCGGCCACATTCTCACCATCGAGGATCCCATCGAGTTCGTGCATGAAAGCAAGAAATGCCTGGTCAATCAGCGCGAGGTCCATCGCCACACTCTGGGATTCAACGAAGCCTTGCGCTCGGCGCTGCGCGAGGATCCGGATACCATCCTGGTGGGCGAGATGCGTGATCTTGAAACCATCCGCCTGGCGCTCACCGGGGCCGAAACCGGCCACTTGGTGTTTGCGACCCTGCACACCAGCTCGGCGGCCAAGACTATTGACCGTGTCGTGGATGTGTTCCCGGCGGCGGAGAAGGACATGGTGCGCGCCATGCTTTCGGAATCACTGCGCGCGGTGATTTCCCAGTCGCTGTGCAAAAAGATCGGTGGTGGCCGCATGGCCGTGCACGAGATCATGCTCGGCACACCCGCCATCCGCAACCTGATCCGCGAGAACAAGATCGCGCAGATGTATTCCGCCATTCAGACCGGGCAGGCATCCGGTATGATCACGCTCGATCAGAACCTGACTGATATCGTACGCAAAGGCATAATTACCAAGGATGAGGCCCGCATGTATGCGGTAAATAAAGATGCTTTTATCTGAATAAGGACCCACGGAGCAGGCAATGGAAAAAGATCAGGCAATCAAATTCATCCAGGATCTGCTGCGAGCCATGGTCTCGCGCAAGGGTTCGGATCTGTTCATTACCGCGGGTTTCCCGCCCGCCATCAAGGTGGATGGGCAAATCTCACCCGCCACCGACAAGCCCTTGACGGCCGAGCAGGCGGGGTTGCTGGTGCGCGCCATCATGAACGACCGCCAGACCAAGGAATTCGATTCCACCAAGGAATGCCAGTTCGCCATCAGTCCTCCGGGCATCGGCCGTTTTCGCGTCAGTGCCTTTGTGCAGCAAGGCCGCATGGGCGCCGTGCTGCGGACTCTGAATACCGAGATTCCCGATTTCGACAAGCTGGGCCTGCCGCCGATCCTGAAAGATGTGGTCATGGCCAAGCGCGGCATTGTGATTTTCGTGGGCGCCACCGGCTCGGGTAAATCCACCTCCATCGCCTCGATGATCGGACACCGCAACAAGAATTCCAAGGATCATATTGTCACCATCGAGGATCCCATCGAGTTCGTGCACCCACACATCAATTGCGTCATCACCCAGCGTGAAGTGGGCGTGGATACCGACTCCTGGGACATCGCCCTCAAAAACACCTTGCGTCAGGCGCCGGACGTGATTTTCATCGGCGAAATCCGCGATCGCGACACCATGGATTATGCCGTGGCCTTTGCCGAAACCGGTCACTTGGTGTTGTCCACATTGCATGCCAACAGTACCAACCAGGCGCTCGACCGCATCATCAACTTCTTCCCCCCGGAACGCCGCCAGCAATTGCTCATGGACCTGTCGCTTAATATCCGGGCGCTCATATCCCAACGGCTGGTGAGAAAACAGGGCGGCAAGGGCCGTATACCGGCGGTGGAAATCATGCTCAACTCGCCGTTGATTTCCGATCTGATCTTCAAAGCCGAAGTATCCCAGATCAAGGAAATCATGGCGAAATCCACCCAGCTTGGCATGCAGACCTTCGACCAGTCCTTGTTTGAGCTTTTCGAGAAAGGGCTCATCAATTATGAGGACTCAATCCGCAACGCCGACTCCCAGAACGAGTTGCGGTTGCGCATCAAACTGGAAAGCAAACGCGACAAGCGCGCCGTGGATGAAGGCATCGAAGAACTGCGCGTCGTGGATCATGGCCAGGGCAGGAAATTCTGAAGCGTCCTGTTGCCTTCAAGAAACCCAATCTAGCGCAGACAAACGATGGATATCAGCCCATACCTCAAACTCATGGTCGAAAAGAAGGCCTCGGATTTGTATTTCACCAGCGATGCCCCCGTGAAGATCAAGATCGAAGGCCGGCAGATGCCGGTGGGCAAGACTGTGCTGACCGCCGAAATGGTCAGGGAAGCCGCCTACGGCATCATGAATGAGAAACAGGCACGTTCCTTCGAGGTAAAGCACGAGTCGGATTTCGCCATCGCCGAGGAAGGCGTGGGACGTTTCCGCGTCAACGTTTTCCTGCAACGCGGCCATGTGGCCATGGTGCTGCGCTATATTCCTTCCGAGGTACCGCAGCTGTCGGAGCTTGGGCTGCCGGATGTGCTCAAGGAACTGATCATGCACAAGCGCGGGCTTTTGCTGGTGGTGGGCGCCACCGGTTCGGGCAAGTCCACTACCATTGCCGCCATGATGCGGCATCGCAATGAAAATGAAGCATCGCACATCCTCACCATCGAGGATCCCATCGAATACAACCACCCCAACGCCCTGTCCATTATCAACCAGCGGGAAATCGGCCAGGACACGCTGTCTTACGCCAACGCGCTCAAACAATCCCTGCGCGAGGCACCGGATATCGTCGTGATCGGCGAGTGCCGCGACCGGGAAACCATGGAAGCCTCGATTCAATTGGCCGGTACCGGCCAGCTTGCTATTTCTACCTTGCACGCCAACAACGCGCACCAGACCATGGACCGCATCATCAACATGTTCCCCGAACAGATGCATAAGCAGCTGCTCTTGGATCTGTCCATCAATTTGCGGGCGATCGTCTCGCAGCGTTTGGTGATGGGCAAGAATGGCCGGCGGCTGGCGGCGGTGGAAATCATGATGAACACACCGCATATCTCGGACCTGATTCTCAAGGGCCAGATAGATCGGATCCGCGAAGCCATGGAAGAAAGTTCCGAACCCGGCATGCAATCCTTTGATGAGGCCTTGCACCGCCTCTACAGGGACAGCAGGATCACGCTTGAGGAAGCCTTGCGATATGCCGATTCCCGCGCCAATCTGGAGGCCAAGATCAACTTCGGATGATCAATGGCCGATGGCGATTCTGATTGCAGCGTAAAGGGGAAGAACGTGAGCAATGGAAAAAGTTTAAAAATTTGGACGTTCATGCTGCTGTCAGCAGCAGTTTTTCTAGCCAGCGCACGGGCGGCACCCCCGGCACCACCACCAGCTCAGGCGTTTTTTTCTTATCCGCAGATATCGGATGTGCAGATATCGCCGGATGGCCGCTATCTGGCCATGGTGGTGGCCGATGACAAAACCGGTGAAGACCGCAAGGGCATTGCGATCCTTAACCGCAGTGATCTCAAAGTCACGGGAGGATTCCATACCATTGGCGATCAGGAAATTTATGATTACTGGTGGGCAAATGACGAACGCTTGCTGGTAGCCACTGCTATCCAAACCGGCAGCCTCGACAGCCCATTGCCCGATGGCAAGCTGTATGGCATCAACGTAGACGGGAGCCAGTTGCGCTTGCTGCTGGGCAACATACCTGGCGGGCCAGATACCTTTACCCATGTCGGCCAGCATCAACTGCTGCGGTATTTCATCCAAATGCTCTATATACCGCCCAATGATGCCAAACAAGTCATCGTGCAAACCGAATCAGATACCGGGTTTCGAAATCAGCCTGACCAAGCCTACTCATTGGATATCTACGATGGCACGCTCAGAAATGTAGCCCAGTCGCCGGCTGCAAACGGCACGCTGCTGACTGATAATGCCGGTGCGGTGCGTTTAGCAACCGGGTCCAATACGCTTAACGGACTGGCAAAGTTTTTTTATCGTTCCTCCGGGGATAGCCTTAATTGGAAGGATATAAGTGCACTTTACAAGCAAGATGATCCGGCTGAATCTCCATTACGGCCCCTGGGTTTTGATGCGGACAACAAAACCATTTATTGGCTTGGACGCACTCCTACTTCGACGCTTGGCTTGTATACACTCGATCCCGGTACCCTCAAAACCAAATTGCTGTTCGGTGATCCTGATTTTGATGTAGATGGCGTGATCTGGTCGTTTGATTGGCGGAAGACTCGCAAGATCATCGCCGTAATGACTATGCCAGGAATGCCCGCCCTGCATATTCTTGATGGCGACTCACCCAAGGCCGGTTATCTGGCCTCGTTGTACGATGCCTTTCCCGGCGAGATTGTGAATATCACCAGCAATACCCGTGACGGCTCACTCATGGTGATCTACGTTTACAGCGATCGCAATCCGGGTTCCTACTATCTTTTTAATGTCAAGGATAGAAAGGTTTCGCTGCTGTTTAATTCCCTGCCGGATATCAATCCGCAGAATATGGCGAGCATGCGTACAGTAACCTTCAAGGCGAAGGATGGCGTTACTCTGCATGGCTATCTGACCCTGCCGCCGGGGAGCGGCGGCAAGGATTTGCCGATGATACTGAATCCCCATGGCGGGCCGCACGGCATCCGCGACCAGTGGACTTGGGATCCCGAAGTGCAGTTTTTTGCGAGCCACGGTTATGCAGTGCTACAGGTCAATTACCGCGGTTCGGGCGGGTATGGCATGACATTTCAGGACTTGGGGTACCGTCACTGGGCCACCACCATGCAAAGCGATCTTGCGGATGCAGTGCATTGGGCGGTATCACAGGGAATCGCTGATCCCGCGCGCATCTGCATCTACGGCGCCAGTTATGGAGGATATGCCGCCGTTGAGAACAGCATCCTTTATCCGAGTCTGTACAAATGCACGGTCGGTTACGTAGGCGTATACGATCTGAGGCTGCTCAAAGACAGCGATTTTACGCATTTCGCCTTTGGCACCCGTTATCTTGACGTTGTTCTGGGAGACAACACCTCGGCGTTGGAAGCGGAGTCACCAGCAGCCAACGCAAGCAAAATCATGGACCCCGTGTTCATCATATACGGCGGGGCGGACAAGCGCGTTATCCCGGAAAACGCCAGCGAGCTTGTGTCCGCACTGGGCAAAGCTGGCAAGGAATACCAGGTGATGTACGAACGCAATGAGGGCCATGGGTTCACAAAACCCGCACACAACTTCGAGCTGTATACGCGCATGCTGGCGTTTTTCAACAAGTACATCGGACCGGGTGCTGTCAAGCATTAAACACGTGGTTTGGAATCAGGTTGCGCGCCCAGGCGCATTCTCCAGCCGCAGGCGCTCGTGACCGCCTAGCTCGAAAGTGGGAATACGCTGGCGCCCTCGAACACCGGGCCGTCCACGCACACGCGCTTCATGGCCGGGCCCTCCGGCGTGCGTACCTCGACCGTACAGCCGGCGCAACCGCCCACGGCGCAGGCCATGAATTCCTCCAGCGATAGCTGACTCGGGACGCCCAGTTTCTGAGCGAGATGCGCGGCTGCTTTGAGCATGGGCGTGGGGCCACAGGCGAAGATTTCCACTTCATCCAGGGTCAGTTTGCCCAGCGACTTCAGCCAATGGTGCGCCAGCTCGGTCACATAACCGTCGTAACAGCCGGGATAGCCTTGTTGACTGGCGAGTCGACTGGGGATGTCCCAGTCCTCCATCAGCGGCATGCACCCGATGACCCCATCTGGCATACCGGGCAGCAGGATGGTGGAGGGGCGCGTCGTGAAAGGGAACGGAATTTCCGAGCCCATGAGCACCAACGGCTGCCATTTCGCGCGCCTATCGTGTCGTAGCGCATCGGCAAGGAAGATCATGGGCGGAATCCCCACACCGCCGCCAATCAGCAACGGCCGTGGCCGTTCGAGATGCAACATAAACGGCTGACCGATGGGCCCCAGGCTGCTGACCCAATCGCCGCGTTGGCGTTGTGCCAGCAGCCGGCTGCCTCCGCCCACGACTTTATACAGGCATTCAACCCAACCCTCATGGCGTGAGGCGCGCATGATGGACATGGGTCGGCGCATGGGCAGCGCCGCATCGCAGGTGAGGTGGATGAAACTGCCGGGTAACGCGCGCGCGGCGCACTCGGGCGCCTTCAGACGCAACAGATACTGTTCGCCGGGGAATTGTTGTTGTTCCAGGATTTCAGCATTTTCCAGAAAGATAGTGCCGCGCTGCGGTTTAACGTGCACGCTGCCTGAGGTTGCAAGCTTCATTGCGCAATCAACGGATGCATGTCATTTCCCCATCAGCGTCGCCATCACCGCCATGCGCACGGCGACGCCGTTGGTCACCTGCTCCCGGATGACGGAGTGTGGCCCGTCGGCAACCTCGGAGGCGATCTCCACGCCGCGGTTCATGGGCCCCGGGTGCATGACCAGTACGTCGGGTTTTGCGAGTTTCAAACGTGTGACATTGAGGCCGTAGCGACGCGAATATTCACGTTCATCGGGGATCAAGCCCGCCTGCATGCGTTCCTTTTGGATACGCAACATCATGATGACGTCAGTACCCTCGATCGCTTTGTCCATATTGGTGAACTTTTCTCCTTCCAGGTCGTCCGGCAGCAGCTCGGCAGGACCGGCAAAACGGATATCCTGCGTACCGAGCACGGTGAGTGCCTGTACCGCGGAACGCGCCACGCGCGAGTGACGAATGTCTCCCACGATAGCAACCGACAGTTTTCCGAAGTTCTTTTTGTGCTGACGAATGGTGAGCGCATCCAGCAGGCCCTGGGTAGGGTGGGAAACGTGGGCTTCGCCGGCGTTGATGATGTGCACGAATGGCCGTGAGTGTTGCGCCAAGGTTTCCGGCACGCCCGGTTCCTGGTGGCGTGTCACGAACAAATCCGCGTTCATGGACTCCAGCGTATACAGCGTATCTAACAGCGATTCGCCTTTGTTGGTGGAGGAGAAAGCCATGTCCAGCGTGAGCACCTGGGCGCCCAGGCGCCGTGCTGCCAACTCAAACGATGCGCGGGTGCGGGTGCTGGCCTCGAAAAACAGATTGACGACGGTTGCGCCGGCCAGCAGATCGTATTCAGGTACCGCTGCACCGGGTTGCGTATGAAATTGTTGAGCGCGATCCAGTAACCCCAGCAGGGTTGGACGCGGTAAATCCGCGAGCGTCAGCAGGTGCTGTAGGCGTCCCTGGGCGTTGAATTGGTCATGGCTCATGCAGGCTTCCGCATCGCAGGGTGGTCGTGGGCGTGAAACCAGCTTTCCAATATCACGCAGGCAGCGACGCAGTCTATATCTCCCCGCCGGATGCGTCGTCGTCCCTGTTGACGCAGTTCCTTGAGGCGCGCTTGCGCTTCATGTGATGACAGACGCTCATCAACAGTATGCACTGGACACGGGTAGCGCTGCTCTAGGTCGCGGGCGAAACTCCGGGCGCGACGGGAAATCTCCTGCTCACTGCCGTCCATAGTATACGGGAGTCCCACCACCAGCAGGTCCGGTTTCCATTCCCTGATAAGGCGATCGAGAGCCGCCCAGTCCGGAACCCCATCCAGTGCATTAACCAGACCCAGAGGCGTGGCGCTGCCGGTGATGTTCTGACCCACCGCCACGCCGATACGCCGCAAACCGAAGTCGAAGGCCAGCGCGCCGAGGGCGCTGCCCTCAGGCATGCCCGGAATCCCCCGAGAGTAACGCCAGGTCCACGCCGATGAGCTGCGCGGCCGCCTGCCAGCGTTGTTCGACAGGCGTTTCGAAAATAATGCTGCGGTCCGCGGGGGTGTTCAGCCATGAATTATTGGCCAGCTCGGTTTCCAATTGCCCGGCACCCCAACCCGCGTAACCCAGGGCCACGAAGGAATTCTGCGGACCCCGGCCGCGGGCCATGGAGGCCAGCACATCCCGCGAGCTGGTGACGCCCAGGTGGTTACCCAGTGTGAGCGTCGACTCCCAATTGCCGGGGGGCTCGTGAATCACGAACCCGCGCTCCATCTGTACCGGGCCGCCCTGAAATACCGGCTGTTGCCCCAGCAGTGGGTCGTCGGCCTGAATGCAGAGTTGCTTGAAGATGTCATGCAACACAATATTGGTGAACCGGTTGATGACAATACCCAGAGCACTTTGGGCGTTGTGTTCGCAGATATACACCACGCTCTGCTGGAAATCGGGGTTCGTGAGCGAAGGCATCGCCACCAGAAACTGATTGATGAGGAAATCCTGGGCCATGGGATCAAGTATCCGCAGAGCGTGCGTGCGGCACAAGTTTTATGCCCATCAGCGCGTATCGGCAGGGAGTTCGACACCGCCCCGACGCGTATCCAGGCGGCCACCATTGAAGCGCCATACATACACGAAGCGCAGCACGTCCGTGTCCTTGCGGAAACTTTCCGGGAATCGCGGGAAGGGCGCCGCCAGCCGCACGATTTTGATGGCGGAGTCATCCAACAGTGGATAGGGCGAAGGCTGGCGCAAGATAAGGTTGTGGATACTGCCATTGGCATTCAACGCCACTTCCAATGCCAATGAGCCGGACAGGTGTTGAGCGCGAATCTGCGGCGGGAAATTGAGGTTGCCGATATGCTCCACCTTGCGTCGCCAGGCATCCAAATACTCCGCGTAGCGTGAGGCGCGTGCATTGACGGAGACGAAGGCTTCGCGTGGCGTGGGGCTGGTGGCTTCCGGCAACTGCACCGGGTCGTCGGTGGGCATCAGCGAATCGTTGCCTTGCGTGAGCAGGCGCGCCACCAGCACGCGCGGACTGGGGCTGCGGGGTGAAGGCGCGGAGCGGGCATTGGCAAACCGGCGGGTCTCGGCACGGGTGGTTACCACGGCGTCCTGGTCGGCGGCTGCAGCGGTATTTAAACCCTTGTGATCGCTGATTTCGGTTCCGCGTCCGGCATTGGTTGCCACATCCTCACCGTCCGGTAGACCCGGGTTGTTCACCGCCGAAGGCATGGATAATGGGCTCTGCGGACGCACCAGCTTGCGGGTGTTGCCATCGCCCTGCTGATTCACCTGCGCGATGTAATCCGCCTGTGACGGCGGCACCACGCTGCGCGACTGCACCAACGTGACCTCCAGCGTCGAGCCACCACCCGGTTTATCGGGTGTAAAGGTAATGCCGAGGATAATGATGGCATGAACGAGCACCGCAAAAAATAATGTGGTCACCAGCCGGTCGCGGGAGCTGATGTGAGGCGCGCGTTGCACGGCCGCGTTCACGTGCGCCGCCTTTGGGATAATTTGTGCGCAATCACGGCCATGAACTGGTCAGCGATGTCGAGGCCATACAGTTTGTCCAGCTCACGTGCACAGGTGGGGCTGGTGACGTTGATTTCGGTCAAATAATCCCCGATTACGTCCAGGCCCACGAACCAAAGCCCCTTGTTCTGTAACGCCGCCGCTACTTGCGTGCAAATCCAGCGGTCGCGGGCGGTGAGCGGTACACCCACACCGCTGCCACCGGCCGCGAGATTGCCACGAGATTCGCCCGGCGCCGGTATGCGCGCCAATGCGTAAGGAACCGGTTGGCCGTCAATCAGCAGGATACGTTTATCGCCCTCACTGATTTCTGGGAGATATTTCTGCGCGATCGTAAGCCGGCTGCCGCGTTCAGTGAGAGTTTCGAGTACCACTGTAAGGTTGGGGTCACTTTTGGCGAGCACGAACACCAAGGTGCCGCCCATGCCCTCGAGTGGCTTTACCACGATTTTGCCATGCTCGGCGAGAAAATGACGGATACGGCTCATGTCGCGCGTCATTAGAGTCGGCGGGCAGCACTGGGGGAACCAGGCGGTGTAGGCCTTTTCGTTGGCGTCCCGCAGGGCCTGGGGACGGTTGACGATCATCGCGCCCGCCTGCTCGGCTCGTTCCAGCAGGTAAGTGCTGTAGATGTATTCCATATCAAAGGGCGGGTCCTTGCGCATCAGAATCACATCCAGTGAGCCGAGCCCCAGGTCCCATTCTTCACCGAAGGAGAACCAGTCCTGGGCGGTATTCCTGACGTTGAGTTGCCGGGTCCGCCCGCGTGCCTCGCCGTCCCGTAAATACAGGTCCGGCTGCTCCAGATAATGCAACGTCCAGCCGCGTGCCTGTGCGGCCAGCAGCATCGCTAAAGTCGTGTCTTTGGCGGGTTTGATGGAACCGATGGGGTCCATGACCACGCCAAGCTTGATGGCCGCCTGGGGCATGACTGGGATCAGAACCTCCGGTTTGATGGGAGCGCTTGAATCACGCGAAGTCTTATTGCTTTCAATGGATTAAGCATGGATATTATGCTAAAACCTTCAATATAACCGCTACCCGCAGGGGTGGCGTGAAGCATTTTAACGGACCCAGCGGTCCCGGTGGGAGTGCCGTGGGTCGAGGGGTCTAGGGCGTCCCAAGCAGGTTAAGATGGCGCCGCCAAACGGCTCCAGAGCAAACTTGGCAGAGGAGTCAATGGGTGGTGGAGGTTAGTGTGGCCAGCAAACAAGCCGATGGTGATCTCAAAGGCCTGAAGGTTCTTGTTATTGACGACAGCAAGACCATCCGCCGCACCGCCGAGACCCTGCTCTCGAAAGAAGGCTGCGAGGTGCTCACGGCCGTGGATGGTTTCGAGGCGCTTTCCAAGATCGCCGATCATAAACCCGACATCATTTTTGTGGACATCATGATGCCGCGGCTCGACGGTTACCAGACCTGCGCATTGATCAAGCACAACCATACTTTCAAAACCACGCCGGTAATCATGCTGTCGAGCAAGGACGGGCTGTTCGATCGCGCCCGAGGCCGCATCGTCGGTTCAGAGCAATATTTGACGAAACCGTTCACCAAGGACGAATTAGTAGACGCGATCCAGCACCATGTGCATAAAACCACAGACCCGGCACACGTTCCCGGTAAAGATTGATTTGGAGGATACCCCAAGATGGCTACCGTACTGATCGTTGATGACTCCCCGACGGAAATCCATGTGCTTAAAACATGGCTGGAAAAAAACGGTTTCGAAACCTTGACCGCCGAGAGCGGTGAGGAAGGTATACAAAAAGCGCGCAGCCAAAAACCCGACGCCATCATCATGGATGTGGTCATGCCCGGCATGAGCGGTTTCCAGGCTACGCGGCAACTTTCCAAGGATCCCGAAACCTCCGCAATTCCGGTGGTGATGGTGACCACCAAGGATCAAGAGACCGACAAGATCTGGGGCATGCGCCAGGGTGCAGTCGCTTATCTGCCCAAACCGGTCACCGAGAGGCAAGTAGTGGACAAGATTCGCGAAGTGACGCACGGCTGACATGGCTGCGGCACTCAGAGACCTTCGCGCCCGGCCTTTTGAGCTCCTTCAGGAGATCGAACGCCGCAGTCGTGTGGCGGCGTCCGGCCGCGGCCGCGAGGCGGCGCAACAGGAAGAATGGGTGGGTGTAGGTTTCCGCGTGGCCAATACTTATCTGGTGGCCGCGCGCGAGGAAGTGCGCGAGGTGATGCCATTCCCCGGCGTCACCAAGCTGCCGGGCGCGAAGCCCTGGTTGCTGGGGCTCGCCAACGTGCGCGGTCAGCTGCTCCCAATTACGGATTTGAATCTTTTTTTTGGTGGCGCGCCCACGGACATCGGCCGCATGACACGCGTACTCATGGTGAATCATGCCGATATTCCGGCGGGTTTACTGGTGGATGAGGTGCGCGGCTTCCGGCGTTTCGTGGTTTCAGAACGGGTGGAAACGATGCCGGAAATACTGCCGGGGATGACGCCGTTCATCGCGGGCGCTTATAGCGCAGGTGATGAGCTTTGGGGGGTGCTGGGTATGCCGGGACTCGTCGAAAGCCCGATATTCTTGGATGCCGCCCGTTAAGCAGGCGGCAAGCGGCCGCCGGGGCCTTATTTGAAACCGACTTTTTAGGGTGACCAACATGGCAGAGATGCAGAAACGTTCCAACAAAGCCTTGTATCTGTTGCTGATACTTGCGCTGATCTTGATCGGATTGGCGGTCTGGGATTTGGCGGCAGTGGCGCGCAACTCGTCCCATGACAACGAGTTCCTGTCGCTGAACGCTCAGCAATCCTTGCTCTCCCAGACACTGGCGCAGTCCGCTGACCAGGC
>Ga0307372_10000997_pt1 | contig 49524 bp, 44 predicted proteins | sample OX1MG_FD_202533 | JGI IMG/M metagenome (GOLD analysis project Ga0307372, IMG submission 202533) | Soil microbial communities from Risofladan, Vaasa, Finland - OX-1 | ecosystem: Environmental > Terrestrial > Soil > Coastal area > Acid sulfate soil | place: Finland: Risofladan, Vaasa | collected...
GCTGCCGCTGCCGCAGGCGGCGAGTGCCAACCCGGCCGCGGCGACTGCCGCGAGGGTCGCGCTGCGGCGGGGAAGCCGCCGCGGCCTGGTCGTGTCGCGCGTCGATCTTGGGTGCACGGCTAGACTCCTTTGTGCTTACTCACTGCGAAGGTGGGTTGGTGGTGAGACCGGTGAGTCGGGTGCGCGCCCGGCTCACCGGCATTTACGGGTGGCGGCCGTCGTCGGCCGCCGTTATCAGGGCGGGATCATGACGCCTCGCCGGTGCGGCGCCCGCCCGCACCGGGACCAGACCTCGGCCACGTCGGCGAGCGGCACGCGCTCCAGGTCGGTGCGCAGCCGCCCGGCGGCGGCGTGCGCGAGGATCTCGCCAAGCGCGGCCGCTTTCTGCTCCGGGCTCAGGGCGTTGTTGGTGTAACCGAGGACGGACAGGACGCCGCTGCGCAGCGGAGCAGAGCTGAGGCTGGCCTGCGCTCCGGCCGAGGAACCGAGGTTGACCAGCCGGCCGTCCGGCGACAGGACCCGCAGAGCGGCCTGCGCGGGCACGCCCCAGACCGGGTCGAGGACCAGGTCGATCCGCCCGCCCGCCGCTTCGGCGAGCCGGGTTGCCAGCACGGCGGGATCGTCTCCGGTGAGGTCGGCCACCGCATCCGCGCCCAGGTCGACAGCGCGGGCCCGGCCATGGTCATCCCGGCACGCGGCGATCACCCGGCCGGCGCCGAGCAGCCTGGCCGCCTGGACGCCGACCTGTCCGACGGTGCCGCTGGCGCCGAGGATGAGCACGTGCTCGCCGACTGCCAGCCGCCCCCGCCAGGTCAGCGCCATCCAGGCCGCGATCGCGGACAGGCCGAGCGCGGCGACCAGGTCATCGCCGATCCCGTCCGGCAGCGGCAGCGCCGCGGTGTCCGCCGCGACGCAGAACTCCGCCATCGCGCCGTCGCCCGGCGCCATGCCCGCCCCGCAACTGAACCAGACCCGCTGACCGGCCGGCAGTGTGTCGGACTCGGCCACCACTCCGACGCCCTGGGCCCCCGGCACGTACGGCAGCGCCGGCGCGCCGAAGTAAGAGGTCCCCGACGCGCAGAGCAGGTCCAGCGGGTTGATCGGCGCGGCCGTCACCTTGATGAGCGCTTGCCCCAGACCCCGCCGGGGGACCGGATGCGGCCCGTACTCGGGCGGCGCGCCGTGCTGGCGTAGTACGGCCGCGCGCATCACCTGCGAGCCTCCGCCGTCGCCTGAAGTGTTCATCTGCTGCCCGCTGTCACCAGGCACTAGTCCTGCGTGTAGGTATAGGTGTACGGGTTGTCCAGGACCCTGGTCTCCGGGATTTCCGGGTGCATGCCGTCGTCCCAGGCCTCCGGCCCGAGCACCCCCCGCAGGTACTCGACGGTCTGCTCGATCTCCCGCCGCGCCTTGGCCAGGTCCGACCCGACCAGCTTGTGGTCGTACTTGACGACCCTGCCATTGACGACCACGGTATGCACGTCGCCCCGCTGAGCCTGGAACACCACATGCCCGTAGGGGTTGAGCAGCGGGAACATCACCGGCGAATTGTCGTTCTTGATCAGCACGACGTCCGCCTTCTTGCCCGCTTCCAGGCTGCCGGTCAGCGAGTCCAGGCCGAGGGCCTTGGCGCCGCCGCGGGTCGCCCAGTCCACGACCTGCTCGGCCCGCAGCTTGTGGTGGGTGACGGTCTCGTCCCGGTTGTGCGCCTCCAGGTGCTCCCTGGCGCGGTCCGCGCTCAGCGTGGCCCGCATCGCGGAGAACAGGTCAGCGCTCCACCAGACGCTGGTGTCCATGGACAGCGAGACGCCTATGCCGTGCTCGCGCAGCTTCCAGGTGGGCGGGTAGCCCTGCCCCGCGCTCTGCTCGCTCTCGGTGGACAGCGACGCCGACCCGCCGGTCGCCGCGATCCGGTGGTAGGAGTCCGGCGACAGGGTCGCCGCGTGCACGTAGATGGTGCGCTCGTTCATGAACCCGTGCTCGTGCATGAGCCGGATTCCCTCGTCGGTGGTCACCTTCCAGACCCCGGCGTGCGTGGTGACGGGCACGTCCAGCTCCCTGGCCACCTCGAACGCCGCCTTCTCGGGGAAATCAGGGCTGGCCGGGGGGACGTCGAACGCCAGCTGGAAGCCGAGCATGTCGTTGCTGCCGCTGAAGCGCCGGGAGACGAAGTCGCGGAACTCCGGCGTCGCTGACCACTCCCAGGGGGCGGCCTGGATGTTGCCGTAGGCGAGCACGAACCGGCCGGGAACCTCCGCGAGTGCGTCTACCGCCGCCTCGGCGTGGTCGATCGTGTGCAGGTTGTGCGACCAGTCGACTGTGGTGGTCACGCCCGCGTCGATTGCCTCGATCGCGCTCAGCAGGTTGCCCGCATGAATGTCCTGCGGCCGGAACGACTTGCCCCACTGGAGGTAGTTCCAGACGAAGTACTGGGTGAGCGTCCAGTCGGCGCCGTATCCGCGCATCGCGGTCTGCCACATGTGCCGGTGCGTGTCGATCATGCCCGGCATGACGATGCCGCCGGCGGCATCGATCTCCTGCGTGCCCTCGGGCACCTGGAGGCCCGGGCCGACCGCGCTGATCCGCTCGCCCTCGATCAGGACGTCGGCACCCCGCAGGACGCGGTGGGCGTCGTCCATGGTGAGCACGGTGGCGTTGCGGAACACCACAGGGCGTCCGGGCACAGGGCGTCCGGGTTCTGGTGCGGCCGTCATGGCAGACCTCCGTTCTGGGCGGGCCGTGGATCAGGCAATGCGGACATGTGTCCGTATCACGGCTGCATGCGACTTGACCGGAAGCGTTGCCGGTTTGGCGCTCGCTGTCAAGAGGGAAAATAGCCTGACTTGCACTGAACTTCGAAAATGGGCGTCCGGCATACGGACAGGATGGTCAGATCACGCTACAGTCAGTCAAGTAGTAACGCCGCGCACGCATGGGGGAGACGACATGGCCCGGCCCGACACCAGCCCCGACTTCATCGAGGCGCTGGCACGCGGCCTTGACGTGATCCGGGCCTTCGCGCCCCGCCAGCCCGTAATGTCGCTGGCGGCGGTGGCCGGCGCTACCGGGCTGGCCCGGCCGACGGCCCGCCGCATCCTGCTCACCCTGGAAGAGCTCGGCTACGTGCGCGCCGTCGATGGCGGCGGCTTCGAGCTGACCCCGCGGGTCCTCGAGCTCGGCATGTCCTACGTCCTGTCACGCAACCTGTGGGAGGTGGCCAGGCCGCACATGGAGGCGCTAGTCGCCCGCACGCACGAATCGTCATCGATCGCCCAGCTGGACGGATCGGACATCGTCTACGTGGCCCGCGTGGCGGTGCCGAAGATCATCGCCCTGGCCGTGACGATCGGGACCCGTTTCCCGGCCATGCAGACCTCGCTTGGCAAGGTGCTGCTGGCCGGCCTGCCGCCCGAACGGGTCGAGCAGGTGCTGGCCTTGCCGAGCCGGTCTGGCATCGCCGCCCGCTGGCAGCCAGCGGCCTCCGAGCGGGACACCGCGCTGCGCGAGGTCAGGGCCCGCGGTTGGTCACTGACGGACGAACAGCTCGCGCTGGGCATCCGATCGGTGGCGGCTCCACTGCGGGACGGCACCGGCCGGGTCATCGCCGCGATGAACGTGACCGTGCACGCGGCCGAGACGCCGGTGCAGGTACTCACTGGCGAGTACCTGCCGATGCTGCTTGCGGCCGCGGGCGCGATCAGCGCCGACTGGGCGGCCTACCAGGCCGTGCCCGCTGTCCTCGTGCACCCTGTCGCCGCGCCCGCCGGCACCGCGCCCGCCGGGATGCCGACGTCGGTCGGAACGCCAGTGCCGGGACGGATGCAGGCTTGACAGCGGGCCTGGCCAGCACCACACTGGCAGATCTGCGGACTAGTGTCCGCCAAGCGGACAGAAGGACGCAGTACTGCATATGAGTCATCCACAAACCAGCCCGGGGCCGCTGGCCGGCTTGCTCGTGGCCGATTTCTCGCGGGTGCTGGCCGGCCCCTACGCCACCATGCTGCTCGCCGACCTCGGCGCCGACGTGATCAAGGTGGAGAGCCCGGCCGGCGACGACACCCGCCGCTGGATGCCGCCGGTGACCGACGACGGAACCGCCACGTACTACCTCGCTGTCAACCGCAACAAGCGCTCCGTCGCGCTTGACCTCAACGACGAAGGCGACCTGGCGGCCGCTCGCGAGCTCGCCCGGCGGGCCGACGTGCTGGTACAGAACTTCAAGCCGGGCGGACTCGCCAGGTTCGGCCTGGATTACGAGAGCGTGCGCGCCGCGAATCCCGCGGTGATCTATGCCTCGATCAGTGGTTTCGGCTCTGGCGGCGGCAAGGACCTGCCCGGCTATGACCTGATGGTGCAGGCCATGTCGGGCCTGATGAGCCTGACCGGCGCGCCGGACGGCCCGCCCTTTCGCGCGGGCATCTCCGTGTTCGACGTGATCGCCGGCCTGCACACCACGATCGGCATACTCGCCGCGCTCAACCACCGCGGCGCGACCGGACAGGGCCAGCAGGTCGAGGCCAGCCTGATGGCGTCCGCTCTCTCCGGCATGGTCAACCAGACTAGCGCCTACGCCGCCGGGGGAGTGGTGCCGTTCCGGATGGGAAACTCCCATCCCAGCCTGTTCCCTTACGAGCCGCTGCCGACCGGTGACGGTGATCTCATCGTGACCGCGGGCAACGACGCGCAGTTCCGCAAGGTCTGCGAGGTCCTGGGCGCGCCGCACCTCGCCGACGACCCGAGGTTCGCTCATAACGACGGCCGCACGGCCAACCGTGACCAGCTCAGGCCGCTGCTGACCGAGCGACTGGCGCGTCGTTCCGCCGCTGAGTGGTTCGCCGACCTGATCGCCGCCGGGGTTCCGTGCGGGCCGATCAACACGGTCGACGGCGGCATCGAGTTCGCCAACCAGATCGGCCTGGATCCGGTGGTCGTCGCCGGAGACGGGCCGGCCGGCGTGCCGACCATCAGGCATCCGCTGACGTTCTCGGTCACGCCGCCGCGCTACGACCTGCCGCCGCCGGCACTCGACGAGCACGGTGACCAGATCAGGTCCTGGCTCGGCGCGTCGGCGGCTCGCGGCGCCAGCGAGCAAGGGGGATCAGCATGACGCAGTCAGGCGCGGCCGGCCAGGCCGGCTACCCGACGTCGATCGGTGCTTCCGACCCGGACAAGATCACCGTGCTAGGCCATGACCTGGCAGCCGACCTGATGGGGAAGGTCGGCTTCGGCGAGCTCGCCATGTGGCTGGTCACCCAGCGCAGGCCCACCCCGTCGCAGGTCCGGGTCTTCGAGGCGGTCCTGGTGGCGCTCGCCGACCACGGCTTCACGCCCACCGCGATCGCGGCCAGGCTCACGTTCCTCAGTGCTCCGGACTCGGTGCAGGGCGCCCTGGCGGCCGGCCTGCTCGGCGGTGGCTCGAGGTTCCTCGGCGTCACCGAGGACGCGGGCAGGTTCCTGTCCGACGTGATCGCGGGCGCGGGCGGTGACCTGCCCGCCGACGACGCGGGCTGGGACGCGCTCGCGCTGGCCGCCGTGCAGCGGGCCCGTGCGGCCGGCCGGTTCGTCCCCGGGCTCGGTCATCCGGTGCACAAGGTAGCCGACCCGCGCACGCCGGTCCTGATCGCCATCGCCGAAGAGGAGGGACTGCGCGGCCCGCACCTGAAGCTGTTCGAAGCGATCGGGCGGGTTCATCCGGCGGTGCTCGGCCGGACGCTGCCGCTCAACGGCGCGGGCACCTGCGGCGCCGCACTCGCGGACCTCGGCCTGCCGCCAGACCTGCTGCGCGGCTTCGCGCTGCTGGCTCGCGCCGCCGGACTGCTCGGCCACATCGCCGAGGAGAAACGGCGGCCGGTCGGCATGGACGTGTACCTGTCGGTCGAGCACAATACGCGGTACCTGCCGCCCGAGCCGGATTAGCCCCCGCACCTGACTCAAGGGAGCCGCCATGGCACAAGTTGTCGCGGTCATCGCATCCACTCATCACCCGTTCTACTACCGGGCCAGCACCTCGACCGGCGATGACCGGCCGCCGTTCGCCGACGAGTGGGTCGCCAAGATCGAAAGGTTCCGCGAGACCCTGACCAGAGCCAACCCGGATGTCCTTGTGATGGTCGGCAGCGACCACTTCCACCAGTTCTGGCTGGACAACATGCCGCAGTTCCTGATCGGCAAGGCGCCGTTCTATGACGCGAACTACTACAACGAAGAACGCGAGTTCGGCCTGCCGCGAATGTTCCTGAAGGGCCAGGAGGACCTGTCGGCCTACTTGCTGCGCGAGGGCATGGACGCGGGCTTCGACCTGGCGTTCAGCAACGAGCTGCGGATCGACCACTCGATCACCTGCCCGCTGATCACGCTGCGGCCGCAGGCGGACCTGCCGATCGTGCCGGTCTACACCAACATCTTCGCGCCGCCGCTGCCGCGGCCCGGTCGCTTCGTCCAGCTGGGCAAGACGATCAGGCAGCTGGTGGAGTCCTGGCCGGGCGACGCGCGGGTGGCCATTATCGGCACCGGTCACCTGTCGCTGGAGCTGGGCGGGCCGCGCCAGTTCGGCCCGCACGGCCCGGACCCCGAGTTCGACCGCAAGGCAGTCGAATGGATCGCGTCGGGCGACCTTGAGTCGGCGCTGGCGGAGGTCAGCCTGGACAGCCTGTGGCTGCCAGGCAACGCGACCCACGGCTTCATGGACTTCATGCTGATGATGGGCGTGGCCGGGGAGAACGCGAAGGCCGACTACACCGACTCGCTCGACCTGTTCCACACGATGGAGGCCTACTTCACCTGGTACCCGCGGGGTGGGGCTGGCCGGGAGGAGCTAGCGTGAGCAAGTACCTGCTGGACAAGTTCCTCTACACGGTTGACCGGGACCCCGAGCTGGTCGAGCGCTACCGCGAGGACCCCCGCGGCACGGTGCGGTGGTGGGAGGCCGAGCGGGCCAACGTCATCGTGAACCTGCCGGAGATGGAGCGCAGCACCTGGCTGAAGTTCACCGACGCCGAACGCGAGGCGCTCGCCAACCATGACTACGTCAAGCTGTTCGAGCTCGGGGCGCACCACTTCCTGACGCTGACCTTGTTCATCGCGCTGTTCGAGCGGGACTACGACGAGCCGCTGGCCTTCCAGAAGGAGTTCGCCAGCAAGCTCAGTCACTGGAGCCTGCCCTATCCGGATATCTCGACCTGACCGCACGACCCAGGCCGGGAGGCAGTGACACACTGGGGCAAATCCCGTCCTGCGGCGCTCACGCTGGCGAGACCGCATGTGCCTTCTGGAGAGTCCGTTGAGATACGGCATCGTGCTGTTCACCAGCGATCGCGGCATCACCCCGGCCCGGGCGGCGCAGGCGGCCGAGGCCGCCGGCTTCGACTCGTTCGCCGTGCCCGAGCACACGCACATCCCGGTTCGCCGGGAAGCGGCACATCCAGGCACCGGAGATGCCACCCTTCCGGACGACCGTTACCTTCGGGTGCTCGACCCGTGGGTGGCACTGGCCACGGCCGCCTCGGTGACGAGCACGATCAGGCTGGGAACGGCGGTCTCACTGCCCGCCGAGCATGACCCCATCGCCCTGGCCAAGACCATCGCCTCGCTCGACCACCTGTCCGGCGGTCGCGTGACGCTGGGAGTCGGGTTCGGCTGGAACACCGACGAGCTTTCCGATCACGGGGTCCCTGCGGGCAGGCGGCGCACGGTACTGCGCGAGTACCTGGAGGCCATGCAAGCCCTGTGGTCTGCGGAGGAGGCCAGCTACCATGGCGAATTCGTCGACTTCGGGCCGTCGTGGGCCTGGCCGAAGCCGGTGCGGCCCAAGCTGCCCGTCATCGTGGGGGCAGGCGGCACGGAGCAGACATTCGGCTGGATCGCGCGGTCAGCCGACGGGTGGATGACCACCCCGCGCGACACGCGGATCGAAGAGCAGACGGCCCTGTTGCGCCGGATCTGGACCGAAGCGGGCCGGGACGGCGTGCCCGAGGTCACCGCGCTGGCCGGCAAGCCGGACCAGGACGTGCTCGCCCGCTGGCGTGCGGCGGGCGTGACCGAGGTGCTGTTCGGCCTGCCCGACCGCGCCGCCGACGAGGTCGCCGCTTACATCGCGCGGCTGGGTGATCGACTCGGGGTCAGCTAATTGGTGCGGCAACGGGCGAGCGGCGGCGACCGTCAGCTCCAGGCGTTCGGGCAGCATTCGGCCAGAAAAGCCGGGGCGCGACAAAGAACGCATCAGTTGCCCGGTCGAAGTATGATCCGGCTAGGCACGGGCGAGTGCCGCGGTCAGGGTCACGTGCCGGGTCACGTGCCAGGCGCGAAGGAGCTACTTTATGGGCATTCTGAACGAGGCTCGCCGCGAATTCATCGCGGCACCCGACAACTCTAAGCATCAGATCGTCTTCAAATGGCCCGACCGTAACATCCGCAAGTTCGCCAGGGTCATCGTCGAGCCAGATGCCGCGGCCGTCTTTATCAACCAGGGTCAGGTGAAAGGTCTCCTCGGGCCAGGACAGCACACGCTGGACGCCTCGGAGCTTCCGTTCCTCGGCCTCTTCGTGGACTGGGCTACCAACAGCAACGCCTTCCAGGCCGAGATCTTCTTCGTCGGCGCGCGCGAGTTCCCGAACCTGCGGTTCGGCGGCAGGCTGGACGAGGTCCAGGACCCCAACACCGGCCTGATCGTGACCCTGCGCTCGTTCGGCGAGTACGCGATCCGGGTGACCGACCCCGCCAAGCTGATCTTGAACCTGGTCGGCACCGTCGACGTGACGAACAACGACGCTGTCACGGCCTGGGTCACCCAGCAACTGCTCAAGGCGACCCGAACCACGGTCACCACCCAGCTCATGTCCGGCGCCTGGCAGATCCTCGGCCTGTCCATGCACAGCCCGGAGATCGAGGTCGGTGCCAGGGACGGCGCCAACACCGAGCTCGCCGACTACGGGATCGCGATTACCCGGCTCGGCAACCTCGACATCAACCTCGACGACGACGACAACGCCAGGCTGAAGAAGCTGGCCGGCGACACCGCCTACAGCCGGCTGGCCGGCGGGTTCCTCCAGGCCGCCCAGGCCGAGGCGCTGCAGGGGGCTGGCGAGGGCATGGCTCAGGGCGGGGCCGCCGTGACCCCGATGTTCCTGGGCGCCGGCTTCGGCATGGCCAACCAGATGATGCAGGCTCCCGCGCAGACTCCTCCTTATCCGCCGCCGCCCGCTCCGGGCTTCGCGGGCGGCGGGGCCGGCTTCGCGCCTCCTGGCCCGCCCGCCGCGCCCGCGCCAGCCGCGGCGCCAGCCCCCGCTCCGGCCGAGCCGCCTGCCGCCACCGCGGTGGCCATGACCGCGTGCGCGAACTGCGACCACCAGGTCCGCGTCGGCGCGAAGTTCTGCGACTCCTGCGGCAACCCCATGGCCAAGCACTGCACCAACTGCAACGCCAGCCTGAGCGCGTCGTCGAAGTTCTGCGCCGAGTGCGGCACCCCCACCGCCCCGCCGCAGGCTTGACGTTCCGCCATCCGTTCACGCAGTGCCAGGCCTCGCATGCATAACGCGACGCGCAGGCCTGGCACTCGGCTACGATCACATCCACTTATCCCTTCTTCGCCTGCTTAGGGCCACCCCGAGAAGAAAGGCCTATCCGGATGGATCGGATCGAGTGCCAGTGGTGCAAGGCTCAGAACGAGCCGGAACGTACAAGCTGTACGACCTGCGGGGCGCCGCTGGACAAGAAAAACCTGGTATCGGACTCCGGCTGGAGCGAGGCGCCGCGACTGCGGGACATGACGGAGCTCCGGTTCTCAAACTCCACCTGCCAGATCGAAGGCGAGATCGTCCCGGTCGCCGAGATCGCGCTGGCGCACGGTGACTCGGTCTTCTTCGAGCATCACGTGCTGCTGTGGAAGGAGCCGGGCGTGCCGATGTCGGCGTTGAACACCGGCGGCGGCATGAAGCGCATGATCGGCGGCATGCCGCACGTCATCAGCGTCGCCCACGGTCCAGGCCGGATCGCGTTCTCGCGCGACGCCACCGGCGAGGTCGTGGTGCTGCCGCTGCACCCGTCGATGGAACTGGACGTACGGGAGCACGCGTTCCTCGCCGGTACGCACTCGCTGAGCTACTCCTTTGTCCGGATCAAGGGCCTGGCCAACGTGCTGCACGGCGGCAGCGGCATGTACATGGACAGGTTCGTGACTCACCAGGAGCCCGGCCTGCTGCTGCTGCACGGCTACGGCAACGTGTTCCAGAAGACCCTGCAGCAAGGCGAGAAGATCCTGATCGAGCCAGGCGGCTTCCTGTACAAGGACTCGTCGGTGACGATGAACACGGTCCAGCAGAACGTCAGGACCGGGTTGATGCGGCACGGTATGTACCTGGCCGAGATGACCGGGCCCGGGCGGGTCGGCATCCAGTCCATGTATGTACACCACAGCAGCGAATAGGGGACCGATATGTCGAGCTACACCTGTCCCTATTGCCGAATCGGCAGCGATGGGACCGGGCCGAGCTGCCCGCACTGTGGTGCACCGGTCGACGTCCGGATCCGCACGTCCAAGTCCGGCTGGGCCGAGCAGCCTCCGATCCGCGACATGGCCAGGATTCACTTCAACCGCTCGACCTGCCAGATCAGCGGTACTTACGTGCCGGTTGCCGAGATGGCACTGCACGACGATGACTGGGTCTACTTCTCGCACCACGTGCTGTTGCACGCCGACACCCAGGTCAAGATGGATTCGGTGAAGATGGGCGGCGGCTGGAACCGGGTGCTGGCCGGAATGCCGCTGATCATGATGAAGGCGCAGGGTCCCGGCCACATCGCTTTCAGCGCCGACCATCCCGGCGAGACGCTGGCCATTCCGCTTCAGCACAATCAGTCCGTCGACGTGGTCGAGCACCGTTTCCTCGTCGCGACGGGGAACGTGACATACCAGTGGGAGCGCTCCGGCATCTGGTTCACCACTCAGGACGGCGACGAGCAGGAGTGGCACTACCCGCTCGGCCAGATGATGGACCGGTTCACCGCCCAGGGCGGACCGGGACTGCTGTTGCTGCACGGACCTGGTAACACGTTCATCAGGGATCTCGCGCACGGCGAGCGCGTCCTGATGCAGCCAGGCGCTCTGATCTGGAAGGACCCGACGGTCTCGATGCACCTGCACTTCGAGTACCCCAGGGGCCAGTACTGGTTCAGCTCGGCCCGCTGGCAGGCCAAGTCCATGTGGCTGACGCTGCAAGGGCCAGGCCGGGTAGCCGTCCAGTCGGTGTTCGAACCGCCGGAGATGGTCGGCTCCGTCGTGAACAGCTCCTACGCGACCACGCACTACTGGTAGCCAGGCCAGTTCGGCCGCGGAGCTTCGAAGCGGCGCGCTGACCGCTTCCTGCGGCTAGCGTGCCGCTTCGGCGGACGCCGGTCGGGGCCGGTTCACCCGCCAGGCGCAGGTGCCTGTGCGGCGATGAGCTTCTCGGCCCGCATGCTGAGCTTGGCGCCACTCGGCCAGCCCGCGTAGTGCGTCAGGAAGATCACGATTTCCCTGAGCTGGTCGGCATCAAGCTCGGCGTTGCGCAGCGCGGCGTCGATCTGGATCTCGGCTACGTCATGCATGCCCTGCCCGATCAGCAGGCCGATCAGCAGCAGCCTCCGGTCCCGCTGGCTCAGGCCGGGCCTGGTCCAGATCTCGGCGAACAAGTGATCCACGGTCAGCCCGAAGAAATCGCCGGGCCCGTCCTGCACCTCCCAGCCATAGACCTGCCGCATCACTTCCAGGCCGCGTTGGCGCTTGCCGCGGTCTTCGTCCTGCTCGTGGCTCATTCCCGGCCCTTCCTGCCGCAGGCGTCGCTGACGTGCGGCACGCCAAGCCCGGCCGCGAAGTTGTCCATGGCGAACTCGGCGAGCGGAAGCCGCACGCCCAGTTCGGCGCCGAGCGCCAGGGCGAGCGACAGGTCCTTCTCACCCAGCGCCCTGACGTGTTCCAGGATCTCCCTGAGCGGGTCGTCGGCTGGCACCGGCGCGGTCGTAGGGCGCAGCATGATCGAACCTGGGCCGCCGGTGACCGCGTCGGAGTGCCGCACCACCTTCGCGAGCTCGCGCAGGTCGATGCCGCTCGCCTCGGCCAGCCGCTGCGCCTCGGCCGCCGCGGTAAAGGCCGCGAAGTGCAGCAGGTTACGAGCCAGCTTGGTCCGGGTGCCCGCGCCCACCGGACCCATGTGCACCACCAGGTCCGCCCACCTGCCGAACGGCTCGCGGCACCGGTCGTACGCCTGGCGCGAACCGCCGACCATGACCGCGAGCTGCCCGGAGTGCGCACCCATGAACCCGCCGCTGACCGGGGCGTCGATCACCTCGACTCCCGCCGGGCCGAACTCGGCGGCCAGCAGGGGAGCGGTGCCGGCGCTGATGGTCGAGTGAATCGCGATCACGACCGCGGCACCGGCAGCCCGGCCGGCGCCGCCAGCCGCACCGCGTACCGCATCGCCAATTTCCCGAACTACCTCGCGGACCTGGTCGTCGTCCCGGACCATGACCGAGATGATCCCCGCCGTCCTGGCGACGTCGGCCACGCTGACAGCGGACCGAGCGCCCGCCTCGGCCAGCGGTTTCACGGCCTCCGGCCGTGCGTCGTACCCGACCAGCCCGCCTGGCCAGTCCGCCAGCCGGCGGGCCATCGGAGCGCCCATCTGGCCAAGGCCGATGAACCCGATCGCCGGATGGACGCCTCCGCCGGCTGCCCGATCGGCAACCCCGTCCGGCCCGCTTCCGCCCGCGCTCATGCCCGGAACACCTGGCCGCCGTCGACGTTCACGATCTGGCCGGTGATCCAGCTCGCCTCCTCCGACAGCAGGAACAGGCACGCTCCGACCAGGTCAGCGGGCTGCCCCAGCCGCTTCAGCGCGAGCGTCTTCACCAGGTCACCGGTCAGGTCACCGACCACGGTCCTGGTCGCGGCCGTATCGGTCGGCCCCGGCGCGATCGCGTTCACCCTGATGCCCATGCCGCCGAGTTCGTGCGCGAGTTGCTGGGTCAGCCCGTTGACCCCGACCTTGGCCAGCCCGTAGAAACTCGCGTACAGCCAGGCGGCGGTCGACGACTGGTTCACGATCGCGCCGCCACCCCGGCCGGCCAGGTACCGGTAGCACGCGCGGGTGCAGGCGAGCGCACCGTCCAGGTTCACGCCCATGAAGGCCTTGTAGTAATCCCAGTCCACCGTGAGCAGCAGGTCCAGTTTCATCGAGCCGTAGATCGCGGCATTGTTCACCAGGTAGTCGATGCCGCCGAAACGATCCGCTGTGAATTCCGCCATGGCCTGCGCCGATTCGGGGCGGGAGACGTCCGTGCGTACGAACGCGGCCCGCCCGCCGCCGGCCGTGATCGATGCCGCCACGTCCGCCCCGGCGTCCTCGTTCAGGTCGGCCACGACGACCGCGGCGCCCTCGGCCGCGAGCGCGCGCGCATAGGCCTCGCCAATGCCCTGAGCCGCTCCGGTCACGATCGCCACCTTGCCGACGAACCGGCCGGACCATTCCTTTTCCCTTGTTCTGGACATCTGTCCAGACTACAGTTCAGCACATGGCTGAGCGCAAGGACTACTCGGGCGAATTCGATCCTGACTTCCGGTATGAGGACCTGTCGAAGCAGGCGCTGGTCCGCCTGGTGCGGGAGTACGCACTGATCGCCCAGCTCCTGGACCGGTCGGTGTTCGCGGCGATCGGGTTGCGGTACGGTCAGCAGGCGGTCGAGGAGCTCGCGATCGAGGAATGGCGCGGTGCCAGCCCGATCTATACCGAGCGGATCCGCAAGATCATGAACATCGAAGGCAACGGCGTGCCGGCGATCTTCAAGCAACTCCAGCTCGATCCGGGCTTCGCCCAGCACTACATGGACGTGCACTACGAGGTAGTGGACGAGAACCACGGCTTCTTCGAGCTCAAGACCTGCGGTGCGCTGCTCGACGTCGAGCCGTTCGGGGAACGCGCCGTCCGGAGCATGTGCCACGCGATCGAGGACGGCACCTTCGACGTGACCGCCCAGGCGGTGAACCCGAAGGCGCGCATCCGCCCGGTACACCGGCCGCCGCGGGTTCCGGCCGGCCGGGTGCCGGTCTGCCGCTGGGAGGTGATCATCGACGAGGACACCGAAGTCCTAACCGAGGCGGACATCACCAGGATGACCCGAGGCACCACGGCAGCCACCTATCACTTCCCGCCGATGCGCGACGGCGCCCCGCATGTGCCGGAGCCAGCTGGTCCGTGAAGCTCACCGTCACCGACTGAATACCCACGGCAAGCCGCGGGTCAGTGGCAGGCACCCTTGGGGGTATTTCGCCTGTGCCAGCGCGCCAGTCACGCAACTAGCATCGCAGTAGTCACCTTGCCGCCACTCCGGGCCGCACCTCGGAAGGGAAAAGGAATTATGAGTGTTTCTGGTAATCGTTTACTGAACAGACGCAGGCTGGCTCAGGCGGCGACCGCGGCTGTGACCGTGAGCGGCGTGATGCTGTTGCTGGCCTCTCCAGCGCTCGCGCACATCGGCATCACGCCGAGTTCGGCGGCTGCCGGATCGGCGCAGGAGCTGACATTCCGGGTTCCGGACGAGGAACCCAACGCCGACACCGTACGGTTCGACATGCTCATTCCCACCAACCCGCCGATCGCACAGGTGCTCGTGAAGCCGGTGCCGGGCTGGTCGGCCACGGTGAAGACGATTACGCTGGCCAAGCCCGTTGTCACCGACGACGGATCGTTCAGCCAGGCGGTCTCCGAGGTCATCTGGTCCGGCGGGCGGATCGCCCCTGGCCAGTACCAGGACTTCTCGATCTCCGCCGATCCGCTGCCCAGCGCGGCCGGCACGATGGTGTTCAAGGCGATCCAGACGTACTCGAACGGAGATATCGTCCGCTGGATCGACGTCTCACAGCCTGGCCAGCCGGCTCCCGGGCACCCCGCGCCGACGCTCATCCTGACCACTGGCAGCACCACGGCGCAGACGGCGAGCGCACCAACCGGATCAAGCACGGCCGACCCGAAGTCGGCGGGCTGGCCAGGAATGCTGGCTATCGCTGCCCTCGTCGCCGGCCTGCTCGCGCTCGGCATCTCGGTCTTCAGCCTGCGGCGCCAGCGGAATACGGGCGGCTGACCGGTGCTGCGCAGATTCGGTATCCGTCTCGTCGCCGCGATGGTCCTCGCCGCGACCGGCCTGCTGCTGACAGCACCTGCCGCACTGGCGCATGCGTTCCCGGTCTCCACCAGTCCAGCCGACGGCTCGGTACTGGCGCTCGCGCCTACCCAGGTGAGCGTCACTTTCGACGAGCCGGTGGGTGTCAGCGCCAACAGCCTGAGGGTGTTCGCACCCAACGGGATCAGGGCCGACACCGGCGGGACGCAGCACGGCAGCCTACCCCAGATAATCACGGTCACCTTGCTACCCGGCCTGAGCCGCGGGACCTACACGGTGGGCTGGCAGGTCGTCTCCGCCGACTCCCACCCGGTCCAGGGCGCGTTCACTTTCTCGATTGGCGCGCGCAGCAGTACCGTGGTAGGCGCGGATAGCCTGCGCCCGTCGGGCAGTCGCCTGGTCGGTTTGGCGTTTGGCTTCGTCAGGTTTGCCGCTTTCTGCTGTTTCGCGCTGCTCGTCGGCGTGGTCGCTTTCGTGATCTGGTGCTGGCCGGCCGGCGCGACCAGCCAGGCTGTCCTGCGCCTGACGATGGCGGCATGGGGCGGACTGGCCATCACCGTCCTGGCAGCCGTACTTTTCCAGGGCGTCTACGGTGCGGGCCAGGGCGTCACGCACCTGTTCTTCCCGAACGTGCTGCACGCCACGCTGTACAGCAGGTACGGCCGCGCTATCGGCATCCGGCTGCTGCTTGTCATCGTGGCGCTGTTCGTCTTCTCCGTCACGTTCGGCGCGCTTCCCACCGCCACCCGGCGGACCCGCCTGCTGGCCGGAGGCGGCTGGGGGCTGGTCACTGTCGCACTCGCTGCTACCTGGGCGGCAGCCGATCACTCCGGCACCGGCATCCAGGTGCCGCTGTCGGTCCCGGCCGACGTCATCCACCTGACCGCCATGGCTACCTGGATCGGCGGGCTGGTCATGCTCGTCACGATCGTGCTCCGTCGGGCGCCAGACCGCGACGGCCGCGCGGTCAAGGCGGCGGGCCGAAACGGCCAGGCAGCGGGCCGAAACGGCCAGGCAGCGAGTTCCGAGGCGGCGCAGGCCGTGATCCGGTTCTCCCCGATAGCCCTGAACTGCGTGGTGGCCATGCTGGTCACCGGCACGTACCTGGCCTGGCGCGGCGTCGGTATCGCCGGGGGAGTGTCAGGTACCTGGGGCGCGCTCACCGGCACGACCTACGGTCGACTGCTGATCATCAAGGTCACCTGCATGGTCGCCCTGATTTGCCTGGGCTATGTCGCCCGCCGCAGGATCAGCGAGGGCCTGCAGATGCAGGCCGCACCCGTCCTGGCGCCCGAGGTGGAGGTCAAGCAGGTCCGGGTCAAGGCAGGTACCGCCGTCAAGGCAGGCGCCTCGGCCAAGGCAGGCGCCCCGGTCCGGACGGGCCAGCCGGGCACAGGGCCGAGGAACGGCACAGGGCCGAGGAACGGCACAGGGACGGGCACGACGGCACCGGCCAACCTCACAGACGTGCCAGAACCTGGTCCTGAGCACACTAGCGTCACCTTGCGCAAGCTGCGCTTGTCAGTCACGGTCGAGACCATGATCGCCGCGCTGGTCCTCGCGGTCACCGCGATTCTGGTGAACACGCCGACCGCGAGGGAAACCTACTCGCCGCCATCCACGGCCGCCATGACGTTCAATACCGGCGGTCCCGGGGGCAGCGGTCAGATCGCCGTGACCGTCACGCCGGCCAAGATCGGCCCCGACGAGGTCCAGCTCGTCATCACCGGGCCATCCGGACGGCCGTACCGTCCCGCACAACTCCAGGCAGCCATCTCGTTCCCCGCCCGCCAGCTCGGACCGCTGCCGGTCTCGCTCAGGCAGGTCGGCCCGGGCCGCTGGGCGAGCACACCGGTCGTCCTCGGCACGTCCGGGCAGTGGCAGCTCCAGGTCACCGTCCGCAGCGACGCTTTCGACGAGACGACCGTCACAGCTCAGATAACAGTCCGCTAGCGCACGTTCTCGCAGGAGGCCGGCGACGTCTGCTCACCACAGCGTCGCCGGCCCGCCGCCGAGCGGATAGTGGCCAGGCAGCCGCTCGCCGGACACCGACCGTTCCATCCGGCGGCGCATGCCGTCGGACAAGGCATCGGCCTTGATCATCTCCAGGAACAGCGAGACCACGTTGCCGAGGTCGAAGAAGTCCCGCTGCCAGGACCATTGCCAGTTACCGCCATACCGGAACCAGCTTCCGCCGATCCCCGCCACCTCGTACCCGCCGCCGCCGGGTCGCGGCGTCCCGGCGACCTGCTTCCAGAAGCCGACCACCTCGCCTTGCTGATCGTCGACGAGCACTCTCTGGTACGGGTAGGACCAGCCGTCGAGTCCGCCCATCTCCAGTGCCAGCGCGATGTTCTTGATCTCGTCCCTTCCAGCCACCATGAACTCTTCCGCCGGTCCCATGTTCCAGCCGTAGGTCGCGTCCGGCGTGTAGAGACCGGCCAGCGGCCGCCAGTCGCCGTTCTCTTCGCACCGCCGGTTGGCGTCCAGCCAGCGCCGCACCATCTCGTCCAGCTCCGCACGGGGGAATGCGGGCATTACGCACCTCCTGAATCGGTCAGCAGCAAGGACCCGCACGGGGCGCCGCGCCGGGTCCCGGCGCGGGTTCAGTCATCGACCAGCTTCAGCGCCTGGGCCGGGCAGAACCTGACGGCGGCCTGCACCGCCGAACGCTCGCTCTCCGGCGGCTGCGGATCAGTCACCGTCACCTTTCCTTTTCGGGGAACGGAGAACACCGCGGGCGCTTCAAGCTCGCACATCGCGTGCCCCTGGCACAGGTCGAGATCGACTTCGATCCGCATCGCCGCCTACCCGCCGGCCGCGGGCCGGGCGGCGGGCGTCCCGGCGGGCCGTGCGCCGCGCCTTCGGTACCGGACCACGCAGGGCCGCGCGAGCTGGACGACCATCTTGGAGTGGTCGTTACGGTAGCTCTCCGGTGGCTGCGCCAGCTCGAACTCCCAGTCCCGCAGCAGCACCGAGAAGATCGCCTTGAGCTGGATCATGGCGAAGTTCGCGCCAACACAGCGATGCCGTCCCGCGCCGAACGGTATCCAGGTCCAGCGGTGGACCAGGTCTTCCTGGCGGGGCTCGGCGTACCTGCCGGGCACGAAGGCGTCGGGATCGGGGAAGTCCTGCGGTATCCGGTTCGAGATCGCCGGGCTGGCCCCCACCAGCGCCCCGGCCGGAACCTGGTAGCCGCACACCTCCAGGTCCCTGGTGGCCGCGCGCAGCAGCAGGATTAGCGGCGGATGCAGCCGCAGCGCCTCCTTGACCGCCGCTTCCAGCCGTGGAATCTCGCGCAGCGCCTGGAAGCTGATCTCGGCGCCGCCGCTGTACAGGCCGTCAAGCTCGGCCACCACCCGCGCCAGCTCGGCCGGGTGTCTGAGCAGCTCGATCAGCGTCCACGCCGCGGTCCCCGAGCTGGTGTGATGCCCGGCGAACATCATCGAGATGAACATGCCGGTGATCTCGTCGGCGGCGAACATGCTGGCACCGTCGCCGTCGCGGACGGACATCAGCACGTCGAGCAGGTCACGGTCGCCGCGCCGCGGCGGTGGCCCGGCGGCCCGGTCGGTCATGATCTGCCGGACCAGCCCCACCAGGCCAGCGCGCGCGGCATCGCGGCGGCGGAAACTTTCGATCGGAGCATGTGGGTCGACAAATGCCAGGGCGTCGGTGCCGCGTTCCAGCTCGTGATAGAGCTCGGCGAACCTGCGGTCGAGCTGATCGCGGAACTTCCTGCCGATGAGGCAGGCGGACGAGGTATAGATCGTCAGCTCGGCGAACCAGTCCAGCAGCTCGATCTCGCCCGCGTCGGCCCAGTCCGCCACCATCGCGTCGACCTCGTCCGCGATGGTCTGTGCGTGGCCGCGCATCATGTCACCGCGCAGCGCCTGGTTGTGCAGCGCTTCCCTGCGGCGCTCGGGAGAGGCGTCGAAAACCACTCCCTTGCCGAAGATCGGCGTCATGAACGGGTATGCCTGCGCCTGGTCCAGGTCCTCGTCCGGAGCGCGGAAGAAGTACTCGTTCGCCTCCGCGCTGGTCAGCAGGATGACGGGCCGCCCGGCCAGGTCGAAGGCACCCACGTCACCGCACTCGGCCCGCAGCCGTCGCATCAGCTCGATCGGCGCGCTGCGCAGCTCTTCCAGGTGGCCGCCGTCGGCGGTGCCGCCGGAGACCACCGGTGCGTCACGAGGCCGCATGGTCAGCCTCCGGGCGAAGCGGCGCCTCTGGCTGGATCTCGATCATGGTCAGGTGCGCTCCTCTCGGCGCGGACACGATGGCGAGTACTGCCGCGGCGACGTCGGACGGCCGGAGGAAGTACGGATGGCGGGCCAGCCCCCACCGGGACCAGTCGTCAAGCACGGCCTGCACGGTCGGGGAGTCCCAGCTCATTCCCATCCCGGTCTGCGTCGGCCCGGGCCGGACCACGGAGGCGCGGACGCCGGTCCCTTCAAGCTCCATCTGCATGGCCCTGGCCATGCCCTCCACCCCGTGCTTGGCCGCCACGTAGCCGCCCATCCGCGGCCGGGGCGTCCGCACCACGTCGGAGGAGACGATGACCACGTCGCCGCGCCGGCGCCGCACCATGCCTGGCACGATCGCCGAGACGAGCCGGTGCACGCCGATCAGGTGTACCTGCACCTGCCCGAGGAAGCCGGCCGGATCGACTTCGTGCACCTGGCCCGCGTCGATGTCGCCGGCGCAGCAGATCAGCACCTCCGCCGGGCCAAGCTCGGCGCCGACCGCCGCCGCGAACTTGCCAGCGGACTCGTCCTGGCTGACGTCCAGCTCAAGCGCGACGGCTTCGCCGCCGTCCGCACGGATCGAAGCGGCGATCTCCTCGCACGCGCCTACTCGCCGTGCACCGAGCGCGACCGGGTGTCCGCAGGCGGCCAGCGCCCTGGCGGTCGCCGCGCCGATGCCCGACGATGCTCCGGCCACGACGGCTGGCCGGCGCTCCGGGTGCGGTTCGAACCTCGGCATCTCAGCTAGCCTCCACTTGCACCGGGAGCGTGGCGAAGCCACGGACGTTGACCGAATGGACCCGCTGCGCCGCCGACTCGTCCACCCGGTAGCGCGCGACCTTGGCGGCGAACTCGGTGAGCGCGATCTGCGCCTCCAGCCTGGCGAGGTTGGCCCCGAGGCAGTAATGCCGGCCAGCGCCGAAGCTGATCAGCGCCGAGGTATCCCGGTCCAGCTCGTACCGGTCAGGATCGGCGAATGCCCTGGAGTCACGGTTCGCGGCGCCGATCAGCAGCAGCACCCGGGAACCCGCGGCGATGGCCTGTCCGTGGACCTCGAAGTCCTGGGCGGCCGTCCTGGCGATGAACTGGCTGGACGCGTCGTAGCGCAGCGTCTCCTCGATCCAGTCCCGTACCCGCGCCGGGTCACCAAGCGGCTTGGCCACCTGCGCCGGATCGCGCCAGCCCCAGTACAGCGCGTTGGCCAGCAGCTTGGTGGTGGTCTCGTTCCCTGCCACCACCATCAGGAACAAGAAGCCGACCACCTCGTCGTCGGTGAGCCGGTCACCATCGATCTCGGCGGTGACCAGCGCCGAGGTCAGGTCACTGGCTGGCCGGCGCCGGCGTTCCCGCACCAGGTCGGAGTAGTAGCCGACCAGCGTCAGTGCGGCCTCCATGCCCGCCTGCGGCACGTCGAGGACGCCCTCGTCACGGTGCACCACCAGGTCGGCTAGCCGGCGAAGCTCGGCCCGGTCGGCCTGCGGCATGCCCATCAGGTCGGAGATGACGTCCATCGGCAGCAGGCCGGCGAAGTCCGCCACGAAGTCGAACGAGCCCGCCCGCACCGCCGGATCCAGGTACCGCCGGGTCAGCGCCAGGACGCTGGGCGCCAGGTCGCGCACCCGCCGGGGGGTGAAGCCTGCCGAGACCAGCGCGCGCATCCGCGTGTGCCTGGGCGGGTCGAGCGCCAGGAACGACATGACCCGGTGCGCTTGCGGGCCCCAGGCCGACGGATCGAGCGAGACCCCGTTGGCGCTGGAAAACCGAGCCGGGTCGCGGAAGGCCGCGACCACGTCTTCGTGCCTGGACAGCGCCCAGAAGTCCAGCTCGTCATTCCGGTAGGCCGGCGCCTCGTCCCGCAGCCTGGCGTAGACCGGGTAGGGATCCTCGTGGATCGCGTAGTCATACGGGCTGAACGACACCGGGGTCATGACCGGTCACCGCACGATCAGCCCGGCGGCCTCGGCCAGCCGGTCGGCCGTCCGGCCGTAGCTGGTATAGCCGAGCCCCGCCTGCACCATGGCACCGTAGTAGGCGAGCTCCAGCACGCCCGCCGCCGGATTCCCCGGCCCGGCGGCAGCCGCGATCCGTTCGCGGATCTCCTTGCCGATGTCCAGCCTGAGCTGGCGGACGTCGGGCTCACCGCCGAACAGCGCAGCCGTGCAGCCGACGGCAAGCTCGGGTTCGTCGGAGACGAGCAGCGCGAGTTCGCGCAGTACGGTGGTGACCCGGACCCTGGCCGACGCCTCGCTGGTGTCGACCGGGGGCAGCGCCCGCAGCCGCCGCCAGAACACCTCGGCAAGCAAGTGGTCCTTGGACGCGAAATAGGTATAGGCCGTGGCGGCAGCGACGCCCGCCGAACGGGCCACGTCCCGCACGCTGAAATGCTGGTAGCCGGACTGCCTGACTTCCCGCACCGCGGCCTCGGTCAGCCGCCGCACCGTATCGGCCTGGCGTGCCGACAGCCGACGGCGAGTCGGCTCGGTCATCAAGTTTCCGGACATGTGTCCAGACACTAGTTCAGCACCAGGAGATTCGCAACAAGCCCGGCTCGGCGGGTCCGGTCCGGTCCGGCACGGCCGGCAATGGCGGGCCGGCCGGCGTTTGCCCGCAGAACAGGTCGTGGCCTCAGGTTTGTGGAATCTTTCGCTAGCGATACGGCCCGCAGAACGTCATGATGTCGGACATGGCGATAGGTTTGCCGGCGAGTACCGCATGACAGGCATTGGCGTGCAACCAGTGGCTGTTGTGCTTGCCGGGGCAGCGGCGGTGAGCTTTGCCATTGCCAACGTCGTACAGCAGCGAGTCGCGGTGCGGCTGCGGTCGCAGGCAGCGTTCGACTCGGCTGTCTTGCTGAAGCTGGTGCGGCGGCCACTATGGCTGGCGGGATTGGCCGCCGTCCTGGTCAGCATTTCGCTGCAGGCGGCCGCGCTCGGCCTGGGCAGGCTCGTGGTGATCGAGCCGGTGCTGGCCAGCAGCCTGCTGTTCGCGCTGGCGCTTTCGGCATGGGCTGACCACCGCCCGATGCGCCCGACGGAATGGCTGGCAGCTTTCGCCACCTTCGCCGGGCTCGTTGTCTTCCTGACCGTTTCCCAGCCATCCGGCGGCCGTCAGATCGCCGGCGTCATTCCGCTGGGGATCGCGGCGGCCATCGCCATCCTGCTGGCCGTCGCCGCCAGCATGATGGCGGGACGGTTCTCCTCGACCCGCCGGGCGCTCTTGCTCGGAGTGGGCGGCGGCGTGGCAGCGGGAGTGACCGACGCCCTCACCAAGACCATTGCGGCGCTGATCGGCGGCCACCGCTTCGCGGTCTTCGCCGACCCGCGCCTCTACTTGCTGGTCGTGGTCGGCCTGCTCGCCTATACGCTCCAGCAGAACGGCTACCGCGCCGCCGGGCTCGCGGCCTTCCTGCCGGTGTTCGCCGTGCTCGATCCGGCAGTCGGCTCGCTGCTCGGCCTGGTCGTCTACCACGAGCGCCTCGGCGGCGGTCCCGCCAGGATCGGGGTCGAGGCGGCAGCCGTGCTCGCCGCGACCTGGGGCATCGCCAGGCTGGCCAGCTCGGCCGCCAGCATCGAGCCGGTTACTTCCGCGGCAGTACCTGACCGCGCACAGGCCATGCTGCTCTCCGTGCCGATCCCGCCGGTCGCGGCCATGGTTGTCCCGGCCAGCCGGCCGGCTCCGATCCTGCCAGCCATTTCGCCAGTTCCGGCGGCGGTGCCAGTTCCGGCCAGTCCGTCGGCGGCTGTGGCTCGCGACGAGACCTGACCAGCGAACCTCAGACCCAGCGGTCCGTACGCTGACATACCCGCTGCGTACTATCGGGAACGTGGCAACTCGCTACGACGTGTCCGCGGTGCCGCCGCAAGGCGGCGGTGATGTCGAAGCGACTCTCGCGCTGCGCGAGTGGCCCGACCGCTCCGCCAGTGACCGCACGTCGATCGAGACGTGGTAGGACGACACGGTGACGGAACGACCGCAGGCCCGGCAGTTGAGTTCCCGGCAAGTGCTCGTTATCATGACCGGGCTGTTGCTCGGGATGCTGCTCGCGGCACTCGACCAGACCATCGTCGCGACCGCCCTGCCGACCATCGCCGGTGACCTGCACAGTCTGGCACGGCTGTCCTGGGTGGTGACCGCCTACCTGCTCGCCTCCACGGTGTCCACGCCGCTCTGGGGCAAGCTGGGCGACCTGTACGGGCGGAAGACGTTCTTCCAGGCAGCTATCGTCATCTTCCTGATCGGATCGGTGCTGGCAGGGCTGTCGCAGACGATGACCGAGCTGATCATCTTCCGCGCGATCCAGGGCATCGGCGCCGGCGGCCTGATGGTCGGCGCGCAGACGATCGTCGGCGACGTGGTGCCACCCAGGGAGCGGGGCCGGTATCAGGGCTTCTTCGGCGCGGTCTTCGGCGTGACGAGCGTGATCGGCCCGCTGATCGGCGGGTTCTTCGTGGACACGCTCTCCTGGCGCTGGGTCTTCTACGTCAACCTGCCGATCGGTGCCGTCGCGCTCGTTGTCGTCGCCGTGGTCCTTCCGGCCCGGCTCGGGCGGCAGCGGCGCAGCGTCGACTACCTGGGCACGGTACTGATCGGCGGCGCCGCGACCAGCCTGGTGCTGCTGACCTCGCTTGGCGGCGTGACCTATCCGTGGCGCTCGGGCCCCATCATCACGCTCGCCGTACTGGCAGTCGTCTTCGGCGTCGGTTTCGTGCTGGCCGAGCGCCGGGCGGCCGAGCCGGTCATGCCCTTGCACCTGTTCAGGCAGCGCGTGTTCTCGGCGGCAGGCGCGATCGGCTTCGTGGTCGGCTTCGCCATGTTCGGCGCCCTCACGTACCTGCCGCAGTACATGCAGATCGTGAAGGGCGTGAGTCCCACCGCTTCGGGGTTGCGCCTGCTGCCGATGATGGCCGGCCTGCTGGCAACCTCGATCGGGACGGGCCAGCTCATCAGCAAGACGGGCCGGTACAAGATCTTCCCCGTCATCGGCACGGCGGCCATGACGGCTGGCCTTTACCTGATGTCCCGGCTCGGCCCGGCGACCAGCGCGCCGCGCGCGGCGGTCTACATGTTCGTGTTCGGGGTCGGCATCGGGGCGACCATGCAGGTGCTGGTGATCGCGGTCCAGAACGCCGTGGACTACGCGGACCTGGGCGCGGCCACGTCAGGAACGACATTCTTCCGCTCGATCGGCGGCTCGTTCGGGACCGCAGCCTTCGGCGGGATCTTCGATAACCTGCTGCCAGGGAACATCACCAGCGCCCTGCACGGGCTGCGCCTGCCGCCAGGTATCGGCGTGACCTCCGGGGCAAGCCCCGCCGCGCTGGCCAAGTTGCCGCCTGCCGTACACGCCGCCCTGGTCACCGGCTACGCCGAAACGATCCGCACGGTCTTCCTCGCGGCTGTGCCGGTGGGTGCGCTGGCATTCGCGCTCAGCTGGACGCTGAAGGAACTGCCGCTCCGCACCACTACCCGTGCCGTGGATCAGGCCGACCGGCTGGCGCCGACTGCTCGGCCGACGATTCGGACGTCCGAGGAGGAGATGCGGCGGGCCGTCACGTCGCTGCTGAGCCGCGAGCGCCGCCGGGAGGTCTACGGCGGCATGGTCGCCGTAGCGGGGCTCGCGCTGTCGCCGCGCGCGGGCTGGCTGCTGCTCCGGCTCGGAGAGCACCGCGGCGAGTCCAGCGCGGGCATGGCACGCCTCCTGTCGATCAGCGTGGCCGAACTGCACGGCCGGATGCGAGAGCTGGTCGAGGCCGGCTATGTCAAGCCCGGCCCGGCCGATCCCGCGCGATCCGCCGAACTGACCGCTGCTGGGGAGACGGCCTACACCCGCCTGTTCGCGGCCCGGGAGGACAGGATCGCCCAGCTGCTCGACGGCTGGCAGCCTGACCTGCACCCGAAGCTGCTGCAGTTGCTGGACGAGATCACGCACGAGCTAGCGGCCGGCCGCGAGCGCCCAGGGCCCGATCTCGATCCGGTAATCGTCACCCGCTGACTCCCGCTCTGCGTTCCCGGCCGCTGCTCTAGGGGACGAGCTAGGGCAGGCCAGGTGAGGGCGGGCCGGGACGGGTTACGGCAGGCCGCGACCTATGGTCGGCTAGCACGGCGTGGTAATCGACTCCATCAGCTGGCAGCGGGTCCGCGTGCACCATCACGCTTGCCAGCCGGGCGATGCCGTGGATGAGGTTGTGCTCGGCGACGACCGCTGCCTCGTGCGCCTGCACGATGCTGAGGTTCGGGTCAACCGCTACCTCGCATTCGGCCCGCAGCCGGTGCCCGATCCAGCGCAGCCGCACTCGGCCGACATCGAGTACCAGCGGCGTCTCCCGCAGAGTGTCCTCGACCTGAGCGACTAGGGCCGGGTCCACGGCGTCCATCAAGCGCCAGAAGACCTCGCGGGCGGCCTGCCAGGCGGTCGCGGCGATGGCCCCGGTGATCAGCAATGCGATCACCGCGTCCGCCCACGACCAGCCGATAGCCAGGCCCGCCGCGCCGACCAGGACGGACAGTGACGTGAGGCCGTCAGAGCGTGCGTGCAGTCCGTCCGCGACCAGGGCCGCGGAGCCGATCTTCCTGCCCACCCCGATCCGGTACCTCGCGACGAATTCGTTCCCGGCGAACCCGACCAGCGCCGCGACCGCGACCGCGATCAGGTCGGTCACTGCTGCCGGATGCGCCAGTCGGCGCAGCGCCGCGTAGGCCGAAACCGCTGCCGAGAGGGCTATCAGGATGACGATCGCGATTCCCGCGATGTCCTCGGCTCGGCCATACCCGTAGGTGTACCGGCGGGTCGGCTGACGCCGGCCTACCAGGAAGGCGATTCCGAGGGGTATGGCGGTCAGTCCGTCCGCCGCGTTGTGCAGAGCGTCACCGAGCAGCGCCACTGAACCAGAAATGCCGGCCACCGCTGCCTCGACGCTCGCGGTGGCTATCAGGCCGAACAGGGAGATCCACAGCGCCCGGATGCCCTGCGCATTTGCCTCGAGCTCCGCGTCGACAGCGTCCGCGCCATGATGTGCATGCGACCGCAACAGGTGCCGCAGCCGACCCCGGCCATGCTCATGTCCGCCGGTCACGTACCCCCCGCTCACGCTGTCTGACGCCCCGCCAGGACACGCCACCCGACTGAACGTCAGCCGGGCAGGCTGACCAACCGTTGCAAGGCGGCTGTCAGCATCTGCGCGTACAGGATGCCGCCTGCCGGCTGCGGGTGGATGCCGTCGGGCCACAGCAAGTCAGTGTTGTATTCGATCGCGGAATACCAGTCAGCGAGTACAGCGCCACTGTGCTCCACGGCCGCCTCCGCGAGGGTTGAGTTGACCTCCTGCTCCCATGACCTTGCCTCGTACGTGTTCACCAGCACGAGTCGGCGATGCGGGCCGATGATGGCGAAAAGCTGGTTGATCTCGTCTGAGGTGACCGGACCGTTCGTGCCGAGCCCTACTACGACGATGGGCCGCAACTGCCCGCTGGCGCTCAGCGACGCCAGCACCTGAAGGCCGGTGCTGAACTGGCGGCCGACGACGGCATCGATGTAAATGCCTGGCAGTGCCTGCTCGAGCGCGGGCGTAGATGCCACCATGACTGAGTCGCCGACGGCCGTCACCGAGCTTCCGGAGAGTTGCCCGGCTGATCCAGGAGAGGAACCGGCCGCCGGCTGGCCAGGTCCGGTCACGGCCGGATCGTTGCCGTCGGCCGCGACTCCGCCTCCGGCGGCGCCTTTCGGCCCATCCGGGCTTCTCGGCCCTTTGACGGGGGAGGTTCCCGGTCCGTCGGTTGCGCCACCGGCCGACCCCGCCCGGGTGCTGGTCCCGCCGTCGGCACCGCCTGAAGCCAGGCGCTGCGCCGGGAGTGCCGAGCCGCCGATCGCGGCCGCACGGCTGCCCACACCGAGCAGGCTCGGTGCCAGCGCCAGCGACCTCGCCCCGGCAACAACGCAGAGGCTGACACCGCCTAGCAGCGCGGCACCGCGCAGGGCAGCCCTGCGGCCATGACTCTTCGTTCTGGTCCGCGCGGCCCGCGGTCGTCTATGTTTCGCCATAAATGAAGTCGTTCTGAGAGGTGATAGGAAACGCAGATCAATAACTCAGGACGTCGGCTGTTCACACTACCCCGACCCGGGCCGTCTAATCGAGCGAGGTTCACATGACACGGCTGGCTGTACGGATCTGAATCTAATAAAATTGATATAGGAGTGAATGAATGACATTGCTGGTTCTCCAGGGAGTGGGCCAGCGACAGCACGGACGTGGCGTGGCTATCCGAGGTAAGACAACCGGACCTGACGGTCCGCGTTATCGACGTTCAGGTCCACGAGCGCGACGGATTGCCAGGTCCCGAGCGCAAGCGAGCCACCGATCACCGGAAGCACGGCGAACGGCGGCACGAACGCGGGGAGTACATGCGATCGCCCGTGGCCATCCGACCCGTGTGCGTGCCGCCAGCGGTTGTCGGCAGGAAGCAACTCGCGCAGGACTGCGAGCAGATCAGAGTCACTGGCTGATCCCAGTTCCATGATCGCGATGCCGGCCGTCGCATGCGGGACGAACACGTGCAGCAGTCCGTCGCCACCGCCGGAAGCCTCCCGGGCGAACTGCTCGCACTGCGCCGTGATGTCGAAGACGCCCTCCGTGTTCGTGGTCCGAATCCCGAAGATGGTGGTCCGCATTCTGGCCCTTCCGCTCGTTTAGCGCCGCACGGAGCCTGAGATCTGGCAGTTAACCATTGCCGCCGGCGTCCGCCCGACATGCCGCTTGATGTCGACACAGGAGAATCCCGCGGCCCGAAGCGCGGCCTCGGTGTCGCGGAGCAGGTCACAGCCCTCGAAGAGCCAGCGCCAGGGTCGGTGCAGCAGCACCTGCAGCCAGCGCCCGAGCGTGTGCTGCGGTGCGCGGACATGTTCCAGGAAGATAAGCCGTCCGCCCGGACGCAGCACTCGCAGGATCTCCGCGATCGCAGCCGCCTGATCGGGGACGGTGCACAGGACCAGCGTGCAGATCACCGCGTCGGTCGAGGCGTCGGGCAGCGGGAGCCGTTCCGCTGCACCGTCAATTATCGACAAGTCGATATGGAACCGCTCGGCGCTCGAACGCAGCGACTGGTGCAGATGGGAGTTCGGCTCGATCGCGAAGACGGTGGTGCCAGGACGGTAGTAGCGGAAGTTCGGCCCGGAACCCGCCCCGACTTCGACCACCGAATCGGGCAGATCGTTAAAGAGGGCCTGCTTGCGCCTGCCGAACATCTGGTGCGCGAGTTCATCGAACGAGCGGAGCAGATGCGCGTTGAGCCGATCACGTATAACTGTGCCAGACACGGTCAGGCTCCTTGCTCGGAGTCACCCTTGCGTGGACAACACCGACAATACTGCGTCTGGACTGCCTGGCGCGCCCGCCCCGCAGCAGGGCACGGGCGCCGCGCCGCCGGCCAGCCCGCGAGCCGCGCCGCCCGCCAGCCGACAGGCGGTAACCGGCGGAGGACAGCTCGTGCCGCTGGTCAGCGCGTGCGCTGAGTTGACATCCCGTCCTGCCAGGCGCTTGCTCCCGCCGTCGTGGCTGCCTTCGCCTGGGCGAGCTTGCGCTTCATGAGGGCACTCGGCGGCTCCTGCTGTGCCAGGATCCAGTGCCGGATGGCGTTCGCGATCGCCGTTCCGCTGATTCCCATACCGCAGATGCTGATCAGGCTGCCAGTCGCCACGAGAGCGAAGCCGGCGATCAGGGCCTTCGAGTTCGTCGAACTCATCTGAATACCGGTCATAGTCGACCCTGTGCTCGTCATGATCTCCCCCGAAGTCGGTCGTACTCAGCTCCTCAACATGCCCGGTCGGGCGCGGGCACAGTCACCCCCGTCGGGTGATTTCCAGGGAATTGACGCGACCGTGGAGAGGCTCTACGGCATCCTGAAGTGACGTCCGGGTGATCGGGCTGGGCCGAAGATGACAACCGGGTTGTGCGACCTGGCGTGGTCGGCCATGCTGTTCGACGCCTACCGCGGTTGACAACACTTGACGGGGGACACGGCGATCCATGGCGTTACGCCTCATAACTACTGCATTCTTCGTCGGTTGGCCGCCACCCGGCCTCACCGACGCCGGGTCCACGACCAGCAGAACATCTCTGATCGTGTTCGCCGCTGGCTTGCTGGTTGGCGCTGGCGCCGTCGCGTTATTCCGGCTCCGATTCCGCTCAGCTAACCGGACCTCCGCCGCCGGCGACCGGGCCACGCAGCCGGTTCTGCCCCGGCCAACAGCAAGCCTGCCGCAACGCGACCGGCCGCTGCCCGGCCCTCGTCCGCGGCGTGATCAGCCGGGCCGCCAGGTTCCGCTTCCCGCTCCTGCTCCTGCCCATGCCCCGGCCGAAGCGCCCGCCCCAGCGGCCCCCCTCGCAGGCACAACCGAGGCTCACGTCGCAGCTGCCCAGCCCGCTGCCGAGGCTCACGTCGCAGCCGCCCAGCTCCCCGCCGAGCCTCCCGAGCCTCCCGAGCCCGCCGAGCCAAGCTTGCAGATCGGCATCCTCGGCCCGCTGACCGTGAACGGACAGCCGGGGGCCTTGCTGCCCGCGCAGAGCCAGCTGATCCTGGCCCTCGCCCTGCACGACGGCCCTGGCATGACCAACAGGCAGCTCTGCCACCTGCTCGGTGCTGACCCAGACCATCCAAGGCCGGCTGATTCGCTCCGGCAGCTCATCGTCCGCACCCGCCGCCAGCTCGGCCGCGCCGCGGACGGCAGAGAGTGGATCGAGCACCTCGGATACGGGCGTTACGCGCTGCACCCCAGTGCCCGAACCGACTGGCGGGAGTTCGGAGTCAAGGCCTCTCAGGGAATCGCGGACCGAAATGCCGGGCTGCTTGCAGAGGCGCTGGGCATAGTCCGTGGTCAGCCCTTCACCGGCTGCTACTACTGGTGGCTGGACGCCGCCTTGATCGAGACTATCGGCGCTCGAATCGTGGCGGCGGCTGCGGCGCTGTCCGAACTAGAGCTGGCCGGGGGCAATCCCGCCGCTGCCGCGCGCGCGGCCAGGACCGGCCTGGCCACAGACGCGGTAGCGGAACAGCTCTGGCGCTCCCTGATGCGCGCCGAACATGCCGCGGGCAACCGGAACGGAGTACGCGAGACCTGGACCAGGTGCGTCGCAGCCGTCGCGGAGGTCGCGGCAGACGGCCAGCCGGAGCCCGCCACGACCGACCTCTATCACCGGCTGCTCAGGGACTAAGCTGCTCACCGACTGGCCTGCCCGCCTGCCTGAACAACTGGCCTGTCACGCGGCGCAGGGCCAGGTCCTTGACCAAGCTGACCGGCCGGAAGTGGACTTCTCAGCGGCATACGTACGTCATCTCGCGGTTTTCCCGGCTGATTGCTCGTTGACCGATAACATTCTCCGAAGTCAGCGTCAGTTCGCCGTAATCTTGGTGTCGCAGGGTCGGCCGCCAGGCCGGTGCCCTGCGACTGAACTCGAGCGGCCGGGCCAGGTTTGGACGCAGGTGAAACTATCGACACATGAGGTCGCGTCGGACACCGCGGCGACGAGCGGTCATGACGGCATTGACGCGCGCCGGTAGCGGGACAGCTGGCCCAGGCCGTCAGCCGGAGTTGCTTGTCGACGACCACCTGGAGCCGCGCGTCCGGATACCGGCCGACCTGCTGCGCTCCATCATCGCCGCGGTGGAGATCGCAATCTTGGTCGGCGTAGCGGTGCTGGCGAGCGCCACGACGACGGGCGTCGAGTTCGACCTGGTCGGTGCCAGCCGACGGCTGCCGATGTCACTACTGCATCTGGTCGGCTTCGCCGGCTACATCGCCCTCCTCATCCTGCCGCTCGCGCTGGCCGTCAGGCTTGCCCTGCTCAGGCAGTTCCGCAGGCTCGCCGAGGCCATCGCGACCGGCGGAATCGCGGTCGGTTTCGTCGCACTGGTCAACCTGCTGCTCAGCCAGCCCGAGCTGCACAAGCTGCACGCGGCACTGCACACCACCAGCGACGTGGTGGCCGGGCTGAGCCGAGAGGCTGCGCTGGACGGTGCGCTGGCCGGGCTGGTTGCCTACGTCACGGTGATCGGCCTGCGCGGACGCGCCCACTGGCGGAGCGCGTTCCTGACCGCCATAGGCTTCTATGCGATAGCAAGCCTCGCGGACAGCGCCGCGACCGTGTTCTCGCTGCTGATCACGGTACTGGTCGGCTCGGCGGTCGGCTCGGGCCTGCGCTACGCACTGGGAACGATCTCCGGCCGGCCGTCGGCGGCCGAGATCGCCGCCGCCTTGTCCACACCGCAGTCGCCGGTGGTCGCCATCAGACGGGTCGGCAACGGCAATTCCGAGATCAGGAAGTACGCCGTCAGCACGAGTGACGGGCGCGCGCTTGATGTCCTGGTGTTCGACCGTGACCAGCAGGCCGCCGACGCGTTCTACCGGCTCTACCAGCGGCTCAGGCTGCGCGCGAGCGTGTCTCGCAGCGCACCGCTGTCGATGGAAGGTGCGATCGAGCGCCAGGCACTGCTGGTCTACGCCACCGAGGATTCGGGCGTGCGCACACCCCGGCTGCAGGCAGTGACCAGGGTCGGGCCTGATGCGGCGGCAATCGCGACCGATCATGTCGAAGGCACGACGCTGGCCGAGTTCGGCACGACGGCGACAGATGACCAGATCAGGAAGGTGTGGGACACCGTCCTGCGGTTGCACAAGCACCGCGTCACGCACCGTGCGCTGACGGCCGACCGCATTATGTTCCTCGCGCCGGACGGCCGGGCGGACCACGACGGCGAGGTGGTGCTGCTCGATCCGGGCAACGGCGATGTGGCCGCGACCGACCTGCAATCCCGCATCGACCTGGCTCAGCTCATCGCTCAGACCGCGTTGCTCGTGGGACCGGACCGGGCCGCCGACGTGGCGATCGAGAAGGTCAGAAGGAACGAGATCCCGAGCCTGATCCCGCTGCTGCAGCCCGTCGTGCTCTACCGGTCCACCAGGTCGGCGCTGCGAGGCCGCAAGAACCTGCTCGCTGACGTCCGTAAGCGACTGCTGGCCGCTGCGCCCGATATCGCGGTCCAGCCGGTGCAGCTTGAGCGAATCCGGCCGCGCACGCTCATAACCTTGATCGCAGGCGTTTTCGCGGCTTACCTGCTGGCCGGCCAGCTCGCCGATGTCTCATTGTCGCAACTAATCGCCCACGCGAATCCGGCCTGGAGCCTAGTCGCCCTGGCACTTTCCGCCACGACCTACGTAGGAGCGACGCTGGCACTATCCGGCTTCGTGCTGGAGCGGCTGAACTGGTTGCGCACCTTCCTCGTCCAGGTCGCCAGCTCGTTCGTCATCCTCGTGACACCCGCCGCGGTCGGCGGCGTCGCGCTGAACGTGCGGTACCTGCGGCGGCAGCAAGTCAGCGCGGCCGATGCCGCCGCGAGCGTCGGCGTCACCCAGGCGATTTCCTTCCTGCTCTACGCCGTCCTTGTCCTGATCTCCGTCGCCGTCACCGGTTCGTCCCACACCAAGGCGCTCAGGCCGCCTGAGTGGGCCTACATCGCCTTGGCAGCGCTGGTCGTGATTGTTCTGATCCTGCTGGCTCTGCCTGCTGGACGGCGGTTGCTGCTTGCCAGGATCAGTTCAGCGGTCGGCCAGGTCGTCCCGCGGTTGCTCGACGTGGCGCAGCGTCCGGCACGGCTCGCCGAAGGCGTCGGAGGCTCGCTGCTGATGTCCATTGCCTACATCTTGTGCCTGACCGCGTCGGTCTACGCGGTGGGCGACATGCGAGTTCCGGTCGCCAGCATCGCGGTGGTGTATCTCACCGGCAGCGCGTTCGGTTCGATCATGCCGACCCCGGGCGGTCTCGGCGCCGTGGAGACCGCGATGTCGACCGGGCTGATCGCCGCGGGCCTGCCCGGCGCGACAGCGATCACCGCAGTGCTGCTGTTCCGAACCTTTACCTTCTGGCTGCCTGTGCCCGCCGGCTGGCTGGCGCTGCATTACCTGCAACGCCACGACGTGCTGTGACCTGACCCCACGTGCAGTGACCCTGAGGACGGGAAGCGCGCGGCCGACGGCGCGGAGTCCCTGCCGCGCGGAGTCCCTGCCGCGCGGAGTCCCTGCCGCGGAGTCAGTGCGCGGTGCTGGTCGACGACCGCGGAGCCTCGGCCGTCCGGGGTATGAGTTCGGTCACGCTGTTAGCCGCCAGGTTCACGACCCACACCCTGCCGCGGTAAGCGGCGATGCCGATCGGATCGGCGAACCGGTACCTGGCACCGGCAAGGAACCGCAGCAGGCGGCCGGTCGCCGTGTCGATCTCGGTCACCGAGTTGCCGAGCGCACTGGTCACCCACAAGTGCCCGGCCGCCAGGGCCATCGCGGCCGGGTTCGCCAGGCCGTAACGGCGGCCACCGATCAACTGGACCATTCGGCCGGTCGCCGTGTCTATCTCGCTGATCGAACTCGTGGCCTCGTTACCGACCCACAGCCTGGTCCGGTTCGCCACCTCGGATACCGGGTCAGCCAGGCCAAACGCCGCCCCTCGGAGGTTCGCGACCGGAGCACCCGAGGTCGCGTCCATCTCGGTGACCGAACCGTTGCCCGCGTTGGCCACCCAGAGCCTGCCGTGGCTCACCGCTAGCGCATCGGGGTCGGCGAAGCCATACCGCGGGCCGCTGAACGCGGCGATTAGTCCGCCCGACGCCGCGTTTATCTCCGTCACAGTGTTAGTCTCGGCATTTGCCACCCACAGGCGCCGCCCGTACATCACGAGCGCCTTAGGGGTAGCGATCCAGGAGACGTTCGCAATGGTGCGGACCGCCGCGCCGCTCATCGAACTCAGTTCGGTGATGGAGTTGGCCAGTACGTTACCGACCCACAACCGACCCCGTCCGGCGGTGACTGGGCCTGGTCCACGGAAGCCATAGCCAGCGTCCGACCAGACAACTGGCTGGCTGCCGAGTCGCCAGCCGAATTCGGTGACCGAATTACCTACCGAGTTGGTAATCCACATTTGCCCGTGCGCGACTTGGATCGCGGCGGGACCGCGCAGGCCGTAAGCGGCTGCGGAGTGGATGACGACGCGCGGAGCCGGGCTGACGGAACCGGCCCGGCCCCGCGCGTCGTCGCCGACACATCTGGCCAGGCACTGGGCGGCCTGGTGACGTACCTCGTGCAGGACGGTTAGCCCGGCAGCGGCGCCGAGCAGCGCGCACGCGCAGCAGATCAAGGCAATCGTGCGCACCCGGCGCCTCGTCGATGTGGAGCGCGGCGACGGCGGGGGAGCGGCATGCCTGGGCGAGTACCCGAGATTTACGGCTTGCACGACACTCATCAACCCTTTTAATTGATTGAATTAGCTATTGCGGCAGCCTGTACCCACAATGCTTTTCGCCCTTCAGGGATTTCCGAGGGGTCGGGGGAATCTCAGGTGAGTTTACTTGGTGAGCCTGCGCGAGGCTAGCTTCCGTTCATCACGGGCTGGCCGGCGTGCCGTCCCTCTTTTCCGGCCGGGCACTTTATATCGCGAATGTGCCGCTCACCGTTCTTGCTGTGACGCTCGTGAACGGAAAAACCCAATTGCCGCGATCGCGATACCTACGGCGGCCACAATCGGGCCGATGACAGCCCACACCGAATTCCCGGACATGAAGCTACCGCCGATAAGGTCAAATCCCTGTAGCGCCCAGATCACGCCGGCGATGGCGAGCACAATCCCGGCTACGGTGATCACACGGTTCGGCATTGTGGCCTCTCCTTCTCCGCACCTGCGTATCCGCTCAGGCGAGCCGCGCGACGGCGAGGGCCGCAGCCAGCAGGACAACGCCCCATGACAGAGAACGCAGCGCCCGCTCCAGCGGTTCAAGCAGCCGTGCGGCGTCGATGGCCGTGACCTCACCACTGGTGAGCGTGATGCTTCCGCTGACTGCCGTGGTCCGCCTGCGCAGCAGCCTGGCTGGCGTGGACAGATGGCGCTGGCCGACCGACAGTGCCATCGCCGCTCCGCCGACCAGGACCGAGGCGACGGTCAGCCGGCCTGCCTGGGCGACATAGCCCGTCAGGGCGGGGAACGCGCCCCAGGCCGCGGCGAAGCCCAGATCGGTGTGAATGATCCCGCCGAAGAGCTCCGCGTTGTAGCCGATCACCAGCAACGGCCCCGTGATCATGAACGGCAGCAGCACCCAGCCGACCCTGGCGATCCCGGCCACGCCGAGTGCTACCGCACCGGCCAGGCCGAACACCGTGGTCGCCACCAGCACGCCCGACGGTATCGCGGTGCGCAGCGGCCGGCCGTGCAACTCGTCAAGCGCGTGCGCCGCTAGCCCGACCGCCAGGAAGAACGCGGCCAGCGAGGCCACCAGCCGGTCGAGCCGGACCTGTGGCGCGATCATGGCACCGAGCACCACATAGGACAGATGCCACGCGGTGAACGGCGGGTGCAGCAGCGTCCACCAGTCTCGCCACGTGCCAGGCCCGGCGGCATAGTAAGCAGGTCTGGTCGCCGGGTCAGCCACCTGACCGGGTTCCCCACATGACGAGGCCGCCGCCGAGACTCATCAGCTTGAAGCCCACGTCGGTGAAGCCGGCCGCGCGCCAGGCGGCTACTGTCCAGCTCACCGGGTACCTGCGGTAGTGGGACGAGATGTTCGGCCCGAGGAACCGGCCGACCGTCAGCCACTCCCGCCCGCCGGTCACCAGGCCGCCGAGCGGCAGCAGGGTTCTGGTGTAGGCCCACCAGGCCGCATGCCACAGCGGCGACGGCGGCACGCAGAACTCCAAGCTCGCGACCCGGCCGCCTGGCTTGACCACGCGGGCGAGCTCAGTCAGCGTGGCCTGCGGGTCCTCGACATAGCGCAGCAAGTAGGTGAAGGTCAGCGCGTCGAAGCTCGCGTCGGGGAACGGGAGCTGCTCGGCCCGTCCCGCGACCAGCCCGATCCTGCCAGCCAGCCCCGCACTTGCCACGTTCTTGGCGCCACGGCGCAGCATCTGCTCGGTCAGGTCCACCCCGACGACCTGGGCAGACGCCCTGGAAGCCAGCTGGATGGCGACGCCCGCTGTCCCGGAGGCTACGTCCAGCACGACCCCCCCAGCCGACGGCACGACCCCCCCAGCCGACGGCACGACCCCCCCAGCCGACGGCACGACCTGGTCGGCCGGCGGCACGTCCGGGTCGGCCGGCGGTACAACCTGGTCGACCATCGCCCTTCGCCATCGGCCGTTCTGGCCGAACGACAGCAGTTCGGCCAGCCGGTCGTAGCGGGCAGGCAGCGGCGTGAAGAGATCCTGGGCGAAACTGTTGCGCTCGGCAGTTGGAAGCGGCACAGGCGTCTCCTTCAGTCCTCGCAGAATTTCACGGTACGCCGGTCCCCCCGGTTCAGCGCTAGGGCACGCCCGTGACATTTACTGAATGGATCACCTGCCCATTACCGCGGGCTGCTACTCGACCGTTACCGATTTCGCCAGATTACGTGGCTTGTCGATGTCGTGACCGAGAGTCCGTGCAGCGTGGTAAGCCAGCAGTTGCAACGGGACCGTGAGCAAGATCGGATCGAGTTCCGGCTCGTTCCTCGGTACCGTGACGGCCGGGAACTCAGCTACGGCCGGGGCGACAGCCGGGTGGGTGACTACTACGAGCCGTCCGTTCCGCGCCTTGATCTGCTCGATCGCCGCCAGATTGCGGTCGGTGAGCTCGTCGTCCGGCACGATCGCGACGGTCGGCAGGTCCGGGCCGATGAGCGCGAGCGGCCCGTGCTTGAGCTCGCTGGTCTGGTAGGCCTCCGCATGCCGGTAGGAGATTTCCTTGAACTTCTGCGCTCCCTCCCGGGCGACGGGGAAGCCGCGGACCCGGCCGATGAAGAACAGGCTCGGTGCGGCCGCCAGTTCGGCCGCGATCTCGGCGATCCGTGGCTCGTCGGCCAGGATGTCCTTGATCTGGGCAGGCACCTTCGCCAGACCGGTTACGATCCGCTGGCCGTCGGTGATGGAAAGGTCACGTACCCGGCCCAGCGCGAGCGCGAGCATGGCGAACCCGATCGCCATGTGGGTCAGTGCCTTGGTCGAGGCGACCGCGATCTCCGGACCGGCATGCAAGTAGATGCCGCCGTCGCACTCCCGCGCGATCGTCGAGCCTACGACGTTCACCAACCCGATGACCCGGCCGCCCTTGCGCTTGACCTCCCGTACCGCGAAGGCGGTGTCCGCGGTCTCACCCGACTGGCTGACCGCGACGTAGAGCGTGTCAGGCTCGATCACCGGATTGCGGTAGCGGAATTCGGAGGCGGGCTCGGCGTCGGCCGGGATCCTGGCCAGTTCCTCGATCATCTGGGCGCCGACCTGCCCGACGTAGTAGGCAGAGCCGCAGCCGAGGATCTTGACCCGGCGAAAGCTCCGCAGGTCGCGCGGGCCAAGGTTGAGCCCGTCCAGCCTGGCCGTGCCGAAGCGCTCGTCCAGCCGGCCGCGCAGCATCCGCTCGACCGACTCCGGCTGCTCGAAGATCTCCTTATACATGAAGTGCTCACGGCCGGCCAGGTCGACATCGCCAAGTTCGAAGTCGATGCTGGTCGGTGTCTTCGCCGTGTCCTCCTTTTCCGCGCTGAAGGTCCGAAACCCCGCAGCGGTCACCGTGGCAAGCTCGCCGTCGTCGAGATGCACGACCGACGAGGTGTGCCTGACCAGGGCGGATAGGTCGCTTGCGACGAACATCTCGTGGTGGCCGACGCCGACGATCAGCGGTGACCCATTCCTGGCGACGACGATCCGGTCCGGATGGCGTTCGTCGATCACGGCGAGGGCGTACGTGCCGGTGATCTGGGAGAGCGCGTCCAGTACGGCGTCCTCCAGAGTGCTCGCCTGCGACCGTACGATCAACTGAGCCACGACCTCGGTGTCGGTGTCGGAACGAAACGACTCGCCCTGCGCCAGCATGCGCTCCCGCAAGTCGTTGGCATTGTCGATGATGCCGTTGTGCACCACGCTGACCCGGCCGTCGGCGCTGGCGTGCGGGTGTGCGTTCGCCTCGGTCACCGGACCGTGCGTCGCCCATCGGGTATGCCCGATGCCGATCTTGCCGGCCAGCCGGCGCGGCAGTGCGGTCTCGAGGTCGCGGACCCGGCCGACCCGTCGGTGTACCTGAGTGCCCTTCGCCGACAGGACCGCGATCCCGGCCGAGTCGTAGCCGCGGTATTCCAGCCGGAACAGGCTTTCCAGCAGTACGGGAACAGCGTTCTGGCCGCCGATGTAACCCACGATGCCGCACATGGTGGCTGGTCTCCTTCTGGTCGGTAGGTGATCACTGCCCGCGCGGAACGGGTCAGCCGTAGACGAGCCTGCGAAGCTGGCGCGCGGACAGCCGCGGTGCCGCCACGACCCGCCCGGTTAGCTCCGCGGCGATCAGGTCGAAGATCTCGTCGTTCTTCTTCCCGTAGAGGTGGTGGTGCGCGTGCCGGCGCCGCACGAAGTCCTCGACCGGCTCGCGGTACCAGGCGAGCACGTCAGCGACCACGCGCGCCGCTTCGCCCGACGACAGCCCGGCCGACTCAGCCACCCGGCTTACCAGCTCGGTGTCAACAGCGCAGTTGTCTCGATCAGTGTTCGGCACGTTGCCATACTGTAAGCTGAATCGCTGAACTCCAAATTTCTGCCCGTATTCGGGCAGAAAACACGGCTGTGTTATGCCCCCGGCCGACCATCGGGCACGTCCACTCCCGCACCGCCCCAATCGCGCGCCACCCGCACCCGCACCGCATCCGCATCCGCATCGCATCCACATCCACACCCCCGCATCCGCATCCGCATCGCATCCACATCCGCACGGCATCCGCACGGCATCCGCACCGCATCTGCACCCGAACACCGGGACGTAACCTCATCGATGGCCCATCGGTGTGGCTATAGCGTCATCGATGGCCCATCGGTGTGGTTGGAGCGCGCGGCTGAAGCATCCGGAGCGACCGTGGCGGAGTGCATGGTCGGCTGGAGGGAGCACAGATACTGGTGGCATGACGACACCGGCGCTGAGGGCTGTCGAGGAGTCCGGCATCGCTTATCGGGTAATCAGGCACGGCCCGGTGCGAAGCCTGGCCGAGGCGGCCCAGGCCCGTGGCGTGCGCCCGGCCGAGGTCGTCAAGACCCTGGTCGTGCGACGCGGCGAGGATGACTTCCTCTTCGTGCTCGTGCCCGGGGACCGGGTCATCTCGTGGCCGAAGTTGCGCGCGCTACTGCGCGTCAGTCGGCTGTCCATGCCCGACGCGCAGACCGCCAAGGAAGCAACCGGCTACGAGCGCGGCACGATCACGCCGTTCGGCTCGTCGCGGCACTGGCCGGTCATCGCCGATCAGCGGGTCGCTGGCGGGCAGATCACGCTCGGGGCCGGCGAGCACGGTGTCGCGATCGCGGCTGCCGCCGACGATGTCATCACCGCACTCGGCGCCAGGACCGCAGACATCTCCGAGCCGGAATAAGACCGCCAGATCACGTCGAGACGAGCGCCGGCTGAGAGGCGAGCGCCGGCTGAGAGGCGAGCGCCGGCTGAGAGGCGAGCGCCGGCTGAGAGGCGAGCGCCGGCTGAGAGGCGAGCGCCGGCTGAGTAGGGAAGCTTACGGAATTTACGCGCGTGGAACGAAGAAGGTGGAGCAACTGCCCCGCCGTGAGCCGGACCCGACATTCACTCGGACGTTAACCCGGAACCCCGGCGTCGCGCGGCTAATGCGATAGCGAATTGCGGCCCGGCCGTACCGGTTCGCCCGGCCGTAGCGGGTTCGAGTCACGGTCCGGTAGTACGCCACCGTCCGCACATTCGCGTAGCGGACAGTCCGTACCCGCACGTAGATCGTCGAGTAGTCCTTCGGGTGGCTGTTGCTCATCCAGGCGCGGCAGCGCAACGCGACGGCAATGGACTCGGGCGAGTGCGCCAGTCGCGCCGCTGACGATGACATGTCTGCCGCCGACGCCGCCGACGCCGCCATCGGGAGCACTAGCAGCGACGCTGCCGCGACGGAGGTGACGAGCCCCGTCAGCCGCCGGAACATTGGCAGCATTGTACCCTTTTGCATTTTTCCCCTTGCCGGCGCCTATCGCGCATAGTGCTTGCTCAACGCACACCGTAATTAACTCCGCGCGGCAAAGTTAGCACCTACGAGGCGGCATTTCGCCAGCGGCGCCGCTGGCGGCCCGGCGGCTTCGACGGACCGCGGGACGCCAGCGCGCCGCTTGGCTCAGGCCGGGGGCATGTTCTTGTAAGTGAACGTGTCGAACAGGCCGACTTGATCACACAGGTGCGGGCTGGGGGTCCCGGTGGCGGAGATGAAGCCGCTCTGACCAGGCGGAAGCACATCCTGGCCGGTCATGCCGGGGCGGGCGTCGACGGCCATCATGAAGGTGCTGCGGTTCTGCGAGGCACTCACACCGCAGTGCGTGATTACGCCGGCTGCCTGGGCCAGTGGGTCGAGGACGTCCCAGTTCTGGTCCTGCGCCGGAGCGTATCCCCACCGGGAGATGTCGGTCGTCCCGAAACCGGGCACGTCCTGACCGAGTTGGGTGCCGGTACCTGACAGAATGGCGATCGCGTCGTTCAGGCTCTCGACCAGCAGGTGGTCACGGTGCCCGGCGAAGTAGCGGCCGCGGTAGCAGAGCGTTCCGCACGGCTCGACGCCATGGCTGTGCGCGAGGATGTGGTACAGCAAGTTGTACGTGCCCATGCCGCCGAGACCGCCGAAAGTGCCGAGGTTCAGGCTGCTGTCGGAGAAGTTCACCCCGCCGGTGTACTGCTCGCCCGGGTTCAGGCCGCCTTCGAAGACATTCCGCTCGTACGCCTCAAGGAAGTTCATGAAGACGGACATGGCCGGGCTGCCCAGTGTCGCCACCCCGTTCCAATGCCGCAGCAGCCTGATCGCCGGCCCGAGGTCCGGATGGGTCGCTGGGTTGGCCAGCGGGTCGCCTGCCGCCCGCAAGCGCTGGTAGGCACGCACCAGGAAGGGGATGAAGTACGGCGCGGCCGGGCGGGTGTTGTCACCGTTGTCGATCGTGCCGATCGCGTGCTCGATCCGCTGCAGGTAACCGATATCGATCCTGGTGCTGGCAGCGAGCATCCTGGCGATCAGGGTCGAGCGGTAGATGGTCCCCCAGTACTCGTCGCCCGAGTTCTGCTGGTAGAACGCGGCGGCTGACGGCTTGGTGTTCCAGTTGTCCAGGTAGCCCTGCTTCGGGTTGATGCTGCGCGGCATCTGCTTCCACGGCACGAAGCCGGTCCACTGCTGGGTGCCGTCGCCGAGCGCCGGCAGCCGCGGGTCGACCTTGGCGAAGGACGGCTCAACCGGAACGAGACCATCGCCGAAGTAGGCGATGTTGCCCCGCCGGTCGGCATACAGGAAGTTGTGCAAGGTGGTGACCAGGCGCATCGAATGGGCGAACTGCCGCACGTCCCGGTCGCCGCCAAGCTCGGAGAAACCGGCCAGCGAGCCGGTCTCACGTCCCCAGGAGGCGAACCTGATCGTGAAGGCGATGCCGTTGCTCGGCGGCGCGATGACCGGCCCGTCGATGGTCCGGTACACGTTGAACGTCACCGGCGAGCCGCCGGCCACCGGAATCTGCTCGGCCAGCACCTGCATCTTCGTCCACTTGCCGTCGAACAGGTAGGTCGGCGGGCTGGTGGCGAAGTTCACCTTCTCGGCGTAGATGCGCTGGTCGACGGTCTCCTCGCTGGTGGTCGTCCAGGCGACCTGCGCGTTCCGGCCGATCAGGATGAACGGTTCCCCGGTGATGTACATGCCACCCGCGTCATAACCAGGACCATGCAAGTACTCTTCGCCGTCGACGCTCGGCGTGCCGAAGCCCTCCTGAGGAGCGCCCCAGAGCAGGGCGTGGTGGTCCTTGGAGCGCCACGGCGCCACGGCGAACGCGTCGGAGCCGCCGTGCGAGAGCACCCTGAGGCTGATCCCGGTGGCCAGGATGCGCCGCCGGTCGGCGGCGAGCACCCGTGCGGCCGAGGCGACCTGTGTCCGGCTGATCCTGGCGAGGACCGCGTACTGCCGGGCAGTGCCCGTGAGCACCGCGGCCGCGCCAGGGACGCGGCCTGCGGCGGCTGCGCCCGGCCCGGACGGTACCGTGGTCGGCGCGGTCGTGTCGTCGATCCAGCGGGCATCGTTGAAGATCGCCTGCGCGTCCCGGGCCGGATGCGGGTCTGCCCTGGCGGTCAGTTCGGGGTTGAGGTAGGTCAAGAAGCCCAGGTTCTGCAGTTCGCTGCCGCCGCCACCGCCGAACTCCCTGGCCAGGAAGTTGCCGACGGCAACGGTGTCGATCGGCCGCCACGGAGCGGGCCGGTACGGGCCAGACAGGCCGAGCGCCTGGCCGAGCGCGAAGAACTCCACCGGCACCCGGTGCGGTTCGCTGGCCGCGCTCGCGTACGCCGACTGCTCGTAGGCGTTGATCCCGGCCGAGAACTCGGCCAGCGCACGCCTGGCGCTGGCCGGCAGCGAGCGGAACTGCGCGCGCAACTCGGCCAGGGTATAGAAGAACGTGCGGACGGTCTCGTCCTGGCCGACCTGACTCGGCCCGAAGATCTGTGACAGGGTGCCCTCGACGGCCCGCCTGGTCAGCTCGAGCTGGACCATCCGGTCTTGCGCCTGCGCCCAGCCGGACCCGAACCACATCCCGGCCAGCGTCCGGGAGCGGATGCTCGCCACGCCGTACCTGTCCCTGGTGATGACCGCCGACTCCGCGCCGTTGCCGACTGGCAGGCCCGCGCCGGCGACCGCCGTGCCTGGCGCGGCCCCTGGCGCGGCGCTCGCCGCAGCCGGCGCGAGCGCCGCGGCCCCGGCTGCCAGCGCCGAGACGATTAGCACAGCGCGCCGGCGGGCGGCTAGCCCTGCGGTTCCGTTCCTTCCGCCGTAAGCTCGCGACATCCTCAACTCGGTTCACCTCCACGCCGGGCGCAGCCAGACGGCGACCTCGGTGCTCCCTGTCTAGGGCATGCGCGTGCGGATAGCGGCATTCCAGCGGAAAGTAACCCAGCCCTTCGGCAGCGTCAATGGTGCGAACGTGATCACCGAGGCAGCGGTCGCAATCGGCTAGGCTCGGCTCGCCGGCCACAGAACGCGGGCGCATCCAGCGGCCCGGGGTGATTGGAGCAGCCAATGGCGGTCAGCTCGCCTGGCGAACGCTTTACCGTCCGAGTGCCCGATGGCAGGTCAGGCCCAGACAGCAGATCAGGCCCCGACAGCAGATCAGTCGAGGTGCTGGCCGCGGGGCCTGTCGACGGGCTGCCGCTGGTCTTCCATACCGGCACGCCCGCGGGCCTGGTCGCGTTCGGGCCGATGATCGAGGCGGCGGCGAGCCGCGGCCTGCGGATGATCTGTTACTCGCGGCCGGGGTACGGCAAATCCGACCGGCAGCCGGGCCGCACCGTCGCCGACGCTACCTCGGACGTGACCGCCATCCTCGACCACCTCGGGGCCGACGGTTTCGTGACCGCTGGCTGGTCCGGGGGCGGGCCGCATTCGCTGGCCTGCGCCGCGCTGCTGCCCGGCCGCTGCCTTGCCGCCGCCACCATCGCCGGTGTCGCGCCGTACCCGGCGGACGGCCTCGACTGGCTGGCCGGGATGGCAGCGGAGAACGTCACCGAGTTCAACGCCGCGCTCGCCGGACCGGCCGAGCTGACCGCGTTCCTGGAGCACGACGCGCTGACGATGGCCGACGTGACCGGCGAGCAGATCATCGAGGCCTTCGGCGGCCTGGTCACGCAAGCCGACCGCGACGCGCTCACCGGCGAATACGCCGCCTTCACGGCCGAGTCCACTAGGGCGGCCTTGAGCACCGGGATCGCCGGCTGGTTCGACGACGACCTGGCCTTTATGCGGCCATGGGGATTCGGCCTGGAGTCACTCGGCTCGGCCGTGCCGGTGTCCATCTGGCAAGGTGACCAGGACGCGATGGTGCCGTTCGCGCATGGTCGGTGGCTGGCCAGCCACATCCCGAACGCGCACGCTCACCTGCTGACCGGGGAGGGTCACCTGACGCTCGGGGTGACCCGATTCGGTGACGTTCTCGACGAGCTTGTCGAGCTTTCGGTACGCAGCTAGGGTCCCGAGCGGGGCCGCGACGGCGCGCCGCGCAGCCGCTTCCGGCCAGGCAGCCGCTTCCGGCCAGGCGACCGCTTCCCGCCGGGTAGCCGCTTCCCGCGCGCGAAAATTCAGATGCTTGCCGCACTGATCGCGAGGTAGCCTCTGCTGCCATGCGCGACTTGCCGGTACCCGATCCCGGCACGCCCGACCTGCGGTCGGCACCGCGCTTCATCGGCTGGCTGATCGCCAGGCAGCGCACCGGAGTCATGCTCGGCATCGTCTGGGGCTGTTCGTGGATGGTCGCCCAGGCACTGGTGCCCGCCGCGATCGGAGCGGCGGTCGATGCGCTTGCGGCCCGCCGCCCTGGCCCTTTCGCCGCGGACTGTCTCGCGGTGCTCGCCCTTGGTGCGGCCACCGCCGTCGCCGGGATACTGCGCCACCGCCGGGTCGTGACCTGCTTCCTCGACGCCGCCTACCGGATCATCCAGCTAGTCACCGCCCATGCCGTCACTCTCGGCGCCACGCTGGCCCGGCTGACTAGCACCGGCGAGGTCGTCAGCATCAGTACGGCCGACGTCGAAGCCGTCGGCGGGGCGATCGACGTGACGGGTCGCGGCAGCGGCGCGGTGGCTGCACTGATCGCAGTCGCGATCATCCTGCTGTCCCGGTCGGTGCCGCTCGGCCTGATCGTCCTGGTCGGCGCCCCGGTGCTGACCGCGCTGGTCGGCGTGCTGCTACGGCCGTTGCACCAGCGCCAGCGCCGGTACCGCGATCTCCAGGGCAAGCTCGCCAGCCGGGCTGCCGACATCGTCGCGGGGCTGCGGGTACTGCGCGGGATCGGCGGGGAGTCCGCGTTCAGCGCGCGCTACCGCGAGCAGTCACAGCAGTTGCGCCATACCGGAGTCAGCGTCGCGCGCACTGAGTCGTTCCTGGCGGGCGCCGAGGTGCTGCTGCCCGGACTGTTCGTCACCGCAGCGACCTGGATCGCCGCGCACTACGCGCTGCACCGCGCGATCACGCTAGGCGAGCTGGTCACCTTTTACGCCTATACGTCGTTCCTTGCCCTGCCGCTGGCGACCCTGACCGAGGCCGCGGACAAGATCGTCCGCGGTCATGTCGGCGCGGGCCGGATCATCTCCGTCCTGAGGCTGACTCCAGACGCCACCGATCCGACTTGTGGTGCCGCCGAGCCAGGGCCGGACGCCACGCTGCACGACCCGGTCTCCGGGGTTACGGTGACCGCCGGGGAGCTGGTGGGCCTGGCCGCGGACGACCTGGCCCAGGCAGTCAGGCTCGCCGACCGCATCGGCAGATACTCCAGCCCGGAGCCCGCCGCTTGGCCGGGTGCTGGCCGCGCCGCCGAGCCCGGTCCTGGCCCCGGTCCCGGTCCTGAGCCCGGTCCCGGTCCTGAGCTCGGCGGGGTCCCGCTCGCTGACCTGCCCGTCGCCGTGCTGCGAGCGCGGATCCTGGTCGCGACCAACGACGCGCACCTGTTCGCCGGGCGCCTCGACGAGCAGCTTGCCGGAGCAGGACTCGTGGACCTGCATGCGATGCCGGTCGCTGTCTCCGCGGCGGCCGCGCACGATGTTCTCGACGCGATCCCTGGCGGGCTGGCCGGTCACCTCGCCGCACGCGGTCGTACCTTGTCCGGCGGGCAGGCTCAGCGGCTGCGGCTCGCCAGGGCGCTCCTTGCCGACCCGGAGATTCTGGTGCTGGTCGAGCCGACGAGCGCCGTCGACGCGCATACCGAGGCCAGCATCGCACTCGGGCTGCGCGAAGCACGGCTGGGCCGTACCACTGTCGTCGTGACCAACAGCCCGCTGCTGCTTGACCGCACTGACCGGGTGCTGTTCCTGCAGGACGGCACGGTCACCGCGGCCGGCTCACATGCTGACTTGCTGCGCTCCAGCCCGCAGTATGCGAGCGCGGTGACGAGGGGAGCCGAGCCATGATGCCAGTGACCGCCGGCCGCGCCGAAGCGGACCAGGCCGCCGCGGCCGTACCGTCCGCCACGCAGATCCTGCCGGTCGCCGCGGGAACTGCGGTCCGTGCGCACGCACGGCGGGCCATGGCCACCCGATGGCGTGAGCTGACGGTCGTGGTGTGCTTGTACGCTGGTGCCACGCTCGCCGGGCTGGTACCGCCCAGGCTGCTCGGCACAATCGTGACGATGGTCCAGCGCGGGACGACGGCCGGCCGGGTCGACCTGCTAGCCGGGTTCATCGCAGCGGCGCTGATCGTGCAGTCGGTGCTGATCAGGTTCGGTGCGCTGGCCGGCGGCAAGCTGGGCGAAGCCTTGCTCGCCATCTTCCGCGAGGACTTCATCGACGGAGTGCTGGGCCTGCCACTTTCTGTGGTCGAGCGAGCTGGCAGCGGTGACCTGGTAACCCGGTCGTCCAGAGACGTCAACGAGCTGAGCGTGACGGCCCGCAAGGGAGTCCCGGCGATGCTGACCGCGGCGCTGACCGTCAGCCTGACCGTTGGCGCGATCGCGCTGGACAATCCGCTGCTCGTCGTGCCGTGCCTGATCGTGGTCCCGCCGGTCTGGGCCGTCAGCCGCTGGTACCTGCGCCGGGCGCCGGCCGGATACCTTCGCGAGAGTGCCTCGTGGGGCGTGCTGACTGACAGCCTGGCGGAGACGGTCGAAGGCGCGCGGACAGTGGAAGCGCTGCGCCTGGGACCTGTCCGGCGGGCCCGCGCCGACGCCGACATCGCAGCCTGTTACGCCGCCGAGCGGTACACGCTCCGGCTGCGGACGTTCTTCCTGCCCGCTGCCGAGGCTTCCTACATCCTGCCGCTTGCCGGGGTCCTCGCCTTCGGCGGCTATGCGTACTTTCACGGCTGGTGCACGCTCGGCCAGGTCACCGCGGCCGCGCTGTATGCCAGGGCGCTGGTCACGCCGATGGACGAGCTCATCGGGTGGCTCGACCACCTTCAGACCGGCACCGCTGCCCTGGCCAGGCTGCTCGGCCTGGCCGACGTGCCCGCCGACCGGCGGCCCGGCTCGGCACGGCCGGAGGACGAGCAGCTTTCCGCCAGCCAGGTCAGCCATGCATACATCGCCGGTCACGACGTCCTGAAGCAGATCAGCCTCGACGTGCTGCCGGGGGAGCGGATCGCCATCGTCGGCCCGAGCGGCGCGGGCAAGTCCACGCTCGGGCGGCTGCTCGCCGGGATACACGCCCCGGACCTCGGCCAGGTCACCGTCGGCGGCGTCCCGCTGACCGAGTTGCCGCTGGAGGACCTGCGCGGCCAGATCGCCCTGGTGACCCAGGAGCACCACCTCTTCGCCGGGACGATCAGGGACAACATCACGCTCGGCGTGCCCGACGCTGGCGACCAGGCTGTCAGCTCGGCCCTGGCCGCGGTCGACGCGCTTGGCTGGGTGCAGGTGCTCGCTGACGGACTGGACACCGCGGTCGGTGCCGGCGGCCGGGCTCTGTCAGCCCCGCAGGCTCAGCAGATCGCACTGGCCAGGCTGGTCCTGGCCAACCCGCACACCCTGATCCTGGACGAGGCAACCTCGCTCATCGACCCGCGATCTGCCCGTCGGCTGGAACGGTCGCTGTCGGCGGTGCTCGACGGGCGCACGGTCGTGGCAATCGCCCACCGGCTGCACACGGCGCACGACGCGGACCGCGTCATCGTGATGGAAGACGGCCAGATCACCGAATCCGGGGCGCACCGGCAACTCATCGAGGCTCAGGGTCCCTATGCCGCGCTGTGGAGCTCCTGGCACGGGGATTCCAGTATTCCTGTGCATGGAACTGTGGAAAACACCGACGCTGGCGGCCGGGTCGGTGGATAAGCGCCACTCGTCCTGTGGATAGCCCAAAGAATCTTGTAATTACTCGCCGAATGCCTTGTGCGAGCGACCGATCTGGCAGTAGAAATCTGTCACCACCGAAGGCGGGTCCAGCCCGGGCATGGCCCGGGCACGTGTGCGGCGCCGGGCATCCGGCGACTTCAGGCGGGCGCCCGAAACCCGGTGGTTGACCAGGCAGTGTGTCGGCTACCGAGTCATCGGTTCGCTAGCGCTCCCTGGTCGGCGGGGCCCCTCCATCTCATACATGGAGGGGCCTCCGCGGTCAGGAAGGTCACCCCAAGGTCACCCCTCCTTGCCGAGTGCGCTTACCGTTGCCGCGCTTATCGTTACCGCGCTTATCGTTACCTAGCCAACCCCTGTCTATCCGGTCTATCGGCGCATTCGAGTGCTCAATTCGATATTTTCTCTGGAAACGCGTGCATAGCCGTAGCGAAAGAATCAGACGACAATTCTTCGCATCGCCAGATGAGCACTTAATGCCAATCGCTCCGCGTGTTTGGCGCACGCGGGACTAGTTACAGTGCGACACTGACGGTTACGATCCGCGCACAGCTCACGGTTCCCAGCGGTGAGCTAGGACGCTCGCGCGATGCGCGATGCGTGGGCGCCGATCCCACCCGACCCGGGGACGAGCAGGTGTGCAGGCCCGGCCGGCACTCGGACCGCGAAGGGAGCGTCAGTCGGGCGTGCGGACAGGGACGGCAAGCTGAATGGGACTCATCACCGATCACGGCGGGTCAGCGGAGGAGTACGAGGCGGTCGCGCTGCCCCGGACTCCACAGTCCGCCGACGGCCTCGCCTCGGCGGTGTTCCTGCGCCGCTCGGCCAGGCCGAGCCGCAGGGCCGTTCTGCACCTGCACGACCTTGCCGGGTCTTTCGCGCCCGCGGACCTGGTCCGCTGGTACAACGAGCGCGGCTTCCATTTCTACGTCACCGACCTCGACGCGGGCGACCCGGCGGAACTGACCCGCCGTCGGCCGGCCAGGATACCGCGGCCTGTCTTTGCCGCTCTGGACGCCGCGTGCGCGCACCTGCGAGAGTCCGACGGGATCGACGCGATCATCCTCAGCGCGCAGGAGTCACTGGCGCCGATCGCGGCCATGTGGTGTGACGCTCGTAGTTCCGGTCGTCCGGTAGACGCGCTGATCTTGTCGAATCCGGATTTTGGCCGGGCCAGGGTGGACCTGGAGATCGTCTGCCCGGTGCTTGTCATCGCGGTAGCGACCCCGCAAGGAAGCCGGCGGCGAGACCGCAGGGAACGGCGCGGCGCGGACGCGGTCAAGCTCGGCAAGCACGTCACCTGGC
>Ga0307372_10000998_pt1 | contig 49513 bp, 47 predicted proteins | sample OX1MG_FD_202533 | JGI IMG/M metagenome (GOLD analysis project Ga0307372, IMG submission 202533) | Soil microbial communities from Risofladan, Vaasa, Finland - OX-1 | ecosystem: Environmental > Terrestrial > Soil > Coastal area > Acid sulfate soil | place: Finland: Risofladan, Vaasa | collected...
CTCGAACATCGCCTTCTCCGCGGCGCACACGTAGCGATGGTAGGGATTGGCCCAAATACCGAGTCGCTCGGCGAGCGAGCCGTGCGCGCGCCGGATCTCCAGCCAGCGCGCGTGCACCCCGTCGCCCGCGCGGTACACGTCGCAGCCCGGAATGCGCTCGTGCGACTGCGCCAGATCGAACCCGCGCCGGCGCCAGGCCGCGCGCGCGGCGCGCGCGAACGACCAGTCGCGCCACAGCCGCCCGACATAAAACGGATCCACCTTCAACACCTGGCGCGCGCCCCAGCCGTCCCAGCTGCGCGCGATCAGCGTCACGTCCACCCCCGCGCGCTCCAGCGCGGGCAGCGCGGAGGCGACGATGCGCTCGGCCCCGCCGTAGGGGTTGTAGCGCTGGCGGATCAGGGCGATGCGCATGGGAGGGAGTGCGGGCGCCGTGGCCCCGTGCGGCTATAGGCACCCGGCGCAGGTTTGCCTTTCCATGGTGGGTAAAAGCCAATACAAAAACGGGTGGGAGATCGGGTAAAGGCCAAATCGTTCGCACTCGCCGGCATCAAACCTCCTCCCCCATCATCTCGTCGGGTCCGTGAGTGCATAAGTACCGAGCGCAGGTTTGCCTTTCCATGGTCTCCCCATTTCCGGAATTTCGCCTGAAAGGCGAAATTCCGGAAATGGGGAGATTGGGTAAAAGCCAAAACAAAAACGGGTGGGAAGGCGGAAAGGAACAAATTCATCGAAGCGCGCCAGCCGCATCACACCTCCTCCCCCATCATCTCCTCCACCGCCGCGTACACCTGCTCGAGCGGCAGCGTGGTGAGGCACTCGCTCACCTTCCCGCCGCCGCAGCCGTCGTTGCCGCAGGGCCGGCAGAGATGTTCGCGGCTCGCCACCACGCGATGCGGCACGCGCCAGGGGCCCCACTCGAGCTCGCCGCTGGGGCCGAACAGGGCCACGGTCGGGGTGCCCATCGCGCCGGCGAGGTGCATGGGCATCGAGTCGACGCCGACGAAGAGCCGCGCGCGCGAAGTGAGCGCGCCCAGTTCCTTGAGGTCGAGCCGGCCGGCGAGGTTGAGCGGCTTGGCGGCCGCGCGCGCGACGATCTCGTCCACCAGCGCGCGCTCCTGCGGCTCGGGCGCCGCGGTGAGCACGACTCGATGGCCGGCCCCCGCGAGCCGGTCGGCGAGCGCAGCGCTCTGCTCGGCCGGCCAGCACTTGAAGCGCCAGCGCGAGGCCGGGTGCATGTGGACGAAGCCGCGCGCGGCGAGGCCTTCGGCGGCGAGCAGCCGCTCGATGCGCGCCTCGGCCTCGGCGCCGGGGACGAAGGTGACGCGGCGATCCTCCGGCGCGGGCTGGATGCCGATCCTGCGCAGGGCGTCGAGGTTGAGCTCGACCTGGTGGCGGCGCGCGTTCATGGGCAGCCGGTACAGGTGGGTGAAGCTGTTCGCCCACAGGCGGCCGCGCCCGGGAACGGCCGGCGCGACGCTGTGGCGCGCGCCGAGCGTGCGCGCGAGCCACGCGCCGCGCGGATGCTCGGTGAGGTGCACGATGAGCTCGTAACGGCGCGCGCGCAGCTCCGCGAACAGGCGCCGCTCGGCGGCGATACGGTCGAGCGCGTCGAGCGCGCGCCAGCCGCGCCCGACCGTGTACAGCCGCGCGATCGCGGGATGGCCTGCGAGCATCGGCGCGGTGTCGTCGTACACCAGCGCGTCGATCTCGAGCGCGGGCGAGGCGGCCTTCAGCGCGCCGAACACGGGCGCCGCAAGCAGCGTGTCGCCGTGATGGCGCAGCTTGATGACGAGAGCGCGGCGCAGCGCGCCCGGGTCGATGGCGTCGGCAGGCCCCTGCGGCATGCCGCGCACGATAGCAGAGAATCGTCGGCGATCGGGCGGCGTGGCTACGCGCCGACCCAGGTCAGCGCTCCGGGCCGTACCGTCGACAGGACCTCAAGAAGTCTTGGGATCAGCGGACGCAGATCGACAAGCCGGTTCGATGGCGCCCGCAGTACGATCACCGCAATGGAGAAACGCGGGATGTGCTGCTGAAAGGAAAGATTCCGGTCTACTGTAACGAACGCGTCGAAGCTGGCCGCTGCGAGCGCGAGGAGCTCGCCGTTTTTTCTTCCGGCCCACCCGGCCTGTGGAACCGTCGTTACTTCGTGGCCCGCAACGTGAGCCGCAAGACGTCGGTCAATGCACTCGTCGAGCAGTACCCTCACGACGCCGAGGCGACCATGCGCGCCTTGGCCTCCTCGAGGAACCCGATGATTTGTTCGCGCCGGACGGTCGGGAATCCCTCAAGAAAATCATCGATCGACTCACCGTTCTCCAAGTAATCGAGGAGCGTCTGCACCGGGACGCGCGTGCCCGCGAACACCGGGGTTCCGCCCATGATGTCTGGAGAGGAAGTGATGATCGGCTGGGTCATTTGTCGCTAGGTTACGCCTGCTGGCTGAACAGCGGCAACTGTCCGGTCTCCCGAGTCACGGAGGCCGTCAATCAGGGCCGGCGCCTTGTTCTCGAAGCCCTTCCACGCTCTTCAAGTATCCGAGCGGCGGCCGCCCTGCCCGAGATAGGCGGTCGCAAACGGCCTCCCTTCGGCTTTGCGCCGTTCCAATGAATCATCCCCTTTTGAATGAGTCGCTGCAGGCCGGAGGGCTTCGCTTTCGGCACCGACTCGCCCCGCGGCAATTTGGCGCGCTTTTGGGGTCGACACAATTTGCCCATCATCACCTCCAGTTGAACGCTCCATAGCACGAAAGCTCTCTATTATCGCGACTAGTCGCGGTTACGTTGCGGCAGACTGAACCGAAACGGCGCGTCGAGCCCCTTCAGCACCGTCGCGTCGCGCCCGTACAGGTCGGGATGGAACTCGACCGTGCCGTCGGCGCGCGCTTCCGCGGTCCAGTACAGCAGCAGGACCGGCACCTGCCGCTTCACCGCCAGGGTGCGTGTCTCCCCCGTGGCGATCGCCGCGCGCAGCGTCTCGGCGCTCCAGCGCGCGGGATCGTCGAGCAGCAGGAGCGCCAGCTCGAGCGGTTTTTCCACCCGGATGCAGCCGGAGCTGAACGCGCGCTCGGGCTTCTCGAACAGCGCCTTCGCCGGCGTGTCGTGCAGGTACACGTCGTGCGCGTTCGGAAACAGGAACTTGAGCCGCCCGAGCGGGTTGTCATCGCCCGGCGCCTGCACGATCTGGTAAGGAAGCTTTCTGCCCGCGTAGCGCGCCCAGTCGATGCCCGCCGGGTCCACCGCGCGGCCGGCGAAGTCGAGCACTCGCATGTGATTGCGCGCGAGAAAGCCCGGGTCCTTGACGAGCTTCGGCACCACGTCCTCCTCGAGGATCGTCGGCGGCACGTTCCAGGTCGGGTTGAGCACGATGCTGCGCAGGGTGGCGCGGAACACCGGCGTGCTGCGGTACGGACGCCCGACCACCACGCGCGAGGACCAGACCTCGCGCCCGCCGAGGGTGAGGCGCGCGTGAAAGCCCGCGATGTCCACCACCAGGTAGTCGCCCTTCAGGTTCTGCGCCACCCAGCGCATGCGCTCGAGGTTGACGCGGATCTGGTCGATGCGCGCCTGCGCGCTCACGTTCATGGCGGCGAGCGTGCGCCGTCCCGCGAGGCCGTCGGCCTCGAGCCCGTTGCGGCGCTGGTAGCGCTTCAGCGCCGCTTCGAGCGCGGGGTCGAAGAGCCCCGCATCGGCCGAGCGGGCCGAGGAGAGATCCCCGGTCGCGGCCAGGCGCGCGCGCAGCGCCGCCACCCTCGCATCGCGCATGCCGGGCTTGAGCGTCGGTCCGCCGCGCACCCGCCGCCAGCCGCCGGCGGCGGCGATCGCGCGATAACGCGCCAGGGCCTGCTTGAGATCGCGATAGGCGGCGAGCCTGGGCGCGTACGCTTCCACCGCCTTGGCGAGCGACGGCGCGTGCAGCACCTCGTCGAGCGCGTGCACCGGGTCGATGCCGTCCAGCGTGCGCGCGAAGTTCCACCGCGGGTCGAGCTGGCGCGGATCGAGCTTGCCGAAGTACAGCGTATAGGCGAGCCGGATCAGGCTGTCGGTGTAGAGCAGCTCGCGATCGGCCGCGGCGCCCGGGCCGGCGTCGGCGGCGAGGCCGTCGCGCAGCGCGCGCTCGTGGTAGTCGCCCGGCTCGAGCCCGTCCGCGCGGCTCGATTCGACCAGGCGCAGCAGCTCCAGGCGGCGCGGCAGCCGCGTCCAGGCGGGGCGGAATTCGCGCTGCCCGTAAAAGTTGGCGATCAGCCTGCGCGCCGCGATGCGCGCGCCGTCCACGCGCACCTCGCCGCCCGCGCGCAGCTCGGCGACGCGCTGGCGCAGCGCCTCCTCGATGGTGCCCGCCGCGCGCGCCGCCAAGAGCGGCGGCGCGAGCGCGAGCAGCAAGGCGAGCGCCGCGCCGAGCGCGCCGCGCTTCATGCAAAAAATCCTTGGTCGGATCCGGACCGGGCGTCTACCATTCGCGCATCGCACGAGACAGCCGGGACGAGCATGCACCGAAGCGCACGCGCGGTACGCCGCGAGCTGATCAAGGGCCTCGCCCTGCTGCCGCTCGCCTTGCTGGCGTCGCCGGCGCGCGCCGCCCGGACCGCGCCGCGCCGAATCTCCTTTTATCACACCCATACCGGCGAGCGCCTGAAGGCCACCTACTTCGAGGGCGGCCGCTACCTGCCCGACGCGCTGCGCGCCATCGATCACCTGCTGCGCGACTTCCGCACCGGGCAGGTCCACGCGATCGACCGCCGCCTGCTCGACCAGCTCGCCGCGCTCGACGCGTGCTGCGGCGGCGGGACCTTCGAGGTGATCTCCGGCTACCGCTCGAGCGCCACCAACGAGCTGCTGCGCGAGACCACGAGCGGCGTCGCCGCGCACAGCCTGCACCTCGCGGGGCGCGCGATCGACGTGCGCCTGTCGGGCTTCGACACCGCGAAGCTGCGCGCCGCGGCCATCGCCGCGCGCCGCGGCGGGGTGGGCTTTTACCCGCGGTCGGACTTCGTGCACCTGGACACCGGGCGCTACCGCACCTGGGGCCCGCGCACGGCCTGAGTCAGCGAAAGCGCCGCTCGGCGCTCGCGAACCAGGTGCGCCCGGCCTCGGGATAGGCGCAGACCGGCGTCGCGCAGCCGAACGAATCGACGATCGCGTAGCTGTAGTAGTGCTTGTCGAACAGGTTGTTCACCGTCGCGGCGAGCGTCCAGTCGCCGATCCCGCGCGCGAGCTTCAGGTCGGCGAGCAGGTAGGCCGGCATCAGCTGCGCGAAGGTGTTGGCCTGGTCGTTGTCGTAGCGCTGGTGCCCGACGTAGGTGAGCGTGCCCTCGAGGCGCGTGTTCTGCGGCAGGCGCCAGGTCGCGCGCAGGTCGGCGAGCGCGCGCGGCACCAGCGGCACGTCCTTGCCCGCGACGTTCACGCCGCCGTACACGCCGTACTTGAACTTCGCGGTCTGGTAGACCAGGCTCGCCGCGAGATCCACCTGCCGCCCGAGCGGCCAGTGCGCGGACAGCTCGAGCCCCGTGCGGCGCGTCGGCGACAGGTTGGTGTTGGCGCCGAAGGGCACCACGATCGGGCTGAAGTAGATCTCGTTCTCGAGGTCGATCGCGTAGGCGTCGGCGCGCAGGCGCACCCGGCCCGCGCGGTATTCGAGCCCGGCGTCGCGGTTGCGCGCGGTCTGCGGCTCGAGCAGGTTGCCGGTCGAGGTGAACGCGTTCTCGTCCACGCTGGCGACGCGAAAGCTCGTCCCCACCCGCCCGAACGCGGTCCAGGCCGGGGCGAGCGCGTATTGCAGGCCGATCTCGCCCGCGTGCGGGCTGCGCGTCTGCCTCTGGCTGCTCACCGCGAAGCCGGTTTGATCGAGCGCGCTCGACACGCGCTCGGTGCGCCAGCCGAGCGTGAGCTTGGCCGCGCGCGTCACCTGCGCGTTGTACTGCGCGTAGAACGCGCTCGTGTCCTGGGTCGCGGAATCGGCCGAGGTCGGCGAGTCGATCGAGGCCGGGCTGGCGGCGAACTGCCGGCCGTAGCCCCAGTTGCCCAGGTCGGCGCCGAGCACCAGGCTGGTGTCGATCCCGAACGGCGAGGCCGCCCAGCGCAGCCGCGGCGAGAAGGTGACGCTGTGCAGCCGCGCCTGGTAGTAGGAGGCGAGGCTCGCGTAGTTCGCGGTCGAGAGCTGGTCGCGGTAGCCGAGGTCGGCCGCGAGCTCGACGTCGCCGGCCCAGCGCCGCGCGAGCAGCGTGACGAAGTTGCCGTCGCGCGTCGACCAGTCGCCCGGCGTATCGGTGCCGCGCGGATCGGAGGCGAGCTCGATCTGGTTGCGCGTGCCGGGGAGCTGCAGGCGCTGGCTGTCGGTGCCGAACTTGAGCGCCAGGCTCGCGGCGTCGTCGCCCCAGCGCAGCTCGCCGGTGCCGTCGTCCTGGCGCACGCGGTTGTTGACGCGGTAGTTGTCGCTCTCGTAGTGGCTGCCCGAGAAGAGCGCGCCGAAGCGTTTGCCGGCGAGGTTCACGCTCGCGTGCGCCTCGGCCGCGCCGTAGGCGCCGATGCCGGCGCCGGCGTAGGCCTCCCGCACGCCCGCCTTCGGACCCTTGGTGATGATGTTGATCACCCCGCCGGTCGCGCCGCCGCCGTACAGCACCGCGCCCGAGCCGCGCAGGATCTCGATGCGCGCGATCGAGTGCAGCGGGATCGCCGCGAGCTTGGTCGTGCTCAGGTCGTTCTCGTTCAGGCGGATGCCGTCCAGCAGCACCAGCGTGTTCTGGTCGCCGGTGATGCCGAAGCCGCGCAGGTCGAGCTGCTGGTTCGGATCGCCCGAGTTGTCGCGCACGTACAGGCCGCCCAGGTGCTCGAGCAGCTCGGGCAGGGTGCGGGCGGTGTCGCGCGCGATGTCCGCGGCGCTGATGACGGTCATGCCGACCGGCGCATCGAGCCGCTGCTCGGGAAAGCGCGTGGCGGTGACCACCAGGGCCGCGTCATCTGCTTGCGATTGCGATTGCGCCGCGGGCGCGAAGGCGAGCAGCGCCGCGGCGAAGCCGCCGGCGAGCCCGATGAGTGAATTGCGCATGCTGTCTCCCCCGGCATCCAACCCGATGCCGCCAAGTCGTTGACCGCCGGGATCCGTGGGGGGCAGAACGCGCAATGCCTCCGCCCTCCCGCGGAGCACCGACTCCATTGGTCGCCAAGGCCGGTCTCCGGACTCGCGAGGTGGCGGAAGCTCTTCCGCCGGATGGGCCGCCTTCCCATGGAGCTCGCGCTCCACAGTGGCCGGGTGGCCCATCTCCTCGCCTACCGTTGCGGGGGCAGTACAGGAATTGCGGGCCGAAAGCCCGCGCACCTGTTTCCCGTTTCATCCGCGGCGCTGGACGCGCGCAGCGGACACCTGGGCAGCCGATTCGCGCCGCCGGTGCCATAGCCCCGGCGACGCGCGGCTATTATACGCGGCCGATGAAGCCGCTCCTTTTCGCCGCCTTGCTCGCCTGCGCCTGCGGCGCGCGCGCGGGAGTGACCGTGCGCGACGACACCGGCCGGCTGGTGCACCTCGCCGCGCCCGCCGCGCGCGTGGTGAGCCTCGCGCCGGATCTGACCGAGCTGCTGTTCGATGCCGGCGCGGGCGATCGTGTGGTGGGCGTCATCGCGCGCAGCGACTTTCCGCCCGCCGCGCGCGCGCTTCCGCGCGTGGGCACCGAGGGCTCGATCGACCCCGAGGCGGTGCTCGCGCTCGCGCCCGACCTGGTGCTCGCGTGGCCGAGCGCGGGCGATGCGCGCGCGCTGGCGCGCCTGCAGGCGCTCGGCATTCCCGTGTTCCGCTCCGAGCCGCGCGAGCTGGCGGGCATCGCGCGCACGCTGGAGGCGCTCGGGCGCCTCACCGGGCGCGGCGCGACCGCCTCCGCCGCGGCGCGTGCGTTCCGCGAGCGCCTCGCGCGGCTCGAGCGCAGGTATTCGGGCCGCGCGAAGGTCGGCGTGTTCTACGAGGTCTGGGACCGCCCGCTCATGACGGTGGGCGCGCGCGACCTGATCACGAAGGTGATCCGCCTGTGCGGCGGCGACAACGTGTTCGCCGCTCTGCCCGGCCTGGCGCCGCAGCTCGACCGCGAGATGGTGCTGCGCGCCGACCCCGAAGTGATCGTCGCCAGCGGCGCCGACGGCAAGCGCAGCGCCTGGCTCGCGGCCTGGCGCGCCTTCCCGTCGCTGGTCGCGGTGCGGCGCGACAACCTGTATTTCGTTCCGCCCGACCTCCTGCAGCGCGCCACCCCGCGCATCCTCGATGGCGCGCAGCGCCTGTGCGAGGACCTCGACGCGGCGCGCGCCAGGCGCCCGACCGGGAAATAGGGCCAGGCCCCGTGCTCTAGAATTTCTCCAGGCGCGCGCGGGTGCGCTCGACGATCAGGCGATACAGCCGCTCGCCGACCTGCACGTGGCCGAAGCTCGGACGATCGAGAGGGATCGTCGTGCCGCCCGCGTCGCCCTTGGCGCGAAAGCCGAACGCCTCGGCGGCGATCAGATCCGCCAGCAGCCGTTCGAGCTCCGCGCGCGGCAGCGCGTCGCCGGTGTTGTCGAGCAGCGCGCAGGGTTGGCCGCGCCGGGTGCGCCCGAGCACTTGCGGCAGCGCATCCGGCCGTTCCCGATCGTCCCCGGCAGCGCTCATCGCGGCCGCCGAAAAGCCATTTCCGGCGCGGGCTTGCAGGCCGCAAACAAGATCATGCAGAACATTTAAAACCGCTCGCTATTTCTTGACGCAAAGGAAAATTTGCAACATAGTGTTGTGCGTGGAAGGGGAGCTCAACTCGCTCGAAGCCAAGGTGGCGCAGGTGGCGGATCTGTGCGAACGGCTGCGCGCCGAAAACGGCGCGCTGCGCCAGCAGCTGGCCATCGCGCAGAACGATGCCACGCGCCTGGCCGAGAAGATCGAAGGCGCCAAGGCGAAGGTCGAGCATCTGCTTTCCCGCTTGCCGGATTGAGTGTCTCGAGGGGGCTGCGGACGCTGGCGCCGCGGGTTCATGAGCGCACAACGATAACAGCATGGCCGACGGCGCCAAAACGATCGAGGTAAATCTCCTTGGGCGCAGCTATCACGTCGCCTGCGAGGACGGCGAGCGCGAGGCGCTGATGCAGGCCGTCGCCTATCTCGACGGCAAGATGAGCGAGATCAGGAACAGCGGCAAGGTCACGGGCGGCGAGCGCATCGCGGTGATGGCCGCGCTCAACATCGCGCACGAGCTGCTCTCGACCAAGCTCGGCAACGGCTTTGACATAGGTCAGCTCAAGCGTAGAATCGCTTCGATCGAGGCGAAGCTCGACGGAGCGCTCGCCCAGCAGGAAAAGCTCTTTTAGCAGTCCTCCTACGCCCCCTGCTGTGTTCGGCCGGGCTCATATTTTCCGAACCGATAGCTTCCTCTGGTTGCGGCCCCTGGTGTCACTGTTGTGATCGTCCCACGTTCGCGTGCCGGACGAACCTGAGGTGACCGGAAAGCGACCACCCTGTTTAGCCAGGGTTCGGGAGCGAGTCCACCGGCACTGGCGGGGGGCACCCCCCCCGGAAGAACAACACTGCCTTGCATTGCAGCAGCATGCTGCTGCAATGCAAGGCCATACTTTCAGAAAAAGCGAAACCAGTCTCCCGGCGTGTGAATGCGCGCGAAGACTCATAATGTGCGGCCATGAATTACTGGCTGATGAAATCCGAGCCGGACGAGTGCTCGATCGACGACGCGCTCGCCGCGCCGGAGCGCAGGACGCCGTGGACCGGAGTGCGCAACTACCAGGCACGCAACTTCATGCGCGACGCGATGCGCGCCGGCGACGGGGTGCTGTTCTATCACTCGAGCTGCGCCGAGCCGGGAATCGCGGGTCTGGCGGAGGTCGCCTCGGCGCCCTACCCCGACGCCACCCAGTTCGAGCGCGCGAGCGAGTATTTCGACCCCAAGGCGACGCGTGAGCGGCCGCGCTGGTTCAACGTCGACGTGCGCGCGCTGAGGAAGACGCGCCTGGTGCCGATCGCGGAGCTGCGCGCGCACAAGGCGCTGGCGAAGATGTGGCTGCTGCGGCCCGGCAACCGGCTTTCGATCACGCCGGTCTCGGCGGCCGAGTGGCGCTACATCACCGGCAAGCTGCTGTGAGCGCCCTCGCCAACGACACGCTGCTGCGCGCCCTGGCGCGCGAGCCCACCCCGTACACGCCGGTCTGGCTGATGCGCCAGGCCGGGCGCTATCTGCCCGAATACAACGCCGCGCGCGCGCGCGCGGGAAGCTTTCTCGCGCTCGCCAAGTCGCCGGCGTTCGCCGCCGAGGTGACGCTGCAGCCGCTCGAGCGCTTCCCGCTCGATGCGGCGATCCTGTTTTCCGACATCCTCACGGTGCCCGACGCCATGGGCCTCGGACTGTACTTCGCCGAGGGCGAGGGGCCGCGCTTCGAGCGCCCGCTGCGCGACGAGGCGGCGATCCGGCGCCTGGCCGCGCCCGACCCGCAGCGCGAGCTGCGCTACGTCACCGACGCGGTGCGCGAGATCCGGCGCGCGCTCGCCGGACGCGTGCCGCTCATCGGCTTCGCGGGCAGCCCCTACACGCTCGCCTGCTACATGGTGGAAGGCTCCGGCGGCACCGATTTCCCGGCGCTGAAGACCATGCTCTACGCGCGCCCCGACCTGCTGCACGCGATCCTGGAAGTGAATGCGCGCGCGGTGGCCGATTACCTGAACGCGCAGATCGATGCCGGCGCGCAGGCGGTGATGCTGTTCGACACCTGGGGCGGCAACCTCAGCGCCGCGGGCTACGAGGAGTTCTCGCTCGCCTATTCGCGCCGGGTGCTGGCGCAGCTCAGCAAGCAAAGCGAGGGCCGGCGCGTGCCGAGCATCCTGTTCACCAAGGGCGGCGGCCAGTGGCTCGAGGCGATGGCCGCGAGCGGCGCGGACGCGATCGGCCTGGACTGGACGACGGATCCGGCGCATGCGCGCCGGGTCGTCGGCACGCGCGTGGCGCTGCAGGGCAACCTCGATCCGTCCGCGCTTTTCGCGCCGGCCCAAATGGTGCGCCGCGAAGCGCGGCGCGTGCTCGATGCTTTCGGCGCCGCGCCCGGCCACGTCTTCAACCTCGGCCACGGCATCTCGCAGCACACGCCCATCGATGCGGTCGCAGCGCTCGTAGACGAAGTGCGCGCTTACAGCACGAAGCTGCGCCAGGGCGCGGATCTTCCCTGAAGCCCGATTTGTGCACCGCGCCGGTGCCGAAAATTGCACCGGAATGGGAACGCCGGGCTTGACTTACTCACAAATTTCCGCTTCTCCCTGGGAAATCGGGCTCAAGGGGGGCTTCCCTCGGGAGAGTATTTTAAGATATTGATTTAACGTAGAAAAAAGGCGGGACCGCAAACACGCGCCCGGCAAGAATTCCTTTCGCGCGAGGATGTTACGCTCCGGTGAAGGCCTTACCCACAAGCTTATCCACAGACTTTGCCGATCGCTGAAATTGCCCTTTTGTGGCAAGGGGTACGCCACATGTTCCAAAGCGTCGACTCAACTCAGTCCGATAAGTTATTGCGGCCTTGGACAATTCTTTTCCCCCTCCGCAGGCACTTCCTCTGACGATGAAGGTGCTGCGCGTCGCGCTCGATATTCCACTCACGACGCTGTTCGACTACGCGTTGCCGGAAGGCGTCTCGGCGCACGCGGGGGATCGCGTGGCGGTGCCATTCGGCACGCGCCAGCGCGTCGGCGTGGTGGTGGAGGTCGCCGCCGAAAGCCAGATCGAGCCCGAACGCGTCAAGCCGATCACGCGCGTGCTCGATGACGCACCACGGCTGCCCGCGGATTGGCTCGAGCTGGTGCGCTTCCTCGCGGGCTATTACCAGCGACCGCTCGGCGAAACGGTGCTGTCATCGTTGCCGCCGCGGCTGCGCTCGCTGCGCCCGCTGCCGCGCGAGGCGGAGCGCTTCTATCGCGCCGGCGGCAACGCGCCCCCGCCCGATACGCTCAAGGCCGGGCGCAAGCGCGCCCTGCTCGAGACGCTCGGCGACGGGTGCCTCGCCGAGGGCGCGTTGCTCGCGCCGTTCGCCCAGCAAGCCCAGGCAACGCGCTCCGCGCTGCGTTCGATGCTGCGCGCCGGCTGGATCGAGGCCGCACGTCCGCCTTCGGGCGCGCGCTTCGTACCGCAGCACGCGTCGAGCCGGGAGCAGGCCGCCGCGATCGAGCGCGTGGCGCGGGCGGCGGGGAGCTTTCAGCCGTTCCTGCTGCACGGCGTGACCGGCAGCGGCAAGACCGAGGTGTACTTGCACCTCATCGCGCGGGTGCTCGAGCGCGGTGCGCAAGCGCTGGTGATGGTGCCCGAGATCAGCCTCACGCCGCAGCTCGAAGCGCGTTTCCGGCACGCGTTCCCCGACACCCGCCTCGCCGTGCTGCACAGCGCGCTCGATGACGGCACGCGCACTTCGGCGTGGCTCGCCGCCGCGCGCGGCGAAGCCGGCATCGTGCTCGGCACCCGGCTCGCGGTGCTCACGCCGCTGCCGCGCCTCGCGCTGGTGGTGGTGGACGAGGAGCACGACTCCTCCTTCAAGCAGCAGGAGGGCCTGCGCTACTCGGGGCGCGACGCGGCGGTGTACCGCGCCAAGCTCGCCGGCTGCCCGGCGGTGCTGGGCACCGCGACGCCGGCGCTCGAGACCTGGTACAACTGCCAGGCCGGGCGCTACACGCTGCTCGAGCTGCCGCAGCGCGCCGCGCCCGGCTCCGTGCTGCCCGCGGTACGGCTCGTGGACCTCGGCCGCGAGAGCGCCGAGCACGGCCTCGCGCCCAGCCTGGTCGCCGCGATCGAGGCGCGCCTCGCGCGCGGCGAGCAGAGCCTGGTGTTCATCAACCGCCGCGGCTACGCGCCGGTGCTCGGCTGCGAAGCCTGCGGCTGGGCCGCGGGCTGCACGCGCTGCAGCGCGCACATGGTGCTGCACGCCGCCGACCGGCGCCTGCGCTGCCACCACTGCGGCGCCGAGAGCGCGATCCCGCGCGCCTGCCCGACCTGCGGCAACGTCGATCTCAAGGCGATCGGCCGCGGCACGCAGCGCATCGAGGAAACGCTCGCGGCGCGCTTCGCGCACGCGCGCATCGTGCGCATCGACCGCGACAGCGTGCGGCGCCGGGGCGAGCTCACGCGCACGCTGGAGGGCATCCGGCGCGGCGAGGCCGACATCCTGGTCGGCACCCAACTGCTCGCCAAGGGCCACGACTTCCCGGCGCTCACGCTGGTCGGCGTGCTCAATGCCGACAGCGCGCTGTTCTCGACCGACTACCGCGCGGCCGAGCGCCTGTACGCGACGCTCGCCCAGGTCGCCGGGCGCGCCGGGCGCCGCGAGCGGCCGGGCGAAGTGCTGGTGCAGACGCGCTTTCCGGGCCACCCGCTGTACGCCGCGCTCGCGCGGCACGACTACGCGGGCTTCGCGGCCTCGCAGCTCGCCGAGCGCAAGGCGGCCGGCTTTCCGCCGTACGTGTTCGAGGCGGCGCTGCGCGCCGAGGCGAAGCAGCTCGCGCGCACGCTCGAGTTCCTGCGCGCCGCGGCGGCGCTGGTCGCGCCGCCGGCGGAGGTGCGCGTCTACGATCCGGTGCCGGCCGTGGTCACCCGGCGCGCCGACTTCGAGCGCGCCCAGCTGGTGGTGCAGTCGCCCTCGCGCGCCGCCCTGCAGGAATTCCTGCGCGCCTGGTCGGAGCGGCTGTTCGCCCAGGCGCCGCGCGACGTGCGCTGGCACCTGGACGTCGATCCGATCGAGTTCGACTGAGCGGCCCGCGTCAGCCCTGCAGGCCGCGCTCGATGAGCTGGCTGGCGTAAGGCTTGTCGGCCTCGATGTGGCGCGCCAGCCAGCCGGTCAGGTGGCGCATGGTGAGCGCCATGTTCTTCCTGTCGAGCTGGATCGACTGGCTCTCGAGGTCTTCCAGCAGCCTGCCGCTTTCCTGCCGGTGGCGCTCGGCGGCGACGCCCAGTCCGGCGTTGCTGATCAGCCATTCCTCGCGCGCGAAGTGGCCGCGCGCCGCCTTGAGCAGTTCGCTCAGCGATTCGCTCAGCTTGTCGGCGTCCTGCCCTGCCTTGAGGTCTTCGCCCAGGCGGTTGATCAGCGTTGCCAGCTCCTGGTGCTGCTCGTCCATCAGCGGCACGCCGAGGACGTGCGCCTCGTACCACTCGAAAAGCGGCAGCCGCAACGGCCCGGTGACGTCCGGGTCGCGCAGCCGCGCAAACTCGAAGCGCCGGCCGCCGGCGCGCTTGGCGATGTACATCGCGCCGTCGGCGTGCGCGACCAGCGCGTCCGTGTCCTTGCCATGCGCCGGGTGGAGGGCGATCCCGACGCTGAAGCCGATCTGGCACTGCTGGCCGGCGATCACGATCGGCGCGTCGAGCGCGCGCACCATGCGCGTGGCCACCATCGACGCATCCTCCGGGCTGGTGGCCCGCGGCAGCAAGGCGGCGAACTCGTCGCCGCCGATGCGCGCCACGGTGTCGTCTTCGCGCGCGGCGGCGCGCAGCCGCTTGGCGACCACCTGCAGCAGGGCGTCGCCGGTCTCGTGGCCGTGACGGTCGTTGATGCGCTTCAAGCCGTCCACGTCGCCGACCAGCACCGCGAACGCGCTGCCGTGACGGCGCGCATGAACCAGCGCCTGGCGCAGCCGGTCAAAGAACAGCGCGCGATTAGGCAGCTCCGTGAGCGGGTCGAGGAACGCGAGCTCGGCGAGCCTGGTTTCGGCGCGGCGCTGCTCGGTGACGTCGCGCACCGCGATGACCGCTCCCGGGCCTCCGGGCAGGTCGAAGGCGGTGCTGGTGAGCTCGGCGTCGAACACGCTGCCGTCCGCGCGCTGCCCGTGCAGCAGCGTCGGCGGGGACGCGGCACCGGGGCTTTCGTCCAGGGCGCGCGCGAGCGCCTCGCGCTCCTCGGCGGCCACCAGGTCCAGAAAACGCTTGCCCAAGGCATTGCCCTCGTCCAGCCGGAACATGCGCAGCAGCGCCGGGCTGGCCCACACGATCCTCTGCTGGCGAAGGACGCCGACCGCGACTACTGCGCGGCTGGCAAGGCCCGCGAGGGCGGCGGCGGCGAGGTCCGATTGCATGGCAAGGGCGATATGGAGTCCGGCGCGCGAAGGGTGCACCGGGCCCGCTGCGCCGCCTCAATGCGGCCTGCTGTGGGCCAGGTACTCGCCCACTTCGCCGCCCGGCAGCGGCCGGCTGAACAGGTATCCCTGCATGACGTCGCAGCCGAGCTCCCGGAGCGACGCGAGGTGCTCGGCCCGCTCGACGCCCTCGGCGACGATGCCCAGGCTGAGGCCGCGCGCGATGCCGATCATCGCCGCCACGATCGAATCGCTGGCGCTGCGCAGGCCGAGATCGCGCACGAAGGACTGGTCGATCTTGATGGTGCTGATCGGCAGGGTCTGCAGATAGCCCAGCGACGAATAGCGGGTGCCGAAGTCGTCGATGGCGATGCGCACGCCTTCGCCGCGCAGGCGCGATGCCCGCCGCGACACGGCATCCATGTCCTCGATCAGGACGTTCTCGGTGATCTCCAGCTCGAGCGCCCCGGGAGGAACCCCGTGCCGGCCGGTCGCCTGCATGACGCGCTCGACGAGATCGTTGCGGTCGAAGTCGCGCGGCGAGAGATTCACCGAGATGCCCAGGCCGCCCGCCCCGCCCGCGCGCCACCCCGCCAGCTGGGCGCACGCCGAATCGAGCACGAACTCGCCGAGCTCCCGGATCTGGCCGGACTCCTCGGCGATGCCGATGAAGCGCGACGGCAACAGCAGCCCGTGCGCGGGATGGCGCCAGCGCAGCAGCGCCTCCAGCCGCTCGACCACCCGGGTCCTCACGTTGTGGATCGGCTGGTAATAGACCTCGAACTCCTTGCGCTCGACGGCGCCGCGCAGATCGTGCTCGAACTGCAAGCGCTCCGCGTAATGCGTGCTCAGGTCGGGCGAGAAGCAGGCGAATCCGTTCTTGCCCTTGCGTTTTGCCTGGTACATGGCCAGGTCGGCGTTGCGGATCAGCTCTTCCTCGTTCGCGCCGTCGCCCGGATAGACGGCGATGCCGACGCTGACGGTGGTGTGGAACTTCTCCGCGCCGAGCGCGAAGGGCGCGGCGAGCTCCTGCAGGATCTTGCCGGCCACCGCTTCCGCGTCCTGGCGCTGGTCCAGGTCGGCGATGAGGGCGACGAATTCGTCGCCGCCGATGCGGCACAGGGTGTCGGCTTCGCGCAGGCACTTGCGCAGCCGCGAGCCGGTCTGCTGCAGCAACTGGTCGCCCTTGAGGTGGCCGTAGGTGTCGTTCACGAGCTTGAAGCGGTCCAGGTCGATGAACAGCACCCCCAGCTGCTTGCGGCGGCGCCGCGTCTCGGCGATGGCGTGGCGCAGGCGGTCGCGGAACAGGGTCCGGTTCGGCAGTCCGGTCAGCGCGTCGTGAAAGGCGTGGAACTCGATGATCTTCTCCGCCCTCACCCGCGCCGAGATGTCGCGGGCGACGCAGTAGGTTCCGAACAGCGCGCCGGTGGAGGGCGGCGCGCCGTCGCCGTACATTCCCACCGCGCTGACGGCGACCGTCACCGCCGCGCCCTCCGCGGCGGATTCGGCAACCGCGGTGCTCGCCTTCAGCCTGACCTCGACGTTGCGCGATGCGCGCTCCCCGGTGCGGCGCTCCCGAAACGCCCATTCCACGTGGTGCAGATCCTCGTCCTCGACGATGGCGGAATAATGCATCGCGGAGAGCTCGTCCCGGGTGTATCCGAGCAGCGCGACGAAGCGGTCGTTGACGAAGCGGAAGTAGCCCCGGGAGTCGAGCGCGAAGATCAGGTCCGGGGAGTTGTCGACGAAATAGCGGTGCAGCCGCTCCGAGTGCTCGAGGCGCGCGCGCATCGCGCTGTTCTCCCACTCCAGCTTGCGTGCCGCGAGCGCGTTTTCCACGCTGCGGATCAGCGCCGCCGGCTCGAAGGGCTTGCGGATGTACTCGTGCGCGCCGGACTTGAGCGCGGCGATCGCCGATTCGATGCGGTCGTCGCCGCTGACGACGATGACCGTGGCGCGCGGGCGTTGATCCCCGGCCCAGCGCATGACGTCCAGGCCGTTGGCGTCCGGCAGATTGAGATCGAGCAGCACCAGATCGATCGGCTCGCCGCGCATGATAGCGATCGCCTCGGCCGCCGAGCCGCATTGCCTGACTTGCCGCGCGCGGCTGCTCACCAGGTCCGCGACCGCGCGCCGCACCATGGGATCGTCGTCGACCACCAGCACGCGGAAGCTTTCGACCGCTGCGGCCGGCGCGGGAAGCTGACTGGCCGGCTGCAGCAGGCTGTCCGGGATTTGCATGGGTTGCGCTTGCGCCTCAGTCATCGGGATGGAGGGAAGCCGGCGCGCCCGCATCGGCGCCGCGCGGCAGCAGGACGGTGAACGTCGCGCCGCTGTCAGGCCGGCTGCGGCACACCAGGTGGCCCCCCGCGGCCTGCACGATGGCCAGCGAGGTCGGCAGGCCCACCCCGCGCCCGTCGGCGCGCGCGCTGGAGGCCGGGGCGGCGAACAGCTCGGCGATCTTCTCGGGCGCGATTCCGGGCCCGTTATCGGCAACCGAAATCTCGACCATCATTTGTCCCTGGTAATTGACGCGATCGGTGGTGCTGACGAGCACCTGGCCGCCGCGCGGCAGCGCCTCGGAGGCGTTCTTCAGCAGGTTCAGAAGCACCTGCTTGAGGCCTTCCTCGTCGCACGCGATGGCCGCGACGCGCGGGTCGAGCAACGGGGACACGACAATGCCCTTGCTGCCGAACAGGGCGGCTCCGTACACCAGCAGCAGATCCTTGATCGTGCGATTGACGTCGACCAGGCCGGTGCGCGGCAGGCCCCGCGCACCCGACCGACCGATTTCGTCGAGCAATTTCGCCACCCGGTCGACCTCCCGGCTCGCGACCGCCAGCTCGCCTCCCAGGCCTTCGCCGTCGCCGGCCCGGGTCTTCGCGATCTCGAGGTAGGTCTTCAGCACCGAGAGCGGGTTGCGCGCTTCGTGCACCAGCCGCCTGGTCGCGGCGCGCAGCTGTTCGGCCGGGTCGGCGGGGCGGTCCGCGGACGGGCCCGGGCCGGGCCGCGGCAGCGCGCGGGCAACCAGGCGCACGACGTCGCCGAGGAAAGGCAGGCTTTCCGCCAGGCGCGCGGCCTTCAGCGCGGAGGTGCCGAACACCACCACGCCCCGGCAACCCGGCTCGTCTCCCAGCAACGGAAGCGCAGCGATTTCATCGGCATCCAAGATGCGCGCGATCTGCAGATCCATGCCGGCGAGCTTTCTTGTTCTTCCTTCCACGTAGGAAGTGACCGCGTTCGATTCGCGCGCGGCGCGCGCCACCAGGCTGCGCGACACCGCGGTGGACAGCTCCAGATCGAAGCGCGCGGCCCCTTCCGCGTCGACTACCCAGCCGGGCCAATTGCCGGCTCCTTCCCCCGCAACGAAGAGCGCGGCGCGCCTCAGTCCGGTCACCACGCCCGACAACGGCAGAATAGCAGAAACGGCGCTCTGAACATCGTGTGCCGAGCGCAACACGGCTTCGGCCTCGAGGCGCGTTGCCTCGCTCACGACCTGGCCGAGCAGCGAGCTGACGGTGCCGCTCGCGCTCTGCAGCGCATCCGCCCACCCGGGCGGCGCGCCTTCCCGCGCGCCGCCGCTTGCGGCTGCCTCCTCGCCCCCCGGCCGGCCGGATGGCGCGGGCTCCTCGCCCGGCGGCCGTTCCGCTTCCTTGACGAAGCGCAGTACCAGGGTATCCGACAGTCGTTGCAGGTCGACGACTGGCACCGCCGGGGAGGCGTCGGCGGCCGCCGCGGCGCCCGGCTGGGGCCGGGCGAGCCCCAGGCTTTGCAGGACCGAGCTCATCTGCTCCGCGGCGGCCTTCTCCGCGCCCGAAATATCGGCGGCCGTGATGCCGAGCAATTCCCCCACCGCCCTGAGCTGCTCGACGGGGACCCGCGGGTGCGCCAGCGTTTCGGCGCTGCGCAGGATGCGCACCAGCATGTGCGTGCCGTCGAGCTCCTGCCTCGGCGCATGGTGGAGCAGCACCGCATCCACGGCGTAGAAGGGCAGGCGCAGCTTTTCCAGCAGCGCCGCGCCGATCTGCGCATGAATGGTCCCGAGCCGGCCGGCGTGCTCGGGGAGCCCCTCGTCCGCCATCGCCTGGTCCGCCACCAGCGAACGGAAAGTGTTGGGCACCGCGGTCAGCAGCGCGAACGAGCCCAGGTCGTGCAGCAGCCCGACCAGGTACGCCTCCTCCGGGTCCCGGTAAGAGCAGGTCTCGGCCAGGGCGCGACTGAGCGACGCGCAACGCATGGAGTGCATCCAGAACCCGCCCAGCTCGCGCGCCGACAGCGGCTGTCGCTCCGCTCCCAGCGAGCAGCTGGCGGCGTGGATGAGCAGGGACTTGACCAGCCCGGGATCGAGCGCGGCAACGCGCTTTTCGATCGATCGGAATTCGACCTCGGCCCGGCCCTCGCGCGCATCGGCCGTGGCTTCGAGCACGCGCGCAACCAGGGTCGGATCCAGGACCAGCCAGTCGCAGATCGCCCGCGGGTCCGGCGACCCGCGGCTCGCCTTCAGCGCATGGTCGATGAGGATCGGCAGTCCGGGCAGGCGCGCGATCTCGGTCTTGTTGACGACCGGCGCAATGAGCCGGTCTTCCAGCTCCCTGGCCGGCGTCGACGGCGACGCGAACCGTCGGACGCTGCCGGAATCCTTCTCCGGCGGCGATTGCGCCGAAGTGCTCATTGGCCGAGTGCTCAAGGCATCACCCGCGCGCGGGGCGGCCGGACGCCGCGTCGCCCGCGCTCGATCGAGCGCCTCCGGTTGCCATCCGGACGGCCTCGCCGAAGCGCTTCGACTGCGTGCGGATTCGCATGACGCTCCCCAATGGCCCGCGCCCGCCGCGATGCGCGAACGGCACCCCCGGGCACGGTGGCGTAAGGCTCGCCGAACTGCCCTGGGAGATCAAGCCCGCTGACCCGGAAGAGTGTCAATAATCGTGTGGCAGGCGGCATATGCCGCGCGGCGCGCAAGCGGGTTCCCCCGGCGCTGGCACAGGGGCGGGGTTTATAATCCGCGCCTTTTCCCGATGCCTGTCGACGTCAAAGCCCATCTTGCGGCGCTGTTGCGTGAAGCGCTGGAGCAGCTTGCCCCCGAGGCGGCTGACGCGGACGTCGTCATCGAGCGCCCGCGCGAAGCGGCGCACGGCGACTTCGCGTGCAGCGTCGCGTTGCAGCTCGCCAAGCGCTTGAAGCGCAACCCGCGCCAGCTCGCCGAGAGCCTGGCCGCGGCGCTGCGCGCCCTGCCGGGGTTCGCCGCGGGCTACGTGCAAGACATCGAGGTGGCGGGCGCCGGATTCATCAACCTGCGCCTCGCGCCGCGCGCCAAGCAGGAAGTGGTCAGGCGCGTGCTCTCCGAGGACGCGGACTACGGGCGCCGCCGCGAGGCGCGCCCGCCGAGCGTGCAGCTCGAGTTCGTCTCGGCCAACCCGACCGGGCCGCTGCACGTGGGCCACGGCCGCGGCGCGGCCTACGGCGCGAGCCTGGCGAACCTGCTCGAGTTCGCCGGCCACGGCGTGACCACCGAGTTCTACATCAACGACGCTGGCCGCCAGATGGACATCCTCGCGCTGTCGGTGTGGCTGCGCTACCTGCAGGCGCGCGGCAGCGTGGTGCCGTTTCCCGAGGACGGGTACCGCGGCGACTACGTGCTCGGCATCGCGGCACGGCTGGCGGACGCGCACCTCGCGCGCTTCGACCGCGACGCGCGCGCGCTGCCGCAGCCCGCGGCGGGCGCGGACCCCGACACCGCGCTCGACGCGCTGATCGCCGCCGCCAAGTCGGTGCTCGGCGAGGACTGGCGGCTGGTGCACCGCTTCGCGCTGGAGGAGATGCTCGCCGACCAGCGCGAGGACCTGGCGCAGTTCCGCGTCGAGTTCGACCGCTGGTACTCCGAGCAGTCGCTCTACGACGGCGGCGCGATCGAGCGCACCGTCGAGCGGCTGGCCGCGGGCGGCCACCTGTACGAGAAGGACGGCGCGCTGTGGTTCCGCTCCAGCGCCTTCGGCGACGAGAAGGACCGGGTGCTGCGGCGGGAGAACGGCCAGTACACCTATTTCGCTTCCGACATCGCCTACCACGCCGACAAGTTCGGCCGCGGCTACGAACGCATGATCGACGTCTGGGGCGCCGACCACCACGGCTACATCGCGCGCGTGAAGGGCGCCCTCGCGGCGCTCGGCCTGCCCGCCGAGCGGCTGACGGTGGCGCTGGTGCAGTTCGCGGTGCTCTACCGCGGCACCGAGAAGGTGGCGATGGGCAAGCGCTCGGGCGAGTTCGTCACCCTGCGCGCGCTGCGCGGGGAGGTGGGCAACGACGCGGCGCGCTTCTTCTACGTGCTGCGCAAGTCGGACCAGCACCTGGACTTCGATCTCGACCTGGCGAAGGCGCAGTCGAACGACAACCCCGTGTATTACGTGCAGTACGCACACGCGCGCGTGTGCAGCGTGTTCGCCCAGTGGGGCGGCGATCCCGCGTCGCTCGCCGGCGCCGCGCTCGACGCGCTGGTCCACGAGCGCGAGCTGGCGCTGATGCAGCGCCTGGCGGATTTCCCGGAGCTGGTGCAGAGTGCGGCGCGCGAGCTCGCGCCGCACTCGATCGCGTTCTACCTGCGCGAGCTCGCCGCCGAGTTTCACAGCTACTATAATGCCGAGCGCATTCTCGTCGAGGACCAGGCGCTGCGCCTCGCGCGTCTGGCGCTCGGCGCGGCGGTCCGCCAGACGCTCGCCAATGGCCTCGCGCTGCTCGGCGTGAGCGCCCCGGAGAAAATGTAAATGGCCAAGCCACTACGCACGCGCCAAGCCGTGCGCCGCAAGTCAGGCGGCAGCTTCCTGCTCGGCCTGTTCGTCGGCCTGGTGCTCGGCCTGGGCATCGCGCTCGCGGTCGCGTTCTACCTCAACAAGACGCCGATCCCGTTCCTCGAGAAGACCAAGCCGGGCTTCCAGGGCGAGGCGCCGCTCACGTCGCAGCCGCCGCCGATCGCCGGCATGCCGCCGGGCAGCGCGGCGAACGGCCAGGGCGCCTCCGGCGAGACGCCGAAGTTCGACTTCTACAAGATCCTGCCGGGCAGCGGCCAGGCGCCCATCACCGGGAAGGGCGCCTCGAAGGGCGCGGGCGTAGCGAAGCCACAGCCCGCGCCGGCCGCGGAGCTCTATTACATCCAGACCGGCTCGTTCCAGAATCCGGCGGAAGCTGACAACCAGAAGGCCAAGCTCGCGCTGCTCGGCTTCGATTCGAACATCGAGCCGACCAGCGTGCCGGACAAGGGCACGTGGTACCGGGTCCGCCTCGGCCCCTACACCAAGATCGACGACATCAATCGCGTGCGCCAGCAGCTGGCGCAGAACGGATTCAATCCGAGCCTGGTCAAACTCAAGCCCGGGGCATCGGGCGCCGCGAACTGAGCGGCCGCGCAGCCGGCAAGGCCCAGCCCGTCCCGCAACCATCAGGAAAGGCATAGACCCGCATGAATCCCCTCCGTCGCAGCCTGATCACCGCCCTCGGCCTGGCGCCGTTCGCCGCGCTCGCCCAGCAGCCCCGCCCGCCGAAGGCCGGCGACGGCTACATCGTGCTGTCCACGCCGCAGCCGGTCGACACTCCGCCCGGGAAGATCGAGGTGATCGAGTTCTTCTGGTACGGCTGCCCGCACTGCTACGCGCTCGAGCCGAAGCTCGAAGGCTGGGAGGCGAAGCTCGCGCCCGACGTGGTCTTCCGCCCGGTGCCGGCGATCTTTTCCAGCGGCTGGGCGCCGTATGCGCAGGTGTTCTACGCCTTCGAGGCGCTCGGCGTGCGCAAGCGCCTGCACCTGCCGTTCTTCGAGGCCGTGCACCGCGACCACCTCGACATCGACAACCGCGCCGCCTTCGAGCAATGGCTGACGCGCCAGCAGGTCGATCCGCAGAAATTCGACCAGGCGGTGAAGTCCTTCGGCGTGCTGAGCGAGGTCAACCGCGCCAAGCAGATGACGATCGCATACCGCATCGACGGCGTGCCCACCATCGCGGTCCAGGGGCGCTACACGGTGAGCGGCGAGCAGTCGCACGTGCCGGACGAAGCGCGCGCCTTCGACATCATGCTGGCGACCACCGACTATCTGATCGGCCTGGCGCGCAAGGGGCCCGGAAAAGCCTGAGCCTGCGGTGGCGCGCCGCGTCTTCGTCACCGGCGCTTCCTCCGGCATCGGCGCGGCGCTCGCGCGCCACTACGCGGCCGAGGGCCGCATCCTCGGGCTCGCTGCGCGCCGCACCGAGCTTCTATCCGACCTCGCCGCGCAGCTGCCCGGCGAGGTCTCCGTCTACGGCCTGGACGTCGGCGACCGCGATGCGTTGGCGCGCGCGGCCGCCGACTTCAGCGCGCGCTTCGGCGCTCCGGACCTGGTCATCGCCAACGCCGGCGTCTCGGTCGGCACCCGGGGCGAGTCGCTCGAGGACGTGGCCGCCCTGCTGCAGCTGCTCGAAGTGAACGTCGCCGGCCTGGCCGCGACGCTGGCGGCGTTCGCTCCGGCGATGCGCGCCGCCGGGCGCGGCACGCTCGCCGGCATCGCCAGCGTGGCGGGCTTCCGCGGCCTGCCCGGCGCCGGCGCCTACAGCGCCTCGAAGGCCGCGGCGATCGCCTGGCTGGAGAGCCTGCGCGCGGAGCTGCACGGCAGCGGCGTGGCGGTGGTCACCATCTGCCCCGGCTTCATCGACACCCCGATGACGCGCGGCAACCCCTACCGCATGCCGTTCCTGCTGCCGGCGGACGAGGCAGCGCGGCGCATCGCGCGCGCGATCGCCGCACGCCGCCGCCTGGCGGTGATTCCGTGGCAGATGGCGCTCGCCGCGACGCTGCTGCGCGCGCTGCCGCGGCCGCTGTACGACCGGATCGTCGCGCGCGCGCCGAGAAAGCGGCGCACAAGCGGCGAGCGCAGCTGATTTCCGGCGCGCTCGGCGCCCTGGCTATTTTTCGGCGCGCCGGCCGTCCAGCCGCAGCCGCGCGTAGCTGCCCGGCGCATCCTCGAGCACCGGCAGCGCGCCGTCCCCCGGCACGCGCGCGGGCACCTTCGGCTCGCCCGCGTTCTGCGCGTCGATCCAGGCCTGCCAGTCCTCCCACCACGAGCCCGGCCGCTGCGTGGCGCTCTCCAACCACGCTTCGGGCGACTCGGGCAGCGCCTCGTTCGTCCAGTGATGGTACTTGCGCGCGGCGGGCGGATTGACGATGCCGGCGATGTGGCCCGAGCCCGCGAGCGTGAAGCGCACCGGCCCGCCGAGGTAGCGCGCCCCGCGGTAGGTGGTCTTCCAGGGCGCGATGTGGTCCTCGAGCGCCGAGACGAAGTACGCCGGCAGGGTCACCCTGGAAAGGTCGATCGGCACGCCGGCGAGTGAGATCCCGCCCGGCACGCCGAGCAGGTTCTTCAGGTACATGTTGCGCAGGTAGAAGCTGTGCATCTTCGCCGGCATGCGCGTGGAGTCGGAATTCCAGTACAGCAGGTCGAACGGAAACGGATCCTTGCCGAGCAGGTAATTGTTGATGACGAACGACCAGATGAGGTCGTTGGCGCGCAGCAGGTTGAAGGTGGTGGCCATCTCGGAGCCCTCGAGATAGCCGCGCTCGTTCATCTTCTTCTCGAGGTTGCGCACCTGCTCCTCGTCGATGAACACGCCGAGCTCGCCGGGCTGCGAGAAATCGAGCAGGCTGACGAAGAAGGTCGCGCAGCCGACCCGGTCCTCGCCCTTCGCCGCGAGGTACGCAAGCGCGCCGCCGAGCAGCGTGCCGCCGAGGCAGTAGCCGATGAAGTTGACCCGGCGCTCGCCGGTGGCCCGCTCGACCGCGTCGAGCGCCGCGAGCGCGCCCTCGCGCAGGTAATCGTCGAAGCCCTTCCCGGCCAGGCGCCGGTCCGGGTTCACCCAGGACACGACGAACACCGTGTGGCCCTGGTCGAGCGCCCACTTGATGAACGAGTTGCTCTCGCGCAGGTCGAGGATGTAGTACTTGTTGATCCACGGCGGCATGATCACCAGCGGCCGCCGGTACACCTCGCTCGTCGCGGGCTGGTACTGGATCAGCTGCATCAGATCGGTCTGGTACACGACCTTGCCCGGCGTGGTGGCGACGTTGCGCCCGATCTCGAACGCGCTCTCGTCGGTCATGCTGATGCGCAGCCGGCCCGCGCCCTTCTCGATGTCGGCGAGCAGGTTGTTCAGCCCGCGCACCAGGTTCTGCCCTCCCGTGGCGAGCGTCTCGCGCAGCACCTGCGGGTTGGTGAGCACGAAGTTCGACGGGGCCAGCGCGTCCACGTACTGGCGGGTGAAGAAGGCCACCTTCTTCTGCGACTCCTCGGGCAGGCCTTCGACGCCGGCGACCGCGTGCTGGATGTGGCGCGCGGCGATCAGGTAGGACTGCTTGACCAGGTCGAAGACGAAGTTGTCCGACCAGTCGTCGTCCTTGAAGCGCGCATCGCCCCGGGCGGGCGCGGCGACCGGCTGCGCCTGCCCGCCAAGCAGCCGGGTCCAGCTCGACTGCCACAGCCGCGCGTAGTCGAGCCACATGTTCACCGAGCCCGCGGCAAGCGCCATGGGGTTGGCGAGCATGCGCCCGTACAGTTCCATATAGGCCTTGGCCAGGCCCAGCTCGTCGCCCAGCGGCGCGAGCTGCGGGCGCTGCGCGAACTCCCCGAGCAGCCTGGCGGCGTGCTCGGCGACGTCGTGGTAGACCCTGGCGAGCTGCTCCGGGCCGGCGTCGGCGGCGCGGCGCTCCATCGCCGCTCGCTACTCGAGCGCCCGCGCCGGCTTGCCGGCGGAGGCGTAGCGCACGACTCCGTCCGCGCCGGTCGCGCGCGACATGCGCCCCGCGTAATACAGGCAATGCAGGTGCGCGATCGCTTCGCCCATGGCGAAGAACATCTGGTGCGCGTCGAGCTTGCGCCGGAACAGCACCGGAATCACGTCGAGCGCGCTGCATCCGCCCCGCTCGCAGGCCTGCGCCAGCTCCGCGAAGTGCGCCGCGTGGTGCGACTCGAGCTCGGCCACCCGCTCGTGCGCGCCGCGAAACGGCAGCCCGTGCGAGGGCAGCACCAGGATGTCCGGGGGCAGCTCGCGGTAGCGCCGGATCGAATCGAGGAACAGCTTGAGCGGGTCGCCCTCGGGATCGATCGACCACACGCTCACGTTGGTCGAGATGGTCGACAGCAGCATGTCGCCCGCGATCAGCAGCTTCAGCTCCTCGCAGTACAGCGAAGCGTGCTCCGGGGCGTGGCCGTAGCCGACGATGACCCGCCAGCGCCGCCCGTTCACGATCATTTCGTCGCCGTCCAGGATGCGGCGGTACGAGAGCGGGAAATCCGGCACCAGCTCGCGGTACTGGTTGCCGCGCGTGGACATGCGGGCGAAATGCGCCTCGTCCAGGCCGTTCCTGCGGAACACCTCGAGCACCGCGTCGGTGGTGTAGCCGGCCCCGGCGGCGCGCACCGCGTGCGCGGTCAGGTATTCGCCCTGGGTCATCCACAGCTCGGCGCCGAAGCGCTGGCACAGCCAGGCCGCGTTGCCGGCGTGATCGGGATGGTAGTGCGTGACGATCAGGCCACGCACCGGCAGGCCGCCGAGCGCGCTGGCGAAGACCTGCTGCCACAGCGCCCGCGTCGCCTCGTTGCCGATGCCGCTGTCGACGATGGTCCAGCCCTCGTCGTCGCGCAGCAGCCACAGGTTGATGTGGTCGAGCTGGAACGGCAGCGGCATGCGCAGCCACAGCACGCCCGGCGCGACCTGCGTGACGCTGCCCGGCGCAGGTGCCGACGGAAACGGAAACTCGAGCGGGGTGGCGCGGCGCATGGCGGTGGCGGACGGCTTGCGGCCCGCGGCGCACGGCTTGGGCTAGAATCCGCTGGCGTGCGCACCGCGTCCCGGCCGAGCCGGTTGCGGACCATTATGGCCGCATCGCCGCAGCCGGGCAACCCGCGCAGGATCCGTTCAGATGACCGCCGATTCCCCTTCCGCGCCGCGCTCCAAGGCGGCGCCCGCGCGCGCCGAAGCCGCGCCCGGCGCCGAGTACGCGATCGGCGATCTGGCGCGCGAGTTCGACGTCACCCCGCGCGCGATCCGCTTCTACGAGGACCTCGGCCTGCTCGCGCCGCGGCGCGAGGGGCAGCGGCGCATCTACACGCTGCGCGACCGCACGCGGCTCAAGCTCACGCTGCGCGGCAAGCGCCTGGGGCTGACGCTGTCCGAGATCCGCGAGATCGTCGACATGTACGACACCGGGCGCGATGAGCGCCCGCAGCTGGAGCGCTTCCTGGCGGTGCTCGCGCAGCACAAGCACAGCCTCGAGCAGCAGCGCCAGGACATCGAAGCGCAGCTCTCGGAGATCGCCAGCTTCGAGAAGCGCTGCCGGCGCATCCTCGCCGAGCAGGCGGGCGCGGCGCCCAGGCCCGCGCGGCGCGCCGCGCGCGGCGGCCGCAAGGACTGAGCCCGGCGTGGTTGACGTTTACGTAAACGTTAAGTAGAGTTTCCGCCCCCGCACCGCGAGCCGCCCATGGAATTCCCGTTCCTGCGTTTCGAGCACGGCGAGACCATCGACATGCTGCGCGCGAGCGTGCGCGACTTCGCCGCCAGGGAGATCGCGCCGCGCGCGGCCGACATCGACCGCGACAACGAGTTCCCGCCGGACCTGTGGCGCAAATTCGGCGCGCTCGGCCTGCTCGGCGTCACGGTCGAGGAGGAGTACGGCGGCAGCGCGATGGGCTACGTCGCGCACATCGTGGCGATGGAGGAAATCAGCCGCGCCTCGGCCGCGGTCGGCCTGTCCTACGGCGCGCACTCCAATCTGTGCGTGAACCAGATCCGCAGGAACGGCAGCGAGGCGCAGAAGCGGCGCTGCCTGCCGAAGCTCGTCTCGGGCGAGCACGTCGGCGCGCTCGCGATGAGCGAGCCCGGCGCGGGATCGGACGTGGTCGGCATGCGCCTGCGCGCCGAGCGGCGCGGCGAGACCTACGTGCTCAACGGCAACAAGATGTGGATCACCAACGGCCCGGACGCCGACGTGCTGGTGGTGTATGCGAAGACCGACGCGCAGGCCGGCCCGCGCGGCATCACCGCGTTCCTGGTCGAGAAGGGCATGAAGGGCTTCTCGACCGCGCAGAAGCTCGACAAGCTCGGCATGCGCGGCTCCAACACCTGCGAGCTGGTGTTCCGCGACTGCGAGGTGCCCGCCGGGAACTTGCTCGGGCGCGAGGGCGGCGGGGTGAACGTGCTGATGAGCGGCCTCGACTACGAGCGCGCGGTGCTCGCCGGCGGGCCGCTCGGGGTGATGGCCGCGTGCCTCGACGTGGTGCTGCCCTACGTGCACCAGCGCAGGCAGTTCGGCCAGCCGATCGGCGAGTTCCAGCTCATGCAGGGCAAGCTCGCCGACATGTACGTCACCTTCTCGGCCTGCCGCGCCTACGTGTACGCGGTCGGCCAGGCGCTCGACCGCGGCGAGACCACGCGCAAGGACGCCGCCGGCGCGATCCTGTACGCCGCCGAGAAGGCGACCTGGATGGCGGGCGAAGCGATCCAGGCGCTCGGCGGCATGGGCTACATCAACGAGACGCCCACCGGGCGGCTGTGGCGCGACGCCAAGCTGTACGAGATCGGCGCCGGCACGAGCGAGATCCGGCGCTGGCTGATCGGGCGCGAGCTGTTCGCGCAGAGCGCATGAAAAGCCTGCCGCAGCTGTTCGCCAACAACCGCCACTGGGTCGAGCGCACCAAGGCGGTGGATCCGGAGTTCTTCCGCAAGCTCGCGGCGCAGCAGTCGCCCCAGTATCTGTGGATCGGCTGCTCCGACAGCCGCGTGCCGGCCAACACCATCGTCGATCTGTTGCCCGGCGACCTGTTCGTGCACCGCAACGTCGGCAACGTGGTCGTGCACACCGACCTCAACTGCCTGTCGGTGATCCAGTTCGCGGTCGACGTGCTGAAGGTGCGCCACATCATCGTGTGCGGGCACTACGGCTGCAGCGGCGTGCGCTGCGCGCTCACCGGCGAAGGCAGCGGCCTGTCCCGCAACTGGCTGCGCCACATCGAGGACGTGCGCACGCGCCACGCGGCCCCCATCGACGCGCTGGCCGACGCGCAGCGCCGCCACGACCTGCTGTGCGAGCTGAACGTGGTCGAGCAGGTCGCCAACGTGTGCCGCACGAGCATCGTCGAGGAGGCCTGGGCGCGCGGGCAGCCGCTCGCCGTGCACGGCTGGGTGTATGGCGTCGAGGACGGGTTGCTGCGCGACCTCGACGTCACGGTGGAGGCGCCCGCGACGCTCGCCGAGACCTATCGCCGGGCGCTCGCGCGCCTGACCCCCGCGCGCGGCCCCCAACTCGCTTCCCGGTAGCAAACAGGAGACCCTCATGCCGAACGATCCGATCGTCATCGTGTCCGCCGCCCGCACGCCGATGGGCGCCTTCCAGGGCGAGCTGAAGGGATTCGCCGCGCCCGAGCTGGGCGCGGCCGCGATCCGCGCGGCCGTCGAGCGCGCCAGGGTGAAGCCCGAGGACGTGCAGGAGGTGATCATGGGCTGCGTGCTGCCCGCCGGCCAGGGCCAGGCGCCGGCGCGCCAGGCCTCGCTCGGCGCGGGCCTGCCGCTCGCCGCGGGCTGCACCACGGTGAACAAGATGTGCGGCTCGGGGATGAAGGCGGCGATGCTGGCGCACGACCTGCTGACCGCGGGCAGCATGGAGGTCGTGGTCGCCGGCGGCATGGAATCGATGACCAACGCGCCCTACCTGATGCCCAAGGCGCGCGCCGGCTACCGCATGGGCCACCAGCAGGTGCTCGACCACATGTTCTACGACGGGCTGGAGGACGCGTACGACAAAGGCCGGCTCATGGGCAGCTTCGCCGAGGACTGCGCGCAGAAGTATCAGTTCTCGCGCCAGGCGCAGGACGAGTTCGCCGTCGCCTCGCTGCAGCGGGCGCAGAAGGCGAACAGGGAGGGCTGGTTCGCCTGGGAGATCACGCCGCTCGCGATCAAGGCCGGCAAGGAGGAGAAGTTCGTCGAGACCGACGAGCAGCCCTTCAAGGCCAACCTCGCCAAGATCCCGACCCTCAAGCCCGCCTTCCGCAAGGACGGCACCGTCACCGCGGCCAACTCGAGCTCGATCTCCGACGGCGCGGCGGCGCTGGTGATGATGCGCCGCTCGACGGCGGACAAGCGCGGCCTGAGGCCGCTCGCCGTGGTGGTCGGCCACGCGACGCACGCGCAGGAGCCGGGCTGGTTCACCACCGCGCCGGTAGGCGCCATCCGCAAGCTCTACGAGCGCACCGGCTGGTCATCGGAGCAGGTGGATCTGTTCGAGATCAACGAGGCGTTCGCGGTGGTCGCCATGGCGGCAATGCAGGAGCACGGGCTGCCGCACGAGAAGGTCAACGTGCACGGCGGGGCCTGCGCGCTCGGCCACCCGATCGGCGCCTCCGGGGCGCGCCTGCTGGTGACTCTGATCGGCGCGCTGCGGAAGTACGGCGGCAAGCGCGGCGTGGCGAGCCTGTGCATCGGCGGCGGCGAAGCGACCGCCATGGCGCTCGAGCTCGTCTGAGCGCGCCCGCCCCCCGCGCATGCTCAGGCTGAACCTCGGCTGTGGCGCGAACCGGATGGCGGGCTGGGTGAACGTGGACCGCGAGGCCTCGCTCGCTCCCGACCAGGTGGTGGACCTCGAGCGCTTCCCCTGGCCGTGGCCCGACGACAGCGCCGACGAGGTCCTGCTCAACCACGTGCTCGAGCATCTGGGCGCCACGCCCGCGGGGTTCATCGGCGTCATGAAGGAGCTGTGGCGCGTGTGCCGCGGCGGCGCGCGCATCCAGGTGAACGTGCCCGACCCGCGCCACGACGATTTCCTCGGCGACCCGACCCACGTGCGCCCGGTGACGCTCGACACCCTGGGCCTGTTCAGCCAGCGCTTCAACCGCGAAGCGCTCGCGGCCGGCGGGCCGAACACGCCGCTCGGGCTGATCCACGGCGTGAATTTCGAGGTCGAGGAGCACGAGCGTGTCCTCGACGAGCCGTGGCGGGCGCGCTGCGCGGCGGGCGAGCTGGACGGCGAGGCGCTCGAACGCGCGCTGCGCCATTACGTCAACGTGGTGCGCGAGCACCGCTTCCGGCTGGTGGCGCTGAAGCCCGGCGAGGCAGGCGCTTGAAGCGCGCCGCCACCAAGCGCGCGCTGCAGGCGCTGCTCGACGGCGAGCGCTTCGTGCGCCCTTACGGCTTCCGCGTCGTCGCGCTGCGCCCGCTCGGCTGCACCATCGAGCTGCCGTTCAAGCGCACGCTCGAGCGCCCGGGGGGCATCGTCAACGGCCCGGCGCTGATGGCGGCGGCGGACTGCGCCATGTGGCTGGCGGTCAAGGCGGCGATCGGCATCGAGCACGATGCGCTCACCTCGGAGCTGAACACCGCGTTCCTCGCGGCGGCGAGGAACGAGCCGGTGCGCTGCACGGCGCGCATCCTCAAGCTCGGCAAGCGCAGCATCTACGGGGTCGCTGAGTGCCACAGCCGCGCGGGCAAGCTCTACAGCCACCACACCGTCACCTACGTGCGCCTGCCGGCCCCCTAGAGATGCCGCTTTCCGCGCAGCACGAGATGATCCGCGACAGCGTGCGCCGCTACGCGCGCGAACGCCTGTGGCCGTACGCCGGGCAATGGGATCGCGACAGGACGTTCCCGCGCGAGGCCCTGGACGGGCTGGGCGCGATGGGCCTGTACGGCGTCGCCGTGCCCGAAGAATGGGGCGGCGCGGGGCTCGACTCGAGCGCGCTCGCGCTCGCGATCGAGGAGGTCGCCGCCGGCGACGGCGGCGCCGCGACGGTGATCGCGGTCAACAACCTGGTCGCGGGCATCCTCGCCGGCTACGGCGACACCGCCCAGAAGGAGACCTACCTCAAGCCGCTGGCGCGCGGTGAGCGGCTGGCCGCGTTCGCGCTCACCGAGCCGCAGGTCGGCTCCGACGCCTCCGCGATCCTCACCCGCGCCGACAAGCAAGGCGCGCACTACGTGCTAAACGGGGTCAAGCAGTTCGTCACCTCGGGCAAGAATGCCGACTTCGCGGTGGTGTTCGCGCTCACCGACAAGGCCGCCGGCAAGAAGGGCATCAGCGCGTTCGTGGTGCCGACTTCGACCCCCGGCTGGACGGTGGCGCGCCTGGAGGACAAGCTCGGGCAGCGCGCCTTCGACACCGCGCAGATCGTGCTCGAGAACTGCGCGGTGCCTGCCGCAAGCCTGCTCGCGAGCGAGGGTCTGGGCTACCGCATCGCGCTCGCCAATCTGGAGTCGGGGCGCATCAACATCGCCGCCCAGGCGGCGGGGATCGCACGCGCCGCGCTGGGCGCGGCGCTCGAGTACGCGAAGCAGCGCTCGAGCTTCGGCAAGCTGCTGATCGAGCACCAGGCGATCGGCTTTCGCCTCGCCGACATGGCCACCCAGCTCGAGGCCGCGCGCCAGCTCACCCTGCACGCGGCCGCGCTGCGCGACGCGGGCCAACCGTGCCTGAAGGAGGCCTCGATGGCGAAGCTGTTCGCCTCCGAGATGGCCGAGCAGGTCTGCTCGGAGGCGATCCAGATCCACGGCGGCTACGGCTACGTCACCGACTTCCCGGTCGAGCGGCTGTGGCGCGACGCACGGGTGTGCAAGATCTACGAGGGCGCCAACGACATCCAGCGCATGCTGATCGCTCGCGCGCTGGCGGCCCGATAGCGCGCCCGATCGGCTCGACTGGAATTTCACGACAGGAGGATGGCGAGGTGGCACTGAAACTTAAAAAAGGGGTCAAGCAGCTGATCGAGGAAGCAGGCGCGCGCACGCGCGGCATCGCGCCGCGGGAGGCGCAGGCGCGGCTGGCCGACCCCGAGACGGTGTTCGTCGACATCCGCGACGTGCGCGAGATCGAGCGCGAGGGCATGATCCCGGGCGCGTTTCACGCCCCGCGCGGCATGCTCGAATTCTGGGTCGACCCCGAGAGCCCCTACTACAAGCCGGTGTTCGAGGAGGGCAAGGCGTACGTGCTGTACTGCGCCGCCGACTGGCGCGCGACGCTCGCCGCCGCCGCGCTCACCGAGATGGGGCTGGAGAACGTGTTCCACCTCGAAGGCGGGTTCGGCGAGTGGAAGAAGGCGGGCATGCCGGTGGGCGAGAGGCCGCACAAGTCGCAAGGCTGAGGCCGGTGCCGGTCATCAAATCCCAGCTCGATCCGCGCGCGGCGGAGTTCCGCGCCAACGCCGAGCGCATGCGCGCGCTGGTCGCCGACCTGCGCGACAAGGTCGCGGCGATCGCGCTGGGGGGCGAGGAGCACGCGAGGCAGAAACACGTCGCGCGCGGCAAGCTGCTGCCGCGCGAGCGCGTGCGCACGCTGCTCGATCCGGGTTCGCCGTTTCTCGAGATCGGGCAGCTTGCCGCCTACGGCCTGTACGACGGCGAGGCCCCGGGCGCGGGCATCATCACCGGGATCGGGCGCGTGTCCGGACGCGAGTGCGCGGTGCTCGCCAACGACGCCACGGTCAAGGGCGGCACCTACTTCCCGCTCACGGTGAAGAAGCACCTGCGCGCGCAGGAAATCGCGCTGCACAACCGGCTGCCCTGCATCTACCTGGTGGACTCGGGCGGCGCCAACCTGCCGACGCAGGACGAGGTGTTCCCCGACCGCGAGCATTTCGGCCGCATCTTCTACAACCAGGCCAACATGTCCGCGGCCGGCATCGCGCAGATCGCGGTGGTGATGGGCTCGTGCACCGCGGGCGGGGCCTACGTCCCGGCGATGTCGGAGGAGTCGATCATCGTGCGCAACCAGGGCACGATCTTTCTCGGCGGGCCGCCGCTGGTCAAGGCGGCGACCGGCGAGGTGGTGACGCCGGAGGAGCTGGGCGGCGCCGAGGTGCACGCGCGCGTATCCGGGGTGGCCGACCACTACGCGCTCAACGACGCCCACGCGCTCGCCATCGCGCGCCGCATCGTGGCGAACCTCAACCGCGGCAAGAGCGTCGGCCTGCAGTTGCGCGAGCCGCGCGAGCCGCTCTACCCGGCCGAGGAAATCTACGGCGTGATCCCGGCCGACGCGCGCAAGCCCTACGACGTGCGCGAGGTGATCGCGCGCGTGGTGGACGGCTCGGAGCTGGACGAGTTCAAGCAGAACTACGGCACTACCGTGGTGACGGGCTTCGCCCACGTGCACGGTTACCCGGTCGCGATCGTCGCCAACAACGGGATTCTGTTCTCGGAGTCCTCGCTCAAGGTGGCGCACTTCGTCGAGCTCGCCTGCCAGCGCGGCATCCCGCTGCTGTTCCTGCAGAACATCACCGGCTACATGGTGGGCAGGAAGTACGAGGCGGGCGGCATCGCCAGGGACGGCGCCAAGATGGTGACCGCGGTGGCCACCGCGCGCGTGCCCAAGTTCACCGTGATCCTGGGCGGCTCGTTCGGCGCCGGCAACTACGGCATGTGCGGCCGCGCCTATTCCCCGCGCTTCCTGTGGATGTGGCCGAACGCGCGCATCTCGGTGATGGGCGGCGAGCAGGCCGCCGCGGTGCTCGCCACGGTGCGGCGCGACGCCATCGAAGCCAAGGGCGGCAGCTGGTCCAGGGACGAGGAGGAGGCCTTTCGCCAGCCGATCCGCGAGCAGTACGAGCGCCAGGGGCACCCGTATTACGCCAGCGCGCGGCTGTGGGACGACGGCGTGGTCGATCCCGCGGAGACGCGCCGGCTGCTCGGGCTGGCGATCTCGGCCTCGCTCAACGCGCCGCTCGAGGACACGCGCTTCGGCGTGTTCAGGATGTGACCGTGACCGGGCAGCCGATCGTCGAACGGCGCAAGGCCGGGGCAGCGGGCTGAAATGTTCCGCAAGCTCCTGATCGCCAACCGCGGCGAGATCGCGTGCCGGGTCATCGCGACCGCGCGCCGCCTGGGCATCGCCACGGTGGCGGTCTATTCCGACGCCGACCGCGATGCGCGCCACGTGAAGCTCGCCGACGAAGCGCGCCGCATCGGGCCGCCGAGCGCGCGCGAGAGCTACCTCGACGCCGGCGCGATCCTCGCCGCGGCGCGCGAGGCCGGCGCCGAGGCGATCCATCCCGGCTACGGCTTCCTCGCGGAAAACGCGGACTTCGCGCGCGCCTGCCGCGTCGCCGGCTTCGTGTTCATCGGCCCGAGCCCCGAGGCGATCGCGGCGATGGGCGACAAGTCCGCCGCCAAGACGCTGATGGAAAGGACCGGCGTGCCGCTGGTGCCGGGCTATCACGGCGCGAGCCAGGACCCGGCGCTGCTCGCGCAACAGGCCGCGCGCATCGGCTTTCCGGTGCTGATCAAGCCCTCGGCCGGCGGCGGCGGCAAGGGCATGCGCGCGGTGCCTTCCGCGGCCGAGTTCGCGCCCGCGCTCGAAGCCGCCCGGCGCGAGGCGCGCTCGGCGTTCGGCGACGAGCGCGTGCTGATCGAGCGCTACCTCGAGCGCCCGCGGCACATCGAGGTGCAGGTGTTCGGCGACACCCACGGCGAGGTGGTGCACCTGTTCGAGCGCGACTGCTCGGTGCAACGGCGCCACCAGAAGGTGCTCGAGGAGGCCCCTGCGCCGGGAATGACGCACGACCGGCGCCGCGACATGGGCGCCGCGGCGGTCGCCGCCGCGAAGGCCATCGGCTACGTCGGCGCCGGCACCGTCGAGTTCATCGCCGAGCAGGACGGACGCTTCTACTTCATGGAGATGAACACCCGGCTGCAAGTCGAGCACCCGGTGACCGAGATGATCACCGGGCTCGATCTGGTCGAGTGGCAGTTGCGCGTGGCCGCGGGCGAGCGGCTGCCGCTGCCGCAGGAGGCGCTGCACATCAGTGGGCACGCGATCGAGGCGCGCATCTATGCCGAGGACCCGGAGCGCGACTTCCTGCCCGCCACCGGGCGCCTGGTGCACCTCGGGTTCCCGCGCGCAACCGATTCGGTGCGCATCGACACCGGCGTCGAGGCGGGCGCGCTCGTCACGCCGTACTACGACCCGATGATCGCCAAGCTCGTGGTGTGGGGCGAGAACCGCGCCAATGCGCTGGCGCGGCTGCGCGCGGCGCTCGCCGAGGTGGAGATCGCCGGGGTCGCGACCAACGTCGCGTTCCTCGGACGGCTCGCGGCGTGCCGGGCGTTTGCGGATGGCGAGCTGGATACCGGCCTCATCGAGCGCTGCCGCGCGGAGCTGTTCGCGCCCGCGACTCCGGCTTCCGAGCGGGCGCTCGCCGCGGTGGCGCTCGCCGAGCTGCTGCTCGAGGAAGAGGGAGCGCGCGAGCACGCGCGTGCCTCGGGCGACCCCCATTCGCCGTGGCGCAGTGTCGACGGCTGGCGGCTGAACCAGGACTCGCACCACCGCTTCCTGTTCGCCGAGGGCGAGACGCTGCACGCGCTCACGCTGGAGTTTCGCGCCGCGGGCACGCGGCTGCGCGTGGGCGAGCGCGAGCACGCGCTGGCGGGCGAGAAGCTTGCCGACGGATGCCTGCTGGTGAGGCTCGACGGCCACGCGTTCAAGGCGCGCGCCGTGCGCGCCGGGGGCGACTGGCACGTGTTCACCGGCGGCAGCGCTCACAGGCTCACGCTGCGCCGCGAGCTGGAGGGGCTGGACGAGGAGCCCGGCGGCGGCACCCTGAGCGCGCCGATGCCGGGCAAGGTGATCGCGGTGCTGGTCGAGGCCGGCGCCAAGGTCTCCAAGGGCACGCCGTTGCTGATCCTCGAGGCGATGAAGATGGAGCACATCATTGCCGCGCCCGCCGACGGCCGCGTCGAGCAGGTGCTGTTCGACGCGGGCGAGCAGGTCAGCGAAGGCGTCGAATTGATCCGCTTCGTCGCGGCGTGACGCGGGAGTCGCGCGGATGAGGTTCGCCGTCGTGATGCTGCAGCCGCAGGGCTACGTGCACAGCGCCGCGTTCGCGGAGGCCGCGCAGGCGCTCCAGGCGGCGCTGGAGGGGCTCGGACACGACGCGCTCACTTCCACCAACGCGGTATACGCCGACCGCGTCAACGTCCTGTTCGGCGCGCACCTGGTGGGCAGCCTGGCGCCGGCCGCGCTGCCCGAGCGCAGCGTGATCTTCAACCTCGAGCAGATCCGCCCGGCGCTGCTGCAGGAGCGGCCGTTCTTCCTGCAGCTGCTGCGCTCATTTCCGGTTTGGGATTACCATCCCGCCAATCTGCAGGCGCTCGCCGGGCACGGCGTCTCGGGGCAACTGGTGCGGCTCGGCTACGCCCGGGCGCTCACCCGCATCGCTCACGCCGAGGAGCAGGATATCGACGTGCTGTTCTACGGCAGCCGCTCGGAGCGCCGCCGCCAGGTGATCAGGTCGCTGGCGGGCGCCGGACTTCGCGTGCACAGCGAGATCGGGCTGTACGGGGAGGCACGCGACGAGTTGATCGGACGCGCGAAAATGGTGCTGAACGTCGGCTACTTCGAGGACGCGGCGCGCTTCGAGCAGGTGCGCGTCATGTACCTGCTCGCGAACCAGGTGTGCGTGGTCTCCGAGTCCGGCCGCGACCCGGAGGAAGAGGCGCGCTTCGCGGGCGGCATCGCGTTCTCCCCGTACGCGACCCTGGTCGACACCTGCGTGCACTACGCGGCGCACGAAGCGGAGCGCAACCGCATCGCCTCGCGCGGGTTCGAGATCGTGCGCGCCATGCCGCAAGAGCAGTTTCTCGCTCCCGCGCTCGGGGCCCTGGCCCGGCGCTGGGGCCAGAGCTAGGCCGGGCGGGAGAAACGCGCGTCATGCTCCCCGCGCGAGCCCGGATCGTCGAAGTGGGTCCGCGCGACGGGCTGCAGAACGAGAAGGCGCAGGTGCCGACGCGGGCGAAGATCGAGCTGATCGAGCGGCTCGCCGACGCGGGCCTGGCCGCGGTGGAGGCCACCGCCTTCGTGTCGCCCAAGTGGATCCCGCAGATGGCCGATCACACCGAGGTGCTCGAGGGCATCCGCCGCAAGCCGGGCGTGTCCTACCCGGTGCTCACGCCGAACCTGAAGGGCTTCCAGGCGGCGCAGGCCGCGGGCGCCACCGAGGTGGCGATCTTCGGCGCGGCTTCCGAGGCCTTCTCGCGCAAGAACATCAACTGCTCGATCGCCGAGAGCCTGGAGCGCTTCCGCCCGGTGGCCGAGGCCGCGCGCGCGGCCGGCGTGAAGCTGCGCGGCTACGTGTCCTGCGCGCTCGGCTGTCCGTACGAGGGCGAGGTGAAGCCGCAGCAGGTGGCCGCGGTGGCCGGCGCGCTGTACGAAATGGGCTGCCACGAGGTCTCGCTCGGCGACACCATCGGCGTGGGCACGCCGCGCAAGACTCAGGCGATGCTTGAGGCGGTGGCCAGGCGCGTGCCGCTCGAGCGCCTGGCCGGGCATTACCACGACACCTACGGGCAGGCGCTCGCCAACCTCTACGCCTCGCTCGAGCTCGGGGTCGCGACCTTCGACTCCTCGGTCGCCGGCCTGGGGGGCTGCCCCTACGCCGCCGGCGCCTCGGGCAACGTCGCCACCGAGGACGTGCTCTACATGCTCGAGGGCTTGGGCATCGACACCGGCGTCGATCTGGCGCAGGTGGTCGGGATCGGGCAGTGGATCTGCGGCGTGCTCGGGCGCGAATCGACCTCTAAAGCAGGCCGGGCCCTCGCGGCCAGAATCGCGCGGGCGAGCGCGGCGTGATCAAGTCGCCCTGCGTCGATGTGTGCCGCATGAGCCTGCCGCTCGGCGTGTGCGTCGGCTGCGGCCGCACGCTCGAGGAGATCGCGCGCTGGAGCGCATTGACCGACGCCGAGCGCGACGCGGTGATGGCGGAGCTGCCGCGCCGCCGCGAGGCGCTGGGACTGCCGGACGGCGCGAGCGCGGGCAAGGACTGACGGCCCGCCGGGCGCGCGCCGCCCGCGGGCCCGCCAGGAATTACTCGTGGGTGTAGATGATGTCGCTGCGGCGGTTCTGCGCCCAGGCGGCTTCGTCGTGCCCGGTCGCCTTGGGCTTCTCGGAGCCCCAGCTGACGGTCTCGATCTGCTTGTCGGAGGCGCCCAGCAGCTCCATCGCCTTCTTCACCCCGTCGGCGCGCCGCTGGCCGAGGGCCAGGTTGTACTCGCGGCTGCCGCGCTCGTCGCAGTTGCCCTCGATGCGCACCGTCGCCGCGGGATGCGACTTCAGGTAGCCGGCGTGCGCCTCGACGATCGGCATGTACTTCTGCTCGATGTTGTACTTGTCGAACCCGTAGTAGATGCTCTTCTTGTAGAGGATGTTGTTCGGATCGTCCAGCGGGTTCATCGCCACCGGCTGGCTTCCCACCGCCTGGCTCTGTGCCCCCTGTTGCTGCGTCGATGCGGGCGTGGCTTCCGAAGTCGGCGCCTGCTTCGCCTGCTGGCTCGCGCAAGCGCCGAGCACCAGCACCATGGAGACTGCGACCAGATTTGCGACCTTCTTGATTTTCATCCTCTCACCTGTCGTTTGTGACAGCATCGAAGCGCCGATGCACGCGTGTCGGAAGTATCTCAGACAAATGCTACGCGTAAACGATTCTGCGGGGCGCCGGTTGACCCGCGGCGCGATTGTGTTGTTTGCGCGCACGCGTCGCCGCGCGGCGACAGCCGCCTTCACGCGCGTCAGATATCGCCGAAATCGCCGTGTCGCCCCTTGCCGGCGGCGAAGCGCGCGGCGCCTTCGGCGCCCTCGGCGACGAACACCGGCAGGCCGTTGTGCCACTCCCTGCGCATCGCCTCGCGCAGCGGCAGGCCCTGCTGCATGCGCACCGAGCGCCGGTCGGCGCGTACGCAAGCCTGCGGGAAGCGGGCGATCTGCTGCGCCATCGCCTCGGCATGCTGGCGCGAGCTGCCGTCGGGCACCACCTGCTCGCAGGCACCGATGCGCTGCGCTTCCTCGGCCGGCACCTTGCGGCCGGTGAGGATGATCTCCATCGCGCGCCCGGCGCCGACCAGCCGCGGCAGCCGGACCGTGCCGCCGTCGATGAGCGGCACCCCCCAGCGCCGGCAGTACACGCCGAAGTACGCCGAGCGCTCCATCACCCGCACGTCGCACCAGAGCGCCAGCTCGAAGCCGCCCGCGACCGCCGGGCCCGCGATCGCGGCGATCACCGGCTTGTCGAGCTCGAGGCGCGTCGGGCCCATCGGGCCGCGCGGCAGCTGGCCCGCGGCGGCGCGCTCGTCGAGCGGATAGGCGAGCTCCTCGAGCGGGCGTGCCTCGCCGGCGAGGCTCGCGCCGTGCTTGAGGTCGAAGCCGGCGCAGAACGCGCCGCCCTCGCCCCACAGCACCGCGACCGCCGCCTCCGGGTCGCGGTCGAAGGCGACGAAAGCCTCGACCAGCGCCTCGGCGCTGCGCGCATCCATCGCGTTTCTCGCCTCGGGGCGGCTGTGGATCACCGTCCACACCCGGTCCCGCTTCTCGATGCGCACCGTCATGACGCCGTCCTCCGCTGCGACCGCCGCGCGGCCCGCGCCCTAGAAGCTGCGCCGGTACTGGCCGCCGACCTCGAACAGCGCATGCGTGATCTGCCCGAGCGAGCTGATTTAGTTATTTTCCGACATTTTGGCTGCTCGACCGCGCCGTAGGCGTGGGCGAGCGCCGGCAGGCTGCCGGCTGGACCGCTCAATTCCCCCGCCCCGATTCAACGTGCGCTGCGCCGGGAGGCGCCGCGACGAAGGTGACAGAGATCAACAAATGCGCCGGTTGCCGCGCGCGAAGCAGAGAATGTTCGCCTGCGCACAGATCGCCGCCATCCGATCGAGTACAAGAAGCCCAAATGTCGGCAGTCCTGGAGTCACCGGAGCGCCTGCAGTCCCTCGGCGAGGAGGTCGCGAACAGCGTCAGCCACGGCCTCGGCCTGCTGGCGGGGCTGGCCGCCTTCCCGGTGCTCGTCATCGTCGCGCTGCAGCGCGGAACCATGGCAGGAATCGTGGGCTCGAGCGTGTTCGCCAGCACCGTGGTGCTGCTCTACCTCAGCTCGACGCTGTATCACGCCGTGAACGCTCCGCGCGCCAAGCGCGTGCTGCAGATCCTCGACCACTCGGCGATCTACCTGCTGATCGCCGGCACCTACACCCCGTTCACCCTCGGCGTGCTGCGCGGCCCCTGGGGCTGGACCCTTTTCGGGCTGGTGTGGGGTATCGCCGCCATCGGCACGCTGATGAAGGCCGTCAACGGCGTGCGCTGCACCGGCGTCTCGACCCTGGTCTATGTCGCCATGGGATGGCTGATCGTCATCGCCGCCGATCCGGTGTGGCACCTGATGCCGAAGTGGGGCCTTTTCTGGCTGTTCGCGGGGGGCATCGCCTATACCGCCGGCGCGGCGTTCTACCGCGCCGAGCGAATCCGATACTTCCATTTCGTGTGGCACCTGTTCGTGGTCGCGGGCACAGCGTGCCACTTTGTCGCCGTGCTGTGGTATTCGGCATGATCACGCCGCCATGGCGCCTTCGACGCCCGCGACCTTTCCAGGAGAACAGAAATGTTTCGAAAGCTCATGATCGCGCCGCTTGCGGCGCTTGCGCTCAGCGCGTGCGTACTGGTACCCGCGGACCGCGGCCCCGGAATGGTTTTCGCACCGGCGCTGCCGGCGGTTGTGGAGTTGGGCGCGGAGCCTTATTACTATCAGCGCGGCTATTACTATTACTACGACAACAGCCGCTGGCGCTACTCACGATCGAGATCGGGTCCTTGGACGGATCTTCCCAGAAGTCACTACCCTAAAGAGACCCGGTTCAGAGGCCGCGATGATCGGCGGGGCGGAGACCAGGATCAAGACCGCCGTGACCGGAGATAGCCTGAACCGTCGCGCTTTCTGCCGCACGGGGAACGGCCGCCCGCTCAGGGGGGCTGGCCGGACCGGGCTATAGCTAGCATTCCGAGAGCCGCGGGCGGGAGCCACCCCGCCGCGCATCGCATCATGCAATGGTCCGTGCGGCAACTGAAGAGCAACCAGAACATGCTGGAGCAGGAGCTGCAGGCGCGACGCCAGGGCGGATGACCGCCCGCGCACCACGCAGGACTTTCGGACGAGACGCTGCAAGCGATGCTCCAGCGTACGCAGAAGGAAGCGGTTGACCAACATGCTGTCATAGAGGACCTGCAGCAATATCTCGAGCCCCGGATCTCGAAGCTTGCCTCGCAGAAGAATGCGGCGGCGCGGACTTGCCGCGGCGCTTCCGCGGTTGCAGAGATCCCCGTTGGCTTGCGTCCTACCCTGAGTTGTTGGCATGGCGGGGTTGCCGAATTGGGCCGTGCCGCCGCACGTCGTGCAACTGCTCACCTAGAAGCTGGCGTCACAAAATCCATGATTTTTTGTCGGAATACTTTACATAACGCGTCGCAAGTTTCCAAAACTCATTGCGCAACCACATGAATCATCGGCAAATGACGACCTATGGCCTGTTATATGCGTCTTGCCTCAATGAAAACTCAGCCATGTTCGCTACCGCACGGTGTGCGCCTAGCTTGCTCAGCTAGCTTTCGAGAGGAGGGCCACCAAGGAGATGGCAAATGAACACCATGAAATTGGCAATACCGTTGCTCCTCGCACTTGCTTGTGGTCCCTCCCAGGCATTCGCCACGCCGATACTGGGTTCGGAGTTGGCGAGCTTCGCAGTCCTAGGAGCGTCGGCTGTGACCAATACCGGCGCGACCACCCTCGTCGGAAATCTGGGTGTGAGCCCAGGAACTTCGATCACTGGCGCGGGCACCATCACGCTCACCGGAGTGGTACACCAGACTGATGCGTTCGCAGCTACGGCTCAGACTCAACTCACCGCGGCGATGAGTTATCTTGGATCCCTTGGGGCAGGTACCACGTTGTCTTCTTCGAACCTGACCCTTGCAGGAACCCTCCTTCCGGGCGTCTATACGGTTCCCGCGGGGGGAGCGACCAATTTGTCAGGGACGCTCACTCTCGACGGCGGGGGCAACGCCAATGCGGCCTGGGTCTTCCAGATGCCGGGCAGCACGCTGATCACCTCGCCCAACTCGGTCGTGAACGTGATCAATACCGGTTCAGGTGCCGGCGTGTATTGGAATGTGGGCAGCTCCGCGACCATCGATACAAACACAACATTCATGGGGAACATTCTCGCGCTCGCCAGCATCACCATGAACACCGGCGCAACAGATCTTTGCGGTAGAGCTTTGGCGAGTACTGGTGCTGTGACGTTGGACCACAACAGCCTCTCCGGCGTTTGCACGGGCGCGCTGGCTGGCAGCGGCGGCTTGAGCGGTGGCCTTGATGTAACTGGCTCACCTGGCGACTGGACGGTCGTGGCCCTACCGTATGCCCCCGTGAACGGTGGCGGAACCGTACCCGAGCCAGCTACGCTCGCTCTTGTCGGCCTCGGCCTGGCGGCACTCGGTGCGAGCCGTCGCAAGCGTGCGAACTGATGTGATTCGGGTAGCGAATTCAATTGTGAGCCTTACCCGCGCCGGGGCTCTTGCATTAGACTGAAGTTCCCCGATCCGATTGCTCGTTTTTGAGCGCCCACACCTGTTCATCGCCTTCCTCGCCTACTGCCTGCAGGTCACGCCCGGACAGCGACTCAAAATGCTCGCTCCCGGGCTGAGCATGCGCCGCGCTCTGGAGAAGTTTGCCGCCGTGCAGATGGTTGACGTGCACATCCCGACCACCGATCAGCGCGAGCTCTGCCTCACCCGCCACACCCAGCCCGAGCCCGATCTGAAGCCCCCGCTCGATCGTCTGAAGCTCACGCTGCCGGCGCAGCCACCGCCGAAAATCACCACCGCCCAAGCCGCCGCCGCCAACTCCCTGTAGTGCAGACCTACGGGTGCGCCCCCTTGACGCATCAACTACTTAGCCCTCGATACCCCCCGCGAATCCGCGAAGTTCGGTTAGCGGCTCAGGGGCCGGCGCGGGCAGGCGCGGCGGATCCCGGTCCTTTGGCACCTTGGCCCGCTCGCCGCGCACGCGGTTGGAATACCCCACGTAGCGCACCAGATGCTCGTAGCGGTCCGGGACGTGCCGCAGCAGCAGCGCCACGGTGAATGCGTACTGCCGGGTGCGCCACGCGCTCGAGGACGTTCTCCTCGATCCACTGCGAACGGTTGGATGTCGATCGGGCAATTGCCGCCTGAGCCACCCCGACGACGTAGTGCGCTGACCACCTACCTACATGCTCCTGCGGTACTGGCCGCCGACCTCGAACAGCGCATGCGTGATCTGCCCGAGCGAGCACACGCGCACCGCATCCATCAGCGCCGCGAAGACGTTCTGATCCGCGATCACCGCCTGCCTGAGGCGCTCGAGCATGGCGGGCGCCGCCTTCGAGTGCCTGCGGTGGAATTCCCGCAGCCGCTTCAACTGCGACTGCTTCTCCTCCTCGGTGGAGCGGATCAGCTCCAGCTTGGCGGGAATCGATCCGCCGTGGGGGTTGCGGAAGGTGTTGACGCCGACGATCGGGTACGAGCCGTCGTGCTTGCGCTGCTCGTAGTACAGCGACTCTTCCTGGATCTTGCCGCGCTGGTAGCCCGTTTCCATCGCCCCCAGCACCCCGCCGCGCGCCGCGATCGCCTCGAATTCCGCGAGCACCGCCTGCTCCACCAGGTCGGTGAGCTCCTCGACCACGAAGCTGCCCTGGTTCGGGTTCTCGTTCTTCGCCAGGCCCCACTCCTTGTTGAGGATCATCTGGATCGCCATGGCGCGGCGCACCGACTCCTCGGTCGGCGTGGTGATCGCCTCGTCGTAGGCGTTGGTGTGCAGCGAGTTGGTGTTGTCGTAGGTCGCGATCAGCGCCTGCAGCGTGGTGCGGATGTCGTTGAACGCGATCTCCTGCGCGTGCAGCGAGCGCCCCGAGGTCTGCGAGTGGTACTTGAGCTTCTGGCTGCGCTCGTTGGCGCCGTAGCGCTCGCGCATCGCCACCGCCCAGATGCGGCGCGCCACGCGCCCGAGCACGGCGTACTCCGGGTCCATGCCGTAGCTGAAGAAGAAGCTCAGGTTCGGCGCGAAGTCGTCGATGTGCATGCCGCGCGCGAGGTAGGCCTCGACGAAGGTGAAGCCGTTGGCGAGCGTGAAGGCGAGCTGGCTGATCGGGTTGGCCCCCGCCTCGGCGATGTGGTAGCCCGAGATCGACACCGAGTAGAAGTTGCGCACCTGGTTGTGGATGAAGAACGCCTGGATGTCGCCCATCACCTTGAGCGAGAACTCGGTCGAGAAGATGCAGGTGTTCTGCCCCTGGTCCTCCTTGAGGATGTCGGCCTGCACGGTGCCGCGCACCGTGGCGAGCGTCCATTCGCGGATTTTGGCCGCCTCGTCCTCGCTCGGCTGGCGGCCGTTTTCCTTTTCGAACTTCGCGACCTGCTGGTCGATCGCGGTGTTGAAGAACATCGCCAGGATGGTCGGCGCCGGGCCGTTGATGGTCATCGACACCGAGGTGTTCGGCGCGCACAGGTCGAAGCCCGAGTACAGCAGCTTCATGTCCTCGAGGGTGGCGATCGACACCCCCGAATTGCCCACCTTGCCGTAGATGTCGGGCCGCTCGTCGGGATCGAAGCCGTACAGCGTCACCGAGTCGAAAGCGGTCGACAGGCGCTTGGCGGGCAGGTCCTGCGACAGCAGGTGGAAGCGCTTGTTGGTGCGCGCTGCGTCGCCCTCGCCGGCGAACATGCGCGTCGGGTCCTCGTTTTCGCGCCTGAAGGCGAACACCCCCGCGGTGAAGGGGAACGATCCCGGCAGGTTCTCGCGCAGCTGCCAGCGCAGGATCTCGCCGTGGTCCTCGAACCTGGGCAGCGCGACTTTCGGCACCCGGGTGCCCGACAGCGTGGTGTGGGTGAGCCGGGTGCGGATCTCGCGGTCGCGGATCTTCACCACGTATTCGTCGCCCGAGTACGCCTTCACCGTGTCGGGCCACATCTCGAGCAGCTTGCGGGCGCGCGCATCGAGCGCCGAATTCTTCTCGTCGATCAGCGGATCGAGCTCGCGCGCCTCCCTGCCCGCCTTGAGCAGCATCGCCTTCGCCGCGATCAGCTGCTGGCGCTCGCGCGCGAGGCGCGCCTGCTGGCGCGCATGCTGGTGGTAGCCGCGCACCGATTGCGCGATCTCGGCGAGGTAGCGCTGGCGCTGGGGAGGGATCACCACGTGCACGCTCGAGGAGACCTTCGCCCGGAGCTTCGGCAGCGCGCCCGCCTCGAGCGCGAGGCCCTTTGCGGCGAGCTGCGCGGCGATCGCCTGGTAGAGCGCGGTGACGCCGTCGTCGTTGAAGCGCGCCGCGATGGTGCCGTACACCGGCATGTCCTCGGGCACGGCCTGGAAGGCCTCGCGGTTGCGCTGCACCTGCTTCCTGACGTCGCGCAGCGCGTCCTCCGCCCCCTTGCGGTCGAACTTGTTGATCGCCACGAAGTCGGCGAAATCGAGCATGTCGATCTTCTCCAGCTGGCTGGCGGCGCCGTACTCCGGCGTCATGACGTACAGCGTGGCGTCGACGTGCGGCACGATCGCGGCGTCGCCCTGGCCGATGCCGGAAGTCTCGACGATCACCAGCTGGTAGCCCGCGGCGCGGCAGCACGCGATCGCCTCCGGCAGGCAGGCGGCGATCTCCGCGCCCGAGGCGCGGGTGGCGAGCGAGCGCATGAACACGTTCGGGCCGTGGATCGCGTTCATGCGGATGCGGTCGCCGAGCAGCGCGCCGCCGGTCTTCCTGCGCGACGGATCGACCGCCAGGATCGCGATCCTCAGCCGGTCGCCCTGGTCGAGCCGGAAGCGGCGCACCAGCTCGTCGGTGAGCGAGCTCTTGCCGGCGCCGCCGGTGCCGGTGATGCCGAGCACGGGCGCGCGCCGCGCCGCGGCCGCGGCGTGGATCGCGTGCTTGAGCCGCGCGTCGGCCGCGCCGAGCTCGAGCGCGGTGATCAGCTGGGCGAGCGCGCGCCGCTCGCCGCGCCCGAGCGCCTCGAGGTCGCGCGGCGCGTACTGCGCCGGGTCGAAGTCGCAGCGCGCCAGCATGTCGTTGATCATGCCCTGCAGGCCCATCGTCTGCCCGTCCTCGGGCGAATACACGCGCGCCATGCCGTAGTCCTGCAGCGCCTTGATCTCGTCGGGCACGATCACCCCGCCGCCGCCGCCGAACACGCGGATGTGCTCGCCGCCGCGCTTCCTCAGCAGGTCGATCATGTACTTGAAATACTCGATGTGCCCGCCCTGGTAGGAGGACACCGCGATGCCCTGCGCGTCCTCGTCGAGCGCCGCGGTCACCACCTCGTCGACCGAGCGGTTGTGGCCCAGATGGATCACCTCGGCGCCGGATGCCTGCAGGATGCGGCGCATGATGTTGATCGACGCATCGTGCCCGTCGAACAGGCTCGCGGCGGTGACGAAGCGGATCTTGTGCCTGGCCTTGTAGACCAGCTTTTGCGGTTCGGACAGGTCGGTCATCGGTGCCTCCGGCGGGCGCGCGGCCGGCGCGCAGGGGCCGCCCGCGTCCAGCCAGCGCAGAGGCTAATTGACGTTTACGTTAACGTCAACTCGCCGCCGCCGCGGCGCGCCCGGCGCCATCTTACGACGGCGCGCCGCGGGCGTATGGCCGCACCGCCCTAGCGGAAGTCGAAGATGCGCCCGGCGTTCGCGCCGCGCACGCGCTCGCGCACCCCGTCGGGCAGCCGGTCGACGCGCGCCAGGCAGCCGATCGGGTCGCCGATGGTGTGCGGGTAGTCCGAGCCGTACAGCACCCGGTCGGATCCGAACACGCGCACCGCCATCGCCAGGGCATCGTCGGTGAACACCACCGAGTCGGCCCAGATGCGGCGCGCGTACAGGCTCGGGCGCTCGGCGATCTTCACCCGGGCCGCGGGAATGTGCTCGAAGCACTGGTCGAGCCGGCCGATCAGGAACGGCAGCGCGCCGCCGCCGTGGCTGGCGATGATCTTGAGGTGCGGGTAACGGTCGAGGAAGCCGTCGTGGATCATGCGTGCCACCGCGAGCGAAGTATCGAAGGTGAAGCCGATCGAGGCCACCAGCTGGAACTGCGTCATGTCCATCTCGCGCACCCCCGGCGGCGCGGTGGGATGGACCAGTACCGGGAGCTTGCGCTCGTCGATCGCCTGCCAGATCGGCGCGAACGCCGCATCCGTCAGCGGCTTGCCGGCGATGTTGGCGAGCACCATCACCCCGGCGGCGCCCGCCCTGAGCGAGCGCTTGAGCTCGGCGAGCGCCGATTTCGGGTGCTGCCAGGGCAGCGAGCAGAAGAACTGGATGCGATCGGGCCAGCCCTTGCGCGCGCGCGCCATCTCGTCGTTCATGGTCTGCGCGGCCTTCAGGCTCACCTTCTCGCCGCCCCAGTAGCAGTTCGGGCAGGTGAGCGACACCACCGACACGTCGATGCCCGCCTTGTTCATGTTCCTGATGCGCTGGTCCCAGTCGAACATCTCCGGCACCGGCGTCATGAAGGGCGCGCCGTCGAGGTGGATCGCGCGCAGCCCGCCCGGAACCGTCCTCAGCGTGTAGCGCGGCCCGCCGTGCTTCTCCAGCAGCTTGATCCACTCGTGGTTGAGCATGTGGGTATGGACGTCGATCACCGGGGTCATGAGCAAGCCTCCTGTTCGGGAAACGCAAGCTGTCGCGGCACGGATTACACCATGAGCCCGGGCAGGCCGGATCGGCCCTCGACCCCTGTCAGCTCAGAGTGCGCAGGATCGAGGCATTGGGGCAGAAGGCCTCCACGCCTTCACGGCGCCCCGAGGCGAGCCAGTCGCGGCAGCGCTCCGCGGCACTGCACGAGGCGCACTGGCTCACGGCCGCCGTCAGCGCGTATTCATGGCCTGCCGCGTCATCGGCAGAGATCGCGAGCCGCTGCATGATCGCGCCGAACGGATACGGGCCCTCGCGCGTGATCGCCCTGCGGTACCAGCCAAGCAGCGCCGGCGCCGACAGCAGTACGGTTGCCGCCGCCGTTCCAAGAACGCTCACGGCGATCAGGGGCAATGCGCTCATAAATGTCAGATACCCAGCATGGCGTGCGAGAACCGGATGCTGACCGCGCCGCGCGCGCACTCCTGGCGGCAGGCGCCGCAATGCCAGCACTCGTCGGGATAGCGGACCACGGCCACCTCGCCTTCCATGTGGATCACGTCCACCGGGCAGTACAGGTCGCACAGCTCGCAGCCGTTGCACTTCACAGGATCGATCACCGCTGGCATCGCGCCTCCTGCCCTCAGCTGGCGTACTTCAAGCGGTCGAGCCGCGTCGTGACCTCGCCGCCCGGGCGCTTCTGGATCACCATCAGGCCGCCGAAGTTCTCGTCGTCGGTGTGCGGGTAATCGGCCCGATAGTGATAGGGCGGGAAGCGCGACTCCTTGCGCGCCAGCGCCGCGCGCGCCGAGATCTTCGACACCTGGTGGATGTTCATCGCCTCATGCGCGCGCATCAGCTCGTGCATGTTGTCGGCCCTGAGCTCGTCGCGCGCACTGTCGAGCCGGTCGAGCTTGTCGAGGGCGCTGGTCAGGCTGAGCTCGGTCTTGACCGGACCGAAATGGTCGCTGCAGATGACCCGCACGATGTTCTCGAACTCGCGGTAGC
>Ga0307372_10000999_pt1 | contig 49510 bp, 57 predicted proteins | sample OX1MG_FD_202533 | JGI IMG/M metagenome (GOLD analysis project Ga0307372, IMG submission 202533) | Soil microbial communities from Risofladan, Vaasa, Finland - OX-1 | ecosystem: Environmental > Terrestrial > Soil > Coastal area > Acid sulfate soil | place: Finland: Risofladan, Vaasa | collected...
CGTGGTAGGCGACACCACGGTAGAAGCGGCCGGCCACCGTCTCGCGGTCGTAGTGGCTCGGGTGTCCGCCGTGGGTGAAGTCCCATCCGAGGACGGGGTCGCCGGGCTCGCACAGCGCCTGGAGCACGGCGTAGTTGGCGCTCGAGCCGGAGTACGGCTGGACGTTGGCGTGCTCGGCGCCGAAGAGGGCCTTCGCCCGCCCGATCGCCAGCCGCTCGGCCTCGTCGACCCACTCGCAGCCGTCGTACTCCCGGGCGCCCGGGTAGCCGTCGGCGTACTTGTTGGTGAGCACCGAGCCCTGCAGCTCGAGGACCGCCTCGGGAGCGAAGTTCTCCGAGGCCACCATGTCGATGGTCGCCCGCTCCCGGGCCAGCTCGTCGGCGACGATCCGGGCGAGCTCGGGGTCGACCTCGGCGAGCGGGGCGGCCAGGTCTCCCGACCAGCCCGCCGGGTCCTCGCCCCGGGCGCGCGCCACCGCGGCGCCCTCCGGCGGCTCGGTCACGCGAGGTCCCGCACGACCTCGGCCATGAGGTCGGCCGCCTCGGTCGGGTTCTGGGCCACCTGGGCCCCCGCCGCGGAGAGCGCGGCCATCTTCGCTGCGGCCGTCCCCTTCGAGCCGGAGATGATGGCGCCGGCGTGGCCCATCTTCCTGCCCGGCGGCGCAGTGACGCCGGCGACGTAGGCGACGACCGGCTTGGTCATCTCCGAAGCGATGAACTCCGCCGCCCGCTCCTCCTCGGCGCCGCCGATCTCGCCGATCAAGATGACGGCCTTGGTCTCGGGGTCGGCCTCGAAGGCGGCGAGGCAGTCGATGAAGCTCGTGCCCGGCACGGGGTCCCCGCCGATGCCGACGCCGGTCGTCTGGCCGATCCCCTTCTGGGTCAGCTCGTACAGCGCCTGGTAGAAGACCGTCCCGGAGCGGCTCACGAGGCCGACCGGGCCGCCGGCCAGCGCGATGTCGCCCGAGGTGATGCCGATGTTGCAGCGGCCGGCGCTGATCACCCCGGGGCAGTTGGGGCCGAGCAGCCGGGTGCCCGGGTACTCCCGGCGGAGCAGGTTGTAGACGCGCGCCTCGTCCTGGGCCGGGACGAACTCGGTGATGCAGACGATGAAGCCGATCCCGGCCTCGGCGGCCTCGGCGATCGCCGCCGAGGCGCCCGAGGGCGGCACGGCGATGAACGAGGCGTCCGCGCCCGTCTCGGCGACCGCCTCGGCGACGCTCGCGTAGACGGGGATGCCCTCGATGACCTCGCCGCCGCGCCTCGGGTTCGTGCCGGCGACGACGTTCGTCCCGTAGGCCCGGTTGCGCAGCCCGTGGTAGAGGCCCTGGCTCGTCGGGCTGAGGCCCTGGATGACCACCTTGGTCCGCTGGTCGACGAAGATGCTCATCGCGGCGACCCCCCGGCGAGCTCGGTGGCCTTGCGGGCCGCCTCGATCATCGTCGGCAGCGAGACCAGCCGGTCGGACGCGTGCCCGGCGAGGATGGCCCGGCCCTGCTCGGCGTTCGTCCCGTCCAGGCGGATCACGATCGGCGCGTGGATCTCGACCCGCTCGAGCGCCTGGACGATGCCGTTCGCCACCTCCTCGCCCCGCGTGATGCCGCCGAAGATGTTCACGAAGATCGACCGCACCTTCTCGTCGGTGCTGATCACCTCGAGGGCGTTCGCCATCACCTCGGCGCTCGCGCCCCCGCCGACGTCGAGGAAGTTCGCCGGCTCGCCACCGACCTGCTCGACGACGTCGCAGGTGCTCATCGCCAGCCCCGCGCCGTTGGCGATGATCCCGACGAAGCCGTCCAGCCCGACGTACTGCAGCCCCTTCTCCCTGGCGAGGCGCTCGCGGTGGTCGAGCTCGGAGAGGTCGCGCCACTCGTCCCACTCGGGGTGGCGGAAGGCGGCCGCGTCATCGAGCGTGACCTTGGCGTCGAGCGCGTGCACCCGGCCGTCCGGCGTGAGGATCAGCGGGTTGATCTCGACGAGGTCGGCGTCGCCCTCGACGTAGCAGCGGTAGAGCTTCACGAGGACGTCCGCGACGCCGTCGAGCGCCTCCTCGTCGATGCCCGCCTCCGCGGCCAGCCGGCGCGCCCCGGCCCGGTCGATGCCGTCGAGGGGGTTGACCTGCAGCCGAGCGATCGCCCCGGGCTCCTCCTCGGCGACCTGCTCGATGTCGACCCCGCCGCGCGCCGAGCACATGCACAGGTGCTGCTTCGTCGTGCGGTCGAGGGTGAAGCTCGCGTAGTACTCGCGGGCGATGTCCGAGGCGTGCTCGACCCAGACGCGCCGGACGACGTGGCCCTTGATGTCGAGGCCGAGGATCGAGCGGGCGTGCTCCTCGGCCTCGGCGCGCCCGGTCGCCAGCTTCACGCCGCCGGCCTTGCCCCGCCCGCCGACGAGCACCTGGGCCTTCACCACCACGGGATAGCCGACGCGTTCCGCGACCTCGACGGCCTCGGCGACGGTCCCGGCGAGGCCGCCCGGGGAGACCGGGATGTCGAAACGGGCGAAGTACTGCTTGCCCTGGTACTCGTAGAGATCCACCGAGCGCGGCCTCCTTCTCGTCGCTCCACGGTTCGCGCTGGCCGACGCCGTAGGCGGCCGGGCGGAGCCGCGACGCGGCGGGACCGGGCGCCGGGGACCGGGCACGCGTGGTGGGGCGATACTAGGCAGGGCCGCTCGGGGCGGCCCAATCCGGGGGCCTCCGCCTGCCGCCGAGTCCGCAGGTCCAGGTGGCCGCTACCATTCGGCCCGTGAGCTCGCCGACCGGGCTGGTGCCCCCGATCCCCCGGGTCGGCACCGGCGGGCGGTCCCCGCTCCCGCCGACGACGACCGCCGCGGCGGGCCGCGTCGACCTGCGGCGCCTCCTGGCGATGGTCGTCGCCGTCGCCGCGGCGCTGCTCGCGACCGGGATCGTCCTGCACGACCTCGGCCGCCCGGTCGGTCTCTACGGCGTGACCGAGTACGACGACGGCACCTACTTCGGCGCCGCCATCCGCCTCGTCGACGGCCACCTCCCCTACCGGGACTTCGTCTTCGTCCAGCCCCCCGGTATCACCCTCGTGATGGCGCCGATCGCGCTCCTCGCCCACGAGATCGGGGCGCGGGACGCGCTCGCGCTCGCCCGCGTGCTCACCGCCGTCGTCGCCGGGGTGAACGTCCTGCTCCTGGCCCACCTGGTGCGGCACCGGGGCCTCACGGCCGTCGCCGTGGCCGCCTTCGTGCTGGCGGCGTTCCCGGCGGCGATCTACGCCGACCACACGATGATGCTCGAGCCCTACCTCGTGCTCTTCTGCCTGATCGGCGTGAACCTCGCCGTCTCCGGCGACGAGCTGACCACGCGGGGTTGGCGCCTGGTCGCCGCCGGGGCCGCGTTCGGCTTCGCCGGCACGGTGAAGGCCTGGGCCGTCGTGCCGTTCCTCGCGCTGTGCGTGTGCGCCGTCGGGCGGCCGCGCCGCCCCGCCGCGCTCCTCGTCGGCGGGGCGGCGGCGGGCTTCCTCCTCCCGAGCCTCCCCTTCGTCGCCCTCGCCCCGCACGCGTTCTTCCACGACGTCATCGCCTCCCAGCTCGCCCGCGCCGCGGCGCGCCACACCGACGTGGCGCTCCGGCTCGTCTCGATCGTGGGCGTCCGGGGCGTCGCCGGCGTCTACCAGAGCCGGATCCTCGCGGTCCGGGTGGCGGCCGTGGTCGTCGCCTTCCTCGTCGCGGCGAGCCTCGTGCCGCTGGTGCGTCGCCGGGGCAGCGGGCTCGAGTGGTTCGCCCTCCTCGCGACCGTGGGCGCGGTGAGCGCGATCCTCGTCCCGCCGGAGTTCTACAGCCACTACGCCTACTTCTCGGCGACCTTCCTCGCCCTCGCGCTCGCCCTCGCGGCCGACCGGGTCGTGCGCCTCGCCGCCCGGCTCGTCGATGTGGCCCGCGGAGGCGCCCGCCGGCACCTCGCCACCGCGGCGGCGGCGCTCGCCGCCCTCGCCGTCGTCGGAGCGCTCGTCCCGCTCGTCGCGGCCGAGCTGAGGTTCGACGACTACTCGCTCGCCTTGCGCTCCGCCGACCCGGGGCCGGCGATCGAGGCGGTCATCCCGGCCGGCGCCTGCGTCGTCTCGGATGCCGCCAGCCTGCTGATCTCGGCCGACCGCTTCACGAGCGCCCGGCCGGGCTGCCCCGTGCTCGTCGACTCCACGGGGACCTGGCTCTCCCTCGACCCGCACCACCCGCCGTCGCTGCAGGGCCCGTTCGACCCCGCGCTCGTCGCCCGGTGGAAGCAGTGGTTCGAGCGGGCGCAGTACGTCGTCCAGTCCAGCCCCGAGGACTTCCGCATCCCGTGGTCACCGGCGCTCAGGCGGTGGTTCCTCGCCAACTACCGCCTCGTCCACTCCGGCGAGGCGACCGTGTGGCGCCACCTCGCGACGCCCCAGGCGGGCGAGGCGCTCGGCACGGGCCGCGCCGCGCGCGTCGAGGCTACGCGCGCTTCAGCGGCGTGAGCGCCAGCAGGAACCGCTTGCTCCCCTGACGGGGGAAGTCGATCCGGGCTTCGGCCCGCTCGCCCTCGCCGGCGACCTGCGCGACGACGCCCTCGCCCCAGCGCGCGTGGACGACCCGGTCGCCCGGCGCGAGCCCGAGCTCCTCCGCCCCCGTCGAGCGCACGGGCGTGGCGGGCCCCCGACCGGGCGACGGGCCGACGCCGGGCCCGCGGGACGCGCCCGGGATCACCTGGGCTCCAAAGCGCGGCCGCGCCGCGGAGAACGGGTCGGAGACGTCGCGGACGAGCGCGTCGGGGATCTCCTTCAAGAACCTGCTCGCCAGGCTGTCGCGCGTCGCGCCGAACAGCGTCCGCACCCAGGTGTTGGTGAGGTAGAGGCGCTCGCGCGCCCGCGTGATCCCGACGTAGCAGAGCCGCCGCTCCTCCTCGAGGTCGTCGGGCTCGGCGAGGGCGCGGTCGTGGGGGAAGACGCCCTCCTCGAGCCCGGTGAGGAACACGGCGCGGAACTCGAGGCCCTTCGCGGCGTGGAGCGTCATCAGCGAGACGCGCCCGTCGCCCTCCCCGAGGTCGTCGGTCGCGGCGACGAGGGCCGTGGTCTGGAGGAAGGACTCGAGGTCCTCGTAGCGCGACGCGACCGTCTCGAGCTCCTCCAGGTTCTCGATCCGGCCTTCGGCCTCGATCCGGCCGGCCCCGGGGACCGCCGCCTCCGCCTCGAGCGCCGCCAGGTAGCCGGTGCGGCCGAGCACCTCGCGGATGATGTCCCCGGGCCTGCGCCCGGCGAGCGTCACCAGCTCGTCGCGCAGCTCGAGGAACGAGCGGATGCCCGCCAGCGCCTTGCCGGTGACGCCGGCGTCCTCGGCCCGCGCCAGCGCGGCGGCGAACCCGTCGCCGTCGCGAGCCGCCGTCTCCGCGACGCGCGCGACGCTCGTCGCGCCGATGCCCCGCTTCGGCACGTTCAGCACCCGCCGGAGCGAGACCTCGTCCGTCGGGTTGGCGACGAGGCGGACGAAGGCGAGGAGGTCGCGGATCTCCCGGCGGTCGTAGAAGCGGGTGCCGCCGATCACCTTGTAGGGCAGACCCCGGTCGGCGAGGGCCTCCTCGATCGCCCGGCTCTGGGCGTTGGTGCGGTAGAAGACGGCGATCTCGTCGAGGCCCATGCCCTCCTCGCGCCGGAGGGTCGCGATCTCGTGGGCGACGTAGGTCGCCTCCTCCCGCTCGTCGCCGCCGCGGAAGCGCCGGATCGCTTCGCCCGGGCCGAGCGCGCTCCACAGCGCCTTGTCCTGGCGGAGCAGGTTGTTGCCGATGACGGCGTTGGCGGCGTCGAGGATGGTCTGGGTCGACCGGTAGTTCTGGTCGAGGACGATCGTGCGGGCCTCGGGGAAGGCGTGCTCGAAGTCGAGCAGGTTGCGCACCTCCGCGCCGCGGAAGCGGTAGATGCTCTGGTCGGAGTCGCCGACCACGCAGACGTTGCGGTGCAGCGCGCCGATCAGGGTCACGATCTCGTTCTGGGCGCGGTTGGTGTCCTGGTACTCGTCGACCAGGAGATGCTGGAAGCGCTCCTGGTAGTAGGCGCGCACCTCGGGGTCCTTGCGTAGCAGGCGGACGGTCACCCCGAGCAGGTCGTCGAAGTCCATGGCGTTCGCCACGAGGAGCCTGCGCTCGTACTCGGCGTAGACCTCGGCGATGCGCTGCTCGTAGATCGTGTAGGCGCGGGCGCCGTACGCGTCGGCGTCGAGCAGCTCCGCCTTCGCCTGGCTGATCGCGCCGAGCACCGCCCGGGCGGGGAAGCGCTTCGTGTCGACGCCGAGGTCGTCGAGCGCGTGCTCGACGAGGCGGCGGCTGTCGGCGTCGTCGTAGATCGTGAAGCCCGGCCGGTACCCGGCGCGCTCGGCGTTGCTCCGCAGGATCCGGACGCACGCGGCGTGGAACGTGGAGATCCACATCCGCTCGGCGTCGGGGCCGACGAGCTCGACGACGCGCCGGCGCATCTCGTCGGCCGCCTTGTTGGTGAAGGTGATCGCGATGATCCGCGACGGGCTGACGCCGGTCGCGACGAGGCGGGCGATCCGGCGCGTGAGGACCCGCGTCTTGCCCGAACCGGCGCCGGCGATGACGACGAGCGCGCCGCGCTCGTGCAGGACCGCCTCGCGCTGGGCCGGGTTCAGCCCTTCGAGCAGTCCGTCGGCGTGCGCGGGGAGGCTCACTCCCACTCGATGGTGCCCGGGGGCTTCGACGTCACGTCGTAGGCGACCCGGTTGACCCCGCGGACCTCGTTGATGATCCGGTTCGACAGCCGCGCCAGCAGGTCGTACGGCAGCCTGGCCCAGTCGGCGGTCATGGCGTCCTCGCTCGTCACCGCGCGCACGACGATCGGGTAGGCGTAGGTGCGCTCGTCGCCCATCACCCCGACCGAGCGCACCGCGGGCAGCACGGCGAAGGCCTGCCACAGCTCGCGGTCGAGCCCGGCGCGCCGGACCTCGTCGAGGACGATCGCGTCGGCCGCCCGCAGGATCTCCGCCCGCTCGCGCGTCACCTCGCCGACGATGCGCACCGCGAGGCCCGGCCCGGGGAAGGGCTGGCGCCAGACGATCTCCTCGGGAAGCCCGAGCTCCTCGCCGATCGCCCGGACCTCGTCCTTGAACAGCAGCCGGAGCGGCTCGACGAGCTCGAGGCCCATCTCGGCGGGGAGCCCGCCGACGTTGTGGTGCGACTTGATCGTCGCCGCGTCGCCGGTGCCGGACTCGATGACGTCGGGGTAGAGGGTCCCCTGCGCGAGGAAGCCGACGTCGACCACCTCCTTCGCGATCTCCTCGAAGATCCGGATGAACGCCTCGCCGATCGACTTGCGCTTCGCCTCGGGGTCGACGACGCCGTCGAGGGCCCCGAAGAAGCGGTCGGCGGCCTTCACGTGGACGAGGTCGACCGCGAACTGCCGGCGGAAGGTCTCCTCCACCTGGTCGGCCTCGCCGGCGCGCATCAGCCCGGTGTCGACGAACACGCACGTCAGCTGGTCGCCGACCGCCTTGTGGACGAGGGCGGCCGTCACGGCCGAGTCGACACCGCCGGAGAGCGCGCAAAGGACGCGCGAAGCGCCGACCGCCCGGCGCACCTCCTCGACGGCCGCCTCGATGACCGAGGTGTGCGTCCAGGTGGGGCGGCACCCGCAGGCGTCGTAGAGGAAGCGCTTCAAGAGCTCCTGGCCCCGGTCGGTGTGCGCGACCTCGGGGTGGAACTGGACGCCGAACAGGCCCCGGGACCGGTCCTCGAGCGCGGCCACGGCGACCTCGGCCGTCGAGGCGGTGACGTCGAAGCCGGCGGGCGCCGCGACGATCGAGTCGGTGTGGCTCATCCAGACGTCGCTCGACTCGGCCCAGCCCTCGAAGAGCGGCGAGGCCACGCCGTGCGCGAGGCGGAGCGAGGTCCTGCCGTACTCGCCCACCCCGGTCCGCGCCACCTCGCCGCCGAGCTGGGCCGTCAGCAGCTGGGCCCCGTAGCAGATGCCGAGCACGGGCACGCCGAGCCCGTAGACCTCCGGGTCGAGCGAGGGAGCGGCGTCGGCGTAGACCGACTTCGGCCCGCCGGAGAGCACGATCCCCTTCGGCCGCATCGCCCGCATCTGCGTGGCGGAGATCGAGTGGGGGACGATCTCGGAGTAGACGTGGGCCTCGCGGATCCGCCGGGCGATCAGCTGCGCGTACTGGGCCCCGAAGTCGACGACCAGGACGCGGTCGAACGCGGCGGGGTCGAACACGCCGGTCGCGCTGCTCGGGTCGGAGGGGCTAGCCACCCGTCGAGGGTACCAGCGCCCCGTGAGTCCGACCGCGCTTCACGAGACGGCCGAGCCGGCCCCAAAGGCTCCAGATCCCGAGGACGGCGAGCGCCACGAGCGCGAGCGCGAAGCCGAGCGTGAGCCGGCTCGGCCAGTAGTGGAGGACGACGGTGCGCGTCCCAGCCGGGACCACGACGCTCATCAACGCGCCGTCGTGGCGGGAGATGGCGAGCGGCTTGCCGTCGGCGGTGGCGTGCCAGCCCGAGACGTCGGTGACCCGGAGCACCAGCCTCGACCGCTCGCCGACGCGCACCTCGATGTCGTAGGTGGCGTCGCCGGGGTGGGCGACCGAGGTCACCACGCCGGCCGGGCCGTCGAAGGAGAAGCGGGCGGAGCCGGGCACCTCGTACAGGCGCATCGTCGACCCGGCGTTCGAGAGCCTGGCGACGAGGCGCATCCCGACCGGGGCCGGAAGCCCCGGGTGGACGAGCACGTACCGCACGCCGTAACGGTGGGCGAGGGCGACGGTGTCCACCTGGGGGACGAACAGGTTGAGGTTGAGCGGCGTCTGCTGCTGCTCGTTCGGGACCGGCCAGCTGTCGAAGTACGCCTGGGGGATCGTCGGGTCGTGCAGGCCCAGCTCGTCGATGCCGTACGGCACGTTCATCACCGGGTAGAAGCCCGTCCCGGTCCAGTCGCGCACGCCGCAGAACGGCTGCGCCCCGGGCGGCGGGCAGGCAAGGTTCGGCCCGTCGAGCCCGAGGAGCTGGGTGCCGACGCGCGCCTGCAGCTCGGCCACGGCCGGAGTCACCGGGTACGCGGTGGTCGCGTAGCTGTTGATGCCCACCCCGGCGAAGAGCAAGAAGGCGCCCTGGGCCGCCAGCAGCCCCGCGCCGGCCAGGCGACCCGCGTGCAGCGCGGCGTCGCCCGAGGTGCGCCGCCGGAACGCGAACGCCGCCAGCGCGAGCACGAGGACGAGGGCGATCGAGCCGGTCGGCCACCACAGGCTGGCCCGCCGGAGGGCGACGACCGCCGAGACGGGCGGCAGGGGCGTCGGGGAGCCCGGCAGCATCCGGGCGGAGGACACCTTGCCCCACAGCACGGCGATGACGAGGGCCACGGCGACCGACGCCCCGGCCAGCGCGACGTGGACCTGGCGCGCCTGCCAGCGCGAGACGACGACGTCGAGGCCGATCGCGGCGAGGACGGCGACGACGAAGCCGAGCACCGGGAGCATGCGCTGGAGCGCGACGGCGCCGAGACCGAGATCCTTCAGCAGGTGCTGCACCGGCGCCCCGCTGCCGAGCTGGTAGACGACGAGCAGGCAGGTGATCCCCGCCGCCGCCAGGCCGACGACGACCGGCCGGCGCCAGGCGACCAGCACCGCCACGACGGCGAGCACGATCGCCACGATGCCGAGGTACCCGGCGGTCTCGAAGTAGTTCACCGGCCCGAACCAGTGGCTGCCCGCGATGGGCAGCCCGTCGAAGCCCTGCGCGAGCAGGAGGATCGCCGCGTGCAGCGGGATGCCGCTCGCCGCCTGCTTGCCGTTGCGCGCCGAGGCCGAGATGACCGGGAGCCCGGCCAGCCACAGCGGCGCGCCGAGCGCGACGCCGAGCGCGAAGCCCGCGACGAAGCGGGCCACCCCGCGCACCGCCACGCGGCGCTGCCACACGAGGCTGGCCAGGCCGGCGACCACCAACAGGACCCCGAGGCCGATGGCGAGCAGGACGTAGGACTCGGGGAAGCCGCCGTAGAGGGCGAAGGCGACCGCGACGGCGAGCAGGGCGACGTCGCGGGCCCGGCCGCGCGAGCGGTAGCAGCAGACCACGCCCGCGGCGATCCAGCCCGCCCAGGCGAGCGGCCCGCTCACCGCCCAGCCGAGCCAGCCGGCGAAGGCTCCCGAGAGCATCGCCGTCGTGCCGCCGAAGGCCGCCGCCAGCGGTCCGGTGCGCAGCAACCGGCAAAGGACGTACGTCCCCGTCCCGGCGATGAGCAGCTTCATGGCGACGGTCACGATGAAGCTGAGGGAGAGCGGGAACAGGTAGCCGACGAGGGTCGGGAGCGCGAAGACGCCCGACTCGAAGTTGAGCAGCTGGGGCAGCCCGGTCCCCGACAGGCTGTTCCACAGCGGGAGCTCGCCGTGGTGGACGAGCCGCCAGTCAAGCGTGTTCCAGGGGATCGACTGGGTGATGATGTCGCCGTTCGTCGTGTTGTGGTTGGGGAGCGCGGCGTGGCCGAGCGAGGTGAGCAGGCTGAGCCCGCGGCCGAGATCCGCCGGGGCGAAGCTCGCGCCGTCCTTCAGCGCCGGTGACAGGTACGCCAGCACGACCAGGGCGATCCACGCGACGCCGAGCACGTCGCCCCAGTGCCCGAAGGCGCGCCCGCGCCGCGCGAGCAGCGCCAGACGCGGGCGCTCGTCCCCCACCGCGCTGCTCAGCGGCCGAGCCCTACGGACTGGGCGCGCTGGAGCCGCTTGCCCTCGGTGCGGATCGCCGGCGACACGACGACCTCCGCCTTGTGGAACTCGCGCAGGCTCGCGTAGCCGCACATCGCCATCGTCGTGCGGAGCGCCCCGAAGAGGTTGAGGCGCCCGTCGTCGCGTCTCGACGGCCCGAGGAGGACGTCCTCGAGCGTGCCGATCGGCGGCGTCGCGATCCGTGTCCCGCGCGGCAGCGAGCCGTGGCCGGCGTGGCTGCCCCAGAAGGCGCCCCGGCCGGGGGCGTCCTCCGTCCCCGCCAGCGGGGCGCCGAGCATGACGGCGTCGGCGCCGCACGCGATCGCCTTCGCGACGTCGCCGCCCTGCTCCATGCCGCCCTCGGCGATGACGTGCACGTAGACGCCGGTCTCCTCGAGGTGGCGCGTCCGCGCCCCGGCGGCGTCGGCGATGGCCGTCGCCTGGGGCACGCCGAGGCCGAGCACGCCCCGCGTCGTGCACGCCTCGCCCGAGCCGACCCCGGCGAGCACGCCGACCGCCCCGGTGCGCATCAGGTGCAGCGCCGCCTGGTAGGAGACGCAGCCCCCGACGACGACGGGGATGTCGATCTCGCGGATGAAGCGCTTCAGGTTGAGCGGCTCGGAGCCCTTCGAGACGTGCTCCGCGGAGACGACGGTGCCCTGGACCACGAGGACGTCGAGGTCGGCCTCGAGCGCAGCCGGCACGAGGGCGTCGGCGCGCTGGGGGCTCACGGCCGCGCACGTGACGACGCCGGACTCGCCGATCTCGCGGATCCTCGCCGTCACGAGCTCGGGGCGCACCGGCTCGGCGTAGAGCGCCTGAAGCCTCGCCGTCACCGACTCGGCCGGCAGCGAGACGATCTCCTCGAGCAGCGGTGCCGGGTCCTCGTAGCGGGTCCACAGCCCCTCGAGGTTCAAGGCGGCGAGCCCGCCGAGGCGCCCGACCGCCACCGCGGAGCGCGGGCTGACGACGGCGTCGAGGGGTCCGGCCATGAGCGGGAGGGGGAAGCCGAACGCGTCGAGCTGCCAGGAGATGTCGACGTCTTCGGGGTCACGGGTTCGCCTCGAGGGGACGATCGAGACGTCCTCGAGGCCGTACGCCAGGCGCGCCGACTTGCCGATGCCGATCTCGACGTCCGCCACGCGACTCTCCCGACTCCCCGTTGACCCGCTCAGGCTATCCCGGGACCGCAACGGCCTCGCCGGGAGCGGGCTCGCCGCCGGAACCGGCCCCCTGCGGCGGCGGGTCCCGCGGCGGCCCGTCACGGCTGCCCTCGACGACCGCTGGACGGCGGCCGCGCGTCGCGAGCGTGGCGAGGAGGCCGGCCAGCGCGAGGAGCACCGCCTCCCCCACGACGAGCGGCACCGGGCCGAGCGGCGGCCGCCAGGCCGGGTGGAGCAGGAAGCCGAAGTCCGGCCCGTCCGTGCCGACGGCGTAGCGCCGGAGCGCCTCGTAGAAGGCGCCGAACTGGCCGAGCGCGGCGACGACGGCCACGGCGCCGACGAGGCGTCCCCCGCGGCGGGCGAGCGCGCTCGTCCCGATCAGCGCCGCGGCGACGATCGGCAGGCCGAGCGCGAAAGGAAGGGTGTCGCGCCCCTGCCACGTGTAGCCGTACTTGTGCACCTGCGAGCTCGAGATGGCGACGGGGATCACCACGATGGCGACGGCGAACAGCGCCAGCACGACGGCGTGGCGGAGCCGGCCGACGGCCGCGGCGGCGATCGCGACGAAGCCGACGAGGCCGTACCACGCGACGTAGGTGAACGTCGGGGCGAAGGTGTCGAACCAGCCGAACACGCCGACCATGTCCTGGAGGTAGAAGTCGTTGTGGGCGAAGGAGGTCTCAAGGATCGTCGACTCGGGTACCGAGTACGGCAGCGGCGTGCGCGTGTACACGTCGTAGGCGTGCTCGCCGAGGATCCACGCGACCGCCAGCCCGCCGAGGACCGCCACGGCGCAGAAGCCGGCCTGGACCGAGCGCCTCGCCACGAGCGCGCGCAGCCCCGCGAGGTCCGAGACGGCGACGAGCACCACCGCGGTCAGGGCCAGCCAGAACGGCGAGAGGGCGCGCACGAGCTCGAAGACGCAGGCGGACACGGCGAGCACGGCGACCAGCCCGGGGGGCGGGTCGTCACGGCGCTCGAGGAAGAGCACCGAGCCCGCCGTCCAGACGCAGATCGCGGCGCTCACCTCGAGCCCGCTCGGGTTGACCACGCCCCCGAGGAAGACGGCCATCGGCGTCGCGGCGATGAGCACCCCGACGAGGACGACGCGGTTGCGCGACCAGTGCAGCGCGGACATGACGGCGAGGCCGATGAAGACCGACGACAAGAGCGCGCTCACGAGCCGCATCAGGTAGAGCGCCCACGTCCCCTCGCCGAGCAGGGAGGGCAGCCCGACGACCGCGTAGTACAGCGGTGGGTAGCGGGCGTTGTAGATCCGCGCCTCGACCATCTTGGCCGAGCCGACCGGCTTCGGCTCGCAGCTCGCGGGGACCGTCGGCTTGCGGTGGAAGCAGGTCGGCAGGTTCTCGGTCGTCGGCGAGCCGTAGAACTCCGGCACGCGCACGATCTCGATCGCCGGCAGGGTCGGCGCCGGCAGCGCCTTGCCGAGCAGCTGGCCGCGTACCACCGCGGCGGCCTTGATCACGTGGACCGGCTCGTCGGGCGCGGCGAACAGCGGCGTCGCCACGCTCCACAGCGCCATCGCGCAGAACGAGATCAGGAAGGCGACGACGAAGGCGGTCGTGCCGCTCGACCGCCGGTGGACCCGGCGCGCCTCCACGTCATGTTCGGTCACGTCCGTCGGAAGCAGCTCCCTCGTGGGATCCCGCCGGAAGACCGGCGGCGACGACGCCGGGCAGAGTAGCCGAGCCCGCCGGCCGGCGGCGGCCGAGCGGCGCTCACCTTGGGCTCAGGTCCCGGGAGCCGCCACCAGCCGCGCGGAGACGCGCTCGAGCAGGTCCCACAGGATCCTCGCCGTGACACCCCACACCAGGTCGTCGCCGAGCACGCGCGGCGCCGCGAAGAAGTGCACCGGCCGGTCCCTCATGCCGGCGATGTCCCAGCGCTCCTCCCACCCGACGCCGTCGGCGAGCAGCTCGGCGAGGGGGACCTCCAGCGTCACCTCGACCTCCGCCGGGCTCGGCCGCAGCGCCGGACGACCCGCGAGCAGGCCGACGAACGGCGCGATGCGGTCGCCGAAGCGCTGCCGGTGGACCACGTCGAGCGGTCCGACGATCTCCACCAGCGCCGGGTCGAGCCCGATCTCCTCCTCGGCCTCGCGCAGCGCCGCCGCGAGCGGCGCCTCGTCGGGCTCGACGAGCCCTCCCGGCAGCGCCACGTGACCCGGGTCGCGCTGGAGGTGCGGGGAGCGCCGGATCAGGACCGCCCGCGTCTCGCCCTCCGCCTCGAACACCGCGAGCAGCACCGCGGCGTCGACGCGCGCGCCGTGGGCGTCGCCCGGTCGGCCCGGGGGGCGGGGCCGGAGCTGGCCACCGTCCGGTCCCGCCCGCTCGCCGTCGCCGGCGAGCGCGCTCCGCACGACGCTGAGCGGCACGCTCGCACGGCGTGCCGACTCCAGCCGGGACCACGGAGGCGGCGCGCCAGGCCGCGCGCTCGCCGGGCGCGGCACGTGCTGGCGGAACGAGCCGGCGGCCACTCGGCCGAGCGTACCGTCGCCGGGCGCGGCAGCGGCCGGGCTCGCGCCCGGCCGCTGCCACCACCGCACGGCCCGGCAGCGCCGGGCGACGTGGCGTCCTACATCATCCCCATGCCGCCGGGGCCGCCCGCAGCCGGCTCCTGCTTCTTCTCGGGCTTGTCGGCGATGAGCGCCTCGGTCGTGAGCAGGAGCGCCGCGATCGACGCCGCGTTCTGCAGCGCGGAGCGCGTCACCTTGGCCGGGTCGATCACGCCGGCCTTGACCAGGTCGACGAGCTCACCGGTCGATGCGTTCAGCCCGACGTTGCCCTTGGCCCGCTCGACCTCGCGCACCCAGATGGAGCCCTCGAGCCCGGCGTTCAGGGCGATCCACTTCAACGGCTCCTCGACGGCGCGTGCCACGATCATGGCGCCGGTCGCCTCGTCACCGGTGAGCTTCTCGGCCGCGGCGAGGATGGCCGCGCGGCTGCGCAGCAAGGCAGTGCCGCCACCGGCGACGATGCCCTCCTCGATCGCCGCGCGGGTCGCGGACAGGGCGTCTTCGATGCGGTGCTTCTTCTCCTTGAGCTCGATCTCGGTCGCGGCGCCGACGCGCACGACGGCGACGCCGCCGGCGAGCTTGGCGAGGCGCTCCTGGAGCTTCTCGCGGTCCCAGTCGGAGTCGGTCTCCTCGATCTCGCGCTTGATCTGGGCGATGCGGCCCTTCACCTCGTCGGGCGAACCGGCACCGTCGACGATCGTCGTGTCGTCCTTCGTCACGACGACGCGGCGCGCCTTGCCGAGCAGGTCGAGTGTCACGCCTTCGAGCTTCAGGCCGACCTCCTCGGAGATCACCTGGCCGCCGGCCAGCACGGCGAGGTCGCCGAGCATGGCCTTGCGGCGCTCGCCGAAGCCGGGGGCCTTCACCGCGACGGACGAGAAGGTCCCGCGGATCTTGTTCACGACGAGCGTGGCGAGCGCCTCACCCTCGACGTCCTCGGCGATGATGAGCAGCGGTTTGCCCGTCTGCATGACCTTCTCGAGCACGGGCAGCAGGTCGTGGACCGCGCTGATCTTCGAGTTCACGATCAGGATGGAGGGGTCCTCGAGGACCGATTCCTGCCGCTCGGGGTCCGTCACGAAGTACGGCGAGAGGTAGCCCTTGTCGAACTGCATGCCCTCGGTGAAGTCGAGCTCGAGACCGAAGGTGTTCGACTCCTCGACCGTGACCGTGCCGTCCTTGCCGACCTTGTCGATCGCGTCGGCGAGGACCTCGCCGATGGAGGCGTCGGCGGCGGAGATCGCCGCAACCTGGGCGATCTCGTGACGGCCCTCGATCTCCTTCGCGTGGGAGCGGATTGATTCGACCGCGGCGGCCACGCCGCGCTCGATGCCGCGCTTGAGCGACATCGGGTTGGCGCCGGCGGCGACGTTGCGCAGCCCCTCGTGCACGAGGGCCTGGGCGAGCACCGTCGCCGTCGTCGTCCCGTCACCGGCGACGTCGTTCGTCTTGGTCGCCACCTCGCGTACGAGCTGGGCGCCCATGTTCTCGAACGGGTCCTCGAGCTCGATCTCCTTGGCGATCGTGACGCCGTCGTTCGTGATCGTCGGCGCGCCGAACTTCTTGTCGAGCACGACGTTGCGGCCCTTCGGGCCGAGCGTCACCTTGACCGTGTCCGCGAGCTTGTTCACGCCGGCCTCGAGGCCGCGACGCGCGGTCTCGTCGAAGCGGAGCATCTTGGACATCAGGCGCCGACCTTCGCGAGGACGTCGCGGCCCGAGAGGATGAGCAGCTCCTCGCCGTCGATCGTGATCTCGGTGCCGCCGTACTTCGAGTAGACGACCTTCTCGCCGACCTTCACGTCGAGCGGGATGAGCTCGCCGGTGTTCTCGGCGCGCCGGCCCGGCCCGACCGCGAGCACCTCGCCCTGCTGGGGCTTTTCCTTCGCGGTGTCGGGGATGACGAGACCCGACGCCGTCATCTCCTCCGCCTCGCTCGGGCGAACGACGATGCGGTCGTCCAGCGGCTGCAGCTTCATCTCCGATGCCTCCTGTGTGGCTGTGTTGGCACTCTTGCCATGCGAGTGCCAATCTACCCCGTCCGCGGGCCGGCTGGCAACCGCGGGTGCCGAGTGCTGACGTCCCCGGCCGGCGCCGGCCTCAGGATGCCGGCGGGAAGCCCATGGTCGGCTCCGCGCCGGCGCCGAGTGGGGTCGGGCCGTCGCTGCGGAGGCGGAAGTACGCCGCGGCGCCGATCATCGCGGCGTTGTCCGTGCACATCGCGCGGCTCGGCAGGAACACGTGCAGCCCCTCCAGGGCGCAGGCGTCCGCCAGCCGCTCGCGCAAGGACGCGTTCGCCGCGACGCCGCCGGCGAGGCAGACCGAGCGCGCCCTGACGAGGCGCGCCGCGGCGAGGGCCTTGTGGACGAGGACGTCGACCACCGCCGCCTGGAACGAGGCGGCGACGTCGGGCGTCGGCACCTCGGGGTGGGCGCGGACGTGGTGGACGACTGCCGTCTTCAGCCCGCTGAAGGAGACGTCGAGACCCCGCTCGAGCATCGGCCGGGTGAAGGCGATCGCCGCCGCGTCACCCTCGAGCGCGGCGCGCTCGATGGCAGGCCCGCCCGGATAGCCGAGCCCGAGGTAGCGGGCGACCTTGTCGAAGGCCTCGCCGGCGGCGTCGTCCACCGTGCCGCCGAGGAGCCGGTAGCTGCCCGGGCCGTCCATCTCGACGAGGAGCGTGTGCCCGCCCGACGCGAGGAGCACCGCCGCCGGCAGCTCCAGCCCCGGCTCTTCGAGCAGCGAGGCGTAGAGATGGCCCTCCAGGTGGTTCACCCCGACGAAGGGAACGCCCCAGGCGAGCGCGAGGGACTTGGCCGCCGAGATGCCGACGAGCAGGGCGCCGACGAGACCCGGCCCGACGGTCGCCGCCACGGCGCCGATCGCCCCGGCGGGGCCGCCGAGGGCGGCGCCGGGTGACCGGTGGCCCGGCAGCGGGAGGCCCGCGCCCTCGAGCGCCTCCTCGAGCACCGCCAGGATGCGCTCCAGATGGGCCCGTCCCGCCACCTCGGGGACGACGCCGCCGTAGCGCGCGTGGAGGTCCACCTGGCTTGAGACGACCGAGGAGAGCACCTCACGCCCGTCGGCGACGACCGCGGCCGCCGTCTCGTCGCATGAGGTCTCGAGCGCGAGCACGAGGCAGCCGGGCCCCGGGCCCGGACCGGCAGCGCTCATCCGCCGGCGTCCTCGACGGCGGGCGCGTCGAGCCTGCGGCCGATGACCGCGAGGCGCTCGCCGTAGAGGGCCGACTGCACGTCGTGCGCCCACATCACCAGGCCGTCCTCGTTGACCTCCGCGTAGTAGTTCTTCCGGATCCCCGCGGGGACGAAGCCGAAGAGCCGGTAGAGGCGCTGGGCGCCGTGGTTGGAGACCCGGACTTCCAAGGTGAGCGCCTCCGAGCCGCGCCGGCGCGCCTCGGTCGCCACCCGGTGGAGCAGCCGCATGCCGATCCGCCGGCCCTGCCAGGCGGGCGCGACCCCGATCGTCGTGACGTGGCCCTCGCCGGCCACGAGCATGCACCCCGCATAGCCGACCACCGCGCCGTCGACGAGCGCGACATAATAGGCGCGGGTCTCGGGCGAGGCGAGCTCGCTCAGGTACAGCCCCGGTGACCACGGTCTCGGAAAGACCTGCTGCTCGATCGCCACCACGGCGCGCACGTGCCGGCGCCGCATCGCCACGATGTCGACCTCGGCGTCGCGTCGCGCCGGGGGGACCGTCGGCTCGCCACGGCGGTGCGGGAGCCGGATCGCCACGGTCACTCCCCCGCTGCGGCGGAATGGGCGGGGTCCCCGGCCCGGGGCGCCGCAGCCCCGTGGCGCGTCGACCAGTTGATACGGGCGTCGACGGGGCGCAGGTACACCGGGCGGACCGCGAGCGGGTCCGCCGCGTCCCCCGCCTCCAGCCGGAGCACGGCGAGATCGGCGAGGGAGACCACCGGCGGGGCGCCGAGCTCGTCGCCCGCCACCTGGAGGCGACCGCCGCCGCCCGCGAGGAGCTGCGCGGCGTGGCGCCGCGCCCCGTCACCGACGAGCAGCGTCGCCGCGTCGCGCCGGGCGAGGCTGCCCGCGAGGGCGCCCGGCGTGTCGAGCTCGATCGGCCCGCCGAGCCGCGAGGACCAGGCCACCTCGCCACGACGCATGTCGACGACGGCGACGACCTCGCGCCCGTCGTGGCGGAGCGCGTGCAGCAGCACGTCCGTGCTGGTGCAAGCGACGACGGGGACGCCGAGGGCCCACGCCATCGCGTTCGCCGCCGCGACGCCGACGCGCAGCCCGGTGAACAGCCCCGGACCCACGTCCACCGCGATCGCCTCCAGCGCGTCCGGAGCGATCCCGGCGAGCTCGAGGACGTGGCGGATCGCGACGTGGAGCGTCTCGGCGTGGCGGCGGCCGGGCCGCGCCGTCGCGGCGGCGAGGAGGCCGCCCGGCCCGGCGAGCGCGACGCCGACCTCGACCGTCGCCGTCTCGATGGCGAGCAACGTCACGGCCCCTCCGCCCGACCGGCCTCCGGCCTGCCACGAGGCGCCGCGAGCTCGTCGGCCCACAGCTCGGCCAGGCGAGCGATCCTCGCCCTCCAGCCCCCTCCGGGGTCGGCGAGCTCGACCAGGCGCTCGCCGCCGGGTCCCCCTCCGCCCGGACCGGGTGCCCCGGGCGGCACCGACAGGGTCACGATCAGCGCCGCGTCGCCAAGGAGCGGCGCGGCCGCCTCGCCCCACTCGACGACGGCGACACCGCCGTCGTCGAGCACCTCCTCGAGCGCCAGGTCGGCCACCTCCGCCAGCTGGTCGAGGCGCCAGCAGTCGACGTGGGCGACGACGGGGTCGGAGTCGTAGAGGTGGCAGAGGGCGAACGTCGGGCTGGTCGCGCGGGTGCTCGCGCCGAGCGCCGCGACGAGGCCCTGGACGAGCGTGGTCTTGCCCGCCCCGAGCTCCCCCGAGAGCAGCACCACGTCGCCGGGCTCGACCAGGCCGCCGAGCAGGGCGCCGATGCGGCGCGTGGCCTCCTCCGAGGGACTGACGAGCCGCGCGGCGACGGTCGCCCCGGCGGTGCTCACGACCCCGCGGCAGGAGCGGCCGCGAGCGCCTGCTTCGCCCGGACGAGGTCTGCCCGCATCTGGGCCACCACCATCCCCCCACCGCGCAGCGCGAAGGCCGGGTGGAACGTCGGGACGAGCACGGCCGCGCCGAAGGGGTAGGCCCGTCCGCGCAGCCGGGTGACGCCCTCGTTCGTCCGCAGCAGCGAGCGGGCCGCGAAGTTGCCGAGCGTCACGACGACGCGGGGCTGGATCTGCGCCAGCTGGCCCTCCAGGAAGTGCCTGCACGCCGCGACCTCACCCGGCTCGGGGTCGCGGTTGTTCGGCGGCCGGCACTTCACGACGTTGGCGATGTAGCACGCGCCGCGCTCCATGGCGAGCTCCTCGACGATCAGCTGGTCGAGCAGCCGCCCAGAGCGTCCGACGAACGGGACGCCGGCGAGATCCTCCTCCCGGCCCGGCCCCTCCCCGACGAACATCAGCTCCGCGCTCGGGCTGCCCGTCCCGAAGACGACCGTGGTGCGGCCCGCGGCGAGCGGGCACGCCAGGCACGCCCTCGCCTCGCGCTCGAGCTCGGCGAGCGTCGACACGCAGGCATGCTACCTGCGCAGCACGCCGGCGCCGTCGGGCGTGACGAGCCCGCGCAGCGCCCCGGGCGGGCAGCCCCCGGCGCCCGGCGCCTGCCCGCCGGCGCCGGTGGGCGTGGCGGCGTCCTGCCGGTGGACGGCGACCCGCGGGACGCGCGGTCCGATGCCGCAGAGGACCTCGTAGCAGATGGTGCCGAGCCGCTCGGCCCACTCCTCGGCCGTGATCTCCTCATCCCCCTGGGGGCCGATGAGGACCGCCTCGTCCCCCGGGCGGACCCCGCCGTCGGGCCCGCAGTCCACGATGATCTGATCCATGGTGACCGTGCCGGCGATCCGCCGGCGGCGGCCGCCGACGAGCACCTCGCCGCCTCCCCGCTCGAGCGCGCGGGGCACCCCGTCGTGGTAGCCGAGGGGGATCACCGCGACCTGGGAGCGCAGCGGGAGCTCGTAGGCGAGCCCGTAGCTGGTGCGCTCCCCGGCCGCGAGCTCGCGCACGAGGTGGACGCGTGCCCGCAGCGACAGGGCGGGGCGGAGCGCGGCGCCCGGGTCGAACCTCGCCGGCGGGGGGCCCGCGCCGAGGTGGCCGGCGAGGGCCGGCGAGGGCAGGTGGCCGTAGCAGGCGATGCCGCAGCGGACGAGGTCGAGACGGGCGGCGGGGTGGGCGATCGCCCCGGCCGAGTTCGCCGCGTGGACGATCGCCGGCCGGATGCCGTCGTCGGCGAGCTCCCGGCGCACCTCGTCGAACACCCGGAGCTGGTGCGCGGTGAAGGGGTCGTCGGGCTCGTCGGCGACGGCGAGGTGCGTGAAGAGCCCCTCGAGCTCCAGCTCGGGCGCCGACGCGATCGCCCTCGCGACGGCCGGCGCGTCGCGAGGCGACGCCCCGACGCGGTGCATGCCGGTGTCGACCTTCAGGTGGACCGGGACGGGGCGGGCGACGCCGGTCGCGGCACGGCGTGCCGCGGCGACGCCACCGTGGCGGTACAGGGTCGGCGTGAGCCCGTGCGCGACCGCCTCGCGCATCGCCTCGTCCGTCGGCTCGGAGAGCAGCAGGACCGGAGCCGTGACCCCCGCGGCGCGAAGCGCCAGGCCCTCCTCGACGAGCGCCACGGCAAGCCACGTGGCACCACCGTCGAGCGCCGCGGCGGCGACGTCGGGCGCGCCGTGGCCGTAACCGTCGGCCTTCACGACGGCGCAGAGCTGCGCCGGCGCCACGAGCCGGGCGAGCAGGCCGGCGTTGTGCCGTACCGCCGCGAGGTCGACCTCGACCCAGGCCGGACGGAACGCCTCAGCCATCGGCGGCATCAGCGTGGCGCGCCCCGCCCAGCACGGCGGCGAGGAGCGGGGGGAGGTCCCCGGCGACGAGACCGTCAGCCGGGCCGAGCGCCGCGGCGCGTCCGTGGGCGTGGGCCGCCAGCGCGGCGGCGAGCAGTGGATCGACGCCGCGGGCGAGGAAGGCGCCGATGATGCCGGAGAGCACGTCCCCGGTGCCGGCCGTCGAGAGCCGCGCCGAGCCCGAGGTGACGAGCAGCGCCGAGCCCGAGGGCGAGGCCACGACGGTCGTCCGGCCCTTCAGCAGCACCGTCGCGTGGGCCCGCCGGGCGAGGTCGCGCGCCGCCGCGATCCGGTCCTCCCCCGGGCGGGTCCCGACGAGGCGGGCGTACTCGCCGTCGTGGGGGGTCATCACGAGCGGTGCCCGGCGTGCCGAGAGCAGCCGGACGGCCTCGTCGAGCGTCCCGAGGGCGTTCAGGCCGTCGGCGTCGAGGACGAGCGGCACCGCCGCGCCGACCACGAGGCGCCGCACGGCCGCCACGGTCTCTGGGGAGCTGCCGAGCCCGGGACCAAGGACGAGCGCCCGGCACCTGCCGAGATCGTCGAGGAGCGGCACGGCCCAGTCGCTTGCCGGCAGGGCGCGGGCCACCGCCTCGGTGACGGGCACGGTGCCCGGGGCGACGCCGGGCGAGCCGAGCCGCACCATCCCGGCCCCGGCCCGCGCCGCCCCGCGCGTCGAGAGCTCGGCGGCGCCGAGCATGCCGGGCGAGCCGGCGGCGACGTAGACGGCGGCGTCCCACTTGTGGCCCTCGGAGCGGCGTGCCGGCAGCAGGGCCAGGTCGGCGTCCTCCACGAGGTGCTGGGGCGGGTTGCCGACCGGCAGGCCGATACGGCGCACGACGACCTGGCCGGCGCGCCGGCGGCCGGCGCCGATCAGAAGACCGGGCTTCAGGGCGCCGAAGGTCACGGTGACGTCCGCATGCACCGCGCGCGGTCCCGCCCGCCCGGTGTCGGCGTCGACCCCGCTCGGCACGTCGGCGGCGAGGACGAGCGCGCCGAGCGGTGGGGCCGGGGCGTCGTAGCTGCCGTGGAAGCCCGTGCCGAAGGCGGCGTCGACGACGAGATCGCACGGCGGCAACGCCGAGGGCGCCTCGGCGACGGGGAGCACCCGGACGCTCGCGCCCCGCCGCGCGAGCACACGCGCCGCCACCCGGCCGTCGTCGCCGTTGTGCCCCTTGCCGACGACGACGGCGACGCGCCGCCCGTAGCTGCCCCCGAGCATCCGCAGCGCCTCGTTGGCGAGGGCGTAGCCGGCCCGCCCGACGAGCTCGTCGATGCCGACGTGCGCGAGCGCCTCGGCGTCGACCGCCCGCATCTCCTCGGCGGTGCAGACGGGCCTCACCCGGGCCTCCTCGCGGCGCGAGCGTCGCGCCGGGCTGCCCGGCTCACTCGGCGACCACCACGGCGCCGGCGATACGGGCGGTGTGGGTGAGCGAGACGTGGAACGACGCCACGCCGAGGGCGAGGGCGCGCTCGGCGGCGCGGCCCGACGCCCGCAGGTGCGGCGCGCCGTCCTCGGCGCTTCGCACCTCGAGCTCGGTCAGCCCGATGCTCCACAACCCGACGCCGAGGGCCTTCATCGCCGCCTCCTTGGCCGCGAAGCGCGCCGCCAGCCCGGGCACCGGGTCGAGCCGCCCGGCGAGGTCGCCGCGCTCGGCGGCGGTGAAGACGCGCGCGGCGAAGCCCGGACGCCGCTGCAGGACGCGACGGAAGCGGTCGATCTCCACGGCATCGAGACCGATGCCGATCACGGGGTGCCCGACCCGCGGGGAGCCGCCGCACCCCGGCTCACTCGACGGTGACGACCTTTGCGAGGTTCCTCGGACGGTCGACGTCGTTGCCGCGGGCCCGGGCGATCTCGTAGGCGAAGCGTTGGAGGGGCAGGACGTCGACGACGGGCGAACACAGCTCGAGGACGTGCGGCACCTCGAGCACCGCGTCGACGTGCCCGGCCGTCTCGCTGTCGCCCTGGTCGACCACGGCGACGACCGTCGCTCCCCGGGCCTTCATCTCCTCGACGTTGGCCATCACCTTCTCCCACAGCGGGTGACGCGTCGCGACGACCACCACCACGGCGCCGGGCTCGATGAGCGAGATCGGCCCGTGCTTCATCTCGCCGGCCGGGTATGCCTCGGCGCGCACGTACGCCAGCTCCTTCAGCTTGAGGGCGCCCTCCAGCGCGACCGGCAGGCCCGCGCCGCGGCCGAGGAAGTAGAAGTCGTGGACGTCCTTGAAGCGCAGCGCGACCTCCGCGTACTGCTCCGAGGACGCCAGCGCGACCGCGACGGCGTCGGGCAGCCCGAGCAGGGTGCCGGCGATCTCGCGCCGCGCACCGTCGTCGAGCGTGGCGCGCACGCGTGCCAGGTGGAGCGCGAACGCCTGCAACATGACGAGCTGGGCGAGGTGGCACTTCGTCGAGGCGACGCCGATCTCGGGCCCGGCACGGGTGTAGAGGGCCCCGTCGGCCTCGCGCGCCATCACCGAGTCGACGACGTTCGTCAGCGCGACGACCCGGGCGCCCCGCCGGCGCGCCTCCTGCATCGCGTGCAGGGTGTCGATCGTCTCGCCCGACTGGCTGACCACGACGACGAGCGTCCGCTCGTCGAGGACGGAGTCGCGGTAGCGGAACTCGCTGGCGATGTCGGTCTCCGCCGGCATCCGGGCCCAGGTCTCGATGGCCTGACGACCGACCAGGCCGGCGTGGTAGCTGGAGCCGCAGGCGACGACCATGACCCGCTCGAAGGCACGGAGCTCGTCGTCGGAGAGCGCCAGCTCCTCGAGCTCGGTCGAGCCGTCGGCCGAGACGCGCCCGAGGAGGGTGTCGCCGACGGCGACCGGCTGCTCGAAGATCTCCTTCGACATGAAGTCGGGGTAGCCGCCCTTCTGGGCGGCGGCGACGTCCCACGTCACGTGGAGCCGCAGCGGCTCGACCGCCTCCCCGGTGGCGGAGATGACGGAGAAGCCGTCGCGGCGCAGCTCCACGACCTGGTCGTCGCCGATCTGGTGCAGCTCGCGCGTCGTCGCCAGCGCCGCCGCGATGTCCGAGGCCAGGATCCCGACGCCGTCGGACCACCCGATGATGAGGGGCGAGGTCCGCCGTGCGGCGACGATGACCTCGGGGTCGTCGAGGTCGACGAACGCGACCGCGAAGTCGCCGCGCACGACGGCGAGGCAGCGGCGCACCGCCTCGACGAGCGAGCAGCCGGTGGCACGCTCCTCCTCGACGAGGTGCACAAAGACCTCGGTGTCGGTCGCCGAGACCATCGTGTGGCCGGAGGCCCGGAGGCGCTCGGCTAGCTCGCGGTGGTTCTCGATGATCCCGTTGTGCACGATGGCGATCCGGCCGGAGCAGTCGAGGTGCGGGTGGGCGTTCTCCTCGGTCGGCGCTCCGTGCGTCGCCCAGCGCGTATGGCCGATCGCCGCGCCGCCGCCGCCCGGCGCGCCGTCGGCGCGCGCGGCGAGCTTCTCGATCGAGCGCGCCCGCTCGGCGGCGCGGATCCGCCAGAGCTCGCCCGCCTCCTCGTCGACGATGACGATGCCGGCCGAGTCGTACCCGCGGTACTCGAGCGACGCGAGACCCGCGAGCAGGACGGAGAGCGAGTCGGAGGAGCCGGTGACACCGATGATCCCGCACATGGTGCCCCAAAGGCTAGCCGTGCGGGCCGCCACCATCGCCGCACGGCGGCCGTCGCACGGGCGTGCCGCCACGGGTGGCGGCACCGGCGGGGGACACGCTCGCGGCGGTTGCCGGCGGGCGCGGGGTCAGGAGCCAGGCGGGCCGAGGGCACGGCGCACGACGGCGACGAGCCGTTCGACCGCGGCGGCGGCCTCGTCGGCCGTCGGCGCCTCGACCATCACCCGGACCGCCGCCTCGGTGCCGCTCGCTCGCAGCAGCACCCGGCCCGAGTCGCCGAGCTCGGCCTCGACGCAGGAGACCTCCCGCCAGACCTCGGTCGCCGCGCCGAGCCTGCCCGGCTGGGCGACGGGGACGTTCTGCAGCTCCTGGGGCAGCCGGGTCATCGCGTCCTCGGCGAGGTCGGCGAGCGAGCGGCCGCTCCTGCCCACCAGCTCGAGCAGCTTCAACGCCGTCAGGATCCCGTCGCCGGTCGTCGCCTCGCGCCGGAACACGAGGTGGCCCGACTGCTCGCCGCCGAGGACCAGGGCGTTGGCCTCGAGGGCGTCGGCGACGTGACGGTCGCCGACCGGCGTCTCCACGACCTTGATGCCCCGGGCCGCGAGCGCCCGCCTGAGGCCCAGGTTGCTCATGACGGTGACGACGATGGCGTCGTTGTCGAGCTGGCCGCGCTCGTGGAGGTCGAGGGCGAACATCGCGATCAGGTGGTCCCCGTCGACGACCCGACCGAGGTGGTCGAGCGCGATCAGCCGGTCGGCGTCCCCGTCGAAGCTGAGCCCGAGGTCGGCACCCGCCGCGGTCACCGCCGAGCCCAGGCGCTCGGCATGGGTCGACCCGCATCCCTCGTTGATGTTGATCCCGTCGGGGTCCGCCGCCACGACGACCGCGTCGACGCCGACCCTGGCGAGCACGGCCGGCGCGACGGCGCTCGCCGCGCCGTTGGCGCAGTCGCAGACGACCCGCAGCGCCATCCCCGGCTGCATCGCGACGGAGGTGACCAGATGATCGAGGTAGGCGGAGACGGCGTGCGGCTCCTCGACGACGTCGCCGACGGCGGCCCCGACGAGGGCGTTCGGGTCAGCGGCGCGCACGCCGGCCGCGGCGACGAGCAGGTCCAGCTCCTCCTCGACGGCGCGCTCGAGGGCGTCGGGCAGCTTCGTCCCCGCCGAGGAGAGCAGCTTGATCCCGTTGTCGGCGAAGGGGTTGTGCGACGCCGAGATCATCGCCGCGGGCACCCCGCGCGCCGCGGCGAGCCACGCCAGCCCGGGCGTCGGGACGACCCCGACGTCGACGACGGTCGTGCCCTCCGCCGTCAGGCCCGCGGCGAGCGCCCCGAGGAGCATCCGGCCCGAGCGGCGCGTGTCGCGCCCGACGAGGAACGTGCCCCCCGGCATCCGCCGTGCGGCAGCTCGCCCGAGCGCGAGCGCGAGCTCGGGCGTCAGCTCGGTGTTGGCGACACCGCGGATCCCGTCGGTGCCGAACCGCAGGGGCACGGCAGGCTCAGCGCTTCGAGTACTGAGGTGCCTTCCGGGCCTTCTTCAGGCCGTACTTCTTGCTCTCCTTCTCGCGGGCGTCCCGGGTGAGGAGGCCGGCGCGCTTCAGGCCGGTCCGCAGCTCCGGGTCGAGCTCGATCAGGCCCCGGGCGATCCCGAGGCGCAACGCCCCCGCCTGGCCGGAGATGCCGCCGCCGCCGATCGTCGCGTCGACGTCGTAGGCCTCGGCGCGGCCGGCGACCCGCAGGGCCTCGGTGGCGTGCACCCGGTGGGTGGCCGACGGGAAGTACTCCTCGATCGGCCGGCGGTTCACGGTCACGGCACCCTCGCCGGGACGGAGGCGGACCCGCGCGACCGCGGACTTGCGGCGGCCGGTGGACTGGACGAGCGGACTGGGCATGTACGACCCCTCAGGAGGAACTGCTAGGAGGCGCGGCGGGCGCCGGGCAGGTGGAGTGGCTTCGGCAGCTGGGCGGCGTGTGGGTGGTCCGGCCCCGCGTAGACCTTCAGCTTGGCGAGCATCTGACGGCCGAGCGTCCCCTTCGGGAGCATGCCGCGCACGGCACTCCGGACGACCTCTTCGGGCTTGGTGCCGAGCAACGTGGTGTAGCTCGTGGCGCGGAGGCCGCCCGGGTAGCCGCTGTGGCGGTAGGACGTCTTGGCGTCGGCCTTGCCGGCGGTGAGCACGACCTTTGCGGCGTTGACGACGATGACGTGGTCGCCGGTGTCCATGTGCGGCGCGAAGATGGGCTTGTGCTTGCCCCGAAGGCGCGAGGCCACCTCGGTCGCCAGGCGGCCGAGCACCAGGCCGTCGGCGTCGACGACGAGCCAGGCACGCTCGATCTCGCTCGGCTTCGGTGAGTAGGTGCGCACTGGGGTCCTTTGCTCGCGCTCTTCGGCGCGCTCGCTCGCGAATCTGACGCTCCGCCGCCGGGGGCCGGGTTGGCCGCGCCGGGCGCGAGGCGTGCTCGTCAAGGGTAGTCGAGGCGGAGGGGCTTGTCATACGCCGGTAGTGGGTCAGTTTGACTGTCAAGTCGGGTTGCAGCTCTCGCAAGACGCAATAGGCTGGTGAAATGCCCAAGCGCTCAAGCAAGCCCCGCGACCTCAGCTCTCTTGCCAAGGCCATCGTCGACCAGGCGACGAGTGACGAACCTACGCCAGACCCCTACGATGGGAAGAATCCCGCGGCCGTCGAGCTCGGGCGCCTGGGCGGCCAGAAGGGCGGCAAGGCTCGCGCTGCGAAGCTCACCGCAGAGGAACGCTCGGCGGCAGCGAGACGCGCTGCGCGTGTCAGGTGGTCCGATAGATCCGGAGGATGAACTTGCCGAGGAGCGGCACGGCAAAGGAATACTTGCCGAATCGGTTCTTGTAGACGAGTCCGTGACTACTAAGAGCGCCGAGCATTTGGTTGACGTGACTGGACGAGAACCCTTTTTCTAGCTCGGCTTTTGACTTCTCCACTATCTCTTGGATAGTAAACTCCTCGTCCGGGTGGTCAAGAAGCGCGATGACGTACATGAGATCTCGTTGGCGGTCAGTCACTCTCGCCCAACGTCCCGCGAAGAAGTCATCATCCAATTTGCGTTGGATTGAATCGAACGGTACGGCGCCCGCGGTACCGGCCGCGGCGACTTGCTGAATGAAAATGTCGTACACCTCTCGACAAATGAACTGGATGAAGTAGGGATATCCAGCCGATTCCGACACGATTACGGCGACGGAATCCTCGCTAAAGGTGACAGGACAACCTGCTTGCTCGATCGGCTTCTTGACGGCGTCGCGGCTCTCCGACTCCACAAGACGGCTTAGGGTAACGACGCGGAACATCCTCTCAGCGAACGTCCTCGCCTCAACCAGCTTGGGGAACAGCGTCGGCAGTCCAGTCAAGACCAGCATGAATGGGATGCCTCGTCGTTGGATGGACTGAAAAAGGTCCAGCAGGGTCGACAGGGGAAACTCATCGGCCTTTGCGTGGTCGGCTAGGTTCTGCGCCTCATCGTAGGCAAAGATGATGTGGTTCTTGGAGTGAACTTCCAAGAATGTCCACGCGTATTCCAACACGGCTCGCAGGCGATCGGACGCGAGTCCCGGTGTCGAGTCGTAAATGTCGTACAGCGCATCAAATGAGAGGCCAACGGTCTCAAAGGTCTGTTGCTGTCCCTGAAACCCAATGCGGCGTGCTGGCATCTGGGCCGTGACGCCGGTGGCTGCAATAGACAGGTCGGTCATGATCCTTATAGCCAGGCTGGCTTCGCTGACGCTCGCTGATTCCGAGAGGTCAGACCCAGCCCACAACCAGCCCGCTTGGATGGCTAACGGCTTGAAGACATCCATCAGCACCGTCTTGCCCAGTCCACGCAGCCCGGTAAGGACGAGATTTTCCAGGATCGTGTCTTGCTGTAGTAAGCGCTGGAACTCGGCGAGCTCTCCCTCCCTTCCGGCAAGGTAAGGAGGAGGGTGTCCAGCACCAGGCGTGTAAGGGTTCCGGAACGGAGCGTCTGCCTTAAGCATTCTTTACCCCCTTGGCTAAATTTATGTAGCCCGCTACATTTAGCCAGAAGGCGAAAAGATTGTCAATCCCCCTCGTATTGCGCAGGCGCTCACGTACAATGGTCAGTATGAACAGGTTGAGCACCGAGAAACGGGGGCAGGTCGTCAGCCTCCTCTGCGAGGGCATGAGCATCCGGTCCATCGTCCGCGTGACTGGCGTGGCGAAGAACACGGTGACGAAGCTCCTGGTCGACCTCGGTGCGGCTTGCTCCGAGTACCAGGACGCAGCGTTCACCAACCTGCCCTGCAAGGTCGTGGAGTGCGACGAGATCTGGGCGTACTGCTACTCCAAGCAGAAGAACGTCCCCGAGGAATATCGGGGCACCTTCGGCTACGGCGACGTGTGGACGTGGACGGCAATCGACGCGGACACGAAGCTCGTGCCGAGCTGGCTGGTGGGCGAACGCACGATGGCAGACGCCTACACGTTCCTGTCCGACCTGAAGAGCCGCCTCCGCAATGCCCGCATCCAACTGACCACCGACGGGCTCGGCCACTACCTGCGGGTCGTAGATGGCTTGTGGGCCGACAACATCGACTTCGCCATGCTCCACAAGATCTACGGCGGCAGCGGGTCGGACACGCCGGAGCGGACGTACAGCCCGGCGGTGTGCACGGGGATCGACATCAAGGTCATTGCCGGCAACCCCGACCCCGACCGGATCTCGACCAGCTACGTGGAGCGTCAGAACCTCAGCATGCGGATGGGGATGCGCCGATTCACTCGGCTGACCAACGCGTTCTCAAAGAAGGTCGAGAACCTGGCGCACGCGGTCAGCCTGAACTTCATGTACTACAACTTCTGCCGCGTGCACTCGTCGCTCACGATGATCAACGCGGACGGCACGCGGACCAAGCGGACGCCTGCGATGGCGGCAGGGATTGCGACCTATCCGTGGAGTGTGACGCAGATCGCGCAGCTAATCGACTGAAACCATTCGGGGACTGGGAGAAATCGAGAACCCCGTGGCAGCTTGGATGGAGGGGAATTGCTCCAAAAGGTGCTGCATTTCCTCCATGGCTTCCGTCACCTTCTGGCTGAGTGCCGACATGCCTCGCTCATGAGCCGTGTCGAAATCGGCTGGAGGCTCAAGATCTACCCACTCAACGATGCCCTTGTCGTCAGAAGCGATTGCAAATGAGCAGACTCGTGCGCTAGCGAGGTTCCGCAGCACTTGGTCAAAGGCTTCGCCGGGGGCATCCCGAAGCGTGTCCAATTCGATGGAACTGACATGGGCATAAGCCCAGGCATTCTCTGGGCCAGCATGTCCGACGACACACCAAAACAGGTAGGACACACTGTCTTGTTCGATCGCTCCGACGAGTGGAATGGTGAATTCATGGAAGACCTCTGTGAGGCTCGCAGCCTCCGATGGCTTCCATGGAGCGGCACCCTTTTCGATGTGAATGTGGTCACTCATCGCATGGGTCCTTTGGAAATCTGGTTGAAGCACGCATCAAACCGTGCTGCCACAGGGCCATCCCAAACGCCGTCGCACGTCACGGCGAGATGGCCCGGTATCGTCTTCGATGCTCGGGACCGAACACGGAAGCCCGCGGCACGCAGGTCACGGACCGAAGCATACCTGACCGCGTCTGCGGAACCAGCCGCGTCTCCGCGGGAGACTAACGGCACCGCTTCTTCTGGAGTCAAGCGCCCCAGAATCACAGACATGTACTTCTCGCCCTGTTCGGTTCGCAATCCGCTGCGGAACGAAAACCGAGGACGTGACCACCGTCCGTTGAGACGCAGCTCTTGATGGCCCGTTTGCGTGACAGTCTCGTCCTCTAGCACGTCTTCGCCATCCGCCGGCGGCACACTGTGAATCTAGGTCGCAGCACCGCGCGGAGCGACGGACTTCCAAACTGACCCACTACCCATACGCCGCGGGTCGCGTCACAGGCGGGCGGGGGCCGGGCCGGCCCGAAGGGGCCACCCGTGGGGCGGCGCTCAGAGCACGGCGGACAGAAAGGCCTTCGTGCGCTCGTGCCGGGGGTTGGCGATCACGTCGCGGGGGCTGCCCGACTCGACGACGACCCCGCCGTCCATGAAGACGAGCGAGTCGCCGACCTCCCGGGCGAACCCGATCTCGTGGGTGACGACGATCATCGTCATCCCCTCTCCCGCGAGGCCGCGCATCACGTCGAGCACCTCGCCCACGAGCTCGGGGTCGAGGGCGCTTGTCGGCTCGTCGAACAGCATCAGCTTCGGCTGCATGGCGAGGGCCCGCGCGATCGCGACCCGCTGCTGCTGGCCGCCGGAGAGCTGGTTCGGGTAGGTGTCGCGCTTGTCGCCAAGCCCGACGCGCTCGAGCAGCTGCGTGGCGCGCGCCCCGGCCACGGCCCGCGGCTCGCGCTTTACGAGCACCGGTCCCGCCACCACGTTCTCGAGCGTGGTCATGTGCGGGAAGAGGTGGAAGTGCTGGAAGACCATGCCGATCTCGGCGCGCCGGCGGCAGATCTCGCGCTCGGGAAGCTCGTGGAGCCGCCCCCCGCGCTCCTCGTAGCCGACGAGGGTGCCGTCGACGTAGAGCCGGCCGGCGTTGATGTTCTCGAGATGGTTGACGCAACGCAGGAAGGTCGACTTGCCCGACCCCGACGGACCGATCAGGCACATGACCTCGCGTGGCGCCACCTCCAAGGTGATGCCCTTTAGGACCTCGAGGCTCCCGTAGCGCTTGTGCACCGCCTCGGCGCGCACCATCGGCGCGGCCACCGCTAGACCTCGCCCGTCGTGCCGGGGGACGGCGCGCGCAGCCTGCCGAGGTTCCGCAGGAGCTGGGTCCGAAGCGGTGGGTACCGGACGGTCGCCACCGCCCCCCGGGCGTAGTGGCGCTCGACGAAGAACTGGCCGATGGTCAGCACGCTCGACAAGGTGATGTACCAGAGGCTCGCCACGATCAGCATCGGGATGATCTGGTACGTGCGCGCCGCGATCAGCAATGACTCGCCGGTCAGCTCGTAGACGGCGGCGACCGACGCGAGGGCCGAGGTCTTCAGCATCGAGATGACCTCGTTGCCCGTCGGCGGGACGATGACGCGCATCGCCTGGGGGAGCACGATCTTGCGCATCACCAGCGTGCGCCGCATCCCGAGCGACTGGGCGGCCTCGGTCTGGCCGTGGGCGACCGAGAGGATCCCCGCCCGGACGATCTCGGCGTAGTAGGCCGCCTCGTTCAAGCCGAGCGCGAGGATCGCCGCGTCGACCGCCGTGATGAAGGTCCCGGCGTTGCCGTGCGCGAACTGCGGGCCGAACGGCACGCCGATCCCGAGCGACGGGAAGAGCGCCGCGATGTTGTACCAGAAGAGCACCTGGATGAACACGGGGGTGCCCCGGAAGAACCAGATGTAGCACCAGCTCGAGCTCGACACGAGCGGGTTCGGGGAGAGGCGCATCACGGCGAGGACGACGCCCAGCACGATGCCGATCGCCATCGCACCGGCCGTGATCTCCAAGGTGAGCGCGACACCGCCGAGGACCGGGCTCGAGAACAGGTAGTGACCGACGACACGCCAGCCGAACCGGGGGTTCGTGACGAGCGCGTGGACGAGCATCGCGACGAGCACGAGGACGGCGGCCGTCGCCACCCACCGCCACGGATGGCGGAGGGGCGCCGCCCGGATCTCCTCCGGTCGGCGCCCCTCTGCGTCACTCGTCATAGCGGCCCCCGTTGGCCGTGCCGCCGGAAGCCCTGCGCGCTACGAGACGATCCGCGGGTTCGTGATCGAGCCGGTCTGGGTGCCCCACTTCGCCAGGATCTTGGCGTAGATCCCATCCTTCATGAGCACCTTCATCGCGGCGAGCACCGCCTTGTCAAGCGTCGTCGACTTCGCGAACGCGAGGCCGTAGGGCGCAACCTTGAAGGCCGAACCGTTGAGCTTGAACTGCCCGCCGGACTGCTTCACGATGTACGCAGCGACCTGGGAGTCCGAGAAACCGAGCTGTGCCCGGCCGCTCGAGACGGCCAGGTTGGCCTGGTTCTGGTCGTTGTAGCCGAGCACGGTGACGCCGGCCTTCTTCGCCTTCTTGCAGGCGGTGTTCTGCGCCTGGGCGTCGGTCTGCTCGGTGGTGCCGCTTTCGACCGAGACCGTCTTGCCGCACAGGCTCGCCAGGCCGTTCAGCTTCAAGGTGCTGGACGCCTTGGTGTAGTAGCCCTCGCCGGCCTGGAAGTAGGAGACGAAGTTCACGACCTTCGCGCGGGCGCTCGTGATCGTGAACGACGAGTTCCCGACGTCGAACTTGCCCGCCTGCAGGCCGGTGATGATCGTGTCGAAGGTGATGTTCTCCAGCTTGGCCTTCACGCCCATCACCGCCGACAGCGCGACAGCGAGGTCGGCGTCCATCCCGACGATGGTCTTGCCGTTCGCGGCGACGAACTCGTCCGGCGGGTACGTCGCGTCCATCGCGTAGGTGACGATGCCCGACTTCGCGGTGGCCGCCGGGACCAGCTTGGCCACGGCCGGGTCCTTCGGGGGCCTCGGGATGGCCGCGGCCCCTCGGACCGTGGCACCCGCTGGCGCCCCGATCGCCAGGAGCGACGCCGCTACGAACGCGCCGGCCGAGGCCGCGAGGAACCGGCCGAGCCGGGTGCGGATCTGCGTCATGATGCCTCCCACCTGCCAGATCGGACGGCCAGAGCATAGCCAGTCGCTGCGGTGCATTTCGGTGCTCGTCATGTCGAGTTCACCGGACCGTAACGCGATCTGCGGACGGTCAGCTCCAGGACCCACCGAGCTCGTCGGCGTAGCGGACGGCGACCAGGCAGAGCCCCTCGGGCGGCGCGAGCTGCGGCGCGCCGGTCCGCTCGCCGCTGCGCAGCAGGGCCACGACGTCGCTCGGACGGATCCGGCCCGTGCCGGCGGCGACCAGCGCGCCGACGGCGGAACGCACCATCTGGTGGCAGAACGCCTTCGCCTCGATCTCGAATCGCAGCACGCCCTCGCCCGCATCCTTCCAGCGTGCGTCGAGCACCCGTCGGGTGAGCGGGCCCGACGGCCGATCGGGGGGTCGGCGGCAGAAGGCGGCGAAGTCGTGCTCGCCGACGAGCGGGTCGGTCGCCAGGCGCAGCACGGCGAGGTCGACGGGCTCGCCGACGTGCCAGACCTGGTGCCGGCGCAGCGGGTTGCGTCGGCCGACCTCGACGTCGTAGCGATACCGGCGGGAGAGCGCCGAGCGTCGGGCGTCGAAGTCGGCGGGGACGGTGAGCGCCCGCCAGACCTCGACGTCGGGACCGGCCTGGTGCGAGAGCGAGCTCGCGAGGGCCGCCAGCTCCTCCCCCGGCGCGCCGGAGGCGCCGTAGCGGCGGGCCAGCAGCCCGGCCGCGAGGTCGACGTGGACGACCTGGGCGGTCGCGTGGACGCCGCTGTCGGTGCGCCCGGCGCAGGTCCAGGCCACCGGAGCACCGGTGATCGCCTCGAGCGCCTCGCCCAGCGCGCCCGCGACGGTGCGCTGGTCGGGCTGGGCGGCGAAGCCGTGGAAGCCGGAGCCGTCGTACGCGACGCCGAGGGCGACGCGAACGAGCGGCCCGGAGGGGGCCGCCCGTTCCTCGTGCGATATGTCCCGCGGCGCCTCGAGCAGAGGGTGGTGCGGCCGGCCGTCGTCCGGCGGGTCGGGCTCGGCCGCCCCGAGGTCGAACAGGGTCAATCCCGAACGAACTCGACCCGGGCCATCGGGGCGTTGTCGCCCGGACGCGGGCCGAGCTTCAAGATGCGCAGGTAGCCGCCGGGCCGGTCCACGTAACGGGGACCGATCTCGGCGAAGAGCTTGTGCGCCATCTCCTTGTCGCGGATGAACGCGACGACCTGGCGCTGGTTGTGGACGCCGCCGGCGCGCGCCTTGGTGATCAGCTTCTCGGCGACGGGCCGGAGCGCCTTCGCCTTCGCCTCGGTGGTGACGATCGCCTCGGCGGCGATCAGCGACGCCACGAGGTTGCCGAGCATCGCCTTTTGATGGGCGGGGCCACTGCCGAAGCGGGCACCCTTCTTCGGTGCGGCCGGCATCTCAGTAGCCTTCGCCGGCGAGCGAGAGGCCCCGCTCGTCGAGGCGCTGGATGACCTCGTCGAGGGACTTCTGGCCGAAGTTCGTGATGTTCAACAGGTCGGCCGGCGTGCGCTCGACGAGCTCGCCGATCGAGTTGATCTGGGCGCGCTTCAGGCAGTTGCGCGGCCGCTCGGACAGGTCGAGGTCCTCGATCGGCTGGTCGAGGTCGGGCGAGCCGCTGGTCGAGGTCCCGACGTCGCCGAGCTCGAGGCCCTGGGCGTCCTCGGAGAGCTCGGCGACGAGGCCGACGAGGGCGCGCAGCGTCTGGCCCGCGGAGGCGAGCGCCTCACGCGGGGTCACCGACCCGTCCGTCTCGATGTCGAGCACCAGCCGGTCGAAGTCCGTCGACTGCTCGACCCGGGTCGGCTCGACCGCGAAGGCGACGCGCCGCACCGGCGAGAAGATGGCGTCCACCGGGATCACGCCGATCGTCGCCGAGTGCTTGTTCCGCTCGGCCGAGACGTAGCCCTTCCCCCGCTCGACGGTGACGTCCATCGCCAGGCGGCCCTTGGCGTTCACCGTCGCGAGGTGCAGCTCGTGGTTCAGCACCTGGACGTCGGAGGTCGTCTTCAGGTCGGCGCCGGTGACCTCGGCGGGACCGCGCACGTCGACCCGCAGCGTCACCGAGTCGTCGCTCTCGGAGGTCAGCACCAGGTCCTTCAGGTTCAAGATGACGTCGCTGACGTCTTCCTTCACCCCCTGCAGGTAGGTGAACTCGTGCAGCGCGTCGTCGAAACGCACCTGGGTGACGGCCGCGCCCGGAATCGAGGACAGGAGCGTCCGCCGGAGCGAGTTGCCCAGCGTGTGACCGAAACCTGGGTCGAGTGGGCCGATCGCGAACCGCTGGCGGTTCGCTTCCTCCTCGCCGACGGCCTCGACGGTGGGTCGCTGGATGATGAGCATCTTGTCTGGCTCCTGTGTGCCGCTGTCGTACTGCTGCGTGCGCCTACTTCGAGTACAGCTCGACGATGAGCTGCTCGCGCACCTGGGTGTCGATCTGCTCCCGCTCGGGGAGGGCGCGGACTCGCACCGCGTTGCCGCCGTCCTCGACCTCGAGCCAGCCCGGTACCGGGCGGTCGATCGTATCGAGGTTCTGGCGGACGGTGATCACGTCGCGTGAGGCCGGGGCGAGGGAGACGACGTCTCCGGGGCGCAAGCGGTGGCTCGGGATGGTGGCCCGCTTGCCGTTCACGAGGACGTGGCCGTGGTTGACGAGCTGGCGCGCCTGGGCGCGGCTCGCCCCCCACAGGGCACGGAAGGCGATGTTGTCGAGACGGAGCTCGAGCATCCGCAGCAGGTTCTCGCCCGTGATGCCGCTCTGGCGGTTCGCCTCCTCGTAGAGGTTGCGGAACTGCTTCTCGAGCACGCCGTAGATGCGCCGCGCCTTCTGCTTCTCCCGCAGCTGCGCGAGGTACTCCGAACCCTGGCGCGTCCGGTCGCGACCGTGCTCCCCCGGCGGGTACGGCCGGCGCTCGATGGGGCACGCCATGCTCTCGCACTTCGGGCCCTTCAAGAACAGCTTTACCTTCTCCCGGCGGCAGAGCCTGCACGCCGGGCCCGTGTAGCGGGCCATGCTCCTCCTCCGTCGATCCCGCTAGACCCGACGCCGCTTCTTCGGGCGGCAGCCGTTGTGCGGGATGGGGGTGACGTCCTTGATGCCGGTGACCTCGATGCCGGTCGACGCGAGTGACCGGATCGCGGTCTCCCGGCCGGAGCCGGGGCCGCGGACGAGCACGTCGACCCGGCGGACGCCGTGCTCCATCGCGCGCCGGGCGCACTGCTCGGCCGCCATCTGGGCGGCGAACGGCGTCGACTTGCGCGAGCCCTTGAACCCGACGTTGCCGGCCGAGGCCCAGGCGATGACGTTGCCCTCGTGGTCGGTGATCGACACGATCGTGTTGTTGAAGGAGCTCTTGATGTGCGCGACGCCGTGCGCGACGTTCTTCCGCTCGCGCTTGCGCGGCCTGCGGCCTCCGGGCTTGGTGGGCTTTGCCATCAGTGCTTGCGGACCTTCTTCTTGCCGGCGACGGTCTTCTTCGGGCCCTTGCGGGTACGGGCGTTCGTGTGCGTGCGCTGACCCCGCACCGGCAGGCCGCGGCGGTGGCGAACGCCCTGGTAGGAGCCGATCTCCATCTTCCGCTTGATGTCCTGGGCGACGTCTCGACGCAGGTCGCCCTCGACCTTTAGGTTGGCGTCGATGTAGTTGCGGAGGCGGGCGACCTCCTCCTCGGTGAGGTCGCGCACCCGCGTGTCCACGCTAACGTCCACCGCGTCGCAGACCTGCTGGGAGGTCGTGCGGCCGATGCCGTAGATGTAGGTGAGCGAGATCTCGAGGCGCTTCTCGCGCGGGATGTCGACGCCTGCGATGCGGGCCATCGGCTCAGCCCTGCCGCTGCTTGTGGCGCGGGTTCTCGCAGATCACCATGACCCGCCCGTGGCGGCGTATGACCTTGCACTTCTCACACATCGCTTTGACGCTCGGTCGTACCTTCACTGCCCGTCCCCTGACTCGTGCCCAACTCGCCCGTGCACCCCGGGCCCCGCCGGAGCGGCACCCGAGGACCTGCTACTTGTACCGATAGGTGATCCGCCCTCGGGTGAGGTCGTAGGGCGTGATCTCGACCTGGACCCGGTCGCCCGGCAGGATGCGGATGCGGTGCATGCGCATCTTGCCCGAGCTGTGCGCGAGCACCTTGTGGCCGTTCTCGAGCTCGACGCGGAACATCGCGTTCGGCAGCGGCTCGACGACCGTGCCTTCCAGCACGATCGCATCCTCCTTCGGCTTTGGCAGGTCATCCTCCTAGAAGCGTTCCGTCCAGTGACGGGCGGGCCGCGTACCCGCTCACGGGCCGTCCGGTGACGGGTCGCTCGGGCCTGCGGGGTTGCTCCCGCACGGCCGTAGAGCGCCTGGGGCGCTCGTGCGAGACACGCGACTGGACGGCCGCGAGCCCCACGACCCGAAGCAGACAGGGATCCTAGCACCGTGGTGGCGTTCCGGTCACGGTCGCAGGCCGGCGCGCCGCCCGCGGCGCCTCAGGGCAGCGTGAGCACCTCCGGGCCGTCCTCGGTCACCGCGATCGAGTGCTCGAAGTGCGCCGACAGGCTGCCGTCGGCGGTGACGACGCTCCAGCCGTCGTCGAGCTCGATCGTGTCGGGCGTCCCGACGTTGACCATCGGCTCGACCGCGAAGACGTTACCGACCTTGAGCTTCGGCCCGGGCGTCCCGGGCCAGTAGTTCGGGACCTGGGGCTCCTCGTGCATGGCCGTGCCGATCGCATGGCCGACGTACTTGCGCACGACGGAGAATCCCGCCGCCTCGGCGACGTCCTGCACGGCCCGGCCGATGTCGTGCAGGCGTCCTCCGGGCTGCATCTCCTCGATGCCGGCCCAGAGCGAGCGCTCGGTCGTCTCGACCAGCCGGCGGGCGACGGGCGAGACCTCGCCGACCGCGACCGTGTACGCCGCGTCGCCGTGGTAACCCTCGACGATCGCCCCGCAGTCGACGGAGAGCAGGTCGCCCTCCTTCACGACATAGTCCCCCGGGATGCCGTGGACGATCATGTCGTTCGGCGAGGTGCAGATCACCGCCGGGAAGCCGTGGTAGTTGAGGAAGTTCGAGCGTGCGCCGCGCCGCTCGAGCACCTCGCGGGCGACGGCGTCGATCTCGCGCGTGGTCACCCCGGGCCGGACCGCGGCGCGTGTCCGCTCGATGATCTCGGCGACGACGCGCCCCGCCTTGCGCATCTTCGCGATCTCCTCGGGGGTGCGGATCACGGCGCCCGCCAGAGCCGCTCGTCGATCGCCCGGAGCAGCCGGTCGGTGACCTCGTCGGGCGTCCCCTCGCCCGCCACGGCCGCGAGCTTGTCCTGCTCGGCGTACCACGAGATGAGCGGCGCCGTCTGGGCCTCGTAGAGGTCGAGGCGGCGCTTGATCGCCGCCTCGGTGTCGTCCTGTCGCTGGACGACCTCACCGCCGCACACGTCGCAGATCCAGTCGACTCGCGGCGTCACCGTGACCGAGTAGTTGGCGCCGCAGTCGGCGCAGACCCGGCGGCTGGCGAGACGCCGGAGGACCAGCTCCGTCGGCACCTCGAGGTTCACCACGACGTCGAGCTCGATCGGCTCGAGCAGCTTGTGCAACGCCTCCGCCTGCACGACGGTGCGGGGGAACCCGTCGAGGACGAAGCCGCGCCCCTTCGTGTCGTCCTGGTCGAGGCGGAGGTCGACCATCTTCAGCACGACCTCGTCGGGGATGAGCTCGCCCGCGTCCATGTAGCGCTGGGCCTCCTGGCCGAGGGGCGTGCGCGACTTCACCGCCGCGCGCAGCATGTCCCCCGTCGCGATGTGCGGGATGACGTAGTGGTGCGACAGGCGGACGCACTGGGTCCCCTTGCCCGCCCCCTGCTTGCCGAGGACGACGAGTCTTGCGCCGGGTACCACCTAGCGGAGAAAGCCCTCGTAGTTGCGCATCGTGAGCTGGCTGTCGATCTGCTTGTTCGTCTCGAGCGCGACGCCGACGCAGATGAGCAGCGTCGTCCCGAAGAAGGGGATCGACGTGATGTGCCAGGCCGCGAGCAGCACGGAGGGGAGCAGCGCCACCGCGGCGAGGAACAGCGAGCCGGGGAGCGTGATGCGGTTGAGGATCCGCGCGAGGTACTGCTCGGTCGGCTGCCCGGGGCGGATGCCGGGGATGTAGCCGCCCTGCTTACGGATCGTGTCGGCCTGCTGGTAGGGGTCGAAGCTCACCTGCACGTAGAAGAAGGTGAACACCACGATGAACAGGCCGTACAGGACGAGGTACACGCCTCCCGTCGGGCTGTAGAGGTTGGCCTGGATCCAGTCGCGCACGCCCTTCCAGGGCATGACCGTGGCGATCAGGACCGGGATGTACAAGATCGAGCTGGCGAAGATGATCGGGATGACGCCGGCCTGGTTCACCTTCAGCGGGATGTAGGTGCTCTGACCCCCGTACATCCGCCGGCCCTGGACGCGCTTCGCGAAGGTGACCGGGATGCGGCGCTGGCCGAGCTCGACGAAGACGATCGCGACCAGCAAGGCGACGCAGACGATGCCGATGATGACGAGGCCCGCCCAGCCCTTCGTGGCCTTGATCAGGTCGACGTCGAGCGGGAGGGTCGCGACGACGTTGGCGAAGATCAGGATCGACATGCCCTGGCCGATGCCGCGCTCGGTGATCAGCTCGCCGAGCCACATGACGAAGGCGGTGCCGGCCGTGAAGGTGAGGATGATGAACAGCACCCGCGGCGCGGTGAAGTTCGGGATGAAGTCGGCCGAGGCCGAGCCGCCGCCGAAGAGCTGGCCGGAGTGGAGCAGGAAGACGAGGCCCGAGGACTGCATCAGGGCGAGCGCGACCGTCAGGTAGCGGGTCGCCTGGGTCAGCTTGCGTTGGCCGACCGCGCCCTGGTCCCGCCACTCGGCGAACTTCGGGATCACCGTCCCGAGGAGCTGGATGATGATCGAGGACGTGATGTAGGGCATGATGCCGAGGCCGAGGACCGCGGCGCGCGCGAGCGCCCCGCCCGAGAACAGGTCGAGGAAGCCGAGAAGACCCGAGCCCCTCGTGGAGTTCTTGATCGCCTGGATCTGCGAGAAGCTGACGCCCGGCACCGGCACGTTCGCGCCGAGCTGGTAGATCGCGACGACGAGCAGCGTGAACAGGACCTTGTTCCGCAGGTCGGCGACCTTGACCATGTTGCGCAGGCTGGAGAGCACGACACCTCCCTGTTATTCGCAGGGTGCTGGAACGTCCGTCGTGGCGGGTCCCGGATCCGGTGCCCCGGACCCTAGCGCCCCGGACGGGATCAGCGGTTGGCGAGAGCGTTGCCCCGAACAGGGGGCCGGCGATCGCCGTGGGGCGGCGGGACGACGGTGGCGCTCCCGCCGGCCGCGGTGATGGCCCGCTCGGCGCTCTTCGAGAAGCCGTGCGCCTCGACGGCGATGGCGCGGGTGATTGCGCCGCCGCCGAGGACCTTCACCAGCCCCTTGTGGTGGACGAGACCGGCGGCGCGAAGCGTCTCCGGCGTCACCGTGTCGGCGCCGATCGCCTCGAGCACGTCGAGGTTCACGACGTTGTACTCGACCCGGAAGGGGTTGGCGAAGCCGCGCAGCTTCGGGATGCGCTGGGTGAGCGGCAGCTGGCCGCCCTCGAAACCCGGCTTGACAGTGTTGCGCGCCTTCTGGCCCTTGGTCCCGCGACCGGCGGTCTTGCCGCCCTTGCCGCCGATGCCGCGGCCGACGCGCCGGCGCGAACGGTGGGACCCGGGTGCCGGGGTCAGCTCGTGGATGCGCATCAGCTCCTCGCCTCCTCGCTCGTCGCCGGGGTGGCGCCCGGTGTCGACGCCGCGACCGACTCGACTCGTACCAGGTGGGGCACGCGTGCGATCATCCCCCGGATCTCGGGCCGGTCGGGCAGCGTGTTCGTTGCACCGATCCTGCGGAGCCCGAGGGCCCGGAGGGTGGCGCGGTGCTTCGGCTTGGTCCCGATGCCGGAGCGCACCTGGGTGACCTGGAGCGTGGCCGTCTCGGCGGCGGCCTTCGTGGCGCGTGCCATCTCAGCGGGCCTCCGCGGCGATGCGCGTCGCCCGGCGGCGCTCGTCATAGGCGCGCAGCACCCCGGCCGGGGTGACCTCCTCGGGCGACTTGTCCCGGAGGCGCGCCACCTCGTCGGGGCGCCGGAGCGCCTTCAGCCCGGCGATCGTCGCGTGGGCGACGTTGATCGAGTTGGAGGTGCCGAGCGACTTCGCCACGATGTCGTGGATGCCCGCCATCTCGAGGATCTGACGAGCGGCGCCACCGGCGATCACGCCGGTGCCCGGCGCCGCGGGCTTGAGCAGGATGCGGCCGGCGCCGGCGCGTCCGAGGATCGGGTGGGTGATCGTCGACCCGGCGAGCGCCACGTCGAAGAGGTTCTTGCGGGCCTCGTCGATCCCCTTTTGGACCGCGAGGCCGGCTTCCTTGGCCTTGCCGTAGCCGAGGCCGACACGGCCCTGGCCGTCACCGATGACCATGAGCGCGGTGAAGGAGAAGCGCCGGCCACCCTTTACGACCTTCGCCACCCGGTTCACCTTGATGGTGCGCTCTTCGAACTGCTGCTCGGCCATCCTCAGAACTCCAGTCCCGCTTCGCGCGCTGCGTCGGCGAGGGCCGCGACCCTGCCGTGGTAGCGCGAGGAGCCACGGTCGAATACGACCTTGTCCACGCCCTTCTCCTTCGCCCTGGCCGCGACGAGGCGGCCGACCTCGGCCGCCGCGGCAACGTTGCCGGTCGGGTTCGCCCGCAGGGAGGCCTCGACGGTCGACGCCGCCGCGATCGTGTGCCCGGCGACGTCGTCGATCACCTGGGCGACGATGTGGCGGTTGGAGCGGAAGACCGCGAGGCGCGGGCGCTCCGGTGTCCCGGCGACCTTGCGCCGCACCCTCGCGTGGCGGCGCACCCTCAGGGCGTGCGTCCGTGATGCGTTCGTCATGGCTACTTCCCGGCCTTCCCTGCCTTGCGCAAGACCACTTCGTTGGCGTAGCGCACACCCTTGCCCTTGTAGGGCTCGGGCTTGCGGATCTTGCGGATGTCAGCGGCCACCTGGCCGACGCGCTCCTTGTCGATGCCGCGCACGGTGACGCGCGTCGGCACGGGGACCTCGAAGGTGATCCCCTCGGGGGCGTCGACGACGACCGGGTGGCTGAAGCCGAGCGCCAGCTCGAGCTGGCTCGGCCCCTTCGCGGTCGCCCGGTAGCCGACGCCGACGATCTCGAGCTCCTTCGCGAAGCCGTCGGTCACGCCGGTGACCATGTTGGCGACCAGCGAGCGCGTCAGGCCGTGCAGGGCGCGGCTCATCCGGGCGTCGTCGGGTCGTTCGACCACGAGCACGGCCGCGTCCTCGTCGCGACGGACCGTGATCGGCTCCGGGATCGCCCGCTGCAGGCTGCCCTTCGGGCCGCTGACGACGACCTCGTTCCCACCGATGGTGACCTCGACGCCCGAGGGGACCGGGATCGGGGCGCGCCCGATGCGGGACATCAGCCGACCTCCCCGTGCACGTCGTCGGCCGCCCGAGCGGCGCTCCGGCGCTCACCAGACATAGCAGAGCACCTCCCCGCCGACCTTGCGCTGGCGCGCCTCGCGGTCGGTCATCAGCCCGTGGCTCGTCGAGAGGACGGCGACGCCCATGCCCCCGAGGACACGGGGCAGCCGCTCGGCGCGCGCGTAGACGCGGAGCCCAGGCGTCGAGACCCGCTTCAGCCCCGCGATCGCGCGGACGCGGTCGGCCGTGTACTTCATCTTGATCTCGAGCACCGTGCCTGGGCGCTGCGGGTCGTCGCTCGTCTCGAAACCGACGATGTAGCCCTCGCGCTCGAGGATGGACGCGAGCGAGGACTTCAGCTTCGAGCCCGGCATCCGCACCGAGTCGTGCATCGCGACGTTCGCGTTGCGCATGCGCGTGAGCATGTCGGCGATCGGGTCAGTCATGGTCATGCTCGATCCCCTCCCCTCACCAGCTCGCCTTGGTCACGCCGGGGAGCTCCCCGGCGTGCGCCAGCTCGCGCAGGCAGATCCGGCAGAGCCCGAACTTGCGGAAGACCGCCCGCGGGCGACCGCAGCGCCGGCAGCGCGTGTAGCCGCGCACCTTGTACTTCGGCTTGCGCTGCTGCTTCTCAATCAGTGCCTTCTTCGCCATCGCTCGCTACTGTCCCTCGCGTCTGAACGGGAAGCCGAAGGCGTCGAGCAGTGCCCGGCCCGCGGCGTCGGTGCGTGCCGTCGTCACGATCGTGATGTCCATCCCCCGGACCGAGTCGATCTTGTCGTAATCGATCTCGGGGAAGATCAGCTGCTCGGTGACGCCGAACGTGTAGTTGCCGTGCCCGTCGAACGAGCGGGACGGCAGGCCTCGGAAGTCCCGGATGCGCGGGATCGCGAGGCTGATGAGCCGGTCGAGGAACTCCCACATGCGGTCGCCCCGCAGCGTCACCATGCATCCGATGGCGTTGCCCTCCCGCAGCTTGAAGCTGGCGATCGAGCGCCGCGCCCGCGTCACGACGGGCCGCTGGCCCGTGATCGTCTCGAGGTCGCGGACCGCCCCGTCGAGCAGCGACTGCTGCTGGGTGGCGCGCCCCACGCCCATGTTGACGACGACCTTCTCGAAGCGCGGGACCTCCATCACGTTCGAGAGGCCGAGCTCGCTCGCGAGCCGGTCGCGGATCTCGGCCGCGTAGCGCGCCTTCAGGCGGGGCTGCTCGGCCACGGCCGTCGCCGCGCTCACAGGTCGCCCCCGCACTTACGGCAGATGCGCGTCTTCACGCCGTCGTCGGTGAGGCGGTAGCCGACCCGGGTCGGCCCGCACTTCGAGCAGAGCAGCGCCACGGACGCGACCGGCATCGGCATGTCCTTGTCGATGATGCCACCCTGGGTCGTGGCACGGGTCGGGCGGGTGTGGCGCTTCGCGATGTTCACCCCGGCGACGATCACCTTCTGCTCGCTCGGCATCGCCCGGATGACCTCACCCGTCTTGCCGCGATCCTTGCCCGTGAGCACCTGAACCCGGTCACCCTTGTGTATCCGCACCTAGATCACCTCCGGCGCGAGGCTAACGATGCGCATGAAGCGCTTGTCCCTGAGCTCGCGGCCGACGGGCCCGAAGATGCGGGTCCCCCTCGGCTGGAGCTGCTCGTTGATCAGCACGGCGGCGTTCTCGTCGAAGCGGATGTAGCTGCCGTCGGAACGGCGCTTCTCCTTCTTCGCCCGCACGACGACGCAGCGGACCACGTCACCCTTTTTCACCGCGGCGCCGGGGACGGCGTCCTTCACCGTCGCGATGAAGATGTCGCCGATGCGCGCGTAGCGACGGCGTGAGCCCCCCAGCACCTTGATGCAGAGGACCTCCTTGGCGCCGGAGTTGTCGGCGACCCTGAGGCGCGACTCCTGCTGGATCACCGCGCACGCTCCACGATCTCGACCAGGCGCCACCGCTTCAGCTTCGAGAGCGGGCGCGTCTCGGCGATGCGGACGCGGTCGCCCACCGCCGCGGCGTTCTCCTCGTCGTGCACGTACAAGCGCTTGGTCCGCTGGACGGTCTTCGCGTAGCGGGCGTGGCGAACACGCTCGGTCACCGAGACGACGGCGGTCTTCTGCATCGAGCGCGAGACGACCGTCCCCTCGCGCACCTTGCGGGCGTTGTCGCGAGCTGTCTCGGGCGTCTGCCCGGCGGTCTCGGCCATCACTCCTCCTCCGTCACTCGGCTACGGCGCGCCGAGGCGGCGCGCCGAGGCGTCTTCGCCGCGGCCGGGGCGCGCCGGGCCACGGGCACGATCCCGGACTCGCGCTCGGTCCGCAGCGTGAGGAGCCTGGCGATCTCCTTGCGCAGCACGCCGATGCGGCTCACGTTGTCGAGCCGGCCCGTCGCGAGTTGGAATCGCAGGTTGAACAGCTCTTTTCGCGAGTCGACAAGGCGCTGGCCGAGGTCCGCCTCGTCGAGCTCGCGAAGCTCGGTCGCCTTCGCCATCAGACCTGGACCTCCGCCGTCGAGCCGACGCCGGGGCGCACGACGAAGCGCGCCTTCAGCGGCAGCTTCTGGATGGCGCGCTCCATGGCGCCGCGCGCCAGCTGCTCGTCCACGCCAGAGAGCTCGAACAGGATCCGGCCCGGGCGAACGACCGCCACCCAGTGCTCCGGGTTGCCCTTGCCCGAGCCCATGCGCGTCTCGGCCGGCTTCTGGGTCACCGGCTTGTCGGGGAAGATCCGGATCCAGACCTTGCCGCCGCGTCGCACGTAGCGGGTCATCGCGATACGGGCGGCCTCGATCTGGCGGGCCGTGATCCAGCCCGGCTCGAGCGCCTGGATGCCGTAGTCGCCGAAGTCGATCGACGCGCCACCCTTGGCCATGCCGGTGAGCCGTCCGCGGTGCTGCTTGCGGTGCTTGACCTTGCGGGGCATCAGCATGGTCAGTCCGTCTCCTTGCGGAAGTGCGGGAGGTCGTGGTGCTGCTCGCGCGTGCGCCGCTCGATCTCCTCCTCCTCGGCCAGGAGCTTCTCGAGCGGGTCGTCGGGGGACGCCGCGGCGACGAGCACCTCGCCGACGGGCGGCTGCTCCTCGACCACCTCCTCGGCGGCCACGACGGGGGCGGGAACCTCGGTGCCGGCCGCGACCGGGGCGCCGGGCTCGCCGAGCTCGGGCCGGCGGCGACCGCCTCCGGCGCTCACGATGCGGCGCGGGCGCGTCTGTCCGGACGTCTCGCCAACGGCCATCGCTGCCTCGCGGGCGATCTTGTCCTCCGCCGCCGTGCGGTACGGCAGGATGTCGCCCTTGTAGATCCAGACCTTGACCCCGACGCGACCGGTCGTGGTCCGCGCCTCGCGAAAGCCGTAGTCGATGTCGGCACGAAGCGTGTGCAACGGCACCCTGCCCTCGCGGTAGGACTCCTTGCGGGCCATCTCGGAGCCGCCGAGGCGGCCCGAGCACTGGACGCGCACGCCGAGGCCACCGGCCTTCTGCACCGTCTGGATGGCGCGCTTCATCGCACGGCGGAACGAGATCCGGCGCGCCAGCTGGTCGGCGATGCCCTGCGCGATGAGCGCCGCGTCGAGCTCCGGCTGCTTGATCTCCTGGATGTTCAGCTGCACGTTGGGGTTCTTCGTGATACGCGCCAGCTGGCGACGGAGGCGGTCGGCCTCCTGGCCGCGCCGGCCGATCACGATGCCCGGCCGCGCGGTGTGGACGTCGACGCGCAGCCGGTCACGGGTGCGCTCGACCTCGATGCGGCTCACGGCCGCCGCCTCCAGCTGGCTCATCAGGTAGTCGCGGATCTTCCAGTCCTCGATCACCGCGTCCTGGTAGCCCCGGTCGTCGAACCAGCGGGACTTCCAGTCCGTCGTGATGCCCAGCCGAAAGCCGTAAGGGTTGACCTTCTGGCCCATCAGTCCTCTTCTTCCTGTGCGGCCGGCTCGACCGCCTCGTCCGAGGCGCTCTCTGCTCCGGCCCCGGCGGTGTCGGCCATCTCGTTGCCGGCCACCTCGTCGCCCGCCACCTCGACCTCGGCTGCGTCCGTCTCGAACGCCCCGGCACCGGGAGCGAAGGTCTCGTCCACGACCTCACCGGCGGCGGCGCTCGGCGCCGACTCGCCCGGCTGCTCGGCGCGCGAACGGCGCCTCGCGCCAGCGACCCGCCGCGCTCGGCGCTCGGCCGCCTCGGCGGCCACCCGGGCCCGGCGGCGCGCCAGCTGCTCGTCGGGCATCCGGGCGAGGATGATCGTGATGTGGCACGTGCGCTTGCGGATCCTGGTGGCGCGGCCGCGGGCACGGGGCCGCCAGCGCTTCAGGGTCGACCCCTCGTCAGCGAAGCACGAGGCGACGAACAGCTCGTCGGGGTCGAGGCCGTCGTTGTGCTCGGCGTTCGCCCCGGCGGAGCGGAGCAGCTTCGCCACGACCGGCGCCGCGGAACGCTCGCAGTGGTCCAGGATCTCCAACGAGCGCGCGTACTCGACCCCGCGGATGAGCTCGAGGACCTCGCGGGCCTTGTAGCCCGACAGGTGGCAGTAGCGCAGCACCGCGCGGGTGCCGGGGCGCTCGTTCGTCTTCACGGCCACGGTCAGCGCCTCCCCGCGCGTTCCTGGCCGGCGTGGAACCGGAACGTGCGCGTCGGGGCGAACTCGCCGAGCTTGTGCCCGACCATCGCCTCGGTGATGTAGACGGGCACGTGCTTGCGCCCGTCGTGCACGGCGATCGTGTGCCCGACCATGTCGGGGATGATCGTCGAGCGGCGCGACCAGGTCTTGATGACCTTCTTCTCGTTGCGACCGTTCAGGTCGTCCACCTTGCGCAGCAGGTGGTCGTCGACGAAGGGTCCCTTCTTCAAGCTGCGGGGCATCGTGTCCTCGCTCGGGGCGTCAGCGCCGGGCGCCGCGGCTGCGGCGACGCCGGACGATGAGCTGGTCGGACTTCTTGTTCCTGGCGCGGGTGCGGCCCTCCGGCTTTCCCCACGGCGAGACCGGGTGGCGTCCGCCGGACGTCTTGCCCTCGCCACCGCCGAGGGGGTGGTCGACGGGGTTCATGGCGACGCCGCGGGTCTGGGGCCGGACGCCCTTCCAGCGGTTGCGGCCGGCCTTCCCGATCGAGACGAGCTCGGCCTCGGCGTTGCCGACCTCGCCGATCGTGGCGCGGCAGTCGATCGCCACCCGGCGCATCTCGGTCGAGGGGAGGCGCAAGGTCGCGTACGCGCCCTCCTTCGCCACGAGCTGGACGCTCATGCCGGCACCTCGGGCGATCTTGCCCCCACCGCCCGGGCGCAGCTCCACGTTGTGAACGACCGAGCCGACGGGGATGTAGCGCAGCGGCAGGGCGTTGCCCGGACGGATCTCGGCGCCCTGGCCGGACTGCAGCTTGTCGCCGACGGCGACGCGCTGGGGTGCGAGGATGTAGCGCTTCTCGCCGTCCGCGTAGTGCAGGAGGGCGATGCGGGCGTTGCGGTTCGGGTCGTACTCGATCGCCGCGACCTTGGCGGGGATGCCGTCCTTGTCCCGCCAGAAGTCGATGATCCGGTACTGACGCTTGTGACCGCCGCCGCGGTGGCGGGCCGTCTTGCGCCCGTAGCTGTTGCGGCCCCCCGTCGAGGGGAGCGGCACGGTGAGGGAGCGCTCGGGGCGGTCCTTCGTGATCTCCGAGAAGTCGGTGACCGACTGGAACCGCCGGCCCGCGCTCGTCGGCTTGCGCTTGCGCACTGCCATGGCTCGCCCCTCAGCTCTCGAACAGCTCGATGCGGTCGTCGCCGACGAGCCGCACGATCGCACGCTTGGTGTCCGGACGCCGACCGAAGGTCGCCGCGCGGCGGTTCCGCTTGCGCTTGCCCTTCCGGTTCAAGGTGTTGACGCTGGCGACGCGCACACCGAAGGCCTGCTCGACGGCCTCACGGATCTCGACCTTGCTCGCCCGGGGGTCGACGACGAACACGTAGGCGCCGCCGTCCATCAGCCCGTAGGACTTCTCCGAGATCACGGGCCGAAGCAGGACCGTTCGCTCGCCGCTCATACGTCCTCCCCTGCTTCGGTGGCGCCGTCGGCGTCGCCGCCTCCGCCCGCCTCCGCGGCGGGCTCCTCTACGACCGGCCCGGCGCTCTCCTCCGCCGCCGCGGCGGGCGCCGCCTTCGCCGGCACGCGGCGGGCCTTGGCAGGAGCGGCGGCCACCTCGGTCGCCGTGCCGGGGAGCGTCTCGTCGGTGAACACGATGACGTCGGAGCCGAGGACGTCGTACGCCGTCAGCTGGTCCGCCGGGAGCGTCACCACCTCGGGCAGGTTGGCGAACGACTTCGCCGCCGCCACCTCGGCGCGACCGAGGATGACGAGCACCGTGCCCTCGCAGGAGAGCGCTCCGAGCGCCGCGAGCGCGTCCTTCGTCTTCGGGACCTCGAAGGTCCAACGGTCGATCAGTCGCACACCGCCGTTTCGCGC
>Ga0307372_10001000_pt1 | contig 49467 bp, 47 predicted proteins | sample OX1MG_FD_202533 | JGI IMG/M metagenome (GOLD analysis project Ga0307372, IMG submission 202533) | Soil microbial communities from Risofladan, Vaasa, Finland - OX-1 | ecosystem: Environmental > Terrestrial > Soil > Coastal area > Acid sulfate soil | place: Finland: Risofladan, Vaasa | collected...
TTTCACCTCGCCCATCAGACCTTCACCGACATTGACGCACTCGACCGCGCAATCCACCAGGCCGTGGATGAACTCAATGCCGAACGCACGGTGGTTCCGTTGGCCAAGCCACGAATCTCTGCTTAGCATGTTTCGCACCCCGCGACGATGTAGCCGATGCCGCGCATCGACGTGATCGTGATCGTCGCGCCGGCCGCTTGCAGGTGCCTGCGCAGTCGGGATACGGCCGCTTCGATCGCGTTCGGGGTGACCTCGTCGTCGAACGCGTAGATCGACCGTTCGAGCTGCTCGCGCCGAAGCACGCGGCCGCGCTTGAGGAGCAAGGCGTGCAGCACGCTGAATTCGCGCCGAGGGAGGTCCAGTGGCTTGCCATCGACGGTCGCGGCAAGCTGCGTCGGATCGAGCGCGACGTTTCCGGCGACCAGGACCGTTGCAATGCTCTCCGGCGGCCGGCGCAGCAACGCCCGTGTCCGCGCCAGAAGTTCCTCCATCGAAAACGGCTTGACCAGGTAGTCATCCGCGCCCGCGTTCAGCGTGCGCACGCGATCCACGACGTCGCCACGGGCGGTAATGACCAGCACGGGGGTGCTGCGCCCCTTGCGGCGCAACGCCTGGAGGACATGGAATCCGTCGCCGTCCGGCAGCGCCAGATCGAGCAGCATGGCGTCATATTCGACGATGTCGAGAGCCGCTTCCGCGTCCTCGGCGGTCATGACCGCATCAACGGCAAAGCCGCCGCCGGTGAGGAGGTCGGCGAGCAGAACCGAGAGCCTGGAGTTGTCTTCGACAACCAGGAGGCGCATCGTGAGACACCTTCCGAGACTGAATCGGGCCTTCGGGACATCCTGAGCCACGGCGACAGCGGGCTTGTCAATCGACGTACCGGTCGCCCCCGGTTACGTCCTAAGGTTTCGGCCTGAGCTTGGTTATTTCTCTGGACCAAGGTAGCGGCCGGCGATTCCGCTTTGCAGATCGTGCTGCGGCCGGCCTTGCCGGCCTTTGTGCGGCCGACGACAGAGCCGTTGCCCGGTACGCGTCCTCCCCTTCTCCCAACCGCTCCCACAAGGCGAGGGCGAGGAGTTTGCGTCACACTGGCTTCTCTTGATGCGCAAGGGGCGCAACCGGGTTGCCCGGCCCCGCCCCCGGCTTACGATGCGCGGGTCATGCAAGCTCCAGCCGCCCGCAGCCCGCTGCCCTCGCTCGACGCCCTGCTGCGGTCGCCGGAAGCCGCCGTGCTGCTGGGGCGCTTCGGCCGCCACGCGACCGCCGCCGCGCTGCGCGCCGCGCTGACCGCCCGCCGCACCGCCCGCGCCTTCCCCGCGCCGGCGGCCGGCATCCTGGATGCGGCCGCCGATGCGCTGGCCCGGCAGTTCGCCGCCAGCCAGCGCCCGGTGTTCAATCTCACCGGCACGGTGCTGCACACCAATCTCGGCCGCGCGGCGCTGCCGCCGGAAGCCGCCGAAGCCGCGGCGGAGGCGCTGCGTTCGGCCACCACGCTGGAGTTCGACCTCGCCACCGGCCGCCGCGGCGAGCGCGACGCCCACATCGCCCCGTTGCTCTGCCAGATCACCGGCGCCGAGGCGGCCACCGTCGTCAACAACAATGCCGCCGCCGTACTGCTGGTGCTCAACACGCTCGCCCTGGGCAAGCAGGTTCCGGTTTCCCGGGGGGAATTGATCGAAATCGGCGGCGCCTTCCGCATTCCCGACATCATGGCCCGCGCCGGTGCCGTGTTGCGCGAGGTCGGCACCACCAACCGGACCCACGCGCGCGACTACCAGGCGGCGATCGGGCCGGAGACCGCGCTGCTGATGCGAGTGCATCCGTCCAACTACGCCATCACCGGCTTCACCGCGGCGGTGGGGACCGCGGAACTCGCCGGCATCGCCCACGCGGCCGGTCTGCCGCTCGTCGAGGATCTTGGCAGCGGCAGCCTGGTGGACCTTGCCGCCTGGGGCCTGCCGCACGAACCGACCCCACAGGAGTCGCTCGCCGCCGGCGCCGACCTGGTCACGTTCTCCGGCGACAAGCTGCTGGGCGGGCCGCAGGCCGGCCTGATCGTTGGTAGCGCGAATGTGATAAGGCGAATGAATGCCAATCCGATGAAGCGCGCGCTGCGGTTGGACAAGGCACGGCTGGCGGCGCTGGAACATGTGTTGCGCCTGTACCTCGACCCCGACCGGCTGCGGGACCGGCTGCCCGCGTTGCGCCTGCTGACCCGGCCATACGCGGATATTCGCGCCACCGCCGAACGCCTGCTGCCCGGTCTTCGCGATGCATTTCTCGACCGGCCGGTGGCGGTGGAGCCGTGCCGCAGCCAGATCGGCTCGGGCGCGCTGCCGCTGGACAGGCTGCCGTCAGCGGCGCTGACGATCGGCGGTAACTCCTTGGAAAATCTGGCAACAACGCTGCGCGCCAGGCCGCGCCCGGTGCTCGGGCGCATCGCCACGGGACGGCTCTGGCTGGATTGTCGTTGCCTGGAACCGGACCAGGAGGCCAGCTTCCTGGCACAACTTCCCGTGCGCGGCTGAGCGGTCGATACTGCGCGCGGAGGAGAAGCGGTCCCGGTGGGCCGGCCGGACTTCAAACCCGGTTGGGGCTGCCAAGCGGCTCCTGGCAGGTTCGACTCCTGCTCTCTTCCGCCCCCGACGGCGCGGCCCCGATGCTGTGGCGGCGGTGCCGTGGCATGTGGCGGCGCAGCAACAGATGGGTGCAAACGCGCGACTACCCCCTCCCCATCGGCTGCGTTCGCAGCTATGATTCTCGCAGCGAAAAGGCTTGCAGGGGCGCAATCGGCGCGTCCCTGCCGGCCGTGGAAACAGCGGACGAGGAGAATTGCGATGCAGTTTCGGGGTGCACTCATGGCGGCCGGTCTTCTGGCCCTGCCAATAGTGGCGAGTGCCCAGCCCGTCACGGGCCTCTATATAGGCGGTGGCGTCGGCGTGAACCTGATGCAGGATGAGACGGCCAAGTCGGGCAGCGGCAGCGGCAAGTTCGAGTCGCAGGTTGGCCCGGCTGCGGTGATCAGCCTCGGCTGGGGCTTCGGCAACGGGCTGCGCGCCGAGATCGAAGGCGACTACCGCACCAACAAATTCGACCACCTGAGCGGTTTTGGCGGTGGTAGTTCGGCCGGCGGCTGGGAGCAGAAATACGGCGCCATGGCGAACGTGCTGTATGACTTCAACGGCCTGTCTCCCATGGTGGTTCCCTATGTTGGCGTCGGCGCCGGGTACATGGGGGTGAACGAGCAGAACGTGCGTGCCGGGGGCAGCCAGCTCCGGACGGACACCAAAGGTTCCTTCGCGTATCAGGCAATCCTCGGCCTAGCGGTGCCGGTCGCCGCGGCGCCTGGTCTGGCCATAACCGCCGAATATCGCTTCATGGGCCTGGCTGGGGACCGCACCTACAGCTCCATCGGCGGCGGCAGCGTCAAGATGGACGACAACTACAACCACAGCTTCCTGGTCGGCTTCCGCTACAATTTCGGCCAGGCGCCGATGGAAGCGGCAGCGGTCGCGCCGGCCGCCGCGCCGGCACCCGCGGTGCAGCCGGCCCGTTCCTACCTGGTGTTCTTCGACTGGGACAAGGCGAACCTGACCGACCGCGCCCGCCAGATCATCAAGGAAGCGGCGGACAACTCGACGCACGTGCAGTACACGCGGATCGAGGTGAACGGCTACACGGACACCTCCGGCACGCCGCAGTACAACATGGGCCTGTCGATCCGCCGCGCCGACGCGGTGAAGGCCGAACTGGTCAAGGACGGCGTGCCTGTCAACGCGATCTCCACGCAAGGCTTCGGCGAGACGCATCTGCTGGTGCCGACCGGCGCCGGCGTGCGCGAGCCGCAGAACCGCCGGGTGGAGATCATCATCCGCTGACCGCCAGCCCAACGGCGGGACTGATGCAACGGGGTGCCTCGCGGCACCCCGTTTCGTTTTGGGCGGTCCGGCGCGCTTCGCGGCACGGTGTTGCGCCTGCACAATGCGGCGTGAAGCAACTCCTGGTGACTTGCCCGGCGGCCGATCAACCGCATTATTCGGCCGGCGGCCCGTCCTTCCAGGCGAGAGGCGGCGGGCGAACGTGACTGCCACGGCCCTGCACGGATGGGCCGGAACCCGGCAAGCGGACAGGAGACGAGACCATGAGATATCGGGGCGCAGTGCTGGCGACGGCCCTTCTGGCGACACCACTGGCGGCGGCGGCCCAGCCGGTCAGCGGTTTGTATGTCGGGGCCGGCCTCGGCGCCGATCTGCCGCAGAACGTGCGTGCCACGCCTGGGGCGCCGTCGATCGGTGGCGCCGGGCATCTGAAGCTCGAGGAACATCTGGGGTTCGACGGGATCGGCGCCGTCGGCTACGGCCTGGGCAACGGCATGCGGTTCGAGATCCAGGGCGATTTCGCACGCACCGGCATCAACGAATTGGCGCGAACCCCGTTCCCGGCCTCCAGCAGCGGGACGGTGCACACCTATGGCGTGATGGTCAACGCGCTGTTCGACATGGATATCGGGGTGCCGTGGCTGTATCCATATCTGGGTGTCGGCGCCGGCTACCAATGGACCCACCTGGATGGCCTGAGCGTCACCCAGGCGGGCGGTCCGTTCAGGTTGGGGAGCAACGACACTCGCGGCAACCCTGCCGGGCAGTTGATCGCCGGCGTTTCCATGCCGATCGCCAGCGTGCCCGGCCTGTCGGCCACGGCGGAGTACCGCTTCATGGACATCCTGGGCGGCGAGAAATTCGACGCGCTGGAAGTCCCCACCGGCGGCGGCGGGGCGGTATCGACCCAGCTCAAGCTGCACAGCCAGTACAACAACATCTTCCTGGTGGGGCTGCGCTACGCCTTCAATACGCCACCGCCGCCCACCCCAGCCACGGCGCCCATGGCCCAGGCAGCGCCGGCACCGGCGCCGTCGCGCTCCTACCTGGTGTTCTTCGACTGGGACAAGGCGACGCTGACCGACCGCGCCCGCCAGATCATCAAGGAGGCGGCCGACAACTCGACCCGCGTGCAGTACACGCGCATCGAGGTCAACGGCTACACCGACACGTCCGGCACGCCGCAATACAACATGGGCTTGTCGATCCGCCGCGCCGACGCAGTGGCGGGCGCGTTGGTGACCGACGGCGTGCCCAAGAGCGCGATCTCGATCCAGGGCTTCGGCGAGACGCATCTGCTGGTGCCGACCGGCGCCGGCGTGCGCGAGCCGCAGAACCGCCGGGTGGAGATCATCATCCGGTAATTGCCGCGCAACCTCTCCCGCCCGCGGCGGGAGAGGTTCAGTTCACCGCCGCTGTGTTATAGCAACCGCCCGAAAGGCTGACTCGTCAGGCGACCAGCCGCGCGACATCCATGTCATTGCGATGCGCGGAGCGACGAAGCAATCTCCTGCCCGATGACGCAGGACCGCGGCTCACCGGGCGGGAGGTTGCTTCGTCGCTCCGCGCATCGCAATGACATGGTACACGGTTCTCGCACGCGTATGTCAGTCTTTAGGCGCCGGGCATTAGTCTTTAGGGCGCTTGGCATTACGCCCCCAGATAGAACTGCCGGATGAGCTCGTTGTTGTTCAGCTCCTCGGCCGATCCGCCTTCGAACTCGATGCGGCCGTGCACGATCACATAGCCGCGGTCGGCGATCCGTACCGCCTGGGTAAAATTCTGCTCTGCCATCAGCACCGTCAGGCCGTAGCTGTCCTTCAGCTCCTTGATCTTGTCGATCGTGCGGCTCACCAGCAGCGGCGCCAGCCCGACCGAAGGCTCATCCACCAGCAGCATCCGCGGCGCCGACATCAGCGCCCTTCCCAACGCGAGCATCTGCTGCTCGCCGCCGCTCATGGAGCCGGCGAGCTGGCGGCGGCGCTCCGCGAGGCGCGGGAACACTTCGAAGCAGAACGCCAGGTTGCGCGCGATGTGCGGCCGCGCGGCGCGGCGGAAGGCACCCATCAGCAGGTTCTCGGTGACCGTCAGGCGCGGGAACAGCCGCCGCCCCTCCGGCACCACGCCGACGCCGAGATCGACGATGTCCTCGGTGGACATGCCGACCAGCTCGTGGCGTGCCCCGTCGATCTGCAACACGATGCTGCCGGCGCTGGGGCGCACCATGCCGACGACGCAGCGGATCAGCGTCGATTTGCCGTTGCCGTTGGTGCCCAGCAAGGCCACTGTCTCGCCCTCGCCGACGCGCAGCGACACGTCGTGCAGCACGCGCACGGCGCCGTAGCCGGCATCCAGGCCGGCGATGGTGAGGCTAGCTGCCAAGATAGGCCTCGACCACGTCCTGCTGACGCACCACCGCTTGCGGATCGCCGTCGGCAATCTTGCGGCCGGCCACCAGCACGATCAGCCGCTGCGAAAACGCCAGCACCGCGCGCATGATGTGCTCGATCATGATGATGGTGACGCCCTGCGCATTCAGTTGCAGCAGCAGCGCGAGGATGTCGTCCACCTCGCCGTGCGACAGCCCGGCCATCGCCTCGTCGGAGATCAGCAGGCGCGGCTCGGACGCCATGGCGCGCGCCAGTTCGAGTTTGCGCATTTCTATCTGTGTCAGGTCGCGCGGCAGCCGGTGCGCCTTGTCGGCGAGCCCCACCATGCGCAGCAGATCGTCGCAGCGCGCCTCGACATCGACCGTCGCGTGGCCGCTGCGCACGTTCACCGCGTAGAGGATCGGCACGCGCAGGTTCTCGGCCAGGGTCATGGTAGTGAACGGCCGCGGGAGCTGGAAGCTGCGTGCCAGGCCGAGCCGCGTGCGCTGGTGCGCCGCCTTGCCTTCCAGCTTCTGGCCGGCGAAGCGCACGCTGCCGGTTTCGTTGCGCAGCGTGCCGCAGATGCAGTTCACCAGCGTGCTCTTGCCGGAGCCATTGGGTCCGATGAGGCCGACGCGCTCGCCCGGCTGCACCGCGATCTCGATATCGGCCAGCGCGATGAACCCGCCGAAGCGCTTGCCGACCCCGTTTACCTCCAGCAACGGGGCGTCGCTCATCGCGAGCCCCGCAGGCGGCGCATGCTGGTTCGTACGGCGGGCTTGAACCAGCCGATGATGCCGTTGGGCGCGGCAACGACGAAGCCGACCAGCATCAGTCCGACGATCAGCAGCGACAGCGCCGAGGAGATCGTCACCGTCGCGACCTGCTGCAAGGTGCCCAGCAGGACCGCGCCGATGAGCGGGCCGAGCCAGGTCGCCGTGCCGCCGATCAGCGGCATGGCGATGGTGTTGACCGCGTAGGTGAGGTTGAAGCCGGAGGACGGATCAAGATAGGTCACGTAATAGGGCAGCGGCGCACCGGCCATGCCCATGAAGCCGCCGGACAGCACGGTGGCGATCAGCTTCAGCCGCAGGGTCGGCACGCCGGAGGCCTCGGCCGCGAGCTCGTCGTCGCGAATCGTGGCGAAGCCGACGCCGAGCCGGGAATGCTCGATGGCGCGCGCGGTGGCGATCGCCAGCACCGACAGCCCCAGCATGACCAGGCACAGGTACTGAATGTAGTCGAGCGGCAGATGCGGCGCGTGTTCGGGGCGGATGATATAGGCACCGCGCGAGCCGCCGACGAATTGCCAGTTGGTGATCAGCGTCTCCGCGACCACCGACATGGCCAGCGTGGCGATGCCGAAGAAGGTGCCGCGCAGCCGCAGGGTGAGGTAGCCGGTGCCGAGTCCGATCAGGCCGGAGACCGCGCCGCCCACCAGGATCATCACCACCAGCGGCGGTCCCCACAGCTTGTGCAGCACGACGGTGCTGTAGGCGCCGCAAGCGAAGAACGCGGCGACGCCGAAATTCACATAGCCGGTGTAGCCGCCGAGGATGTTCCATGCGGTCGCCAGCACGATGTATTGCAGCACGACGTAGCCGGCGAAGAACACGTAGCCGTTGCCGACCCACAACATGGCGGCGAACACCGCGGCGGCCGCCGCGATGAGCAAGGCGATGAAGCTGGTGTTGCGCATCAGGCGCGTCCGAACAGGCCGCGGGGGCGGAAAGCCAGGGTGAGCAACAGGATGCCGAAGGCGACCGCCGGCGACCAGGAAGGACCGTAGAACGTGGCGGTCAGGTTCTCGGCGATGCCCAGGGTGAGTGCGGCGACCAGCGTGCCGCCGATGCTGCCCAGGCCGCCGAGCACGACGATGGCGAAGATGCGGCCGATATAGTCGCGGCCGATCGACGGCTCGATCGGCTGGATGATGATCAGCACCGCGCCGGCGATCGAGGCGGTGGCGATCGACAGGCCGAAGGCGACGCGCTTGATGCGGGTGGGGTTCGCCGCCATCAGCCGCAGTGCCTGCGGATCCTGCGCCACCGCCTGGATCGCGCGGCCGAGAAAGCTGCGCGACAGGAAGAGTTGCAGCACGCCGAACATCACCAGTGCGACCAGGCACGGCACCAGCAGGCGCAGCGGCAGTTCGATCTCGCCCAGATGGATGCTGGGGCCGATATAGGGGGCATTGACCAGGCGATAATCCACGCCGAACACCAGCACGAGGGTGACCTCGGTGATGAATAGCAGTCCGAAGAAGAACGCCAGGCCGCGCAGCGAGGTATCGCCGCGGCGCTCGAACGACACCTCATAGACGGAATAGATGCCGACTCCGAGCAGATAGAAGGCCGGCAGTGCGATGACGCTGGCCAGGATCGGATCGACGCCCCACCAGGTATTGGCGATGTAGGCGATGTAGGAGCCGAGCAGAATGAAGGCGGGGTGGGCGATGTTGACGATGTCGAGCATGCCGAAGGAGATCGACACGCCGATCGACACCGCGGCGTAGAAGCCGCCGAGGAGCACGCCGGACACGATGGCGTTGCCCAGCAGGTTGAAAGAGAGGTCCATTGGTTCCCAGACGCGACGTTTCCTGCCGGCAGTGTGGCCAATGCCGGCAGGTTTGGAAAGCGAGGCGGAACCAAATTTCCGGTGCCGGCGGTGAAAAGCTCCGCGCGGTACCGGCGGTCAGCGCGGTTGCGGCTCCCGCGGCCTGCTCAACCGACCTGTACGTCTTCCCAGAAGCCGAAGCGGTGGGCGACCTGCGCCATCTTGGGTTGTGGGGCCTCGTACGACCAGGCGTTGCGCTTATGGCGCACGCCGTCGATCACGACGTCGTAGAACTGCACCCCGTGCGGGCATTGCAGGTCGGATTCGGTCTTTTCGGTCTTCTCCAGCCATTCCATGCGCACGGCATCGCGGGGGAAATAGAGGTAGCCGCCAGTTTCGACCACGTCGTCGCTGCTGGCGATTTTCTGTCCGTTCAGGATTGCTTGCATTTCGGGACCCTCCTGGCGACGATTGCTACCGCGGCGGCGGCGCCTCGACAAGCCGGCAAGCTTTTGCCACGGCGCCGGTGGAGCGCCGGCCGCCCGTTGCCGGCCGCCCCTGTCGCCGGCCGCCCCTTGCCGGCCGCCGCGCAACTCCCTTGAATGCCGCCCGCACGCCGCACGCTAAAGGGGGGGGGGAACGCCACATGCCGAAGCTCGCCGGAAAAATCGCCTGGGTTACCGGCGCGGGCAGCGGCATCGGCGAGGCCGCCGCGTTCGCGCTGTCCGAGGAGGGCGCCACGCTGGTGCTCACCGGCCGCCGCCGCGAACCGTTGGAAGACGTGGCGCGCCGCCTGGGCAACAGCGGCGCCGAGGCGCACGTGCAGCCGGCGGACCTGACCGATTCGGCGCAGGTGCAGAACGTGGGAACGTTCATTCGGGAGAAACTGGGACGGCTCGACATCCTGGTGAACAACGCCGGCGTGAACATCGTCGATCGGCACTGGGACAAGCTGACGCCGGAGGGCATCGACACGCTGATGAAGGGCAACGTCATGGCGGCGCTGTATTGCGTGACCGTCGCGCTGCCGTTCATGCGGGCGCAACAGGACGGCGTGATGATCCACACGGCGTCGATGGCGGGGCGGTTCATCGGCGGGTTCTCCGGGCCGATCTACGGCACCGCGAAGCACGGGTTGGTGGCGATGAGCCACACCATCAACATGGAGGAGTGCGTCAACGGCATTCGCTCCACGGTTTTTCTGCCGGGGGAAGTGGCGACGCCGATCCTCGACAAGCGGCCTAATCCGGTGGGGCCGGAAGAACGCGCGCGCATGGTGCAGCCGGAGGATTGCGGCGACCTGATCCGTTATGTCGCCTGCCTGCCGCGGCACGTGGTGATGAACGAGGTGATGCTGGGTCCCACGCATAACCGCAGCTACGTCGCCAACCTGCAACGCAAACTCTGAGGATTTTCCCCGATGGCCACGAACCGACGCAAGGTGCTGGTGCCGCACACCATGGGCGCGGAGGGTGTCGCGCTGCTGCGGGCGCGCGACGACATCGAAACGGTGGTGTATTCCGCGACCATCGCCCAGGCGGAGTTGCTGCCGCTGCTGGAGGATTGCGCCGGTATCGCGCTGTCCGGGACGCCGTACCGGCAGGTAGAAATGAATGCGTCGCCGGCGATGCAGGTGGTGGCGCGCATCGGCGTCGGCTTCGACACGGTGGAGATACCGGCGCTGACCGCGCGGCGCGTGCCGCTGATGACGGTTGGCACCGCCAACTCCGTTTCGGTGGCGGAGCAGGCGTTTCATATGATGATATCTCTGGCGAAACGGCACGCGGCGCTGGACCGGATGGTGCATGCGGGGATCTGGCGCGAACGGCATGACGGGTTGCCGATGGAGCTGGCCGGCAAGACCGTGCTGATCGTCGGTTTCGGCCGCATCGGCACGCGGCTGGCGAAGCGCTGCCTGGGGTTCGACATGACGGTGCTGGTGCGCGATCCGTATGTCGATGCGGCGGCGATCCGCGCAGCCGGATGCGAGCCGGTGGACGATCTGGATGCGGCACTGCCGCTGGTGGATTTCGTGTCGATTCATTGTCCGAAGAGCCCGGAGACCATCGGCATGTTCAACACGGCGCGTCTTGCCGCGATGAAGCGGGGCGCATTCATCGTGAACACCGCGCGCGGCGGTATCATCGACGAACGCGCGCTGCATGCGGCGCTGACGTCCGGGCAGATCGCCGCGGCGGGACTGGATGTGTTCGAGACGGAGCCGACGCCGCGGGACAATCCGCTGCTGAAGCTGGACAACGTGGTCGCCTCGCCGCACATGGCGGGGGTTACGACGGAGGCGGTGGCCGGGATGGCGGTGGCGACGGCGCGGAACATCCTGAGCGTGCTGGACGGCAAGCCGAACCGCGACAACGTCATCAACAAGGAAGTGCTGGACTGACGCATGCCCGTGCTGTCATTGCGAGGAACGAAGCGACGCGGCAATCCCCGACGGAACGAACAGGAGCTGCTCGTCAGGCAGAGGATTGCTTCGTCGCTTCGCTCCTCGCAATGACAGTGGGGGCGGGCCGCAAGCCGCACAGGAGACTCGCATGCCGCAACCCGACCACATCTCCAAGCTTGGCGTCCCCGACCCCGCGTCGCTTGACGCAGACCTGCAAGCGATCTGGCGCAAATGCGTGGAGCGGCTTGGCTTCGTGCCGAACGTGTTCAGCGCCTACAGCCTGAAGCCGCGGCGGCTGCGCCACTTCATGGCGATGTACAACGAGATCATGCTGTCCGACTCGGGCCTTTCCAGGCTGGAGCGGGAGATGGTCGCGGTGGTCGTGTCCTCGGCCAACCGCTGCTACTACTGCCTGGTGGCGCACGGCGCGGCGGTACGGCAATTGTCGGGCGATGCCGAGCTCGGCGAGATGATGGCGCTGAACTATCGCGTGGCGAAGCTGGATGCGCGGCAACGCGCGATGCTCGACTATGCCTGGAAGATGACCACGACGCCGTGGCTGGTGGAGGACACCGATCGCGAGGCGTTGCGTGGCGTCGGGTTGTCGAACGAGGATATTTTCGATCTGGCGGAGACGGTGGCGTTCTTCAACCTGTCCAACCGCATGGCGTCGGCGACCGACATGATGCCGAACCGCGAGTATCATCGCGCCACGCGGACATAAGACCAACCAACCAGCAGAGGAATCCAGGAATGTTGTTTACCTGCCGGCCCGAGGGCGAACGCATCCCCGGGCGGTTTCCCGGACCGCCGCATCCGCGCGGCAAGTGGTTCACCATCGACATCCATTGCCATCTGAGCAGCCAGAAGGCCGCGTCGATGGTCGAGGGGAACCAGGCGGTGTCGCGATGGTACCTGGAAACCGCCGCCAATGCCGCCAGCCAGGCGATCAACCGGCAGAACAGTGTGCGCACCCGCCCGCAGGGAACGTCGGCGGAGCAACGCATCGCCGACATGGACCTGATGGGGATCGATATCCAGGCGGTGTCGCCGGCGCCGCGGCAGACCTATTACGGCGCCGATCCGGAGCTGGGGCTGGCCACCGCCCGCGTCCTGAACGACGAGATCGCCGCGATGGTTGGGCGCTTTCCCGAGCGGTTCACCGGGCTCGGCACAATTCCGTTGCAGGCGCCGGAACTGGCGATCGCCGAGTTGGAGCGGCTGCACAAGTCGCTGGGCATGCGCGGCATCGAGATCATGACGCACGTTGCCGGCGAGGACCTGGCGGCCGGGCGATTTCGGAAAGTGTTCGCGCGGATCGAGGAACTCGGGCTGCTGGTGTTCCTGCACCCGGACGGCTTCACCGAGGCGCGGCGGTTCCACGAGCACTATTTTGCCAACGTGATCGGCAACCCGCTCGATACGACGGTGGCGCTGCATCACCTGATCTTCGGCGGCGTGCTGGAGGACTTTCCCGGCCTGAAACTGGTGGCGGCGCATGGTGGGGGCTACCTGCCGGCCTATGCGGGGCGCATCGACCACGCGGCGGCGGCGCGACCGGATACCGGGGAAAAACTGAAGGAGATGCCGGGAACCTATCTGCGCCGGCTGTATTTCGATTCGCTGGTGTACACGCATTCCCAGCTTGAATTCCTGGTGGCGCAGTATGGCGCCGACCACATCCTGGTGGGCACCGACTATCCGGCGGACATGGGTGAGATCGACCCGATCGGCTTCATCGAGGGCGCGCCCGGGCTGGACGACGCGACCCGGCGGGCGATCCTGGGCGGCAACGCCGCGCGGCTGCTGGGAATCGAGACGTAGTGCGCCTCTCCCGCCGGCGCGGGAGCGGTGCAATGCGGTGTGATGACGGGTGCGCGCCTTAACCCTCGGTTAACCCATCCCGGCGCACATTGCCTGCATGTGATTCGCGCCAGGACGGCGCCGCCGCAATGGGCCGTTCTGCCATGCCGAACGATCTCAACGTCAAACCCGTCGGCCCGGTGCTCGGTGCGAGTGAAAACCCTGCCGGGCCGAAGCCTGAGATGTTCACGCCGCTGGCGCAGGCTCCTCCTGCGGCGCCGACGCCGGTGCTTGTCGCCAATCCGACACTGCGGTTCGACGTGGCGTCGGGCCTGGTGGTGATCGAGTTCCACGACCAGGCCGGCGCCATCACCACCTCGGTCCCGACCCTGCGTCAGCTTGAAGCCTATCGGGTATGGAGCCCACCGGCGCGGGGCCAGGATGCGCCGGCGGCGGGCGTTCATGTTTCGGCAACCCGCAAAGTATAGCCTGTCCGGACCACAGCCGGATCAAGCCCGATGTCCTTGTCGCGCCTGTTGTTGGCCGACCGCGTGAAGGGCGCGCAGGACAGCTTCCTGCTGCCGCTGCTGCCCGCCCTGCGGCGGCATTACGACGTGCGCTTCGTCTCCAGCCCGCCCGGGCCGGCGCTCGCGCAGGCGATCGCCGGCGCCGACCTGGTCTGGCTGGAGTGGTGCTGGGACCATGCCGTGTGGGCGACCACATCAGGCGCACTGGCCGGCCGGCCCTGCGTTCTGCGTCTGCATTCGATCGAGGCGCTGCAAACCGATTTTCCCGCGCGCATCGACTGGACGCAGGTGCATCGGCTGATCCTGGTCGGCGGCGACATCGCCGACCTGCTGACCGCCCGGTTCCCGGCGATCGCCACCACGGTGCCGATCGTGCGCATCGCCAACGGCATCGACCTCGCACGGTTCGCGCCGGGCGCGCCCGATCGGTTCCGCATCGGCTGGGTCGGCCACGTGGAGCCGAAGAAGAACCCGATGCTGCTGCTGCAGATCGCCCACCGCCTGCGGCAACTGGACCCGCGCTACACGTTCCACGCCGCCGGCGCCTTCACCGACCTGCGCACGCTGCGCTACCTGCAGCAGCAGATTCCCGCATTGGACCTGGGCGACACCGTGCGGTTCGACGGCCCGGTCGCCGACATGCCCGCCTGGTATGCCGACAAGGGCGTGTTGCTCTCGACCAGCCTGTACGAAAGCTTCGGCATGGCAATCGGCGAGGCGATGGCGGTCGGCGCGTTCCCGGTGGTACACCGCTTCCCCGGCGCCGACCTGCTGTGGCCGGCGGAGTGTCTGTTCGCGGCGATCGACGATGCGGTGGCGTTGATCCGCTCGGCGCGCCCCGGGCTGTTTCGCGACTGGGTGGCGGACCGCTACGGCCTGGAGCAGCAGGAAGCGGCGGTACTGGGGCTGTTGCGGGAGGTCGCGAGCGGTGGATGAACGCCGGCCGCACCGACCCACCGGAACAAGGCGGCGGCCATGACTTCGCGCGGAGGGCAGGCACGAACCGTCACCTCGATCGCCGCCACCAAAATGAGTTCCACCCCGTGAGCGCGGCGCGGCGCGGGACAGGAACCGTACTTCTCCTGCTCCTGCTCTTCGCCGTCGCGGCGCGCGCGGAGCCGCCGCCGAAGCGCCTCCACGTCCTGCAACGCGGCATCAGCATCACCGGCTGGTTCCGCTTCCCGGCCAGCGCCGATCCCGCGGCACTGCGCTCCTACCTGAGCGACCAGGCCATCGCCGGCCTCCGCCGCGCCGGCTTCAGCTTCGTCCGCCTGCCGGTGCAGCCTGGGTTTCTGCGCGCCGCTCCAGAACGCCTGAAACTGCTGATCGGGGCCATCCGCCGCCTGCAACGCGCCGGGCTCGCGGTCGTTGTTGACGCCCAGCCCGCCACCTGGCACCTCGAAACCAGCGCCCTGAACCGCACGGAGCTGCGCGGCTTCTGGCAGACCCTGGCCCCCGCGCTGCGGAGGCTCGACCCGCGCCTGACCTTTCCCGAATTGCTCAACGAACCTGTGTTCCCCGGCGCGCCGGAGCGATGGCAGACGCTGCAGGACCAGCTTCTGCACTCGGTCCGCCGCATCCTGCCGCAACAGACGGTGATTCTCACGGGCAACGATTGGGGCAGCATCGCCGGTCTTGCGGCGTTGCGGCCGGTGGCGGACGGCGACGTGGTTTACAGCTTCCACTTCTACGAGCCTGCGGAGCTCACGTCGCTGGCCGCCTATCGCCCGGGCCTGGACCGCCGCGCCCTCGCTCGCCTCCCGTTTCCCATGCATCAGGCTGCCTGTGCGTCGCTCGCCGCGGGCACGGACCCGGAGACCAGCGGGCTGATTCGCTACTACTGCGCGCTGCACTGGGACGCCACCCGGGTCGCCGAACGCATCGCCATCGCCGCCGGCTGGGGCCGGCGCAACCACGCGGCCGTATTGCTTGGCGAGTTTGGCGCCTCCGCATTGCTCAGACCCGCCGCCCGCATTGCCTGGCTGCGCGCGGTGCGCGAGGCCTGCGCGGCGAACGGCATCGGCTGGGCGCTCTGGGGCTACGACGACGTCATGGGATTCGACCTCCCGCGCCCGCCCGGGCAGAACCCGGCGCTGGACCCTGGCGTGCTGCGCGCACTCGGCCTGCACACGTCAATGTGATCGTCACCCGGACTGCCAACGCCGATATCCCCGGGACGGCCGCCGGAGAAGCTGCCCCACCATGCCGGGTCTCGCTCCCGTCGGCTGGAGCGCGCCGCACAAGCTGGCCGTCGTGAATGGCGCGATCGTCAACCGTCGCGCGGGACCAGATGATCTCGACCCGCTGACGCGGGCCGTCCTGGCGCGGCACGGGGCAACGTCGGCGCCGGCAGCGTGACAACAGCGTGACAGACAAGATCGGCAGTGGCGCAGTCCGGCCGTAGCGGGCGCCAAAAGGTTGAAAATCCATTTCGTTGCGTGCATAAAGAAAAATGCCCCCGGGAAGACCCGGGGGCAAGTATACAGGGAGGCTTCACGTCTGGGAGACGCAGGGACCAAAGGCCCCTTTCCGGCCACATCGACCGGAACACTGGCGACACAGCCGCCGTATTCAGTGGTTGGACTTTAACGTCGGCTGCTAAGCCGTTCCATCCCCAAATCCCGGACGCGGCCATGTCCCATACGCATGCCCCACTTGGGTGGAACAGCCAAAAACCTGACGCAAGCCGGGGCAAGGCCGGACGGCAAAGGCTTTGCGGATGGCATTACGCCCCTCCCGTTGAAGCCGCGGAGCCGGCTTTCGCGCGTTGGACGGACGAGCCAATGTGTCGGGCGATTGGATAAGGCGCCCCTCCCGCAAATCCATGCCTGCACGGGAGGAGAGAGCAATCCTCGGCCAGCATGCGTCTCCGGCGCTCAGTGGAGCTCGGCCAGCCGCGCCAGCAGGAAGTCACGGAACACCGCGACCCGTTTGGAATTCCGCAATTCTTCGGGATAGACGAAAAACACGTCCACCTTCGGCGATTTCAGGTCGGGCAGGACGCGCACCAGGTCCTGGACTTCCGGCGTCAGGAAATCCGGCAATGCGCCGATGCCCAGGCCGGACCGGATCGACAGCAGGACCGCCTGGGTGCTGTTCACCTCCAGCAAGGCCCGGCGCGGATTGCCGGGCCGGCGGCCGACCTCGGCCAGCCAGTTGATGTCGCTCACCGGCGGGCGATAGTCGCCGAACAGCACCAGCTTGTGCGCGTCCAAATCCTCCGCCCGCTGGGGCACCCCGTGCCGCTTCAGGTAGTCGGGCGAGGCGTACAAGTGCCACTCGATGGTCATCAGGTGGCGCTGCACCAGGTCGGGCTGCTTCGGCGGGTGCATGCGGATCGCCACGTCGGCCTCGCGCATCGCCAGGTCGAGGTCCGAATCGTCCAGCAGCAGCGAGATGGACACTTCAGGATAGGCTTCCAGGAAGGCTTGCAGCCGCGGCGCCAGCCAGGACGAGCCGAACCCGACGGTGGTCGTGACCTTCAGCCGGCCGGCCGGCTTCTCGCGGCTTTCGGTCAGAAGGGCCTCGGTCATCGCCAGCTTGGCGAACACCTCCCGCACGGTGCGGTTCAGCGCCTCCCCCTGCTCCGTCAGGATCAGGCCGCGCGCGTGGCGGTGGAACAGCGGCACCTGCAGCGCCTCCTCCAGCGCGGAGATTTGCCGGGACACCGCGGACTGGCTCAGGCTCAGCGTGTCCCCGGCATGGGTGAAGCTGCCGGCCTCGGCCACCGCGTGGAACACCCGCAGCTTGTCCCAATCCATCCCCTCTGCCTCTCCCATCGGGCCGGGGTTGGCCCCGGCGCCGCCGAATCCCTTCGCCGGCCGCCCTCGGCCGGGCGACCGCACACACCGATGCTAGACGATCCGGTGCGAGTCTGGCGGGCTAAATCGTGCCATTTGCCAAATCGCCCGCTAGTCCGCCACCAGCGAAGCCTGATCCCGGGCGCCTGACCGGGGGGTGCCCGGCGCGCGAGCGTCCGGCCCGGGAGCCTGGCCGCGACTTTGCCCCGTGTCCGGGTTTGCGCCAGCCACCACCGCCACGTCCCCGGCCAGGAACTTCTCTGCTTCCAGCGCCGCCATGCAGCCGGTGCCGGCGGCGGTCACCGCCTGACGAAACACCTTGTCCTGAACGTCCCCGGCGGCAAACACGCCGGGCCGCGAGGTCCGGGTGCTGCCTGGCACGGTTGCCACGTAGCCCTCGGCGTCCATCGCCACATGGCCGGCGAAAATCGCGGTGTTGGGCGTATGGCCGATGGCGACGAACACGCCGTCCACCGGCAGCACCGAGGACGTGCCGGTGTTCACGTCGCGCAGGCGCACGCCTTCGACCACCTCCGGTGTCCCGCCGCCGACGATTTCCTCGACCACGCTGTCCCACACCACGGCGATCTTCGGGTTCGCGAACAGCCGCGCCTGCAGGATTTTCTCCGCCCGCAGTGCACCGCGCCGGTGGATCAGCGTGACTCGGTCGGCGTGGTGCGTCAGGTATAGCGCTTCTTCCGCCGCGGTGTTGCCGCCGCCCACCACCGCCACGCGCTTGCCGCGATAGAAGAACCCATCGCAGGTGGCGCAGGCGGAAACGCCGCGGCCTTGCAGGCGTTGCTCCGAGTCGAGGCCGAGCCAGCGGGCCTGCGCGCCGGTGGCCAGGATCACCGCATCCGCCACATAAGTGTCGCCCGAATCGCCCAGGCAGCGGAACGGCCGGGCGGAGAAATCCACCGTGACGATCACGTCCGGCACGATGCGCGTGCCGACATTCCCGGCCTGCGCGGCCATCTGCTCCATCAGCCAAGGCCCCTGGATCACCTCGGCGAAGCCAGGGTAGTTCTCGACATCGGTGGTGATGGTGAGCTGCCCGCCCGGCTCCAGCCCGGCGACCAGAAGCGGTTGCAGACCAGCGCGGGCGGCATAGATCGCCGCGGTGTAGCCAGCCGGACCGGCGCCGATGATCAGCACGCGACCGTAATGCGTCTCAGGCATGGGTACTCATCCAGGTCTGCAAGGCGCGACGATAACCTGCTCCGCCCCAGGCAGGCAAAGCCTCGCCGCACCGGCCGCGGGGACAAACTTTTGCCCTCGGGCTGTTGCCTATATGCGACACCTGATTGTGGCATGCAAGCCATACCGACTTGTGCGATCTCGCGAACTTGACCGGTGCTCGCCACACAAGCTAATCGAAGGCGTTCGCGGAACGGATTACCGTCCTGCGCGCCGCGACGTGCCTACCACCCCGCTTGCACCCTCTTCCAGGGACGAAACCTGATGAACATCAAAATGCTCGGCGCCTTTGCCGCCGTCGCCCTGCTGGCGGCGTGCGCGCAACAGACGAAGACCGCCCAGACTGGCACCGGTGCGGCCGTGACCTCCGGTCCGGCCCCCGGCAGCGAGGAGGACCTTGTTGCCAATGTCGGCGACCGGGTGTTCTACGACTTCAACAAGTCGAACCTGAAGCCGGACGCGCGCGCCACGCTCGACCGGCAGAGCGGATGGCTGGCGAAATACCCCAAGGTGGACGTGCAGGTCGCCGGCAACTGCGACGACCGCGGCACCGAGGAGTATAACCTCGCACTTGGCCAGCGCCGGGCGAACGCCGCGGCCGACTACCTGAAGGCCAAGGGCGTTGCCGGGTCGCGGATCACCACGATCAGCTACGGCAAGGACCGCCCGACCGCGACCGGCGACAACGAGCAGGCCTGGGCGCAGAACCGCAACGCGATCACTTCGGTGAAGTGACGTCTCGGGTCGATCGCCCGGAGGCAGTTCCCCGGGTCGAACCGCCGGATCGGCTCCGGCAGCGACGGACCACCGAGGGCGCGCAAGCGGGTCAAAAACCCGAGAGCATGCCTCCGGACTTCAGAGAAGCCGGACTTCCTGTCATGCTGGAACCGGCGGCCCCAGGCCGCCGGTTTGGCATTTCTGCGGCCTGCGCCGCAGGCCGCACATGAGGGAGACGTGCATGCGTTTGCTGCCGATCTGGACCCTGGCGATCCGGACCCTGGCCCTGGGCGCCTGGTTGCTGACGGCATGGCCGGCCGTGGCGCAGATGACCCGCGAAGACATCGCGCTACGTGACCAGGTCTATGAGTTGCAGCAGCAGGTGCAGGCGCTGCGGCAGCAGATGGCGGCCCAGGGCGGGGGTGGCGGCGGGTCCTATCTCGGCCAGTCGGGCAACCAGGCGTCGCGGAGCGGCGGCAACGACATCGTTGCCCAGTTGCTGGCCCGGGTGCAGACGCTGGAGGACGAGGTGCGCACACTGCGCGGCCGGGTGGACGAAACGCAGAACGCTCTGCAAAAGCAAGGCGCGGATCTCGGCAAACGCATCGACGATCTGGCGTTTCAGGTGCAGAACCCGGGTGCGGCCGGCGGTGCGCCCGCCGAAGCAGCGCCGCCGGCCGCACCTGGCGCGCCCACCGGGCTGCCCCAAGAGGCGGCGCCAGGATCGCCGGTGCCGCTGCAATCCGACCAGACGCTCAGCCCGCCGCCGAGCACGCTCGGCTACACCCGGGCGCCGGCGCAACCGGTGCAGCCGCCGCCGGCGCCGGTTCGGCGCACCCCGGAACTGGCCATGCAGGAGGGTAACGCTGCACTGGCGCGGCGCGACTACCCGGCCGCCGAAGCCGCGGCGCGCGACGTGCTGAACAACTACCGAACCTCGCCAAGGGCGTATGACGCGCAGTTCCTGATGGCACAGGCGCTGGCCGGCGAGCGGCAGTTCTCGCAGGCGGCGATCGCTTACGATGATACCTACAACCGCAACCGGAAGGGCGCCCGCGCGCCGGAGGCGCTGGTCGGCCTGGCTAACGCGCTGACCGCGATCAACGAGAAACGCGCCGCCTGCGACACGCTGGCCAAGCTGCACGCCGAGTTTCCGCGGGAGCGGCCGGCGGTGCGCGCAGCCGCCGCGTCCGTGCAGCAACGCGCCGGATGCCGGTGAGCGAATAATGCTCCCCACAAAGTGGGAGGCGCCGATTTCGCGTCAGTGCCGAGGGTGAGGGTGCCGCGAAGCGACCCGATCAGCCTCGCCTGCCGCTACCCGAGTGCTCCGGCGCGCAGCGCAGGAGAGGTTTCCAGTTCCTCCAGACAGATCCGCAACCCGCGATCGCGCAGCTTGTCCCGCCGCAGCACGACCGCCAGGCAACGCGCGCCGGCGGGGTGCAGCGGGCGCATTGCCATGCCCCGAGGCATTCCCGCACCGGCCGCCGCCAGGGCGGAGCGCGGCAGGATCGTCGCGCCGAGGCCGCTCTCCGCGAGCACCTTGATCGCCTCGACGCTGCCCAGCTCCATGATCGGCCGCGGCGCCAGCCCGGCGCGGCGGAACCAGGCATCGACCAGGCCGCGCGTCGCGCCGCCGCTCTCGTAGAGGATCAGCGGCAGCGCGGCGAGCTGCGCGGGGCGCAGGAAGGGCGCATCCGGCAGCATCGCCTCCGGCGCGTACGCGACCAGCGGCTCGACCATCAGCCGGCGCGTCTCGAGCGACCGGTCCAGCCGGCCCGCCAGCGTCACCAGCGCGAGGTCCAGCCCGCCGTCCGACACACGCCGCAGCATCTCGGACGTATCGCCGGTGGCGATGATGATCTCCAGCCCGGGCATGCGCTGTTTCATGCGCGCCAGCACCGGCGGCAGCAGATGGATGCAGGCGGTGCCGCCGGTGCCCAGGCGCACGCGTCCGACCTCGCCGTCCCAAAACGTGGCGGCAACGGCCAGCAGGTCGTCCACCGCCGCCTGCACGCGGCGTGCCTGCGCCAGCACGGCCTCGCCGACCGCGGTCGGCCGCGCCACCCCGGCGCCGCGCTGCAGCAGCCTTGTCGCCAGCGCGCGTTCCAGCTCCTTCACCTGCTGGCTCGCCGCCGGCTGGGTGATGTGCAGCGACCGTGCCGCCGCCGACAGGCTGCCGGTATCCACCGTGGCGACGAAACTGCGCAACTGGCGGAGGGTCGGGGCGCGCATAGACCAAACTTATGCTGATACGGCGCATTGCAAAAATATTCTTTGGACTGCGCCGCAACGGTGCCAGCCTGCCTGTCATGGAGATGCAACAATGACCGGTTCGGCCGATTCCGTCGCGCGCCGCCCGGCGGCCTGCGCCGGCAGGGATACGGTGGGAGCGATCCACGCCCACCACGTCCCGCACCGCCGCGCCCGGTGCGGCATAATGCAGGTCCGGCTCGGCGGCGTGCCGCCGCACCGCTGCCAGGGTGCCGGACGCGGCGCTCCGCCGGGTCGTGCCGATGGGTGAGGCAGCGCCCGCTTCGGGCCGCCGCCGGGTCGTCGGTGTGCTGGGCATCGGCCAGGTGCTGGTGTGGGGCTCGTCCTATTACCTGCCGGCGGTGCTGGCGAAGCCGACCGCCGACGCAACCGGCTGGCCGCTCTCCTGGGTGATCGGCGCGCTGTCGCTCGGCCTGCTGGTGTCCGGCCTGGTGTCGCCCAAGGTCGGCAGCCTGATCGAGCGGCACGGCGGCCGTCCGGTGCTGATGGCGAGCGCGGTGCTGATGGCGATCGGCTTGCTCACCCTGGCCGTCGCGCCGAACCTGCCGGTGTTCACCCTTGGCTGGCTGGTGATCGGCACCGCGATGGGGGCGGGGCTATATGACCCGGCCTTCGCCACCATCGGCCGGCTCTACGGCAGGGCGGCACGCGCCGTCATCACCTCGCTGACGCTGATCGGCGGCTTCGCCAGCACGGTGTGCTGGCCGCTCAGCGCGCTGCTGCTGGAGCATCTGGGTTGGCGCGGCACCTGCGTCGCCTACGCCGCGGTGAACCTGCTCGTGGTGCTGCCGCTGTACCGCTTCGGGCTGCCGGCCGAGGCGCGCCACGTCGCCGCGCCGCGTCCCCCGCGCGATGCGACGGCCGCCGCCGCCGCGCCGCCGCCCCGTGGCGCGCTGCACCACCTTGTATTCGCCTTGGTGGCCCTGAGCATGACGCTGTCCTCCATCATCGCCGCCGTGATGTCGGTCCAATTTTTGAGCATCCTGGAACAGCGCGGCGTGGCGCTGGCCACGGCGGTCGCGCTCGGCGCGATCATCGGGCCGTGCCAGGTCGGCGCCCGGCTGATCGACCTGCTGGCCGGGCAACGCACCCATCCGGTGTGGGAGGGGATCCTGTCGGCGGTGTTCGTGGTGCTGGGCCTGGGCCTGCTGCTGGCACGCCACGACGCGGTAATCCCGGCGCTGGTGCTGTATGGTGGCGGGATCGGCCTGCGATCGATCGTGCGTGGCACCTTGCCGCTGGCGTTGTTCGGGCCGGTCGGCTACCCCAGCCTGATCGGCCGGCTCGCCTTCCCCATGTTGCTCGGCCAGGCGGCGGGACCATCCGCCGGCGCGCTGCTGCTGGTGCGGTTCGGCGGGCGCGGGGTGCTGGTCGCATTGCTCTGGATGGCGATCGCCACGCTGGCGGTCAGCGCGATGCTGGTGCCGTTCGCGCGTCCGAGCGCGGGGCGGCTCGTGCGGGGCGCCGGCGGGTAACCGGCTGACGCAGAGTTTTGCAGACTCCCATGCGAGCGGCGATCGACCATCTGACCAAACCGAGAGACAGGGTGGCGAGATTCCCAGGCCGATCCCAGAGTACGACGCCGGCTCCGGCGGAGTTCACTGCGGCAGTCCTCCGTGCCGACCTGGACTGCCTCCGAGCCGCGATCTCGGCCGGGCGCGCCGCTGCTCCGTCGCGCCGGGCTTGAAACGAGGTTCCGGGTTGGTTACTGGCCTACAATTGATCCCGGGTTTCTTTGCTTTGTTGGTCGGCGTTAGCCTTCGACTTGACCTCACGGTCCAGAATCGCCTTCTCGCAGGTGTCGTAGAACGTCCAAAAATCAGTTACCTTGGCGACGTTCAGCCGCGCCGTCATGGTCGCGGCGAAGAGACCGGCGATCAGCCTGTCAGTATCGTCCATCTGCCTGATTCTCCTTTGCTTGCCGCCGCGCATGGCAAAGGCTGTCATGGCTGGCCGGAGGGCGTCGATCAACGAAACGTGGCGCGATCAGGGCAGGTGCGGCGACAGATGACGCGAACGCAGGCCGACGTTTGGTGTCCTTGTGAGGCTCTTGGCGAGAGTCTGACTCAGAATGACCGCGCCAAACTCATAAGCCTCCTCCATCGATCGATATGACTCGGAGGACCGCTGTATTACGCCTTGCGCCTGGTTGTCGCGAACGATTTCCCAAAAGTAGCCCTTGCGGGTTCCGGTTGGCGATCTGGCTTTCACAATCAGCCGGTGAGGAGGTTGATAATTGAAGCCGGATACGGGATTGTCCAATGTCATGCGCTCAACATGGTGACGTTTCGTGCGCGAACAACAGTCGCCATGCATGGGAGCGGTTTTTCCTGGGTTTCGATCCTACAGCCAACGTTCACACCTGCGTCGCGATCGGCTGACGTCGCCGCCCACCGGTCGCCAGGGTCCATGACGTGCGGAAATGCGCCGCGGCCTCTTCGCGTCGAACGTCATGCCGGCGGCGGGTCAGGGGGAAGTCCGGGGCCAGACGACCGCGAGAAGCATCACGCCGGGCCACTGGAGGTCCGGGCGGGAATCGAACCCACATTCGCGGATTTGCAGTCCGCTGCATCACCACTCTGCCACCGGACCCCGTAGACGCGAGTCGCCGATATATCGGGCGCCGCGAGCCTGCCGGTCAAGCCCGGTTCAGCGGTCAGTGGGCAGTGGTCAGTGGTCGGTGGTCGGTGTAGAAGCGTCCCGACCACCGACCACTGAAAACCGACCCCCTGAACCATGCCAGACGACCCGTTCGCCGAAGCGCGCAACCGGATGGTGGACAGCCAGATCCGGCCCAACCGCGTCACCGACCCGCGCATCACCGGCGCCATGCGTCGCCTGCCGCGCGAGCGCTTCCTGCCGGCAGGCCTGGCGTCGCTCGCCTACGCCGACCAGGACGTGAAGCTGGGCAACGGCCGCGTGCTGCCGCAGCCGATGACGATCGCCCGGCTGGTGCAGCTTGCCGCGCCGGTGCAGGGTGAGCGGGCGCTGGTGGTGGCCGCCGGCGCCGGCTATGGGGCCGCGCTGCTGGCTGCCTGCGGCGCGCGCGTCACCGCGCTGGAGGAGGACCCGGCGCTGTTGGCGACGGCCCGGCATGCGCTCATTGGCGTGGCCCCGGAGGTCAGCGTGGTATCCGGGGCGCTCTCTGCCGGATGGCCTGCCGGCGCGCCATACGACGTGATCCTGATCGAGGGCGCTGTGCAGGCGATTCCGCCTGCGCTGGCGCAGCAGTTGCGCAACAATGGCGGGCGTCTGGTCGCGGTGGTCTGCGGCGACGGCCGGACCAGCCAGGCGGTCCTGGCGGAGGCGACCGGCGCCGGGTTGCGAGCACAGCCGATGTTCGACTGCGCTACGCCTCTCCTGCCGTCGCTGGTGCCGGTGCCGGCCTTCGCTTTCTGATCTGGCTTTTTCGCCTTTGTATTCTGCGCGGTAACGCGGCATCCTGCGCCCGGCACTTGGCGCGCGCCGGGACGCTGTGGCAGATGGGGCATGGGCGCATCGCACTGCCTGGGAATGAGGTTGCGCATGATTTCGCGTCACGCACTGGTTTTCGGCATCGGCGTCGCTCTGGCGGGTTCCGCGGCGGCGCAGCCCGCCGGCCACCGCACCACGCCACCGCCTGGGAAGCCCGCATCCGCCCGGTCCGGCGGGCCGGGGTCCGGTGGGCCGCGCACCCTGACCGGGGCGCTGGCCGCCACCTACGCCAACCAGCCGGCGTTGCAGGCCGAGCGCGCCAAGTTGCGCGCCACCGATGAAAACCTGCCGACGGCGCTGGCCGGCTGGCGTCCCACGGTCGTGCTGGCGGGCACCGCCGGGTACGGCGACGGCGTGAGCCGCAGCTACAACGTTCTGATCCCTGGCTGGCAGAAGCTGCCGACCGAGCGCGACATCGCCACGGCGCAGGCGACCGTGACACAGCCGATCTATAACGGCGGGCGCACCCAGGCGAACGTGAACCGGGCGAAGGACCAGGTCATGGCCGAGCGCGCCTCCCTGATCGCGCAGGAGCAGACCAGCTTCACCAACACGGTCAACGCCTATGTTGGGGTGATCCAGGCGCAGGACCTGTTGGCGCTCAACATCAACAACGAGCAGGTGCTGGCCAAGCAGCTCCAGGCGACCAACGACCGGTTCCGGGTGGGTGAGATCACCCGCACCGACGTGGCGCAGGCCGAGGCGGCGCTGGCCGGTGCCACTGCCCAGCGGCAGACCGCCGAAGGCAACCTGGCCACCGCGCGCGCCACATTCGTACAGATCGTGGGTTACGATCCCCCGAGGAACCTGATCGAGCCGCAGCCGCTGGCGCTGCCGGTGCGTGCCGAGCATGAGGCCACTGTCATGGCCTCCACCAACAACCCGAACGTCGTTGCCGCGCAATTCAACGACTCCGCGGCGAAGGATGCGGTGGACGTCGCGTTCTCCCAGCTCATGCCGCAGGTGAGCCTGCAAGGGCAGACGTTCGACCAGGAAAACTCCGGCGGCCGCAGCAACGAAGGGACCGGCTACCAGGTCGTGGCGCAGGTGTCCGTCCCGCTCTACCAGGGTGGGGCGGAATACTCCGCGGTGCGCCAGGCGAAGCAGTCGGAGCAGCAGACGGCGCGGCTCGTGGCCGATGCGCAACGGACGGCGGTGCAAGCGGCGGTGCAGTCCTGGGAGACGCTGGCGGCGGCGACCTCCGCGGCTGCCAGCACGCGCTCGCAGATCCGTGCCGACGAGGTGGCGCTGGAGGGGGTGGAACGCGAGGCGATCGTCGGTTCGCGCACCACCCTGGATGTGCTGAACGCGCAGCAGGCGCTGCTGAACTCGCGGGTGACCCTGGTGCAGAACCTGGCCCAGCTCGTCACGGCATCTTACCAGGTCGCCGCGGCGATCGGCCGCCTGACCGCGCGCGACCTGCGCCTGCCGGTGCCGCTCTATGACGACACGGCCTATTACAATGCGGTGAAGAACAAGTGGTTCGGCCTGGGCGACTATGCCACCGGCCAGCCGGGCCGATAACGGCCGGCCAATGGGATCGCCATGAGCGCATCGCAGACACCGTCGCCGGGGACCAGCGGGGCTGGTTCGGCCAACGATCCCTCGATGGAGGACATCCTCGCCTCGATCAGGCGGATCCTGAGCGAGGAGGAGCCGGCAACCGCTGCCGCCGCGCCGGTCACTGCCGCGGCGCAGGACGAAAAGCCGGACGACGTGCTGGTGCTGGACCCGTCGATGCTGGTGCGGGAGGAGGCTCCGCCGCCACCGCTGGCAGCCGAGCCACCGCCGGCAGCCGAGCCGCCGCCGCCGGCACCGCCGCCGACGCCAAGGGCACCAGTGGCGCCGGTGGAGATCATGCCCCCGCTCGCGCTGTTGGCCCCGGAGGCGGAAGCCGCGGCGTCGACGTCGGTCGGCAGCCTGGTGCGCACGCTGGCGAACGAGCGCACGTTGCAGGTCCACCGCGACGGTCCCACCCTCGAGGACATCGTGCGCGAGGAACTGCGGCCGTTGCTGAAACAGTGGCTGGACGCCAACCTGCCGGATCTGGTCGAGCGCCTGGTGCGCGCGGAGATCGAGCGCGTCGTCCGCCGGGCGGTTCCCTAACCCCCCCTGTAAAGGCCGGCATCCCCCTGCGCGGGGTTGGAAGGGCGGTCGCGCCTGACCTATGTGTAGGCCGCAGGAGACCGCCATGCTGGAAAAGACCTACGTCCCGTCCGAGATCGAGCCTCGCCTGTATGACGGCTGGGAGAAGTCCGGCGCGTTCGCCTGCGACCCTGCGTCGTCCGCGCTGCCGTTTACCATCATGATCCCGCCGCCCAATGTCACCGGCAGCCTGCACATGGGGCATGCTCTGACGTTCACCGTGCAGGACACGCTGATCCGCTGGCGGCGCATGCAGGGGCGCGACGTACTGTGGCAGCCGGGCACCGACCACGCGGGGATCGCCACACAGATGGTGGTGGAGCGGCTGCTGGCGGAACAGGGGAACGTCGATCGCCGAGGGATGGGGCGGGATGCGTTCATCGAGCGCGTCTGGCAGTGGAAGGCCGAATCCGGCGGCACCATCACGCGGCAGTTGCGCCGGCTGGGTGCCTCGCTGGACTGGCCGCGCGAGCGCTTCACCATGGACGAGGGCCTGTCGCGTGCGGTGCGCGAAGTGTTCGTGACACTGTTTCGCCAGGGTCTGATCTACCGCGACCGGCGGCTGGTGAACTGGGACCCGAAGCTGCAGACGGCGATTTCCGACCTGGAAGTGGAGAACCAGGAGGTGAAGGGCTCGCTGTGGCACATCCGCTATCCGGTTGTCGACGCGCCGGGGCGGTTCATCACGGTGGCGACAACGCGGCCGGAGACCATGCTGGGCGACACCGCGGTGGCGGTGCATCCGGACGACGCGCGGTTTCGCGATCTGGTGGGGAAGTTCGCCATTCTGCCGTTGGTCGGGCGGCGTATTCCGATCGTGGCGGACGCATACTCCGATCCGGAGAAGGGCACCGGTGCGGTGAAGATCACCCCGGCGCACGATTTCAACGATTTCGAAGTGGGGCGGCGGCACGATTTGCCGATGCCGACGATCCTCGATCGCGAGGGGCGCGTGACGCTGGCCGAGATCAGGGACAGTCTCGCTGTTGTCGGCTATGGGGCGGGCACGCCGCTCATACGCCCGGGAATCGACCACGGCGAGAGCGAGAAGCCAAGTCAACACGAGATCGCAGATCCCGTATTTGTCGAGAGTCTTGACCGCACAGATCGCTTCCGTGCACGGGCGTTAATCGTTGCTAAGCTGACAGAAATCGGGCTGCTGGACAAGACAGAACAATACACGCACCAGGTGCCGCACGGCGACCGCGGCGGCGTGCCCATCGAGCCTCGGCTGACGACGCAGTGGTACGCGAACGCCGCAGTGCTGGCGAAGCCGGCGATCGAGGCGGTGGAATCCGGACGCACGCAGTTCGTGCCGAAGCAGTGGGAGAACACGTTCTTCGCCTGGATGCGCGACATCCAGCCGTGGTGCATCTCGCGGCAATTGTGGTGGGGGCACCGGATTCCGGCGTGGTATGGACCGGACCGGACGGTGTTCGTCGCGTATTCCGAGGCGGAAGCGCAGGCGGAAGCCCGGGAAAAATACGGGCATGACGAGCCGCTGGTGCAGGACGAGGACGTGCTGGACACCTGGTTCAGCTCCGGCCTTTGGCCGTTCTCCACCCTGGGCTGGCCGGATCGCACGCGCGAACTGGAACGTTACTACCCCGGTGACGTGCTGGTGACCGGGTTCGACATCATTTTCTTCTGGGTCGCCCGCATGATGATGCAAGGCATCCACTTCATGGGCGATGTGCCGTTCCGCACGGTGTACATCCACGGCCTGGTGCGCGACGAGCGCGGCCAGAAGATGTCGAAGTCGAAGGGCAACGTCATCGATCCGCTGGAGCTGATCGACCGTTTCGGTGCCGACGCGCTGCGCTTCACCATCTGTGCGCTGACTGGTCCCGGGCGCGACGTGAAGCTGGGCGCGTCGCGCGTGCAGGACTATCGCAGCTTCGTCACCAAGCTGTGGAACGCTGCGCGGTTCTGCGAAATGCATGGCATCCGGCCGGATGCTTCTTTCGCGCCTGCGCAGGCGACGCTGCCGCTGACGCGCTGGATCCTGGATGCGGCGAACCGCACGATCGAGGAAGCGGATGCCGCGCTGGAAGCGTATCGCTTCGACGAGTACGCCGCCACCTGCTACCGTTTTACTTGGGGTACGTTCTGCGACTGGTTCCTGGAGCTGGCCAAGCCGGTACTAGAGGGTGATCTGCCCGGCGCCGCGGAACTGCGCGCTGTGACGGCGTACGTGCTGGGCGTTCTGCTGCGGCTGCTGCATCCGGCCATCCCGTTCGTCACCGAGGAGCTGTGGGATCATTTCGGCTACGGCGCACCGTGCAGCCTGATCCGCGCGGCATGGCCGGCGGCGGCTCCGGTGCCGGATGCCGCGGCGGCGCGCGAGGAACTCGACTGGGTGGTGCGGCTGGTCGGCGCGGTGCGGTCCGTGCGGATGGCGATGAACGTGCCGACCGGCGCGACGGTGCCGATCCTGCTGCGCGACGCGGCTCCGGAGACGCTGGCGCGGGCGGAACGGTGGATCGAGCCGATCCGGCGGCTGGCGCGCGGGTCGGAGGTGAAGGCGCTGGCGGGCGAAATGCCGAAGGGCGCGGCGCAGGCGGTGGTGGACGAGGCGACGGTGGTGCTGCCGCTGGCCGGCACGATCGATGTGGATACTGAATGCGCACGACTGACGCGCGAACGCGACAAGGCGGCAGGCGAAGCGGCGAAGCTGGCGAAGAAGCTGGAGAACGCCGATTTCGTAGCGCGTGCGCCCGAAGAAGTGGTGGCGGAGAACCGCGAACGGCTGGCGCGGTTCGAGGCGGAGGTAGCGCGACTGGGGGCGGCATTGCGCTGGATCGGGTAAGGCGGCGTTGGTGACTGCCGCGGATTCTCCAGACCATGCAAGCGCCGACAGAGCGCTCGACACCGTGCGAGGCAAACTGTCGGCTTACACGGCGTTGCTGTGGGATGCCCGCCAGGCGGCGCAGGCGACGCTGAAGGCAACATACTCCGACCGCCTCGCGTCCGCGGCTATAATTGCATCCATGCTTGAGCGTCCGGCGTCGGTAAAGGATGTCGATGAGCTGATCCGGCAAGAGGACCATTGCTTTCCGCGTGTAATGCTCGCGACAAACCAAGGCCGGGAAGCCCGATCGGCCTTCAACTCGCTCGCCCGTTCAGTAGGAGCTCTCGCAGACCTGGAATCCCCGCAAGGCATCCTCGCCTCAGGGCCGGAGGGCATCGTCGGCGAGCCGTTGTCGGCGGTAACCTTCGTAATGGACTACATGCAACTTGCCTTCGACGGGCCGTGCTTCACGGTGTTTTGCCCGTGTCTCGTCAGCACACCGAACCTCACGATTCGGTCCGGGGAGATCGGGTTTCGTGACCGCCTCTGCGATGCCATCGGGCGCCGGGGTACGTCCGTGCAGGAATATGAGACGAACATTGTCATCCGACTTGCAGATTTCCAGATCGAGTTCGACTTGACGGCCCCGAGGCCGACGTCACCGGAGTCATTGTTATTTCAGGATGAGGCTGGACGATTTCAGGTCTGGCCTTGAAGGTCGTGGTACTGCGAACCGATCGGATGGCGCTACTTTAGTACCCATTCACCGTGCTGCTTGATCTCCTCGTACATGGCGTCCGGTGCGAGATCGATGTCCCCGGCCAGGCAACTGCTCCGTGATCCACAAAGACCCGGGCGAACACCTCCGGATCCTTCAATGCGGCAAAAGCGCCAGTAAGGTGGGTTGGCTCGAACCGCACGGTACCCAGAGTTCCATCGGCAAACGTCACCGCGAGCCCGAGAGGCGGCCGTGGCTGCACAGCGATGACATCCCAATGCATGGCAATCTACTCCAGCGGTGCGATTGGCCGGGGTGGCTGCTTTGCCCGGCGGAGCTCCCAGTCAGCCATCAATTCTGCCCGATGTTGCGCCGCCCGGTCGAGCACCAGGGTGGGTGCCCGCGGCGGCAGGCGTCCTTCCACCACCTCAAGCGTGTCCAGCCGGACCACCGCCTTGAACGCGTTGCACTCGGCATGGAGGTGCGGTGGCGCATGATCGTCGAAGAACATACGGACCACTATGCCGAAGAGTTGGCTTATGACAGGCATTCATGCGGTTCCGCTGACTGACCCGCGGGGACATGCCGGAGCAGAAGAATTGACGTGCGGTTAAGTCCGGCAGCCTCCGCTGTCCCGCCCCCTGTCCCGCGCGCCCGGTTCACCCCATGTTGCGCGCAGCACCGCCGCGGAAGGACCCACCCCATGGCCGAACCTGCCAACCTGCTGCGTGGGGAAACCTCGCCCTACCTGCTGCAGCACGCCGACAACCCGGTGCATTGGCGGCCCTGGGGCGCCGCCGCGCTCGGCGAAGCGGCCGAGACGAACAAGCCGATCATGCTGTCGATCGGCTATGCCGCCTGCCACTGGTGCCATGTCATGGCGCACGAATCCTTCGAGGACCCCGACACCGCCGCGCTGATGAACGCGCTGTTCGTCAACATCAAGGTGGATCGCGAGGAACGCCCCGACATCGACCACCTCTACATGGCCGCGCTGCACGCGCTGGGCGAGCAGGGGGGATGGCCGCTGACGATGTTTCTGGCACCAGATGGGGCGCCGTTCTGGGGCGGCACGTATTTTCCGCCGGAACCGCGCTGGGGCCGACCGTCGTTTCGCCAGGTGCTGCAAGGCGTCGCCGCGGCGTATCGCGAAGGCGACAAGATGGTGGCGCAGAACACCGCCGCGCTGCGCCGCCACCTGCAATCGCAAGCGCGGGCGCAGAGCGGTGATCTTCCGGTGCCGGCGCAGCTCGATGCGGTGGCGAACGCCTATCTGCGGTTGAACGACGCGGAGCATGGTGGGCTGAAAGGCGCACCGAAATTTCCCAATCCGCCGATTTTCCGCTTCCTCTGGCAGAACGCGTTCCGCACCGGCGATCCGGCCGGGCAGGACGCGCTGCACCTGATGCTGCAGCGGATGTCGCAAGGCGGCATCTATGACCATCTCGGCGGCGGATTTTCCCGGTACTCTACAGACGCGATCTGGCTGGTGCCGCATTTCGAGAAGATGCTGTACGACAACGCGCAATTGCTCGAGCTGCTGGCGCTGGCGCACGCCCACCGTCCATCGCCGTTGTACGCCGCGCGCGCCGCCGAGACGGTGGCATGGATGACGCGCGACATGACCGCGGAACGGGTCGATGGCCGCGCCGCCTTCGCCGCATCGGAAGACGCCGACAGCGAAGGCGAGGAAGGAAAATTCTATGTCTGGACAGCGGCGGAAACCGACGCGCTGCTGGGTGCCGACGGGACCGCGTTCAAGCGCGCCTATGACGTGACGCCGGATGGCAACTGGGAAGGTCGTACGATCCTGCGCCGCGTCACGCCGGAAGGCTCGGCGGCGGAGGAAGCCGCACTCGCGCGCGCCCGCGGCGTGTTGTTCGCGGCGCGCGCGCAGCGTGTGCGTCCGGGACGCGACGACAAGGTGCTGGCAGACTGGAACGGCCTCGCCATTGCCGCGCTGGCACGCGCCGCCCTGGTGTTCGATCGTCCGGAGTGGCTGGCGCGCGCGGAGGAGACCTTCGATTTCGTGCTGGCACGGATGAGCGCGCCGGATGGGCGGGTGCAGCACGCCTGGCGTCTCGGGCGCGTCACCGCCGCCGGCCTGCTGGACGACCAGGCCGCCATGGCGCGCGCCGCGTTGGCGCTGTTCGAAGCGACCAGCGACGCGCAACGCCTGGCGCAGGCCGAAGGCCTGGTGCGCGGGGGAGAAGCGCATTTCGCCGACGGCCATGGCGGCTACTATACCACCGCCAGCGACGCCACTGACGTGCCGCTCGCGCGTCCGCGCACCGCGGCGGACAACGCCACGCCCGCCGGCGCCGGCATCATCGCTGAAGTGTACGCCCGGTTGTTCCACCTGACCGGCGACGCGGCGTGGCGCTCGCGCGCCGAGGCCACCTTGCGTGCCTTCACCGATCCCGAGCGCCTCGCCGGCATGCCAGGATTGCTGTCCGCCGCCGACATGCTGGAGCAGGCTGCCACCGTGGTGATCGCCGGCGATCCCGCCGATCCGCGCACCCAATCGCTGACCGTTACGGCCTTGCGGACGCCCGATCCGGCGGTGGTTGTATTGCGCGCTGCTCGGCCGGACGCGCTGCCCGCAGGCCACCCGGCGCACGGCAAAGGTCCGGTGGCCGGCAACCCCGCCGCGTATCTGTGCCGACGCAACGTGTGCGGCTTGCCGATCACCGATTCGGCGATTCTGGCGCGGCAACTCAACGCGCGATGATGCCTGGCCCGCGCGGACGGAGCGGCCGGGGCGCAGCGGCGCCGAGGGCGATCGGGAGGCTCCGCCGCACCCTCACCCGGCACTGCATGCCGATTTCTCTCGCGCGGCAGGAGAGGTGTACGGGGCTTCGCCGAGCAGCCAGGCGCGGAGCGCGGCCACTTGCGGCTTGCGTGGGCGTTGCGCGGTCAGCAACACCCAACTGCGCCGGCCGGCAAGGCGGGTGGCGAACGGGGCCACCAGACGGCCGGCGGCGATATCGGCCTCGATGAATCCGATCCGCCCCAGTGCAACGCCCCATCCCTGCGCCGCCGCCTCGCCGCTCAACGCGTAGCTGTCGAATTTGGGGCCGCGTTCAGCATCCACGCCGGTGACGCCGGCGGCGGCGAGCCAACGGCGCCAATCCTCCGGCGCGCTCAGCACGTGCAGCAGGGTTGCGCCGCGAAGCTGGCGCATGTCGGCCGGCCGGCCGGGCGGGAACAGCGCCGGGCTGCCGACCGGCAACAAATCCGCGCTCAGCAGCGGATCGGCGCGCAGGTCGGCGCCGGTTTCGGCCAGCCCTTCCGGGTCCAGATAGCGCACCGCCAGGTCGAGGTCCTCGCTCAGCAGGTCGAGCGTCCGGTACGCCGTGACCAGGTGCAGCTCCACCAAGGGATGACTGGCGGCGAAGCGGGGCAGGCGGGGGATCAGCCATTTCAGCGCGAAATCCGGTTGTACGCTGAGCGTGAGCAGGGAGGGACCGGTGCTGCCGGCGAGGTTGCGCAGGCCGGTGCCGATCCGCTCCAGCGCGTCGGAGACGGTGGGGGCCAGCAGCCGGGCCGCCACGGTCGGCACCACGGCGTTGTTGCGGCGGTTGAACAGGCGCTTACCGGTCCAGCCCTCCAGCAGCTTCACCTGGTGGCTGATCGCGGTGGCGGTGACGTTCAATTCCGCCGCGGCGCGGGCGAAACTGCCCAGGCGGACGGCGGCCTCGAAGGCGCGGCAGGCGTTCAGCGGGGGCAGTCGGGCAGCCATTGCGGCTTGGATGGTTCCTGTGGCCAAGTTATTTTGCGGCCAGGCCCCAAAATTTCCAAGGTCCGATTTCCCGACAACGCTGCTATGGATTGCCTCGCCGCGATCCCCCGCGCCCACCCAAGGGCTTGACGCGGAGCCCACCAAGGGAGAGGAAATCCATGTCCACGACCATCGCCCCGGCATCCGTTCGGGTCCGCCCGCTCAGCGATCACATCGGCGCCGATGTCGAGGGCGTCGATCTCGCCGCACTCGATGATGCCAGCTTCGCCGCGATCGAGCATGCCTGGTCCGATCGCCTGGTGCTGCGTTTCCGCGGCCAGCATCTCACCGACGTCGATCTGATGAATTTCAGCCGCCGGCTGGGCAAGCTCGACCGGGTGCCGATCCACGCCGCCGCGGTGGAGATGACCGAGGATCCGCGGCTGGCGATCGCGCCGGAAGCCACCGAGTATGTCAGCGTGATCTCCAACGTGAAGATCGGCGGCAAGGCGATCGGCGGTCTGGGCAACTACGAATCGCACTGGCACACCGACATGTCGTATAACGACGTGCCGCCGATGGCGAGCGCGCTGTATGCGATCGAAGTGCCGCCTGACGGCGGCGACACCTCGTTTGCCAACATGTATGCGGCGTATGCGGCGCTGAACCCGGCGACCCGCGAACGGATCGCCGGCCTCACCTGCATCCACGACGCCTCGCGCAACAGCGTGGGCGAGTTGCGGCGCGGCTTCGCCGACATCGCCGACCCGCGGCAGACCGTCGGTGCCCGCCACCCGCTTGTGCGGACGCATCCGGTGACCGGGCGCAAATGCCTGTTCCTCGGCCGCCGCCGCGGCGCCTACATCCCGGAACTGCCGCTGGAGGAGGGCGAGGCATTGCTCGACCGGCTTTGGGCGCAGGCGGCGCGGCCGGAATTCTGCTGGACCCAGGTCTGGCAGGCGGGCGACCTGATGCTGTGGGACAACCGCTGCGCGCTGCACCGGCGCGACGATTTCGACGACCGCCACCAGCGGATCATGCACCGCACGCAGATCGTCGGCGACAAGCCGTACTGATGCGCCGGCTCTCATGGTCGATGTCCAGTCCCGCCGGGTCATTGCGAGCGATGCGATACAATCTCCCGCGGGGATGACGGTTCCGGTCAAGCCACGCGAACTTCCTGGCGACGGTTGCGGCATAGTGTGGCGGGAATGGCGCTCTGGCCGCGGGGAGCAGGAGGCTCCGCGTCTCTCAAGGGCGACTATGCCGCAGTTGACGGATAGTCGGACCCGTGGTAGAACATTCTCCGTTGGACACGGGGAACCTCCCATGAGCGGCAGCCAGTTCACTCGGCAGATGACCATCCCGGAATGGGAGCGGCTTTTTCCGGACGATGACGCCTGCAAAGCGTATCTGGTGCGCCGCCGCTGGCCGAATGGCGTTCGGTGCCCCCGCTGCGGTTCCGACCGTGTCTATCCGCTCACCAATCGGCCGTTCCACTGGGAATGCCCGGACTGCCGGAAGGGCGGCGCTTACCGCTTCTCCGTCACGGTCGAGACCATCTTTGAGGATACCAAGATCGGCCTGCGCCAATGGTTCAAGGTCATCTACCTGATGCTGACCAGCAAGAAGGGCATCAGCAGCCTGCAAATCCAGCGGATCATGGGCTTCGGCAGCTACAAAACCGCACTCTATATGACGCACCGCATCCGGGCGGCGTTCTCTGATCCTGAGTTCCGCAAGCTGATGGGCATCGTTGAGATTGATGAGACCTACGTTGGGGGCAAGAACAAGAACCGGCACAAGGACAAGCGGACGCTCGGCACTGGCGGGGCCGGCAAGGTTGCTGTCATGGGTGCAATCGAGCGCGGCGGAAATGTGGTGGCCCGCGTCGTAGCGCACGTCGATACCGAAACTGCGGATAGGTTCGTCGCAGCGGCGGTTGCCGAAAAGGTCGATCTGGTCGCGACCGACGAAAGTGGCGTCTATCACCGCGTCAGCAAGCATCGCCCGCATCAGACCGTGAACCACAACCGGGGCGAATATGTCCGCGGCAACGTCCACACTCAGAACATTGACGGCTTCTGGTCCCTGCTGAAGCGCGGCATCATCGGCACATTCCACAACGTCTCTGCCAAGTACCTGCCGCTGTATGTCGCCGAGTTCGAGTGGCGCTTCAACAACCGGGGCAACGCCGACATCTTCGGCGAAGCGATAGCAAGATGCTGAGACGGGCAGACTGGCGCCCGGTCCAGCCGGGGCCGACGCCGCCAGCGAACGACAATTGGCCTGGGAGGCAGTTGGTTTTGCCATTCGATTCACCGGAGGCGCCCTAGCCGATGGCCGGTCTTCAGAGCCAACAAGACGGACGCCAGCCACGCCACCACAAGAGGCGCAACATCGTGGGATATCTGCCGGGTTGGGACTCCCTCGACGCAGTCACTAGATATCACAGTTGGGCTGAATTGGTCGGCATAGGCTTGTTGGCGTTGTTGGTGGTTGCCGAACTGTTGTCCTTTAGCTACGGCGGCAGGAAAGATGATTTGACCGAGCAGCAGGAAGAGACAGCAAAGCGCGCCCATGAGACGGAGATTGCAGCTCTTCATAAAGATACCGCCCGGTTAACGCTGGAAAGCGACGCGGCGCAGGCGCAGATCGCAACTGCCCAGAAGGATATGGAGCAAGCGAAGGAGCGCACCGCGACGTTGGAAAACCAAGCGTTGAGTCTGCAACGCCAGACGGCGGACGCCCAAACCGAAGCGGCTGAGGCGACTGCCTTAGCAGCCCGCGTCCAACAAGCGGCCAACTGGCGTGTGATATCCAAAGAACAGACCACATCACTGGTGGCCCAGCTTGCCGCCGACTCAGGTGCGCAGGTAACGATATCGTACCCAGCAAATGACGATGAATGCTTGTTTCTCGTGGCGCAGATTGAGGGAGTCTTCCGACGGGCCAACATAGCGGCCGGCAAGCAACTTTGGGCTGACCAGGCCGATCCCCGCACATATGCCCACGCCATCTTCTGGGGTATTCGGATCTTCGGCCAAGATCCCGTATTGGTGCAATTGGTCCGAAATGCTTTTCTCGCCGCTGGCATAGAAACCAGCGCCGAGGCGGTCCCGAACATGATCGATGCGCCCGGTATGAGGATGGGGCTGGGACCAGTACCGCCGGTCGAGATATACGTTGGGCCACGACCCCCTCCCAATTTCTCGCCATGACGGCAGCGACAGCGCTTAGTCGGCAGAAGGCCATGACGGAGAAGGATTTTCCTCTGCTTCCTGTATCCGTCAGCTCGTGCATAGTCGCCCTCTCAAGGGGAGGGGGAGCCTTGTGCTTCCTGCCTACTACCTCCTGCCTCTCGCGGCAGCGCAGGGTAATGACGGGTGACTGAGACGGCGCCGCCCCGCGGGCACAACGCGGGCGGCGCCGACAACGCTTCAGGGGAGAGACCAAGCCATGCAGACCGACACACGGGCGGCCAACCTGGCCGCTCGGTTGCAACGACTTCCGACCACCCGCGCGAGCTGGATGCTGGTGATCCTCGCCGCCGGCGCGCTGGTGGTGGAGGCGCTGGATATCGGCTCGCTGTCGATCATCCTGCCCGGGGTGAAGGCGATGTGGCACCTGGTGCCCTCGCAGATCGGCATGCTGGCCGCCTCGTCCGCACTGGGCATCGCCATCGGCATGGTGCCGGCCGGCCGGCTGGCCGATCGCTTCGGCCGAAAGCGGCTGCTGGTCGCGGGCGTGCTGTGGTTCTGCGGCGGCACCATGCTGTCCGCCGCCGCCCCGAACTACGCCGCGCTGGTGCTGATCCGCGGCCTGTCCGGCCTCGGCATGGCGCCGGCCTTCATCATGCCCTACTCCATCGTCTCGGAGTTCGTCTCGGCGACCACCCGCACCGCCTTCGCCGGCCTGCTGGAGACCGCGCTCGGCATCGGCTACCTGCTGCCGCCCGTGCTCGGCATCCTGGTGATGCCGCATTTCTCCCCCGACATCGCCTGGCGCGTCTTCCTGGTCATCGCCGGCCTGCCGGTGGTGTATGTCGGGGTCATCATCCACTACCTCCCCGAATCCGCCCGCTGGCTCAGCCGGGTCGGCCGGCATGAGGAGGCCGAGCGCATCGTGCGCGACCTCGAACAGCGGGTGGAAGCGGCCACCGGCCGGCGCCTGCCCGATCCGGTGGTGGCACCCGAGGTCGCGCTCGCGGTCGCGGCGCACCGGCCGGCGGCGAGCCTTGCCGCGTTCGGCACGGTGTGGCGCCCGCCCTACCTGGCGCGCACCGTCGCCATGATCTGCGGCGCGTTCGGCACGTTCTCGATGTTTTATGTCGGGGTCAACTACATCCCCTCGCTGTTCATCGAGCGCCACATGGCGATGACCAACGCCTTTCTGTTCACCCTGGTGACCGCCGCGGTGCAGATTCCCGGCAAGATCCTGAACGGGCTGACCGCCGAGCTGGTCGGGCGCAAGGCGATCTACGTGATCTACACCGTGCCGGCGGCGATCGGCGCGTACGAGTTCGGCCAGACCAGCGACCCCTACGCGATGCTCGGCTGGGCGAGCCTGTTCCTGTTCTGCGCCGCCGGCTCCGCGCCGTCCTACAAGATGTGGTACGCCGAGCAATATCCGACGCCGATCCGCGCGACCGGCCAGGCGACGGTGGAGGCGATCGGCGGCCGGCTGATCGGCGGGGTCATCTGGACGCTGCTGTTCCCGATCATCGTCGCCGGCTGGGGCATCGCCACGACGATGACGGTCCTGGCATCGGCGGCGATCGCGGCGGCCGTCATCGTCGTGATCTTCGCACCGGAAACCCGCGGGCGCAGCGTCGAGGCGTTGGAGGCGGAAGCAGCCGGCGGCGGCGAGCCGGCCACCGTGCGAGAATCGACCAGCACCGCGTGACCGCGCCGCGACCATAGAAGGCGTTGCCACAGAAGGAGACCAAGCCATGAATGTCGATGTCCGTCCGCCGCGCAAGCCGGTCGAGGGCCCCTCGGCCTGGGTCGGTGCCGAACTGGCGAGGAATCCGGAGGCGTGGACCTATCGTCTGTCGGGGCCGGACATCGCCGAGATCGAAGCCGCGTCCGCCGCGGTGCGCGCCCGGGGTCTGGACATCGCCGAGATCCGGCGGGTCGATTTTCCGCTGCCCACCCTCGGCCCGGTTTTGGATCGGCTGCGGGGGGAAGTACTGGACGGGCGCGGCTTCGTGCTGTTGCGCGGCCTGCCGGTCGAGGACCGGCCGATCGCCGAAAGCGCCACCGCGTATTGGGGCATCGGCACGTATTTCGGCAGCGCCCGCTCGCAGAATGCCAAGGGCCACGTGCTCGGCCACGTGCGCGACATGGGCCTGTCCTCCACCGATCCGCGCGTGCGCATCTACCAGACCACCGAGCGGCAGAACTTCCATACCGATTCCTGCGACATCGTGGCCTTGCTCTGCCTGAAGACCGCGCAGCATGGCGGGCTGTCCTCGCTGACCAGCTCGATGACGATCTACAACGCGATGGCGGCGCGGCGGCCCGACCTGCTGCGCCGGCTGTTCATCCCCTTCGCCACCGACCGGCGCGGCGAGGTGCCGGAGGGAAAACTCCCCTGGTTCGACATCCCCGTGTTCAACGACCATGCGGGCCACCTGTCGGCGATCTATGCGCCGCACTATGTCCGCTCATCGCAGCGCTTCCCGGAGGCGCGGCGGCTGACGGCGGAGGATTTCGCGGCGCTGGAGATGTTCGACCGTCTGGCGGAAGACCCCGAGCTGCGGCTGGACATGGAGTTCCTGCCGGGAGACATGCAGTTCGTGCACAACCACACCACGCTGCACGATCGCACCGCATTCGAGGACTGGCCGGAGGACGCGAAGAAGCGCCATTTGCTGCGGCTATGGCTGGCCGCCCCCGGTGCCCGTCCGCTGCCACCGGCCTATGCCGAGCGCTACGGCAGCGTGGAAATCGGCGACCGCGGCGGCATCGTCTGCCGCGGCACGCAACTGCATGCGCCACTGGAGGCGGAATAGGCGGATGGACGACCATGTCGTGGTTTCGGCGTCCGGTGGCCTGCTGGAGATCCGGTTCAACCGGCCGGAGAAGAAGAACGCGCTGACGCGCGCCATGTATGAAACGGTCAGCGCGGCGCTCGAACGCGCGGATGCCGATCCGGCGATCCGCGTCGCGCTGCTGACCGGCACCGGCGACACGTTCACGTCCGGCAACGACGTGAAGGATTTCCAGGAGCGCGGAGCGGACCGTGCGCCGCGCGGCGGCAGCCGCTTCCTGCCGGCGATATCGTCGCTGCAAAAGCCGCTGGTGGCCGCGGTGAATGGCGCGGCGATCGGCGTCGGCACGACGATGCTGCTGCATTGCGACCTGATCGTCGCGGCATGCTCGGCGCGCTTCGTGATGCCGTTCACCAGCCTGGGCCTGGTGCCGGAAGCTGCGAGTTCCTTGCTGGTGCCCCGCCTGCTCGGGCATCAGCGCGCGAGTGCGCTGATGCTGCTGGGCGAGCCGCTGGACGCGGCGACGGCGCTGGCGTGGGGGCTGGTGAACCGTGTGGTGAACGACGCGGAACTGATGGATACGGCGCGGGGTATAGCACGGCGGCTCGCGGCGTTGCCGCCGCAGGCGGTGCGGCTGACCAAGCGCCTGATCAAGCACGGCGTGCCCGACGTGGCCGGGCGGATTCAGGAGGAGATCGGGCTGTTCAGCGAGCGCCTGGCCTCCCCCGAGGCGCAGGAGGCGTTCGCCGCGTTCATGGAGAAGCGGAAGCCGGATTTTTCGCGGTTTTCGTGATACGGCTGGTGCCGACTGTAAAGGAAAGCGCCACCACAAAATTATCCGTCGGGAGATCTCCCGCCCCCCCCGGTTGTGCCAACGACATCCACGACCTGGCTCACCGCGTGTCGTACTCGTCGTTGCGGCGCCGCCAGACGCCCGTCTCGTTGCGCCCCTTGGAGGCGCGGTCGAGCCACTGGTACATGCCCCAGATTCCGTCCAGTCCGCGCGCGTAGGTGGAATAGGTCTGGTAAACGACGCCGTTATCGAGCACGAACGCGCTCATGCCCGGCCTTTCGCGCGAGTAAGTGGGCGCGTCGGTTCCGCATGTGGCCGCGAACTGGGCGACCGGCTCCGGGATCGGTGCCGCGTCCATCGCGTGGCCGCCGCGCTCGTAGTTGTATTCGATGGCCCCCGCGCGCTGTTGCTCCGCGGTGAACGAGACGTTGAAATCGAAGTTGAAGTCGCCGCCGAGCGAGGACGCCCAGGGAAAACTCCACCCCATCCGCCGCTTGTACGCCAGCAGCTTCGCAAGCGGCGCCCGCGACACCGCCGCAAGCGTGACGTCGTGGTTCGCCAGGTGGACGACGAAGCCGTCGAACCCGTCCGCGATCGAGGAGCACGACGGACACCCCGCCGTGTAGTCGGGCCCGAACATGAAGTGATAGACCAGGAGTTGCGAGCGGCCTCGGAAGAGATCTGCCAGCGAGGCGCTCCCTTCATCGGTGTCGAATCGATACGCCTTGTCGATCCGGACCCACGGCAGCTCCTGACGCCGGCGCGCCAATTCGTCGCTGCGCCGCGTCAGCTCCTTCTCCTCCATGAGTAATCCGAGCCGGGCTGCAAGCCACTCTTCACGGGTTCCGGTCTTGTGGTCGGTCATGGTTTCTCTCCTTTGGTCGGCGCGGCTTTATTCCCAACTGTCGAGCTTGATCTCGTTCGGCCAGGGCGACCCCTTGCCGGTTTCGAGAAGCGACTTCAGGCTCAGCAGAAAGACCCCCCACTTGGTGCTGCAATGGTGCATGAACTCCACCGGCTCCTTCCAACCCTCGTGTTTGAAGAGGACGATGGTCCAGTCGCCTCTTCGATCGAGCTCGAAACTTATCTTCGTGCCGATCCATTCTTCGGGCCCATCGACCACTTGCCACAGCACGCGCGTGGCGGGATGAAGCTCAAGAACCTTCATGTCGAAACCGCCGGAGCCAAAGCGGAATTGGAGCACGCCGCCGACTTTGCTTTCCCCTTGCGTGGTGGTCGTCCACCACGCGGACAGACCTTCGACCGTGGTCAATGCGTTATAGACATCGTTCAGGAACGACGACCTGATTCCGACTTTGTGCAGAATATCGGGCATATCCGGGTTCTCCGTCTGGTGTGGTTGTTGGTCACGGGACAGACTTGCGCCGGGGTATCGAACGGTGGGAGTGACAAGTGTGGCGGGATTCCGATGGACTCGCTGATCACAGCCGCGGCGCGCGCGCTCGCAGCGGGCGATCCACTTGGCGCATTGAAGCGGGTCGCCCTGCGAGACGACGCGCCGGCCCTCGCGCTGCGAGGCATCGCGATGGCGCAGCTCGGCGATCTCGATCGAGCAAAGGTTCTCCTGCGACGCGCCGCACGCGCGTTCGGTCCGAAAGAGGCGGTGGCCCGCGCGAGGTGTGTTGTCGCCGAGGCCGAGATCGCGCTCGTCTCGCGCGACCTGGGTTTTCCCACGAGGGCACTCGATGCGGCGCGGGCGACGCTCGAGGCATACGGCGACCGGGTAAACGCCGCGCATGCGCGGAATCTGGAGGTCCGGCGCCTCCTCCTGATCGGCCGCCTCGACGAGGCCGAGCGAACGCTCGCCGAGCTCGACCGCACGCTCTTCCCGCCCGCGTTGAAGGCCGCCCACGAGCTGGTCGTTGCGGGAATCGCGATGCGACGCCTGCGGACGAAGACGGCGCGCGCGGCGCTCGCTCGGGCGGAGAATGCCGCGCGCGACGCGGATATCCCCGCGCTGACGGCGGAGGTCGAACGCGCATCCGTCGTGCTGAACATGCCCGCGGCGCGCCTGATCGCGCGTGGCGAGGAGCGACTCCTCCGGCTCGAGGATATTGAAGCGCTGCTGGCGTCGAAGGCGCTCGTCGTGGATGCGTGCCGTTACGTCGTGCGTGACGCAGGCACGGTGGTCTCGCTCGGGACGCGCCCGGTATTGTTCGCGCTTGCACGCGCGCTGGGTGAAGCCTGGCCCGGAGACGTGCCGAGGAGCACGCTCATCGCACGCGGCTTCCGGGCGAAGCACGCCGATGAATCGCATCGCGCACGGTTGCGGGTCGAAGTCGGGCGGCTTCGCGTGGCGCTTCGGACGCTGGCAGATGTGAGCGCGACGAAGCGAGGCTTCGCGCTGGCACCCCGCCGCGCACGCGAGGTCGTCGTGCTGGCGCCGCCCGTCGAAACGCAGTATGCGGCAGTGCTCGCTTTCCTCGCCGACGGCGAGTCGTGGTCGAGCTCGGCCCTGGCGATTGCGCTTGGAACCAGCCCGCGCACCGTGCAGCGGGCGCTCGATTCGCTTTCCGCGGCAGGCAAGGTGCAGCCGTTCGGTCGCGGGCCGGCGCGTCGTTGGATAACCCCGCCCCTGCCGGGATTCCCGACAATCTTGTTACTCCCCGGCCCACTGCCGAGTGACTAGGATGGACGCATGAAACGATCTGCAGCCGAAATCCTTCGTGAATATGGACCATTTCCGGGTGTGGACCGCGTGAATGGGGTCACGTATGATGGTCAGCACGTCTGGCTTGCTGCCGGAGACAAGCTGAACGCCTTCGATCCCGCAAGCGGAACGACGCTGCGTGCGATCGATGTCGCCGCGCATGCGGGAACCGCCTTCGACGGCCAGCACCTGTTTCAGATCGCCGAGGACCGCATTCAGAAGATCGATCCGAAGACCGGCCATGTGCTCGCCACGATCCCGGCACCCGGCGGCGGCGGTGACTCAGGGCTCGCGTGGGCCGAAGGGACGCTCTGGGTGGGGCAGTATCGGGACCGGAAGATCCATCAAATCGATCCCCAGACAGGGGCGATTCTTCGCACGCTCGAGTCCAGCCGCTTTGTCACCGGGGTCACCTGGATCGACGGCGAGCTCTGGCACGGCGCCTGGGAGGGTGACGAGAGCGATTTGAGGCGGATCGATCCTCGAACGGGAGAGGTCCTGGAGCGGCTCGATATGCCGCCCGGCGTGGGCGTGTCGGGGCTCGAGTCCGACGGCGGCGATCAGTTTTTCTGCGGAGGAGGCAGCAGCGGGAAGGTGAGAGCCGTCCGCCGGCCCACGCGCAGCCACTCGTCTTGAGGTCATCGATGCACTGCGCAGGGTGTATCTCGACCGCCGGGTTCTATGATCCTTCGTGTCTTGGTGGTGAAGCTAAGGCGACGTCCAACGATTACCGTTTCAGGATGGAACCCTGAACAGGCCGCGCGACCGTGGTCCGCGCGTGGACCATCGCCCACGAGCCTGGTGGCGGGTTCGTTGATCGTGTGAGGTCAGCTCGCGCGGCAGGCCAGAACGTGCCGCGGCAACGACCGAGCCCGCCTCAGCCGGGCGAGGCGACGATCGCCATACCGGAATGCCTGAACGGCGGAGGCGGGCGCTGCCCAATCCCCAACGGCAGCACCGACACCAACGCATTCGGCGCGGCAAGCAGCCGGACCGCGGCCCTGACATCGAAGCGCGGCTCGGTATCCAGGAACACCGCCGGACTGCCGTGCTTCCGCCCGACCGCGCAGGCGCAGGCGCCGACACTGATCGCCGATGCCGGCTCGCCCGGCCGGGCCATGACGATCTCGACGCTCATGGGCCGATCCGTCGGCAGCACGCCGCTGATCCGCAGCGTGCGGCCTCCGGCGCCGGCCGGGACGCCTAACGTCTCGCTCGCCAACGGCTGGCGTGGCGTGGCGGGCCTTGGCGCCGCATCGGCGGGCGCCGCGCCGTCACGCAACACGCTGAGCGAATTCCGCCGCGGCGAGGCAACGCGCAACCCTGAAGCGCCGGCGGCTCGCAACGGCCACCGGCGCTCCGGGCTGCAGCCGCGCGGATCAGCGGATCGGCGAGAACGCTGCGGGCAGGACGAAGGCGTTCTCCTGCTTCACCACCACGCCGGGCGGATTGCGTGCCGGCCAGTTGCCGGTGGCGGAGGCAGCCGCGCGCACGCTGTTGCGCTCGTTGGCGTCCTTGTAGGCCCAGATATGCACCCATTTGTTCAGCGCGCCGAACTCCGTGTACATCCCGGCCACCAGCGGCGAGAACTTCTGGCGGCCCTCGATCTTTTCCGACCAGCGCTCGATCAGGCCCGGGATCGACCCCGCAGCCAGGGTGTATTGGCGGATCTCGAACAGCGGCCCGATCGCGCGCGGCGCGAGCGGCGGCGAGAACGGCGCCGGCACAAAAACCTCGCTCTGCTGGTTGGTGACGAATTCGCGGATCGGCGGCGGCCAGTTTTCCTCCTTCGTGGCGGCGGCGCGCACCGCGGCGCGATGCTCGAAGCTGTCATAGGCCCAGACATGGATGATCTGGTTCAGCGGCCCGACATCGGTGTGCCAGAACGCCGCCAGCTTCGAATGTTTCTGCCGGTTCGGCAGCGATTCGCCAAAACGCTTCTCCACCTCGGCCAGCGTGCCGGGCTGCAGCGTGTAGGTGCGCATCTCGATGATCATCTGTGGTCCTCCCAGGTTCGTGTGGTGCGGCGAGATTAGAGCAGATGCGGGTCGGCGGGAATGGCCCGCGCCGACCGACCGCGGGAGATGACGCCGCGGCCACCCGTCATTGGGATGATGGCGGGGCCTCGCCGCTGCCCTACGCCGCCTGCGCCAGCGTCGATCCGCTATCCAGCGTCGTCGCCCGCCGCAGGTCGCGCGGCTGCGACTCATCGTGCGCCCGGCCGCGATGCATCGTGCAGCGGTTGTCCCAGATCACCAGGTCGCCGACCCGCCATTGATGGCTGTAAACGAACTGCCGTTGCGTCGCGTGCGTGTTGAGATCGAGCAACAGCAGCCGCCCGTCCGCCACCGGCCAGCCGACAATGTGCGAAGCGTGCGCCGACAGATACAGCGTCTTTCGCCCCGATCCCGGGTGAAGCCGCACCAGGCGTTGCGGCGACGGCGGATACTTCTCCCGCTCGCCCGCCGCGAATTCGGTGAAGCCGATCTGCCCGCGTGACCAGAAGATGTCATGCTCCGCCACCAGCCCGTCGATCTCGGCGCGCACGGTGTCCGGCAACGCATCGTAGGCCGCGCGCATGTCGGCGAACTCGGTTTCGCCGCCGCCCAGCGCGCTGGGTGGCGGCACGGCGACCGCGTGCAGCATGCCCAGCACCACCGGCACGGGCATGTACGACGCATCGGTGTGCCACAGCCGGTTGCCCAGGCTATCAAGCCGCCGCCGATCCTCGCGGCCGCGCACCTGGTTGTCCTCGTTGAGGTTGGAGATGTCGCCGATCTGCGGAATCGCCAGCCGCCGCCTGCCACCCTGCAACGCGCCGCGGCCGATCTCCAGCGGGCCGAACGCGGCGGCGAAGTCGCGCAATTGCGCGTCGGTCAGGCGCTGGTCATGGAACACCAGCACGGCGTACCGATCGATCGCATCCCAGATCGCGCGCACGGTTGCCGCATCCACCGGCCGTGCGAGATCGATGCCGGCGATCTCGGCGGCAAACTCGGGATGCACGGGACGAACGTCCATGGCGTTTTGCTCCTCCCCAGGTCAGGCTGGAGTCTTTCGCACGCTGCGGCGCATGACGGAAGCCCCGGCCGGTCGGTCGGCGCTTGACCGGGCAACGCAGACCCCGGATACCGCGTGGCGTACCAACCCGAGGGGGAGGAAAACACATGGATCTCGGACTCAAGGGCAAGCGGGCCATCGTCTGCGCCGCCAGCAAGGGCCTCGGCCGCGCCTGCGCACTATCGCTCGCGCGCGAAGGCGTGGACGTGGTGATCACCGCGCGCACGGCATCGGACCTGGAACGCACCGCCGACGAGATCCGCAAGGAGACCGGGGTGAAGGTCATTGCGGTGCCCGGCGACATCACCACCGAGGCCGGCCGCGCCGCGGCGCTCGCCGCCTGCCCCGCGCCGGATATCCTGGTGAACAACGCCGGCGGCCCACCGCGCGGCGACTTCCGTGACTGGAACCGCGACGACTGGATCAAGGCGGTGGATGCCAACATGCTGACGCCGATCTTCCTGATCAAGGCGGTGATCGACGGCATGATCGCGCGCAAGTTCGGCCGCATCGTCAACATCACGTCGGCGTCGGTGAAGTCGCCGATCCCCGAGTTGGGAATGAGCAATGGCGCGCGCGCCGGCCTGACGGGTTTCGTCGCCGGCCTGGCGCGCCAGGTGGCGCGGCACAACGTGGTGATCAACAACATCCTGCCCGGTCCGTTCCTCACCGACCGGCTGCGTGCCGGCTTCGCCGAAGCCGCGCGCACGTCCAACCGCCCGGTCGATGAACTGGCGCAGGAGCGGGCGAGGAATTCTCCCACCGGGCGCGTCGGCGATCCGGCGGAATTCGGCGATGCCTGTGCATTCCTTTGTTCGGCGAAGATCGGCTTCATCGTCGGCCATAACCTGATTCTCGACGGCGGCAGCTTCAATTCGTCGATCGCATAGAAAGCATTCCTCTCCCGGTTGCGGGAGGGGGGCAAGGGCAGTTTGGCATGAACCCCTTCTTCCTCTCCGCCACAAGCCTCGCCGCCCTGCTGCGTGCGCGGGACATCGGCTGCCTCGAATTGCTCGACCATTGCATTGCCCGCGTCGAACGCCTCGATCCGCGCATCAATGCCGTGGTCGTGCGCGATTTCGGCCGGGCCCGCACGCGCGCCCGCGCGCTGGACCAGCAACCGGACCGCAGCACCCCGCTGTTCGGCGTGCCGATGACCATCAAGGAGAGTTTCAACGTCGCTGGCCTGCCCACCACCTGGGGCGTGCCCGCCTATCGCGATTCCATCGCCACCAGCAACGCCCTCGCCGTCGATCGCTTCCTCAACGCCGGTGCGGTGCTGTTCGGCAAGACCAACGTGCCGCTGATGCTTGCCGACTGGCAGAGCTACAACGCGATCTACGGCACCACCAACAACCCGTGGAACCTCGCGCTCTCGCCGGGCGGCTCATCCGGCGGTTCCGCCGCGGCGCTCGCCGCCGGGCTCACCGGCATCGAAACCGGCAGCGACATCGGCTCCTCCATCCGCAATCCCGCGCATTATTGCGGCGTCTATGGCCACAAGCCGAGTTGGGGCATCTGCCCGCCGCTCGGCCAGTCGCTCGGCGGCAACGTTGCCCAAGCCGACATCTCGGTGATCGGCCCGCTGGCACGTTCCGCCGAGGACCTGATGCTCGCACTGGACATCATGGCCGGCGCGGAACCGATCGAAACCGGCTGGAAGCTCGACCTGCCGCCGCCGCGCGCGACGTCGTTCAAGGGCCTGCGCGTCGCGATGATGATCGAGCATCCGCTCTCTGAAGTGGACGCGTCGATCGCCGGCAAGCTGACCGAGCTCGCCGGGTTCCTGCGCCGCGAAGGCGCCACCGTCAGCATGACGGCGCAACCCGATTTCGACCTGGCGCTCGGCCATCATCTGTATATCGAGATGCTGCGCGCCACCACCAGCGCGCGCGCCGATGCCGCCGCGGTGCGGCACTGGCGCGCCGAAGCCGAGCGCCTGTCCCCGGACGACACCAGCTACTACGCGATGATGGCCCGCGGCGTCAGCATGACGCATCGCGACTTCCTGGTCGACAATGAACTACGCCAGCGCATGCGCCGTGCCTGGGCCGCGTTCTTCCAGGATTACGACGTGTTCCTCTGCCCGGTCGGTGCCAGCCCGGCGCAACCGCACGACCACGCGGGCGAACGCTGGGAACGCGGCATCACGGTGAACGGCCATCGCGTGCCGGCGACCGACCAGATGTTCTGGGCCGGCATTTCGGGTTTCTATCTGTTGCCGGCTACGGCAGCGCCGCTCGGCTTCTCGCCGGACGGGTTGCCGGTCGGCGTGCAGATCGTCGGCGCGCAATACGCCGACCGCACCACGATCGAAGTTGCGAAATTGCTGGAAACCGCGTGGCAGGGCTTCGTGCCGCCGCCCGGATGGGAGTGAAAGGCGTGGATCCATCGTTCCAATCGGCCGCAAGTCTCACGGCCCGCCTGCGCGCCGGCAAGTTTTCCCCGCAACCGTCATTTTTCTGTCACAGACACAATCGCAGTGCCGTGTGAAGTCATTCCGCTGACGGGCGCACGTCGCCGGCAACCACCCCTGGTTCACGACATCAACCGGCCGTCGAACCGGCTGGCGAT